>Ga0208979_100395_pt1 | contig 31490 bp, 31 predicted proteins | sample HotLakConsUCCSLE_FD_184738 | JGI IMG/M metagenome (GOLD analysis project Ga0208979, IMG submission 184738) | Hypersaline microbial mat communities from Hot Lake, Washington, USA - Hot Lake Consortium UCC-SLE (SPAdes) | ecosystem: Environmental > Aquatic > Non-marine Saline and Alkaline >... | reverse complement strand
AATCGACCCGGTAATAAATCTTTAATTTTTTCCCATTGATCGTCTCTCAAACCATACCTGCGCATCTCTACCATATCCTCACTTTTGTCACAATTACTATCATCCTTATTTTATCTGTTATTCTCTTCTATTTGATGACACGCCCTAAAACTTGAGATAAGATTAAAGATAAAATTGGGGGTCAAACCATGAGTCAAAAATTGGAAGCCGAAAAAATTATTCGTACCCATGTACTTTGGGCTATGGGAGGAGGTTTAATACCTTTACCTTTAGTCGATTTTGCCGCCGTTACTGCCATTCAACTAGAAATGTTGCAACAATTAGCGAATCTATACGGGGTGAGTTACTCTCAAAACATGGGTAAAACCTTTGTTTCTGCACTCAGTGGTACTACTTTGGCCAGTTTAGGTTCAAGTTTTATTAAGGCGATTCCAGGTATTGGTAGTATCATTGGCGGTGCTTCTATGTCTGTAACTTCTGGGGCTTCTACCTATGCGGTGGGGCAGGTTGCTGTTAATATTTTCTCTGAGTCAGGCTCATTATTAAATTTTGACCTCGAAAACGCTAAAAAGGCTTATGAGTCAGCATACAATCGGGGAAAGTCTTATGTTTCTGATTTGGAAGAAAAGAATAAGGATGAGGCGTTAAATATTTTTGAATCTTTGGAAAAGCTAGGAAAGTTAAAAGAACAAGGTATTTTGTCTGAAGAAGAATTTAATAAAAAAAAGCAAGAACTATTAGATAGACTTTAAGTATTATTGTTATTTGTGTTTTTAAATAGCTGAATAATATAGTTGATTTTTAAATAAAATCTGTTTTAAATATTTGATAATAATAGTTTGTTTTTTATCGTAAATGTTTACATCATACTATTTCTGAAATGAAAATATTTTGTACAATATTCATCCGACCATCAAATATGTTGTAATTTTTATCACAAAGTAAGTTACTTACCATATAAAGATGGTGTTAAGATCGGGTAAGCAATAATAATTATTAATCATCCCATGAGTAAGAAAAAAACTTTAAAAGAATATCAACAGGAAGAAGAAAAGCTGAGAGAAATTTTAGTTTTGTTAGAACAGTTATTTAAAAGAGAAGAAGCCAGTGCTAAAGCTATTATTGGTTGTCTCTATGACATAGCAACTCTTAATTTAATAAATAAATACTGTCCTTTGTGGGGCATTAACTCTACTTTAAAATATATTAGTCGTTTTCCTCGTCCTGTGGCAAAATATCTGGGCTGTAAATTATATTTACAACCAAAATGCCCTCAGTTGATTACGGATTGGCTTTATACTTTGGTGGAGTTTCCTGAATCGAAAGGCACAGAGGTGGAAATTGTGGAAGATTTGGCTTTACCAGCACAGACGCAAATTAAGTCTTTACGAGGAAGGGTAAGGGTTTTGACAGGAGCGTTAGTTGCTTCTTTTGCTGTTTTTATTGGTGGCTTTAGTTGGATTGCTTATAATTTACAGGTTACTCCAGCGGAGTTGTTAACTACTACCCAAACACGTTTAAAAAACTAAATAGAGGGTTAGCTTTATTTTATTAAGGTGTAGTTTTTTGGCTATAAAATAATACCAGATTCTTTGTTTTATATTCTTGTTATTATAATTCTTGAAATTTTATTGAATAAATATTTTAAGTTTTTTTAAAGCTATATTTTCATCTAAATTACTAGGGGCGATCGCCCCTAAATGTCTTATTTTTCTAAACCAAAATTAATTAAAACTTCGCCAATATAAGCGGTATTTGGTAAACTTAAAACGGTACTAATTACCTTGGCAACATCTTCGGGCTGAGTCATCATTTGAGGAGCAAGATTAACTTCTTTTACCATATCTGTGTTGACAAAACTAGGACAAATTGCCGTTGCTCGAATACCATCATCCCAGCCTACATTGCGCATACTCTGACTGAGGGCAAGAAAAGCAAACTTACTGGCGGAATACCCTGCCAAAGTACCTTTTACCCTTTTTCCCGACATGGATACAAGATTAATGATTCTTCCTTCCCCTGACTGTTTCAGATAGGGAAAAGCCGCCCTAGTGAGTCGCCAAGGGGCTTTAACATTAATTTCCCAAAGACTATCTAACTCTTCCTCGTTATCATCCTCAAACTGTACTTTTTTCAAAATTCCTGCACAGTTAATCACCCCATCAATGCTTCCAAACTTATCAACGGTAGCTTTTACCCAATCCAGAGGAGATTGTTTATTGGTAGCTTCGTAGGGATGAATTAGCACCCTTTCATGGTTAACAAAAACACTATTATCCAAATCAGCAGGATTTCTCACCCCAAGACTGAGGCAATAATTTTCCTTTATTAATTGTTCAGCAACTTTTAAACCGATACCTCTACTTGCACCACTAATTAAAATTACTTTCATGGTATTCTTTCTTACTATTCTACTGCGGGAGGCTCTAGGGGCAACTCTTGCTCTAACTCTATATTTTCTTCCCTTGGGGGAGTAGGCTCAAGATTTGGGTCACTAATTTCGTTAGGTAGAGGAATGAGGAAAAGGGCGATCGCACTCAGGGCAAACCCTGCTAAACCAAACACTGCGGGGGTTGATTGCTCCACCAAAGAAACCTCCATCTGACGATAACGACGAGACACAGGGGAAAGACTATCATTCAAATGAGGTAAAGTCGAACTATCCGCCAAAAACTGATCCAAAGTTTCCAATAAATCAAATAACTGTACAGTGCTTAACTCAATCTCCAACTGATTTTCCGTATCCTCCTTTTTTTCCTGCCATACCAAAACATGGCGATTTTTCTGAGGAATTTTACGCAAATAAATATAATCATTCTCATCATCCGCTGTCCAAGAATGAGTTAACCCACTCAACAATTCCTGTCCATAAGCACTAACTGCGCGAAGCAAATTAGCCACAAAAGTAACCCCTCCACTCAACACCGTAGGATTACCCAAAATTTGACACTTAGCTTCAGTTAAAACCGTCATTATGGGGACACCATTAGACAGATTACTACTATCATCACTAAAACCATGTAAAGAGAATGTGCAGTTAGGGGAATTGTATTGACGTTGGATGGGGATACTCATGGATAACTATCAAAATGATCAGCTTATAATTATAGCACTGGCTGTTAACCGCCAATATTATCTCCGAAAATTGTTCCCTCTATCAAAGCCTGTGCCAAAGTAGTTTTAGTCAAATTTGCCTTCATTAAATTTGCTCCTGTCAAATCAGCACCAATTAGATTCGCCAAGGCTAAACTCGCTGACTGAAGATTAGAAAACCGTAAGTTTGCCCCCTCCAGATAAGCACCACTCAAATCAGCACCATTTAACTTCGCATAACTAATATTAGCCTCACTCAAATCCACATCCGTCAAATCAGCACCCCGAAGATTAACATATTTAAAATCTGCACTACTGAGTTTTAAACCACTCAAATTTGCCCCTGTCAAATCTCCCCCAGCAAAATCAACCAAGGGATTTAAACCTGCTATGTGCGCCAAATCATTAAAATCATCTTTCGGAGTTTGATAAATAATCTGTAAAATCTCTTTCAACTCCTCCAATAAATCTTCTTCTTTTTCCTGATTTATCTGGGATGGTACAATTTCATCAGAACTAAAAATTGTTTCACTCACAAAAGGTTTTAAATTAGTTTGCCAAATAAATTTAGCTAATTTTCTTTCTAAAACAGCGTGTTTGTTGGGGGTAATATCGTGGCGCCACAATCCCTCTATTTCGGTTAAATAAACATGGGCTAGTTTACTTTTCAAAGTCGTTGTTAATTTATAAGGGGCTTCCTCAATTTCAACAGTACCTAAGATAACATTGTCTAAATGTCCTTCTAAAAATTTACTCTCTATTAAATGCCTAATTTCCCAATAGGGCAAACGAGACAAGGGATTATCAATCTTTTTTATTAAAGGAGATTTTATATCCTTCGCTTCTACTAGACGTATATTTTCTAAATTTAAATGTAGTCTAACTACCCTCAGAGCAAATTTAACATTACCATGAAGAATTTTTTTTTCTAGGGGGGTAAACTCAAGATTGAGACAAATTTGGAACTGATTGGCAGTACCTGTCACAGGGATAAGTTGTAATTTCATGGATAAACAATCACAATATTGACTGTGAGAATTTAAAATTTGATACTCTGCCATGGGTCTCAATCTACTTGCTACTATTTAAACTCACTTTTTAGAATATCACTTCTATGAGTTAAACTCTTGAGAGTTATAAAATTTAACATTGTTTCTCAAAAATCACAGATAAATTATTGCTAGGCATTTCGATAATTTCTTGTAAATTTAACTGATTTTTTTTTGCCACTTCGACAACAGTTTCAAGGTTTCTGACTCCCCATGCAGGGTTTCTATTTTGTAAAGATTGATCAAATTGTTGGTTACTAGAGGCTGTGTGTTGATTTTGGCGTTTATAAGGGCCATACAAGTACAATTTATCACCGTTATTTAATATTTCTTTTGCTCCTTCCATTAGCCCTAAACAGGCATCCCATGGGGCAATGTGAATCATGTTAATACAGGCAATCGCCCTTATGTCTTGTTCTCTCAAAGGTTCATACCATCGAGGTTTTGTCACATCGATAATTTTAGGATTTTGAATATTTTGATGTCCTGATTCTTGTTTCCATGTACAAATACTGGCGATCGCACTTTCACTTATATCCGAAGGAATCCAAGTGCATCGAGGAAAATGAGGAGCAAAATAAACACAATGCTCCCCCGTACCACTAGAAATTTCTAAAATACTACCATCTTGGGGAAAAACCTCCCTTAAAACATTTAAAATCGGCTCTCTATTTCTAAGAGTAGCAGGCGCATATTGTTTCATGAAAAAACTTGATATATAAATAAAGTGCAAAGTGGGCAACGCCCACCATCATCAATCAACCCTAGTTTCCATCCACCGTTAAAACATCCCTTCTCAGATAAGGACGCAAAACTTCAGGTACAACCACCGAACCATCAGCCCGTTGATAATTCTCCAACACCGCTGCCATAGTACGCCCCACAGCCAAACCAGAACCGTTGAGAGTGTGGACATAACCAGTACCCTTAACCCCCTTCTCCTTAAAGCGAATATCAGCCCGTCTAGCCTGAAAATCTCCACAATTAGAGCAACTAGAAATCTCACGATAAGTATTAGCCGAAGGCAACCAAACCTCCAAATCGTAACACTTATTCGCACTAAAACCCAAATCTCCCGTACAAAGTTCTACTACTCGATAAGGTAACTCCAAAGCCTGTAATATCGCCTCTGCATCCCCTACCATCTTTTGATGCTCATCCTCGCTAGTTTCAGGACGCACCACCTTAATCAACTCCACCTTATTAAACTGGTGTAAACGAATCAACCCCTTCACATCCCTACCATAACTACCCGCCTCCCGACGAAAACAAGGAGTATAAGCACAATGATGAATCGGTAAACTATCACTATCCAAAATTTCTTGGCGATAAAAATTAGTAACAGGCACCTCCGCCGTAGGAGTCAACCATAAATTTTCTCCCTCACACTTAAAACTCTCCTCCGCAAACTTAGGTAACTGCCCAGTGCCTTGCAAAGAATCAGTATTAATCAACACAGGGGGCATCACTTCCAAATATCCCGCCTCAATTTGACGGTCTAACATAAAATTAATTAAAGCCCTTTCTAAAGCCGCACCCATACCAATTAAAGCTACAAAACGACTTTGGGCAACCTTTACCGCCCTTTCCGAATTGATAATCCCTAACTTCTCCCCAATCACATCATGGGATAACGCTTTATCGCTAGATACTCTATTTTTAAACTCATCTCCCCATCGTCTTACCTCAATATTTTCCTCCTCACTAGCACCCACAGGGGTAGTCTCACTAGGAAGATTAGGTAATTCTAACAATCTACCCTCAATTTCTGCCTTTAATTCTCTCTCTTGGGGTTCTAAATCCGCCAATTTTGCCTTAACTTCATTACCTTCCTGCTTAAGATTGGCAATTTCTTCTCCTTTTGGATTCGCACCATCACGGATTTTTTGACCAATTAATTTACCAATTTCATTACTTCTGGCTTGTAACTCCGTACGCACCGATTGAATATCTCTTTGTTTGTTATCCAATTCAAGAAGGGAATTTAAATCATAGTCAGAATTTCTTGTTTTTAGTTGTTGTAAAATTTGCTCAGGGTTTTCCCTAATTTTTTTTAAATCTAACATTATTATTTACAATCAAATAGTTATTTAAAATAATTAATTGGCACTTTAAAATAGCTTGAAAAATTAAAATCAGTTTTTTAGCAACCTAGTATTTTTTCTCACAAACTCTTTATAAAAGATCAAAAATTGCTACCAATTAACAAGGGGTTCAAACCCCTTGCCTGATTATCAATAATTGTGTGTTCACAAATTGTTTAAGATTGCTATATTGAGAAGAATTAAATGAAATTTAAAACAATAAACTTTTTATACACTCTAAAAGCTGATGATACTGAGGTAAAATTAGTCAAAAAAAACCTTAATTAGCCTCTTCTTTTTGTTCAGTCTTTTCCATGTTAATTCTTTTCTTCTTACTAGCTTCGATAGTCTCCGCAATTACAATCAACATTTGATTGATTTTATCTAAATTACTACGATATAAGTCAACATCTTTTTTCAACTTCTCCACTGGTAACTTTAGCTTTTCGGCATAGGGTGCGATTAATTTAGCCAATTTTTCTTCATCTTTGGCTATTTCAGAATCAAGTTTATTAATGATGGTATAGAAACCAATGCCAAATAAACGACTATATTTAAAATCTTCTCGCTCGGTGATAGACTTTAAAGAATTAACGATATTCTCGTCCAAACCATTCTCAGAAACAGGATTTAATAACCAGTTAATTAAATCTTCTGCGGATTTGCCTTCAATAAAGTTTAAAAAAGTTTCTGATTGATAGCGATAGTCGTCTGGATTTGCCTCAACGGCTTTACATAGAGCATTAAAAATAGAGCTTTTGTCCTCTTCAGGCTTATAACCAGTCATAAACTGATCAAAACTTTCGGATACTCCTACGCAGTATATAGGATCTTGTTTAAAGTTTACATGAACAGAAAGCAAGTGCATTTCTACCATCAACTCTTGGACTACTTGACGATAAATAGAGTTAATGGGGCGAGTATGATAATGATAAAACGCTCTTCTGGTGTCTGAAACTGTACGAATTTTATCCACGAATTTATAATAACTAAGTTAATATTTTGTTAACAATAGTTAATTATCTCATCAAATTGGACGAGTGAAGCCCCTAATCATCGATTAATTATAAATGCTGAATCGCACATTTTCTCTGTAGAATCTTGTTATCATAGGACAATTCTTGAAGTTTTATCATCGTCAAATGAGTAATTGGTTAGAGCATAGTGTACAAATCGAAGTAAACGCCCCCATTGATTTAGTTTGGAAGTTATGGTCCGACCTTGAAAAGATGCCTTCTTGGATGAAATGGATTGAGTCTGTGGCTATTCTTCCTGAAAATCAGGATTTATCTCGCTGGAAGTTGGCGAGTGGTGGCTTTGAGTTTAGTTGGTTGTCTCGTATTGTTAACCTCGAAAAAAATCAAATTATTCAGTGGGAATCGGTGGATGGTTTACCTAATAGGGGGGCTGTCCGTTTTTACGATCGCCATGAATCTAGTATTGTACGTTTAAGCATAGCTTATTCTATTCCCGGAGTTCTCGGTCAGCTAATGGATAATCTTTTCTTGGGTAAGATAGTAGAATCTACTATTCAGGCGGACTTGGAAAGGTTTAAAGTTTATATTGAAAATTTGTGATTGATGTTTGCACAACGTAGGGTATGAAAAGGTGTGATTAAAAAATCTAACTAAATTGTTGTTTTGTTGGTTTATGTTTAATTCTTGATAAGAAAAACTAGAAAATGTTATATAGTTTTATTATTTAAAGTAAACTTAATTGTTGTAAAAAAATAAAAGTTCATTATCTCTCATAAAGTCATATTGTCTTCTAGTACAAAATGATATTAAATTTAACTATTATCTATTTTGCAATAATTGTTATCTTAGTTACAGTCTAAACACTTTACTATAGTAAATCATCATTATAAAACCACCATGACACAATACGACCAGCCCATTAATAATAATTTAAAACCAAGACAAAATGAGCAGATAGAGCCTACCATTGATGACATGACCTATCCTGTTAATGAGGCAATCATCAATCTGGATAATTTACTATATCAAAAAATAAATATCCCTTTTACTCGTAAAGTCATCATCGATGAAAAGGAATTGTCTCAACAACTCGATCAAATCAGAAGAAGTCTTCCTGATTGTATTCAAGATTCTATCGAAATTATCGATGAAAGAGACTATATTATCAATGAAGCCCAAGACTATGCGACAAAGTTAGTGGATAACGCCAAAAGGGAAGCGGCTCAAAGATTGGATGAGTCTTTGTTGGTACAACAGGAACAATTTCAGGCGAATCAGCTTAAGAGAAAAATATATCAAGAGTGTGAAGATAAACGTCGTCAGACGGAAAAAGACATTGAAAAAATGGTTGAAAATGCGGAAATACAAGCTCGAAAAATTTTAGAAAGGGCTATTATGGAGGCAGAAAAAGTTCAAACTCAAGCGGATGATTTTGTCGATCAACAGTTGTATGGTTTGGAAAAAGAATTAACAAAAGTATTGCAAACTGTTATTACTTTAAGTAACTACAGACAAGGGGAAGTTCAAGCTCAACAAAATGGTCAAGGAAATACTAAGAGTACCAAAACTAAAGCCCCTTTGACTGAGAAAAAAGCATCTTAGTAATAGTATTTTCCTAGGGCAATTACTGCATTTTGTCCTCCAAAACCGAAACTAAAACACAGAGAATTTGTGAGGGTATAGTTTTCGGTTTTTTTTACCCAATTAAGGTCATATTCTGGCTCTTTTTCTTGATAGTTAATGGGTAGTTTTTGGTGATAAATAGATAATAATGTTAGGGTAGAGGCGATCGCACTGCTTCCCCCCAAAGTATGACCAGTAGAAGCCTTAGTATGGCTTATTTTTGGGCAATGGGTAAATAACTTTTCGATCAAAAGGGCTTCCCGATGATCATTTAATTTTGTTGCTGTGCCATGGGTTTGAATATGGTCAATATCACCCAGACTTAAGTTACTATGGGTGAGGGATTGTTTGATGGCATAGATAGCCGAGTTTGCCGACTCCTCTGGGGCTGTTATTCCCTCGGCATCACAACTCATGCCCCATCCCTTGATTTCACCGTAAATGGTAGCCCCTCGCTTCAGGGCAGATTCTTCGGTTTCTAAGACTACCATGGCGCCTCCTTCTCCCAATACCATACCTTCTCGCTCTTGGGCGAAGGGATAACAAGCATTTTTGGCAAGGGCTTTCATTTTTTCAAAACCCACCATGGTTAAGGGGGTGATGGGTGCTTCCACTGCCCCTGCCATAACCTGTTTACAATAGCCCTGTTTGATGAGTTCGTAACCCTGTGCGATCGCCCCTATCCCCGTAGCACAAGCCCCCATGGGAGCAAATACAGGGGCAAATGAGCCAACATATTGAGCGGTGAGGGTAGAAGGCTGAGAAGGGAAAGTATCTAACCAGTTTTGAGGGGATGATTGATTTTCTAACCATTGACGGGCAAAAGTTTCCCAACTACCCTGACAACCACGACTCGAACCCACTACCACCCCCATATCAACGAGGGGAGGAGATAGTTTTGCTGATGCTAAAGTTTCTTTGATAACCTTTAAAGTTATCTCTTGGATGGTGCTAGGATGCTGATTTATTAATCCCAGAGGATACTTTGGCAAAAAATCAAAAGGTTGAGATAATCTAATACCTGATAACCCCTTGCTCATTTTATCCCAAGTTGCTTCGGTATTCCCCAGACAAGAAACTAAACCAACACCACTAACAACAACCTTCATTCTTCAATTTTTGGGTACTTTAAACCATTGGCAAACTTTAAGTTTAATTCCCCCCTTAATAAGGGGGGCTAGGGGGGATCAACTATTAATTCTCCATTACTATTCCTATCGTTGTAGATTTTCAATACCGCTGATAACTTCAACAGACTCGATGCGATCGCCCTGAGCAATACTTTCAACTACATCCATACCATTAGTTACTTTACCAAACACTGCATAACTACCATCAAGAAAAGGTAAATCAGCTAGGGTGAAATAAAACTGAGAGGAAGCAGAATCAGGCATCTGAGAACGTGCCATGGCGATCGTACCATATTCATGGCGCAACTGGGGAGGCATATCCGTAGTCTGACTATAGATAATATCAGGGGGGGTTGCATCCTCCGCAGAATCATCATATTGAGGTCTAATTTCCAGGGGAATATAACGCTGGGCATTGGTATCAGGATCTGTATAACCCCCAGTACCTAAAGCACTAGCAGGAAAATTAGGATCTTTTCCTTGAGGATCTCCCCCTTGTGCTACGAAAGGTTGCGGATCAGTTACAACTCTATGAAAAACTAGACCATCATAAACCCCTTTATCTACTAAATCGAGAAAATTACCAGCGGTAACAGGTGCATTGTCGCCATCTAATTCGATGGTGATAGACTGCCCTTTAACCTTCATTTCAACGATCGCCTTTCCTTCTAATCTTGGTAAACTCATTATAGTATCATTTATATCGGTGGACTCGTTTTCGGCTACATCAGCAACAGGATTTTCAACCTCTTCGTTACTACTACCACCTGTTACGGCGGTGTCTGATGTGGCTTGACATCCTGTTAGGGTAATTAAACTTACTAAGCAGATGGTCAAAAAAATACGCCAGTGATTATTATTGGTCACTAAGTTCATATGTATTTATACTTTGTTATTATTAGTTGATCTTAAACTATTGTCAAGAACACTATAACTAATTAAGCATTGAAAATTGAGAATGGATAATAGGAAAATTAACTGCTAATAATAAATTAATGTCACTATTTCCCATTACCCATTGCTCCAAATTAACCGTTAATTCCTTGTCCGAAAAATTTAGGAGGTTGTGTGATGGTGTAAACTTCCGTTTCATTTTTAATGGCTTGACGGATATATCCAGGGGTTTGTAACATCCCTAACAAGCTGATACCATCAAAAGAGCGAAAATCGTTGGTGGTTTTTTGTTCGAGGAGACGATCAATTTTTTCGGGGTTAGGCATGGTGTCGAAACTTTGCTCAGATGCGATCGCAAAGCCCCAAGCCGAGCCATAAGTACAGGTAGGGGTAAAATAAGAGTGAACATTACTAAACACAGCTTTGAGGGTATTTACCAACCGTCCATGAATATGTAAATTAGCAGGGGCAACAGGTCCAGCCTGAATTACCACAATACCATTATCCCGTAAACATCCTTTTAACTGAGCAAAATATTCCTGTGTAAAAAGTTGAAAAGAAGGGCCTTCCTCGATAGGATCAGAAAGATCAGAAATAATTACATCCCACTGAGCCTCACTATTATCCAACACATTAAAAGCATCCCCAATAACTAATTCTAAACGAGGATCATCAAAAGAACCTTGGTGCATTTCGGGTAAATGTTCCTTACAAGCCTCTACCACATCTCCATCAATGTCCACCATCATCGCTTTTTTTACCCCAGTCCAGCGAAATACTTCTCTGGTGGTAGCGCCTTCACCGCCCCCAAGGATTAAGACATTTTCGGGGTTAGGGTGAGCTATCATGGCAGGATGTACCAAGGCTTCATGGTATAAAAACTCATCCCCAGTGCAAGATTGCCATTTACCATCTAAAACCAAGGCTTTACCATAAACACCGCTTTCGACGATGGACATATCCTGATAGGGAGTTTTTTTGTGGGCTAAGATATTGGTGATCCCATGAACATATATATCGTAAGGGGTTATATATTCACTAATCCAAATGTCTGCGTTTACCTGAGATCCTGCCATAATTTGATTATTTTTCTGTTACTGTTGTTACCGTTCGCATCGAAATCGACTAATCTTATATAATAACCTAAAAAAACTTTTAGGGCTATGGGATAGGTAGAAAATTTATTTCTCAAAGGTGAGTTGCTAGGGATTTGAGGTTAAGTTTAAGGAAATTATTAAAAAACCTCAATTCGGGATAATAGTTATTAGTATGGTTTGATGTTAGGTTTGACGGTAAAAAGTGGCATTGCTTAATTATCGTATGGAATATGATTGAACGACACCAGAAAATTAGGCATCGAAATATTATCACCATTGCCTGTTCCCCGTTCCCTATTCCCCACCTCAACTAAAGGCTTTTTTCATCAAACCCCAATTATTGAGATAATAAGGCCTCTACAAACTCAAAACTAGAGAAAGGACGTAAATCTTCCATACCTTCCCCCGCACCAATAAAGCGGATAGGGAGGTTTAATTGTTGGGAAACTGCGATCGCCACTCCCCCTTTTGCAGTACCATCGAGCTTAGTTAAAACCACCCCTGTCAAATCTGCTGCTTCTGAAAAAACTTGAGCTTGACGAAGTCCATTTTGCCCCAAGGTAGCATCCAATACCAAGAGAGATTCCACATGGGCATTAACAGCTTTTTTGTCAATAATACGGCGAATTTTGGCTAATTCCTCCATTAAATTCTTTTTATTTTGCAGTCTTCCAGCGGTATCTACCAATAATAAATCAGCATTACGGGCGATCGCCGCACTGATGCCATCAAATACCACCGCTGCAGGGTCAGTATTTTTACCAGGGTTAGCAATGACGGGGGTATCAGTCCTTTCGCCCCATACCTTCACCTGTTCCACAGCTGCTGCCCTAAAGGTATCCGCTGCTGCAATTACACAGCTATATCCTGAAGTTTTGGCAAGGTGAGATAGTTTGCCTATGGTGGTGGTTTTTCCTGCCCCATTTACCCCCGTAAGTAGCCATATATTTAACTTTCCCTCTTGGGGTTCAAAGGATTTATCCTCAACATTTTCCAAGGGCTTGTCTAACAGAGTTTGTAAAATTTGTTTCAAATAGGCGATCGCCTCTTCGGGGGGTAAAGCCTCCTCTCGCAACTTTGCCTGTAAAGTAGAGATAATATAATCCGTCGCTTCCACACCCACATCAGCACTTAATAATAATGCTTCAATTTCCATCACCGCATCATCATTGAGGGGGCCTTGCCCTACCACCGATTTTAATTGATTGATTAGGTTTCGTCTGGTTTTTCCTAACCCCTGCCTCAATTTTTTGAGCCATTCAAACTCCTCTGCACTGACATCATCCGCACTTCTACCCTGAGAAGCCAACACCTGTGCCGACCACATAAAGTCCTCATCCAACTCCTCCTCCGTGGTATCAATAGCCGTCTCTTTGAGGGTTTCGAGGCGATCGGATTTTTGCATCCAAGCAGGAACATTTTCTTCCATTGCAGAAGACTCTTCCTCTGTATCTGTAGTAGTTTCCGCCTCTATTTCCGAGGTAGTTTTTTCCTCCGCCACTACAGGAGTATCATTTTCCTCCACTGCTGAAGACTCTTCCTCAGATTTGGACTCAGCTTCTTTTTCAACCCCAGCCTTTTGTTTTTGAATATTATTAAAAGCAGTTTTTGCCCATTCCAAATATTGCTCATCAGGGGCATCAACCTTCTCCTCAACCGCCTCCTCCTGAGTCTCAGGGGTTGGGGTAACATCCTGTTTTACTTGCTCTTGACTATTATCTTTATTGCGACGAAACCAATTAAACATATAAAATATAAGTGCTATTTTAAACTTAATCTTTTACTTTATCTTAATATTTGTAACTCCCTATGTCTAATTTACCCTACCTCAGAATCGGTACAGCCGTAATTGTTGATGATGAAGGGTTGATTCTCATTGACAAAAGAAGAAATAAAGGCAGTATGGCTAATAAATGGGAATTTCCAGGAGGCAAGTTTGAGGAGGGAGAAAATGCCCAAGAATGTATTGTCAGGGAAATCAAGGAGGAGTTGGGTATTGATATTGAGGTGGGAAAACATTTGATAAATGTCAAACATGATTATCCTCATCTTTCCCTTACTCTTATGGTTTATTATGCCCGTATTATTTCAGGAAAACCTCAAACCATTGAATGTGCAGAGATTCGATGGGTAAAACCTGAAGAGTTAGATAATTTTGATTTTCCCGATGCCAATTATCAAATTATTGAAAAAATAAAAGCTGATAGGGGTTTAACAGTAAGGTAGTCTTTGGTGGGCAATACCCACCCCACTGCAATTATTTTTGTTGGGTTTCATTTTTTAACCGAACTAACTTAACTACAAAGTAAGAGTTTGGGCATACTGTTAAAAAACTATTCCCCCATTACCCATTCCCTATCCCCATGAAAATGTTTTATGGGGCGTACCCTAATAGTTATGGACAATAGAGGGTGTCACGGGTATTTCTACCAGTAACGGGATTTGTGCCAGAAGCCACTTCACACAACATTTCTTCCACATCAGGACGTAAAAGTACATCGGTAAAATCTGCCCCTTCAATGTTAGCTTTTTCAAATTTGGTATTAGTGGCAAATGCTCCTTCTAATATGGCATTGTGTAAGTTTGCCCTCGTCACCCGTGCAGAGTCTAGGACGGCATTGGTTAGGTTTGCCCCTTCTAGGTTGGCGGAGTCAAGGTTAGCACCAAAAAAACTAACGTTGTATAGGTTTGCATTGGTGAAATCGCTACTGCGAAGGTTTGTTTTGTTAAAAGTTGAGCCGCTTAAATCTTGTCCTGAAAAGTCTGATTCTACTAGGTGGGCTTTGGTGTAGTCTAATGCTGCTTCTACAGGGTTTATGACACTCAGAAAAAGAATTATTAATGATAGGGCTAGTTTTATTAGTTTGGATACCATAGGACGATCAATTTTTAGCTAAATTTAGAATGATTATTTTTTCATTGTATCTTTAACTGTTCTTTTGATTTTTCAATTGGGGGAATAAGTCTTGGGGTTTACCTTTTTTTACTACCCGTCCTTTTTCTAGCAAAAAGTAACCGTCGGCGTATGCCAATTCCTCGAGGCGGTGAGTTACCCATAGGGCGGTAATTCCTCTTTGTTTAACGATTTTTTGCACTAGGGCAACCAATTCTATCTGGGTATCTGGATCTAATAATGCGGTAGGTTCATCTAATAGTAATACTTTACAGTGACGGGCGATCGCCCCTGCAATGGCAATTCTCTGCTTTTGTCCTCCCGATAGGGCATAAATAGGTCTTCTTTCTAAATCAAGGAGATTAACTGCCATCAAAGCCTCTTTAACCCTTACTTTCACTTCTGGTAAGGTCAACTTTTCTTCTACCAAACCAAAGGCAATATCCGCCGCCACCGTAGGCATTACCAATTGATGATCGGGATTTTGAAACACAAACCCCAAGGGGTTGTCAATGTCAATGATGCCCTCGTCAGGGGATAAAATACTGCCAATGAGTCTAAGTAGAGTGGATTTGCCACAACCATTATCCCCCAACAACATCCAAAACTCCCCCTCTGGCACAGCTAAATCACAGCCATTCAACACAGGGGTTTGAGAATTCCAGCCAAAATGAAGCTGTTTTACACTAATACCAAAAGAAGGACTATTCAAAATTAATATTAAAAACGATAACCATACAACCTAACACTATCCACCCTACATTACTTTTCTTGTAAAGCGGCAAAGAATCCAGGTACTTTTGAGCCAGTATTGGCACCATCTCTTTGGGAGATAATCACTCCCGTAATTTGATCGCTCAAGATGGCCATTTTTTTATCTTCTTGCTTATCACAGGTTAGCTCGATGATTTCGGGGGTAGAGCTTTTAATTTTTGTTAAAATGTCTTGATAAAGAGCCTGAGCTTCTGTTTCGTCCTTTTTTTGCACCGATATGGGCATGGGAATGTATCTGACAAGTAAGTCAATGGTAAACATAGATGATAACTATTTAATCCTTATTTTTAACTTATTTTAACGCACACAGGGTCTTCTTTCATTTAATAGGGGCGATCGCACCTAGGGTTAAATTTTTATTACGAACCTTCTCATATTTTTATAATTTCTTAATAATAAACTTGTCAAAGGCGTGGGTTTTCATGTATGATGGTTATACAAAGAAACGTTAAGAAAAGTAAAGTTTTCTGAGAGGGTAGTTAAAAAAGCCCTAAATAAAGAAAGCATATATACTTCGTTTTAGAAATTATAAACATTCGGAGATCACTTTATGACAATTGCAGTTGGACGCGCGCCGGCGCAAAGAGGGTGGTTTGAAGCCCTCGACGACTGGCTCAAAAGAGATAGATTTGTATTCGTAGGTTGGTCTGGTATCCTCCTATTCCCTTGTGCTTATATGGCATTAGGTGGTTGGTTAACTGGTACTACCTTCGTAACCTCTTGGTACACCCACGGTTTAGCTAGTTCCTACTTAGAAGGTGCTAACTTCTTGACCGTAGCCGTATCTAGTCCTGCAGACGCTTTTGGTCACTCCATCCTATTTTTATGGGGACCTGAAGCCCAAGGAGACTTCACCCGCTGGTGTCAAATCGGTGGTTTATGGTCTTTTGTGGCATTACACGGAGCTTTCGGTTTAATCGGCTTTATGTTACGTCAGTTTGAAATCGCTCGTCTGGTCGGAATCCGTCCTTACAATGCGATCGCATTTTCTGGTCCTATCGCCGTATTCGTTAGTGTCTTCTTAATGTATCCCCTCGGACAGTCTAGCTGGTTCTTTGCTCCTTCCTTCGGAGTAGCTGGAATCTTCCGCTTTATCTTGTTCCTACAAGGATTCCACAACTGGACTCTTAACCCCTTCCACATGATGGGTGTAGCTGGTATTCTCGGTGGTGCGTTACTTTGTGCCATTCACGGTGCAACCGTAGAAAATACCTTATTCCAAGATGGTGAACAGGCAAACACCTTCCGTGCATTTGAACCTACCCAAGCAGAAGAAACCTACTCCATGGTTACTGCTAACCGTTACTGGTCTCAAATCTTCGGTATTGCTTTCTCCAACAAACGTTGGTTACACTTCTTCATGTTGTTTGTACCCGTAACTGGTTTATGGATGAGTTCCATTGGTATCGTTGGTTTAGCATTCAACCTTCGTGCCTATGACTTCGTATCTCAAGAGTTGAGAGCGGCAGAAGACCCTGAATTTGAAACCTTCTACACCAAAAACATTCTTTTGAATGAAGGTTTACGTGCATGGATGGCTCCTCAAGACCAACCTCACCAAAGATTTGAATTCCCTGAAGAAGTATTACCTCGTGGTAACGCTCTCTAAGAATAGATTGATAATCGTCTAAATTCAAGTAAGTCCCCTACGGGGGGCTTATTTTTTTGTTTTAATTACGATAAATTTTGGCAATGGGCTTAAGCTCACTGTTAGTGCGATTAGTTTACTTTCATGTACAGATTCAGTATTAAACTTTAACTATATTCACCGCACAGGCTTTTAACTCAGGTTGCTTTGAAATAGGACAGGCTACGGGATGACTAAGGTTATTAGCTTCGGTATTTTCTCCCCACAAAAAACCCCAGTGCATTGGTACAAAAAGAGTACGAGGGGCGATCGCCCTTGTAACCAAAGCCTTAAAAATAGCCTTACCCCGTAGAGAAGTAATCGCCACCATATCCCCCGACTCAATGCCATATTTATTTGCATCCTTGGGATGAATTTCCAACAAAGGCTCAGGGTGCATCTTATTAATTTTGGCAATTCTACCCGTGCGCGTCATGGTGTGCCAATGGCCGTAAAGTCTGCCGATGGTTAACACAAAAGGATAGTCAGGGTTGGGAGGCTCGGCCAATCCTCTACTATGCACCGCAATAAACTGTGCTTTTTGGTTCGGGGTATGAAACTTTAAATCAGTATAAAGCCTTCTGCCATATTTATCCTCAGAATTTGCTCCTTCAGGGAAAGGCCACTGGATGGGCGCTTGTTTTAATAAAGCATGGCTTAACCCCGACATATCACAAGGACGATTTTTGGTTAATGACACAAATTCATCATATACTTGAGCTGAATTTTCAAAGGTGAAATACTGCTCAAAACCTAACCTTTTTCCCACCTCTGCAAAAATTTCCCAGTCAGCTTTTGACTCCCCCACGGGTTCAGTAAATGTAGGACAATAGGTAACTACTCGCTCAGAATTAGTCATCGTTCCCGTTTTTTCACTCCATTGACTAGCAGGAAGCACTAAATGGGCATAGTAAGCGGTTTCTGTGGGAAAATAGGCATCTTGATATACCGTAAAAGGGGAATTGAGCAGGGCTTTTTTTGTCCTTTCCAAATCGGGCATACTGACCACAGGATTAGTAGCCGCCACCCAATAAAATTGCACCTCTCCAGTTTCCAAGCCTATGATGGTTTCCCATGCAGTTTTACCAATTTGGGGAGAAATAGAGTTTTCAGGCAGGTTCCATAATTGTTCTACTTCTGCTCGATGCTGAGGATTATTCACAAGGCGATAACCGGGGAGAATATGGGCTAAACCCCCCGCCTCTCTGCCCCCCATGGCGTTGGGTTGCCCTGTGAGGGAAAAGGGGCCACATCCTTCTTTCCCAAGGGTACCTGTCATGAGATGGAGGTTGATGAGGGTGCGAATTTTGGCAGTACCTTCGGAGGATTGATTTAAACCCATGGACCACATGGAAATAACCCGATTCGACTGCGCCCAATAGGTGGCGACGGTGATTAAGTCGGCTTCGGTAATGCCACAGATATGGGCAACTTTTTCGGGGGGATAGTCTTTGATAATTTCTTGATAGTCAGCAAAATTATCGGTATGTTGGGCGATAAAGTTAGGATCAATTTTGCCCCATTTTTCTAGTAAATAAGCAATACCGTTAAAAAGATCAATATCGGTGCCGGGTTGGATAGCTAAATGGAGATCGGCGGCTTGGGCGGTAGCTGTGAAACGGGGGTCAATTACTACCATTTTTACATGGTCATTTTTCTTGTAATATGCCCTTAAACGGTTAAATACGATGGGATGACAGTCGGCGGTGTTGGTACCAACCAAAAAGGCACAGTCGGTGTTTTCTAAGTCAGCATAGTTACAGGGAGGCCCATCGGCACCGAAACTTCCTACATATCCTGAAACGGCGGAAGACATACAGAGACGGGAATTAGCATCAAAGTTATTGGTACCTAGGCATCCTTTAAAGAGTTTTTGGGCGATATAATAATCTTCGGTTTGAAATTGCCCTGAGCCATACATACAGATACCGTCAACCCCTATGGTATCTCTTACTTTGTTGATTTGATTAACTATTTTCTCGAAGGCTTCTTCCCACGATATACGCTGAAATTCTTGGTCTAGGGTTTCTCGCCAGAGGGGATATTCTAAACGACTTTCTTTGATGGCTTCCCCCACCGTAGCCCCTTTGACACATACTTTCCCTAAACTGGAGGGGTGAGTGCGATCGCCCATAACCTTCCCTACCACCATGGATTTTTGCTCAGAAACCGATTCGGGGGGATTAATTATTTCTAAACCACAACCGACACCGCAATAAGGACAAACTGTCTTTACTTTCTCACTCATAATCTGACAATGACAAGGGGATACCCATTTTATATCACTCTCATCCTGTCATTTCTGCTTGGGATTAAAGGTATTTTCTGATACTTTTTTTCAAAATCTATGTATTTTTAGTATTTGGGATATACGATTAGTACATCAAGGATAATTGACGATGGATAGTGAATAAGTCAATTGCTCCTCATCTTGACCAGAAAATTGTATCCCAAATTCAACTTGCATAATTTAGATCATGGGGATTTATTATCCATTCTCAATTCTCAATTATCAATTCCTCTCCCGCCTACTGACTGGATGTAATGCCCCTTTCTTCTAATTGACGGATAAAGTAATCTTCGAGGGAGTCGCGCACAAGATTTATACTGACTAACTCTCCCTTGGTGGTGGCAAGGTGGTTAATAAATTCTTGGGGGTTGCCTTCTAATTCGCCCCGAAAAATATGATTTTCTTGGGTGATATTAGTTAACCAGTCTTCCATGTCCTTTATTTCACCATTTCTGATGGTGGCGTGGTAGGTTTCTTGGGTGCCTAAAATATCATCCAAAGAGCCTATATTTAATAATTCTCCTCGGGCAAGGATGGCAATGCGATCGCAAATTTTCTCTACATCTGCCAACACATGGGAGTTAAAAAAGATAGTTTTTCCCTGCTCTTTGAGGGATAATATAATTTGTCTTACCTGATAACGTCCCATGGGATCTAATCCAGACATCGGTTCATCAAAAAAGACTATTTCGGGATCATTTATGAGAGCCTGTGCCATGCCTACCCTTTGCATCATCCCTTTAGAATATTGCCTTAATTGCTTTTTCTGGGCAGTTTGTTTGGCTAAACCTACTAAATCGAGAAGTTCTAAAATACGTTTATTTTGTTCATGTTTAGGAATCTGGAATAAAGAAGCGATAAAGTGTAAAAATTCCCATGCGGTTAAAAAATCATAGTAATAAGCGTTTTCTGGTAAATACCCTAATCTTTGTTTAACACTATTATCTCCTAGAGGCTTTCCTAGTAACTTTGCCCGGCCAGAAGTGGGTTTAACAATACCCAGAAGGGTTTTAAGAAGGGTGGTTTTTCCTGCACCGTTAGGCCCTAGTAAGCCGAATGTTTCCCCTTTATAAACTTGCAAGGTACAATTTTTGAGGGAGGGTACTTTTTTATTGAGCCAAAATCCTGTAAGGTAAATTTTTGATAGTTCGTAGGTTTCGACAACTACGATTTTATTAGTAGTTATATTTTCGCTAGGTAAATTTGTGGTGGGGGTCATTTTCTGTGTGGCAGTTATCGGTTTAAGATGAGAATAGATAAACAGAAACTTGTCAGTATTTATTATAACCCTAAATATTAGTTAATATGACTCAAATTCCTCAATCCCTCGAAAGTGCGATCGCACAGGCTCACACAGCCACCCTAACGGCTTTAGAAAGCGGTTTTAACCGTCTTCAGGTAGAATTAATCATCCCTGAAATCGCCCTCAAAGGTCAGGAGTTAGCTTTTGCATTTGCCCAGTTATTTAGCGATTATGGGGCTGGTTTAAAGGTCTTTTTCCCCGATACTGGGGCAGCGGCATTAGCAAGAAGAGAATGGGGAGAAACAGCCTTTCAGGTTTCGGATTTGGGTAGTAGCAGAAGCCCCATTGAAAATCGTGTTAGTGACACCGACGAGTTTTATTTGGTCATTTCTCCTTCAGCGGTAGAAGTAGCACAGGTAGAAAAGTTATGCAACCTTGTGGGCGATCGCCCTGTAATCCTTATTATTCCTCAATTAGAAGATATTTCTGTAGTCGGAATTGGTTATGCAGCCCGACAACTAAGGGAAAGATTTTTAAGCACCCTCGAATCAAGTTACTATTATCGCCCCCTTGACGAAGCCGTAGTAATCAGAACTTTTCCTGGATTATGGCAGGTATGGCGAGAATTAGAAGGCAATCAATTTGAACTAATTACCGAAGTACCCCAAAAACCCCTAGGAGAAGCATTAGATAGGATTTTAATGGGGAATCAAGAGGAAGAAGAAACCAGTGTTAAATCTGCCTCTTTAGGATTATTTGCCACCATGAAGAATTTTCTCAAAGCATTAAATAACTAATCTTTTAATGAGATAATCATTGATTACACACCTTGAGATATTTCTTTGTTGTTATTGTTTGACCATCGAAACTTACAATTTTACTATTTTATCTATCAGCATTTTTTATCCTTACCATACATAAAAGTCTATCAAAACGTATTAAACTATAAATTACAAACTATAACCACCATTGATTAAACTGTGTTAGAAGCATTCATCTTAATAACAATTCTCTGCGGTTTCTTTGGCACGATTTTCAAAAAAAATTTAGTCATGAAAATTATGTCCATGGACGTTATGAGTACGGGGGTAGTAGCCTATTACGTCTGGGTAGCATCACGAACGGGAGTTTTTACCCCGATTCTAGTAGGGCAGATAGATAACGATACCATAGAATACGCTGATCCTGTACCCCTAGCAGTAATTTTAACCGCCATTGTAATCGGCTTTTCTATCCAAGCCTTAATGTTAGTGGGAGTAATGAAATTAGGCAAAAATAACCCCACCTTAGAAAGTAGTGAAATAGAAAAAAATAACACCCCATGACCAATTTAACTATTATTGCAATTTTTCTTCCTTTATTTTCTGGTTTTTTAATTTATCTCATTCCCAAAATAGATAGATTATTTTGTCTGTTAACCGTTTCTATATCAGCTATTTACTCAATCTATATTATTCTTAATAACGTCAATTTATCCATCCAATTACTGGATAACTTTGGCGTAAAACTATTAGTTAATAATTTAAGTGGTTACTTTATTTTAACCAATGCCCTTGTTACGGGGGCTGTAATTCTTTATTGTTGGCAAACCGAGAAAAAAACATTTTTTTATACCCAAGCTATTATCCTTCACGGTAGTATGAATGCCGTTTTTGTTAGTGCTGATTTTCTCAGTGTTTATGTAGCCTTAGAAGTGATTGGAATATCCGCTTTTCTGTTAGTATCATATCCTCGTACAGATCGTAGTATCTGGGTAGGATTGCGCTACCTTTTTACTAGCAATATTGCCATGTTGTTTTATCTTATGGGAACCATTTTAGTATATAAAAGTAATCAGTCTTTTGCCTTTGAAGGATTGATAAATAGTACTCCGGAAGCCATTGCTTTAATTTTTCTTGGTTTGCTAACCAAAGGGGGAATTTTTATATCAGGTTTGTGGTTACCCCTTACCCATGCAGAGTCTGAAAGCCCCGTATCAGCTATTTTGTCGGGGGTGGTAGTGAAAGCGGGAATTTTTCCTTTATTACGCTGTGCCGTGATAATGGAAGACTTTAATAACTTTATCCATATTGTTGGTGTTGCAACGGCATTTTTTGGTATTTTTTATGCTTTCTTTTCCCAAGATACTAAAAGAATCCTCGCTTCTAGTACCGTATCTCAACTAGGCTGGATTTTAGTCGCCCCAGAAGTGGGAGGTTATTACGCCCTTGCCCACGGATTAGCGAAGGCGAATTTATTCATGGTAAGTGGAGTTTTGCCTAGTCGTAGCATTCAAGAGTTACAAAATAGAGCCATGAGTACGAGGTTATGGTTAACATTGGTGGTGGGTAGTTTATCTATTTGTGGTTTTCCCCTATTTTATGGTTTTTGTGCCAAAACCCTCGCTCTCAAAAGTCTATCTTCCACGGAGGAGTTATTAATGAATATTAGTGCGGTGGGTACTGCGATGATTTACGCTAAGTTTATTTTTTTACCTAGTGATGGCATCGACAGGGTTAAATCAAATTTATGGTGGGGTGTAATACCTTTGATGGGGGCTATTTTCATGGCTAATTTCTTATATCTTCCTGCTTATACTCCCCTTAATATCCTAAAAGCTTTGGGGTTAAATGCGATCGGTTTTGCACTGCATCTTTTGCTATTTAAAAAAATGATTTTTACTTTATCCCGATATTTTGAAGAATTAGAACAAATTATAGGGGTAATGATCTTAATGTTAGTTGTATTATTTTGGATGGTAGTATCATGGTCCCCAGTATCCTTTTTCGTTTAGTCCTTTGGTTTTTATTAACTGCTGATTTTGGCGTTGCTAATGTCATCATCGGTGTATTAGTAGCAATGCTTTTGCCTCCCTATAACATTTTTAGTAAAACAAAATCAAATACTTCGGGGGAAACAATAAAAGAATTATTAACCATTTTTAAACATATTATTATTGCGATTCCTCAAGCCTATAAAGAATCGATTGATCTAATTTTACATCGTCACCGTCATGAAGAAACTGTCAGGGAGGCAGTCGCCCCTAATCGTTCAAAGTTGCTTATTTTTCTTGATACTTATGTGATTACTTTTACCCCCAAAGCTGTGGTGGTTAAATATAATCATAGGGGATGGTATGAGGTACATTATGTAAGAAGAAAGGCTGTAGAGAAAAAATAAAATATTTATAATATAACTAAGATTTAATTATATAAAAAATGAATAATACTAACGATAAATTCTGCTTTAGTACCCTCGCTTTAGGAGAAAGGTATAGAAAAATGACAAAAACATTAGCAGAAGATTTAAAAAAATATTCTCCGGGTACCATGCTAGTGGTAGGGACTGATAAACCCAAAGATTTATTATCTCTAAATAATGTTATTCCTTTTAAATTATCTCAACAAGGAATTCTACATTGTTACCATGATAAACGTTTTGTCATTCTTAAAGCATTATCCAAATTTGATAATGTTATTCAAATTGATGCAGATACTCGTATAGTTGATACTATACCTCAAGATTTGAGTTTTTCTAAAGGAGTAATTGAAGGTTTTAATGAAAATTTAGTTACCCATGTTAATAAATACACCCCTGAAAGATTAGAAAGATTAAATAAAATTGCAACAAAGATTGAAGTTGATATATCACAGGCAAATTTTGTCTACGAATCTTTATTCATTGTTTCGAAAGATAATGGTAAGGAACTTGAATTTATCGAACAATGGGGCAAAATAGGGCTTTATCTTGAGTTAAATCGCATTCACTCTGGAGAGGGAAATGTTATTGGGATAACCGCACTAAAAATAGGCTTAAAGACTTCTCTAACTCCATCTTGGGAAAGACTAAAAAATGTTACGAAGCATTTTGATGCTTCTACTACGAGAAAAAGTAGTTATATTGATAAATTTAATAAAAGAGTAAAATATCACTATAGATTGAATAAAAATAGATTATTTGCGTTAAAAGATTTTGATTTCTTTTATAAATAATTTATCTATTTTTATCTGTATTTTTCTTGATTAGGCACAATAAATATTGATATGAATTTATCTCTTTTATCCATTCAAAATCTAAAAATTGCTTATAAAAGCAATTATCAAAATAGTGAAGAGAACATAAATTGGGTAGTAAATGATGTTTCTTTTGATGTGGAGAAGGGGGAAATTATTGCATTAGTAGGAGAATCAGGTTGTGGTAAGTCAACCATTGGCAAGGCGATTATGGGTTTGTTACCGGCCCAAACAAGAATTGAGGGAAATATTCTTTTCCAAGAAGAATCGGTTATATCTTATAATTTCCGACAGATGCGCAAGTTTAGGGGCGAAGGGGTAGGGCTGATATTTCAAGATCCCATGACAAGATTAGATCCTTTGATGACTATTGGGGAACATTGTCGGGAAACTATCAAAGCCCATCGTCCTGATTTATCTTCCCAAGAAATAAAGGAAAGGGTCATAAATACTCTGGAGTTGGTTAAGATACCTGAGAAGCGTTTTAGTCAATATCCCCACGAGTTTAGTGGTGGTATGCGTCAACGGGTGGCGATCGCCCTTACTCTTGTACTACAACCGAAATTAATCATAGCCGATGAGCCGACAACCAGCCTTGATGTTACTATTTCTAATCAAATTTTAAGGGAGTTGACAACCCTTTGTAAAGAACAAGAAATGGGTTTGATTTTGATTTCCCATGACTTAAATATGGTAGGGAAATATGGCGACCACATTGGGATAATGTATCAAGGAAAGATGGTGGAAACTGGCATGGTACAAGATGTTATGAATCAACCTAGCCATGATTATAGTAAGATTTTGTTAAATTCTGCTCTACATAATCAAGAAAAAAAAGAGCATTATTTAGATAAAGAAAAAGAGAAAAAAACAACTATTTTAGAATTAAAAAAAATAGACAAATACTATAGCTTAGAACCCAATTTTATTGAACAATTATTAGGTAAAAAAACAGAAATAATTAAAGCTGTTGATAATATTAATTTTCAATTATACGAAGGGGAAATTTTTGGTTTAGTAGGAGAGTCAGGATGTGGCAAAAGTACCCTTTCTCGGACAATTTTACAACTAATTAAACCTACTTCAGGGCAGGTAATTTTCCAAGAAAAAGATATTAGTATATTGTCACCACGATCAATGCTTAATGTGCGTAGGGAAATCCAGATGATTTTTCAAGATCCCCTCGCCTGTTTAAACCCTCTCATACCCATCGGCAAGGCGATCGCAGAGCCTCTTATTATCCACAAATTGGGCAACAAAACAGAAATCAGGTCAAAAGTAATCCAAATGTTAAGTAAAGTGGGGCTATGTCCTCCTGAGGATTATTTAGATCGTTATCCCAAAGAAGTTTCAGGGGGTCAACAACAGCGAGTGGCGATCGCACGGGCACTAATTACCAATCCTAAATTAGTGATTTGTGATGAACCTGTGAGTATGCTTGATGCGACAGTACAAGCCCAAGTGCTTAAATTGATGTTGGCATTAAAAGAAGAATTTAAACTCACCTATCTTTTTATTACCCATGATTTGAGTGTGGCGCGGTATATGTGCGATCGTATTGCAGTAATGAATCAAGGGAAAATAGTTGAGTTAGCCATCACCGAGGAAATTTTCACTAATCCTCAACATTCTTACACTGTACAATTAATTAACAGTTAAATTAAATAAAAATACGGCGTTGGTGAATGAGGGTCTGAGAAAAAGGGGAAAAAGTGAAGTGAAAAAATATGAAATGTCCAGAATGTGCTTCCAAGGGTATCAATAAAAATGGAAAACAAAATCATATTTGTGTTGATTGTCGCAGACAATTTATTAGTAAAACATACATGACCAGAGTAGAGGGAGAAAATACGAGATTAAGACATTGTCTTGCCAGACTAGATCAAAAACTTTATGTTATTCAAAACCCATGGAGATGTTCCAGTGTTTTGTTTCACTATTGATTCACTATCTCAAATTTAAAGATGTACTAATTCCTTTTAGTCTTTTTCATACCTAGAATCAGCAACGCCAAATATTATTATAATGTCCAAAATTTTTTATTCTGCTGGTTCAATGGTACTGGTTAAACCACGACTTTTAAGGCTCTCGCAGTAAAATTCTGCGTGTTCTAAGGCACAGGTTGTAACTAAACCAACTCCAGTTTGATGGGTTTCCATCATCACACTAACTGCTTGAGGCTCACTAAGGGAGACTGTTTCCATTAATACCTGAACTACATATTCCATAGTGTTGTAGCTGTCATTATGTAGTAATACTTTGTAACCCGGATCATGTCTGCGTTTCGTGTTAGACTTCGTATCTGGTTTATTGATAACCTGAGTGGACATTAAAAAACCTCCTAACTTTTTGTATTTTTATATAGATGATGTATTTTATTGGGAGCTGGTCTTTTATTTCACAGTTAACCCTAGGATATATATTATCAAAAAAAATTAGGTGTAGAGTTTTTTGGTATGGTCAAATCCTATTGGAGATGGAGTTTTTTACTCAGTTTCTTAAAAAAATTAATGGGTTTGGTTTATGAAAATACTTTAATGTGACTTTTTTTGATCAAAAATCACTCCTGAGAGGCCATAGCAGAGAAGTTGTCAACTCCGTTAAAATAAAAGGGTTAATCTTAATGTTTCTTCACAAAAATTGATGATGATTGCTCAACAAGAATATGCTCAACGCCGTGAACTTTTGATGTCGAAGATGGGAAAGGGGGTGGCTATTTTTCGTAGTGCGCCTATGGCGGTAATGCATAATGATGTGGAATATGTTTATCGTCAGGATAGTGATTTTTTCTATTTGACGGGGTTTAATGAGTCGGAGGCAGTGGCTATTCTTGCGCCTAACCATGATGAGCATCGTTTTATTTTGTTTGTACAGCCGAAGGATTTGGCGAAGGAAATTTGGACGGGTTATCGTGCTGGGGTGGATGGGGCAAAGGAGCATTACGGGGCTGATGCGGTTTTTCCCATTGAGGAATTGGATGAGAAGTTGTCAGAATATTTGATTACTGGCGATCGCATTTACTACCATTTAGGACGAGATTCTGCTTTTAATGAAAAGGTAATTAACCAGTGGCAGAAGTTGGTAGGGAAGTATCCCCGTATGGGTTATGGACCAAAGGCGATCGAGGATTCTAACTATATTTTGCATCCCCTAAGGATGGTAAAAAGTTCTACGGAAATCGAGATGCTACGTAAAGCCACCGCCATATCAGCCAAAGCCCACATTAAGGCACAAGAATTTGCCGTGCCTGGCCGTTATGAGTATGAAGTTCAGGCGGAAATTGAGCATATTTTCAGATCTCTTGGTTGTGAAGGCCCTGCCTACCCTTCCATCGTTGCTTCTGGGGCTAATGCCTGTGTCTTACACTATATAGAGAATAATCGCCGTATGGAGGAGGGAGATTTACTACTCATCGATGCAGGAGCTAGTTTTGGTTACTATAACGGTGATATTACCCGTACTTTCCCTATTTCTGGAAAATTTTCCCCCGAACAAAAAGCCATCTATGATTTAGTACTAGAAGCACAATTAAAGGCGATCGCACAGGTACAACCGGGAAACACCTATAACCAATACCATGATAAAGCCGTAGAAGTATTAGTAGAAGGACTAAAAGAGCTAAAACTACTCCAAGGAGACACCGAAGAAATTATTAAAGAGAAAAAATATCAACCCTTCTATATGCACCGCACAGGGCATTGGTTAGGCTTAGATGTCCATGATGTCGGCAACTATAAACAAGACCAAGAAAATTGGCGAACCCTCCAAGCCGGAAACGTCCTCACCGTTGAACCAGGAATTTATATCTCTCCCTATATTACCCCCGCCGAAGGACAACCCGAAATACCAGACCATTGGAAAGGCATTGGGGTAAGAATAGAAGACGATGTGCTTCTCACCAAAACAGGTAACGAAATTTTAACCTCCGCCGTAGGAAAATAATCCAAACTTTTTCCATAAATTAATAATCATTTCACCATAACAAGGGGTTCAAACCCCTTGCAAAAATCGAAAAAACTAATACAAAAAAATATTGAAAAAAAAAAATAAATAAATTATCGTTTAGAATCCCTAAAAACAAAAAGCATTATCCCCTAAAATAACCTCTTATTAATATTTATTGCTCTAAAAAAAGATCAGCATTTTAAGCAATTTATGATTAGTTGGTATAAAAAGTTACAAAAAGAAATCAAAAGTAAATTTAGGATAATACCTTTGAGAAGGATATTTCATCGAAAACTATTAGGAGAATTTATTAATGGCTAAAACTGCCCAAGAAGTCTTACAGATGATCAAAGATAATGGGATCAAAATGATTGATCTCAAATTTATTGACTTACCCGGCACATGGCAACATTGTACATTTTACTACGATCAAATAGACGAAACCGCTTTTACCGAAGGTGTACCCTTTGACGGTTCTAGTATTCGTGGCTGGAAAGCCATTAATGACTCCGATATGGCCATGGTACCTGATCCCAACACCGCATGGATCGATCCTTTTTACAAAGAGCCAACCCTCAGCATGATTTGCCGTATCAAAGAGCCTCGCACGGGGGAATGGTACTCCAGAGATCCTCGTAGCATCGCTTACAAAGCCCTAGACTACTTAGCTTCCACTGGTCTTGGTGATACTGCTTACTTCGGTCCTGAAGCCGAATTTTTCCTCTTTGATGACGTTAGATTTGACCAAACCGAAAACAAAGCCTACTATTATGTAGATAGCGTTGAAGGGCGCTGGAACTCTGGTAGAGAAGAAGAAGGGGGTAACTTAGGTTACAAACCTGGTTACAAACAAGGATACTTCCCCGTATCTCCCACCGATACCATGCAAGACATTCGTACGGAAATGTTATTAACCATGGCAGAATGTGGTGTACCCATCGAAAAACATCACCATGAGGTAGCCACTGGAGGACAAAATGAACTAGGTTTCAAATTTGGTACTTTGGTAGAAGCGGCAGATGACTTGATGACTTACAAATATGTCATTAAAAACGTAGCTAAAAAATACGGTATGACTGCTACTTTCATGCCCAAACCCTTATTTAACGATAATGGCTCTGGAATGCACACCCACCAGTCTATCTGGAATGAGGGTAAGCCTTTATTTGCTGGAGATAAATATGCAGGTTTGAGTGATATGGCTTTATACTACATTGGTGGTATTCTCAAACATGCCCCTGCCCTCCTTGCTTTTACCAACCCCAGCACCAACTCCTATAAGCGTCTTGTACCCGGTTTTGAAGCCCCTGTAAACTTAGCTTATTCTCAAGGTAATCGCTCTGCTTCTGTGCGTATTCCTTTGTGTGGAGAGAATCCCAAAGCCAAGCGTTTAGAATTCCGTTGTCCTGATGCTACCTGTAATCCTTACCTTGCTTTTGCTGCCATGCTTTGTGCTGGTATTGATGGTATCAAAAATAAAATTGAACCGGGAGAGCCTTTGGATGTGGATATTTATGATTTATCCCCTGAGGAGTTGAGCAAAATTCCTTCTACCCCTGCATCTTTAGAAGGTGCTTTGGAAGCGTTGGAAAATGACCATGATTTCTTAATTGATAGTGGTGTATTTACCATGGAATTTATCGAAAACTGGATTGAGTACAAGTTAGATACTGAGGTTAACCCCTTACGTCTGCGTCCTCATCCCTATGAGTTTGCTTTATATTATGATGTATAAAATTCTTTTGGAAATTTAGGTTTTAAGGGGCGTAATGCAATGTTGCGTCCCTTTTTTTTGCGACTCTTCATCGTTTCACTTTTTCATCAAAACCTAGGGAATAACGATAATAAACTCTCTAATAGTGTTCAAAATCCGTTAAATTAGAAAAAAGAGCATAACAAAACTTAAAACTATGACATCATCTTCTATCGCTGTTAGAGAATTACCATTGTTTCCTCTACCTGAAGTGGTTTTATTCCCAGGGCGCCCATTACCTCTACATATTTTTGAATTTCGTTATCGTATGATGATGAATACCATCTTAGAGTACGATCGCCGTTTTGGCGTACTAATGATTGATCCTACTAGCGGAGAAATTGCTAATATTGGTTGTTGTGCGGAGATTATCCATTTTGAGCGTTTACCAGATGATCGCATGAAAGTTCTTACTTTAGGACAACAAAGGTTTAGGGTATTGGAATATGTGAGGGAAAAGCCCTACCGAGTGGGTTTGGTGGAATGGATAGAAGATAAACCAACCCAAGAAAGTTTGCAGGGGAAAGCCGATGAGGTGAAAACTTTACTAACGGATGTGGTTACTCTTTCTGCTAAATTAACGGATCAAAAAATTGAGTTGCCTGAAAATTTACCCACTACCCCCATGGAGTTATCTTACTGGGTGGCAAGTAATTTATATGGTGTGGCAGTAGAGCAACAGGTATTATTAGAAATGCAAGATACTGCGGAGCGTTTACAACGGGAGGCGGATATTTTGGTAACTACTAGGGGAAATTTAGCGGCTCGTACTGCCTTAAAAGATGCTTTTAATTAATTAAATATCTCAATAAAAAATGTTATAGTCAATAAAAATAAGACTGAGACATTTAGCTAGTACAATAATTATAAATTATTTCATCTAAAGTTATTGTACTATCGCTATACATTTTTGCTCTTTTTAAAGCACTAAAATCGTGTTCAATATCATTTAAATCTGGTGAATAAGTTGGTAAAAACATTACTAGATGACCTGCTTCTTCTACTAATTCTTTTATCATATTTTTT
>Ga0208979_100392_pt1 | contig 31772 bp, 27 predicted proteins | sample HotLakConsUCCSLE_FD_184738 | JGI IMG/M metagenome (GOLD analysis project Ga0208979, IMG submission 184738) | Hypersaline microbial mat communities from Hot Lake, Washington, USA - Hot Lake Consortium UCC-SLE (SPAdes) | ecosystem: Environmental > Aquatic > Non-marine Saline and Alkaline >... | reverse complement strand
ACCACAGCGGCTTTGCGCTTGGCGGTCCAGCGTTTGACTGAGGGTTCGTTGCTCATATCATCCTCCTGATAGCTGCACTATAGCCTGTGCAGCTCTGGAGGGGGTCACTTCACCTAGCGCTATGCTATTCTAAAAACTATGTTCGGAATGTCATTGTGAGGTAGTCATCATGCAGTTTGAAGAACTTATCGCTAAAGTCAGTCGTCTTCCGGCCTTTCGCCAGCAGGAAGTTATGGATTTTGTCACGTTCCTTGAACAGCACTATTCAGCAACCTCAGATGACTCATGCGGCGACTGGTCAGAGCATCAATTTCAGGCAATGAGCATTGATCAAGCCATGCGAGGCCTGGAAGATGAGCCAAATCTTTACTCAGAAGACGACCTGATGGAACGCTGGCAATGAAACGTGCCGGACAAATTGCGCTAATGCCATTTCCCTATACGAGCTTGACCAACAGTAAAAAACGACCAGTGCTGCTGCTGCGTCAACTGAATGATAAATGGGACGACTGGCTGGTGTGTATGGTGTCTTCACAAGTGCGCCAAGCCAATGCAAGTCTGGATTGGGTGATAACACCAAGTGATGAGGAGTTTGAGGCCTCTGGCTTGAAAGTAGCCAGCGCCTTTCGGCTCTCGCGGCTTGCAGTCCTGGATGGTTCTCTCATGTTGGGACAATTAGGCGTTGTTACTGATGAGCGCCTTCATCAGCTTCGCTATCAATTAGGCAGCTGGATAGTGAAAAATAGCTGACACTCGTCTTTTAGCAGCATTATCCCATGTGCCAACGAAAGTTATCGCCCGACGAAGTCAGGCTCCTACCAGGCTGGCTGCATGCAGCAGGTTTTCGTAGGAGCGCAATTCATTGCGCGATCAGCAATGATCAAGCCAACGAAAGTTATCACCCGACGAAGTCAGGCTCCTACCAGGCTGGCTACATACAGCAGGTTTTCGTAGGAGCTCAATTCATTGAGCGATCAGCAATCATCCCGCCACCAAACGCTATTCATACACCGAAGGCAAAACGACATCAATCGGCCGCCCTGCTTTATCGGCCATGGCCTCAATGGCACCTTTCAACGCCTCGCGGGCATCGTCATCGCCATGCACTAAACGCACCTCCCGCGGCCAGCGGCGCATGCGTTTGATGAAGTTGAGCAAATCGCGCTGCCCGGCGTGGGCCGAATAACCGCTGATGGAGGTAATCCCCGCACGAATATCAATGCGCTCGCCATCAAGCTCCACCCAACCACCTTCAGGCCCGAAACGCTGAATATCCCGCCCTGGCGTACCCGCCCCTTGATAGCCCACAAACAAAACCTGATGACGCGGATCACCCAGCATCGCCTTTAAATAATTCACCACGCGCCCACCCGCACACATACCGCTGGCCGCAATCACCACCGCCGGACGCCCACTTTCGGCCAGGTAGCGCACGGTTTGTTCATGGGTCGCGTGGTCATCCACCGTGTACACATTCTCGAAGCTCAACGGATGCCGCCCAGAGCGCAAACGGCGTTGCGCCTCGGCATCCCAGAAAGGCTTTAACGTGCGGTACACCTGAGTAAAGCGCGCGGCCAAAGGTGAATCGACGATAATCTCCAGCGAGCGCCAATCAGACGAGGGCGACGCGTCATGCACGATGGTTTCCAGCTCGTAGAGCAACTCTTGCGTACGACCAATACTAAACGCAGGGATAATCACCGTTCCCCGGTTAGTCAGCGCTTGCTCAATTGCATGTTTCAGCGCTTGCCCACGCTCGCGGCGGCCTTCATGGTTGCGGTTGCCATAGGTGGACTCAAGCACCAGCACATCCGCCTGATACGGCGATTTAGGTGCCGGCAGCAGCGGCGTGTAAGGCGCACCCAGGTCACCGGAGAACACCACCCGCTGCTTGGTGCTTTCCGCCTTATCGTTCAGCGCCACCTCAACATAGCTGGAACCCAGAATATGCCCCGCCCGCTTGAGCTTCACGCGCATGGCAAGCGCGTGATCGTTCACCACCGTGTGCCATTTACCATAGGCTAACGGCACAAGCTGCTTTTGCAGCTGCGCCTGAAACTGCTCGATCAACCGCGCATTGCGGGTAAAGCCGATTTTCAGGGCATCCTCAATCACCAGCGGCAACAGCACAGCGGAAGGCTCGGAACACAGAATCGGCCCTTTGAAACCCGCCGCCAGCAAGTACGGTAATCGGCCCACGTGATCGATATGTACGTGAGTAATCACCAACGCTTTCAGCGTGCTGATGTCAAAGCCCACTTCAAGCTGGGCCAAGCTATCCTCGGCGGCGTCTTCCCCCTGGAACAACCCGCAGTCCACCAGTAGCGAGTGCTCACTGCTTGCCATCAGCTGATGACAGCTACCCGTTACCCCGCCTGCCCCACCGTGATGACGAATCTCCGGCCAAGTACTCTTCAAGCCCATCTTTATATCCTTATATAGCGATCCCTAAATAAGAAAATCTACCACATACAAACAAAAAGCGCCTGACAGAGCCAGACGCTTTTAGAAGCCGCATAAAGGTTTTCGTAGGAGCACAATTCATTGCGCGATCACCTGCCATCCCGCCACCAAAAGCTATCGCACAAAAAAGTCTGGCGTCTACAAAGCTGGGTGCATGCAATGGTTTACGTAGGAGCTCAACTTGTTGAGCGATCACCAGCCATCCCGCCACCAAAAGCTATCGCCCAACAAGTCTGGCGCCTACAAGGCTGGGTGCATGCAATGGTTTTCGTAGGAGCTCAACTTGTTGAGCGATCAGCAATGATCGAGGCACCGCAGTCTATCGCCCGAAAAGCCCCGCCCCTATAAGCGCCAGGTGCATGAATCGGGTCTCGTAGGAGCGCAATTCATTGCGCGATCACCAACCATCCCGCCATCAAAACAAAACACCCGGCAAAAGCCAGGTGCAGGTGGGGTTGCTGTTGTGATACGTGTTGAGAGATCGGCCATCGACTACCGCGCACCAAACCCCGTAATTAAAATCCGAACGGTTTTAAAAATGATCAGTACATCCAACCACAACGAACAATGCTTGATGTAATAAAAATCGTACTGCAGCTTACGCGTCATCCCACTCACTTCAGCCGCGTAGCCCTGCTCCACCTGGGCCCAGCCGGTAATACCAGGCCGCACCACATGACGATAACTGAAAAACGGCACATCCTGCTCGTACCACTCTGAAAGCGAGGCGGACTCCGGCCGGGGGCCGATAAAACTCATCTCGCCACGCAACACATTAAACAGCTGAGGCAGCTCATCTAACCGGTAGCGGCGCAAAACACGCCCAAGGGGGGTAATTCGCGGGTCATCGCCTGAAATGGTGAAATCTTCCCCGCTCATATCGTGGTACATGCTACGAAATTTGAACATGTTGAAGGGCCGACCCCGATAGCCCACCCGCGGCTGCATAAAAAACACAGGCCCTTTGCTATCCTGCTTGATAAGCAACGCCACCACCAACATCACAGGCAACAAAAAAGGCAGCAGGATGACCGCACCGACAAAATCCACTACACGCTTAAAGCCCACATAAAACAAAGGCGGTAACAGGCTACCAAATTCATTTTCCGAGAGCTGATCAATCTGCACACGTCCTGAAATGGTTTCAGATATCTGCCGTGAGTGATACACAGGAATATGGCAAAGCGTGCAGGTCGCTAAAAACTTCTGCCATTCAGGGGGCAAATCCTGCGAATGCAGATCCGCCATGACACCATCCACCCGCACTCCCTCCATTTCAGGAGCAGTCAACGGACGAAGGTCGACCTTGGCACTGCCTTTCAAGCGGTTCGCGTTCCCAAACGGCACCACCGCGAGCTTTAAAACACGAAAGCGACGCCCTAGGAAATAGCCAATATAAAACCATACCAAGCTAACCAGATAGCCGGTTAACATCACCTGGCGGGTGTACCCTTCCCGGGTAAAAAACAAAATAGCCACCACCAACAAAAAGGCAATGGATACCGTTGGCATGATGTTAGCGCCCAACTGGGCACCAGGAAATCGAGACATTCGCCGAAGGGTCAAGGCTGACGCCGTAAAAGCAATGCCAATAGCAATCAAAGTGTTGCGGCGTACATCGGGCAGAAATTCCCAAAACCCCCACCCCCAGCGTTCTAACCCAGGCAGGATGAGGGCCAGCGACATACCCACCACCATATGGAAGGTTAAGCTAAAGAGCAGTATTTCATACCACCGTGAATGACGTCGATGATACTTACGCGTCATGGTTCAACCACTTCATCATCTTATTCACCTTGGCATGCACTACTCACACGCTACACAGCCCCACCGGGCAGCGCGTTAGATCATTAAATAACTGGCGGCCTAACATAGGAGGCAAGAGAAGCACGGCGGATGACCCGACCCGCAAGATGCGATAGAGGCACACCGTATGCACTTTTCAGCAATGCGCCAGCTTACCGCAGATTGGCCGCTACATTATACAAACATAGGTAGATATTCAATCACCGACAGCCGCTCACCGTAGACACTTAGGCGCTTAGTAACAAGCGCCTCTCAGCCCATGCGGAAATCGGGCTGACGAGCGACAAAATATGACAAGGATAGGATCTGCAGCGTACACCTGGCCTGCTCCGCTGCACAGAACCGCGACCATGTATCCTTGTCGTCAACTTCACCTCATACTTACAAGAGATTACCGCTTTAACACGGCACCTCATGAAATACGTGATGAATTGGGCTGACGCCTTTGTAAATTCTGGTATCCTAGCGCCCTTTTTGAAGCTCAACCGATGCATTCAAAACCGAGGCTAGCTACGCCTGTAAAGCACCTGGTTGAACGGGACAAAAGTAGGACGATATAAAACCCTCATTAATAAAAATAACAAATAAACCGGACTGAGCGATGACGACCTTCACAACGCCACTGGCTGGCATGCTGAACTGCGTGGTCATTCAATTAACGATTTCAAGAGACCTTGCAAGCTTAATGGTAATCGGCAAGCAAGTATCAAGTTACTCCATCGTGAAGGGAATAAAGCATGAGGTTCAGTAGTATCTGGGAGAGTGATCCCGCCTGGAAAAGTCCTGACGTTCTCTGGTGGTCAGGCGTATTGACCCTTGTGCTTTATGCGGGATTCGCCATTTTACTCCCGTCGGTCGGCAGCCCCGCAGAAACGCTCTGCGCACTTCTCGGCCTGGGGGCTGTGCTGGCGTATGGCAGGAATATTCGAAACAGCGCCCCCTTATGGCTACTGTTGGCCGCGCTAATAGTACAAACAATTTCCTGGAGCATGATGGTATGGCACCACCCAGACTGGGCAGCAAGCAACCCAAAACTGGATCGATTGGCCAAACTGTTTATCTTCATCGCCATCGCATGGTTTCTGGGCGGCAGTACCCGTAACACCTTGCTGATATGGGGTTTGGCGTTTATAGGCTGGTTAATAGCCACGTTGGCATTCGGCAACGGGCTTGAAGAATGGTGGGCAGGGTTGCAGGGAAAACGTGCTGACTTAGGCTACCGTAACGCTCAGCACGGCTCGATGCTCTTTGGAACAGCACTACTCGGGCTCATCGCATTTACTGCGCGCTTTAGCCGGGTTCAAGGGCGGATAGTTCCCTGGAGAATAGCGATATCCCTGGTGCTGATCGGTATCTGCCTGACCGGCATTTCCATCGGACAAACACGGGCCGTGTGGCTTGGTTTAGCGCTAGCCTTGCCGGTAGCAGCAGCACTTTGGTTAATTCGGGCGCTTTTACGCACAAAAAACAAACCGGGACACCTGGCTAGGCAGCTGATTGTCGTTGTCAGTGGCTTGTTGGTGGTTTTAATGGCGGTGTCAGTCATTTTCCAAGACACCTTCAAGCACCGGCTGTCACAAGAAAGCCCCGTGGTGGAGAAACTGATAGAGGGCGACGTTAGCGCTATCCCCTATTCGAGCATCGGCATCCGCATTCACAGCTGGCGCGCGGCAATAGAGTGGATCGAAGAACGCCCCTTAGTCGGCTGGGGCAGTGAAGGCCGCGGGCTGGTGATGGACCATACACCATGGCTACCAATGGAAATAAAAGAACGATTTGGCCACCTGCATAACTACTTTCTTGAGGTATGGGTGGCATATGGACTGCTCGGCGTATGCGTCATTGCAGCCCTTGCGGTTTGGGTCGCACGGGGGACATGGCTGGCCTGGAAAGGCGGGGTAGTACCAAATGATGTAGCACTGTTTGCCGTTGCCTTTTTTGTTTATTGGGTAACGGTCAACCTGTTTGAGTCTTACAATGCCTTTAGCTCAGGCGTGTATGTGCAAAATCTCGTATTAGGCGGGCTAGTGACACATATTTGGCGCTGGCAGCACGCAAGCGGGCAACACGTTTTCAAGTACCGCTGGTCAAGGCAAGAGTGACCGGCACTTTTACGCAGTAACGGGTACTGCTGCTTTGTAAGATACAAAAGGGGCCCGAACATTCGATGAACGGGCCCCAATATGGCTTAGCAACATTCAGCTGTTACGCAAGGTACGACTACGCGTTAAGACTCGCGCCACTACCAGCACATTTACCGGCTGTCGTTAGGGTTATGCGGCAAAATGGCAGCCTTCATTCCACCAGCGCGGCAACAGGTTTACGGCCAACGGAGTAGTAGGTAAACCCCTTCATTGCCAGCCGTGCTGGGTCGAACATATTACGGCCATCAAAAATGACCGGCTGGCGAAGCTGCTGGTGAAGTAGATCAAAATCCGGCGCGCGGAAGCTCTGCCACTCAGTCACAATTACCAGTGCATCAGCCCCCTTCAGCGCGGCTTCTTTGGTGCCGCACAGGGTCAAGTCTTCGCGGTTACCGTAAAGGCGCTGGGTTTCTTCCATCGCTTCCGGATCGAACGCCTGAACCTTGGCCCCTGCGTTCCAAAGCGCTTCCATCAATACACGGCTGGGTGCTTCACGCATATCATCCGTATTGGGTTTGAAAGAAAGCCCCCACACGGCCAGGGTTTTCCCCGCTAACTCGCCGTTAAAATGCAGTGAAACTTTCTCAAACAGCGTGGCTTTTTGCAGATAATTACGCTCTTCTACGGCTTTCAGTACTTTGGCATCGAAACCGATAGCATCGGCAGCGCGCACCAGGGCCTGAACATCTTTGGGAAAGCACGAGCCCCCATAGCCTACACCCGGGTAAATAAAGTGATATCCAATGCGCGGGTCTGAGCCGATACCTTGACGCACCGCCTCAATATCCGCACCTAACCGCTCTGCCAAATTGGCGATCTCATTCATAAAGCTGATTTTCGTCGCCAGCATGCAGTTAGCGGCATATTTCGTCAGCTCAGCGCTTCTCACGTCCATCACGATGATTTTTTCATGCTGACGGCTGAACGGTGCATAGAGCTCACGCATGACCTCAACGCTGTGCGCATTGTCAGTGCCGATGATGATCCGATCAGGCTTTTGGCAATCAGCAACGGCACTACCCTCTTTCAAAAACTCAGGGTTAGATACCACATCAAAGGTCAGCCCGGTTTTGCCATGCTGAGCCAGCACGGCCGCCATATGAGCGCGCACTTTATCCGCGGTGCCTACCGGCACGGTGGATTTATCCACCACGATGCGGTGACTCGGCATGTGTTCAGCAATGGTTTCCGCGACCTTCAGTACATATTGCAAATCGGCACTACCGTCTTCATCCGGTGGCGTGCCAACCGCAATAAACTGCACTTCACCGTGGGCTACGGCGGACGGGGCATCTGTGGTAAAGCATAATCGTCCTGCCGCGCTGTTATCTTTTACCAGCGTCTCCAAACCCGGCTCGTAAATCGGGATGATTCCCTGCGTCAGCTTTTCTACCTTCTCGGCATCGACATCGACACACACCACATCATGCCCAACGTCAGCCAACATGGTGCCTTGCACTAAGCCCACATACCCCGTACCAAAAACCGTAATCTTCATGTACTTCCTTGCCTTGCAAAATCGATAAGTTAGTGCTTACACACGGTAGAAATCTCGATACCAGCGCACAAAGTTGGCAACACCCTCTTTCACTGGGGTAGCGGGCTTGTAACCGACCGCGTCTTCCAGCGCGGTGGAATCTGCATAGGTATCCGGCACATCGCCTGGCTGCAAGGGCAAAAGCTCTTTTATAGCTTTGTTACCCAGTGCTTCTTCAATGGCGTCAATGTACGCGGAAAGCTTAACTGGGTCATTATTGCCAATATTGAAAATCCGGTAAGGCGCATTGCTAGTGGCGGGGTCTGGTGAGTCGCTGTTCCAATCGGGGTTGGGTTTGGCAATATCATCACACGCCCGAATGACGCCCTCGACAATGTCGTCCACGTAAGTGAAATCGCGGGTATGGTTGCCATGGTTAAACACCGGAATGGGCTCGCCTGCCAAGATCTTTTTGGTGAACAAAAAAAGCGCCATATCAGGCCGTCCCCATGGGCCATACACGGTAAAGAAGCGAAGTCCGGTCGTCGGCAGTCGGTACAAATGGCTGTAACTATGTGCCATCAACTCGTTGGCTTTTTTGGTGGCCGCGTAAAACTGCAGCGGGTGGTTGACGCTTTCGTGCTCCGAAAAAGGCATGGAGGTATTTGCCCCGTACACACTGCTGGTGCTGGCGTAGGTCAGGTGTTCAACCTTATGGTGGCGGCAAGCTTCCAAGATATTGGTAAACGCCACCACATTGCTCTGTACATAAGCGTGGGGGTTTTCCAGTGAGTAGCGCACACCTGCCTGGGCGGCCAGATGAATGACCCGTTCAGGCAGGTGGGCCTCAAAGGCGGCGTTAACTGCATTAAGGTCGGCTAAGTTCTCACGTATAAACACATAGTCACTACCGGTGCGCGCCGCAGTTTCTTGCAGTATGTTCAGCCGAGCTTCTTTAATGGTGGGGTCGTAGTAATCATTAACAACATCAACCCCCACTACGCTATCACCGCGCTCTAAAAGGCGCTTGGCGGTATGAAAACCAATAAAGCCTGCATTGCCTGTTACTAATACTTTCATATCAAATTCCTATACTTGGCTAGCAATGCCAAGCCGATGTAAAACGCTGCCGCGCCGGCCAAAAATCAAAGGCGCATATCAACGTCGCTTTTGGGCAGCACATATTTTAAATCATACAGCACATGGTTAGGTTTGCCCCAAACACGAATGCCATGCGAACCAAGCTCACGAAACTCGCGGTGTGCCACCGCCAGCACCATCGCATCATAAGTACCTAGTGCAGGCTCACTTAAAGGCTGGATGGCATACTCCGCATCGGCTTCTTCGGGGTTTACTTGTGGGTCATACACATCAACGGTAATCCCATAATCCGCAAGCTCATGAACGATATCCACCACTCGGGTATTACGCAGATCGGGGCAGTTTTCTTTAAACGTAAGCCCCATCACCAAAACGCGCGCGCCTTCTACATTAATGCGAGACTTGATCATCTGCTTGATAAGCTGGCCTGCCACATAGGCACCCATACCATCGTTAATGCGCCGGCCAGATAGAATCACCTCAGGGTGATAACCCACCTGCTGCGCCTTGTGGGTAAGGTAATACGGGTCTACCCCAATGCAATGACCTCCCACCAAACCAGGGCGAAACGGCAAAAAATTCCACTTGGTGCCCGCCGCCTGCAATACCTCCTCGGTATCGATCCCCAAGCGGTTAAAAATCAACGTTAGCTCATTGATTAGCGCAATGTTGACGTCCCTTTGGGTATTTTCAATAACCTTGGCAGCTTCTGCGACACGAATGCTGCTCGCTTTGTGTGTGCCTGCCACAATAATATCGCGGTAAAGCGCATCGACAAGCTCGGCAATCTCCGGCGTGGAGCCAGAAGTTACCTTTTTAATAGAGGTGACCCGGTGTTCTTTATCACCAGGGTTGATACGCTCAGGGCTATACCCGCAGAAAAAATCCACGTTGAAGGTAAGGCCAGAGACTCGCTCCAGCACCGGCACACAATCTTCTTCCGTTGCGCCTGGGTACACCGTGGATTCATAAATGACGATATCGCCCTTGTTAAGCACTTCACCGAGCATTTCGCTCGCCTTAATTAAAGGTGTCAGGTCTGGGCGTTTGTAGTCATCTATTGGTGTAGGGACGGTAACAATGTAGCAGTTACAATCACGGAGCACTTCTACGCCATGGGTAAAAGTAAGGTGTTTAGCCTCTTTAAGTTCATCTTCATCAACTTCTAACGTATGGTCATAGCCTGCCTGTAGCTCGGCAATACGCGAACGGTTAATATCAAAACCGACTACTGGACGTTTTTTACCAAACTCAACAGCGAGCGGTAGGCCAACATAACCCAAACCGATAACGGCTAGATTGAGAGAGGATGAATTGATAGAGGAAAAATCAGACATATAACAACCCTATTTAACGTAGAAACCGATAAGCAAGTTTTTTTAAAAAGATAGGTGATAAGCGCAAAATGGTTTTAACCGCACAATTCAATAAAAAATCAAAATTAGCAAGGAAGCCAATACTTTTTTGAAACTTTAATAAAACTAGCTCATGCTTTAAAAATTCAAATCCTCTACGAGCATACATATCATTGCCAGTGCGCATTTTGAGCAACGTATCTGAAAGATTCGCAAGCTTGTAACCATTGACCAACAACAAACACCACAAGCCATAATCTTGAGCTTTACGCAAGGGAGGATATCCACCAACACGTAGTACTGCAGATTTACGAAAAATTGAAACAGGGTGGCTCAAAGGAGAGCGTCTTTTGGCAAATCTCTCCAGATGATCAGGATCGACAGGGAGAGCTCGTTTACCTATTCTATTAGTTAAGCCTTCATCCCACTCTTCAAGTGCCGCACTAGAAGCAGCAACATCAGGCCGTGCTTGCATAAATGCGACCTGTTTATCAAAACGTATGGGCAATGAAATATCATCGGTATCCATTCGAGCGATGAGCTCATAATTACAGGCTTTCAAGCCTGCATTTAGGGCAGCACCCAAGCCGACATTCTCTGGCAAATCAACGATTGTTAAAATATTAGCTAGTTTAGCTTCCCAAAGTTTTATTTCGGCATCTAGCTCAGCTGAGAGCAGCCCATCTTTCACCAGAACAATTTGGGTGGGCTTAAATTTTTGTTGATCCCAAATACTTAAAAAAGCCTGATTCAGGCGTTCAGGCTTTTCATTTACATAAACCGACACAAGCACAGAAAATCTCACTGACCAACACCATCAGTTAGTTGTAAGTAGGTCATTTGATAATTTCTTGACATCACATAAGCGGAAAGCTTTTCATCTATGACTTGTTTAGCAGCTTTGCTCATTACCAACCTGTCTTCCTGAAGCAGATTATTAAATGCTATTTGTAGACTATTCATATTACCAAGTTCGAAGAGACTACCTACCAATGGTTCAAGCTCCCAAATCTCACTATGCGGGTCGATATCGGAAAGCAATACTGGAAGTCCAGATGCCATAGCCTCTAAAACTGAATTAGGCAAACCTTCAGCTTTTGAAGAAGAAATATAAAAATCACTAGCTTTTAAATATTTTTCGACATCGGTGACGCGGCCTAAAAAATGCACATTAGAAATGTCCTTAACTAAAGAATCGCACTCTTTTTTCATTGGCCCATCGCCGATAAAATATAACTGCTTTGACTCATCACCTTTAAAGTTTTTCTCCCAGAACGCTAGAATAAAAAGTGGGTCTTTACGTTCGGATAAGTGACCGGAAGAAATCCATATCTCGGAACCCAAATTTAAATCGAGCTTCGAACGTAATATTTTTTTTTCATCGTTATCGATGGGAAAGTAAACAGCGTTGTCAACGCCATTATAAATACAAGCAGTATTTTCAACATTAAGAACTACATTTAAGTTATCAACAACTGACTTTGAAACACCGACACAAAGATTCAACTTCCTCATCGAAAAAACATGTAGACAAACCATAATTTTAGACTGGAGACGACCGTAAGTCATAGCGTAATCACGTTGAGGAAAATTACGGATGGTCGCTAATTTTGGAACGTTAATATTTAATAAAGAAGAAAGAATATCTGATCTAATTCCCTGACTATGAACTATATCAGGATTTATAGCGGAACAAATATCTCTAAGCTTACCTAGTGAAAGAAAAACTCCTGCAATGCGTGAAAGCCCAAGCGAATGGAGTCTAACATCTAAGCCGATGTAGTCTTCCCATGCGCTATCCGAAGGTTCATTCGACAAGGTAACTACATAAGGTTCAAATAAATTACGATCAAGGCACTTAATTATATTAAAAAGCTGACTAGTAGGACCTGAACGTTTGAGTGTACTAACAATAAATAGTATTTTTTTCATGATCTTATCTAAAGTGTGAGGGAAAGAATAGATTGATAAGGTGCTCTATCATGTATCATCATGTAAAACCATAATATACAATAACAAATAACTAAACCAAACGGAACCAATCGTTGATTACCTTTAAAGAGGAGAATAAATGAAGGCAAAACAACTACTAGTGCTGGAACACATAGCATTTCGCGAATACGCCCTGAAACAATACCGTAATCTATCAAAACATACATTAGCGCTGTCCCATATACATATACGGGAATTAAAATAGAATTATACGCCCATTTATTAGACAAAGGCTTATAAAAAAATATCATTAAAAGCGATAAAACAAAATGTAACGTAAAAGTACCTCCAAAAGGAGAAATACCTTCAACGTATTTAGATGTAGTATATTTAACCAATCTTGAATTATCATCCATACCCAGCGACAAAGCTATTTCGGATATAATAAGCCCTATACCACCTAGAGCAGCAACTCCAGTTGCCAGGATTAATATTAGGACCATTGATAAACGTGTATTAAAGAACCCTCTGGCTAAATAGAATGGCAACGCAACTATAGATGCAGTATGAAATAATGTAGCAAAAAAAACAAAGACTAGAAAAGCAATTTTTTTCCTCCAATACACGTAATAAAAGCTGTAAAGAATAAGGGTAGAAGCGACAGCACTTCTCGCCCCTGAAAGATCTTTCCAAAACCACTCATCGGAGAAATATATAAGAAAACTTATAGCAACAAAAGGAGATAACTTATTAAATATTCTATACTTTATAAATATAGAAAACACGGCCAGAAGAAAAACAAAAACCTCATACGAATCAGTAAAAGATTTAACAGTGAGTATTAAAAACGCAAAGCCTGATTCAACAGGAGTTGACTCACTAAGACTGTAAATAAAAAATCCTAAATCACCAAAATCATCAACTCCAATAAATATGCGTTTGTAACTGAAATAATCGTTACCTACAGCATAACGCAGCCCCAAAACCAGAAGCATTGATAAAACAACGAAAAATAAAGCTTGTCGACCAAAAATCTTATTTCGATCCAAACTCAGTAATGAGGAGAATATAAAGCCCACAAAAAGAGCATAGTAAACAATCATTTAATCAACAAACTTTCATAGGATGAAATAATTTTATTCGAGCTAAAACAGGAAGCAGTTTTGGAAACCACACAAGGATCCCAGTTTGTATTAAGAACAATATTAATACACTGCACCAGTTGCTCCAAGTTATATTGCTCGACTAGGAAACCATTTAAACCATCAACCACAATTTCACTTGGTCCGCTTGGGCAATTGAATGCCACCACAGGAGTACCCAGCGCAATCGACTCAACTAACACATTAGGGAAACCTTCATAAAGAGAGGTAAGTATAGTAGCTCTAGCACCAATATAGTAAGGAATCACATTGGTTTGATAGCCTTCAAAATCAATTTTTTCGATAACACCTAGAGTTGCTGCCTGCTTTTTTAAATCACTTTCTAAGCTACCTTTACCAACAATCTTCAGTCGCAGAGCTGGATGATCAGGGGATATCATAGAGAATGCTAAGATCGCTTGGTGAAAAGCTTTCACTGGCTCTAGACGACCTACGCAGAGCAGATAGTCCTTATTTACTATGTGGTTAGGTAGTGAATGCTTTTCTATGGCAGGGTTGACCGGGTTATAAATAACCACGATCTTATCCTTAGGTACCCTATATGAAAAAAATAAATCGTTAGCCATCCCCTGTGATTGTGCAATGACCCGATCAACCTTACCATAGAATAAGCTTGTTAAACCTTGCACAATATATTTGTGCCAAAAAGAGGTCTCTGCAATCTTTTTATGGCTAAGTGTACTAATATTTCTAGCTGTGATTTTAAAATTCCAAGAAAAAAAAGAGCGTAATAAAACCAACAAAACAGCCAACTGATGGTTAAAAACCAATACATCAGTAGGCTTGTGCTTTCGTAAAAATTTCGCCAAAGCGATAGGCACTGTACGCGCATGATTTTTGCCAAGCACTATAAGTTGGATTTCAGGCTTTAAATCGTTTTGTCGTACAGCATTGTTCAGATGCAAAACGACTAACGTTACCTGCCAATTTCGTTCACTGAGCCCATTTGCCAAGTTTACGCATACACCTTCAGCCCCCCCTCCACTTAGTGAGCTGATTATAAATGTAATTCTCTTACCCATTGACTATATCCATTTCTGTATCCTGCAGAAGTTACAATACTGTGACAAGCGTGCTTGCTACGAACTGCTAAGATTTTTTAGTCAAACGATCCATCAAATAAGATCTAAGCATTCCACAAGAGACTGAATAGTTATGAAGTTTTTTAATCAACAAGAAAAGAACTAAGGTGGACTCAGAAGCAGATTTTCCTATATTATCATAGGAAATAGGAATCGGTTGTAGCTTTTTTATAAAGAAAAAATGCTCGAGTAATTCTAGATTAAAATTATTGAAAATAATTGACTGAATTATTGTTATTACCTAAAAGACTCTCAGCCCTAGCCTGCCAAGTATAATTAACGATAAAATCTTGGTGAGCTTGATTGGCTAACTGTTTAGCAAGGGCATCGTCAAGACGGAGTTTATCTAATGCCTGTACCCATTCATCTACATTATCGGGTGCACACATTAATGCATTATAATTGTGGGTCAATATTTCACCAAGCACTGGTAGATCAGAACATATGATAGGCTTTTTAGCTGCCATATATTCAAAAACTTTTAGAGGAGACATCCAATTAGCAGTATCTACACTTCCAGAACCAGCGACAGATACAGACTTTTGATATGGTGAAACTAAAACATCGAAACTGATGCGGAATTTTTCACTTTCGCGCGGTGACATATATCCATGGAAGAAACAGTTGCTAAGATTATCTGATTTTTTTTTCCATAGATTAATATCTTCTTGAGTACCTCCAACAAAGTGTATATCGGCCCAAAGACACTTTTTTGCCATATCAACAAGGATATCCACACCTCTTCCCTGGTAAAGATGCCCCACATATCCAACCTGTAATCTGGTTCCCGAATTTGGTAGAGCTACAGGGTTTATATTTTCATTTACTGGATCCGCACCGTCAGGTGCGACTTGTATAAAACCCTTCAGAGATGGATATTTTTCTTCATAATAAGTCATTAAAGAGTGCGTAATAACAACCAACTTTCGAAATTCTTTGCGCTTAATAAGTTTTTTGAAAAACCACTCACTAATCTTTCCACTATCCATAACTGGAGAGTGCGATTCAAAGATGACTTGTTTTCCTGATAATGCGGCAAAGTAGCCCCCAATAAGGTTACGGCAAAATACTATATCAGGATTTTGCTTAACTGCCCTGCAAGCAGCGAAACAACCATAGATGTATCCTTTCCCCCTAATTGAAGGCCAAGTAATCTTTTCTACTGTAAACTTTCTTTCCACACCATAATAATCAAATACATCTTCCACACCAAGTTCAATATCAACTTGCTTATCAGGTGCTAAAAGAACAACGTCGTATCCATTATTTGCAAATGCCTGACACATTTTCATAACATGTATTGAATTAGCAGCGCGGGAAGGGATAGTAGAGCTAGATATATATACAATTTTCATAAAGTACCCGCTTCTATATTAGCAGCCAAACCGACCAATAAACAAAAGAGTTCTGCATGATCAGCGTCAGCTTTATTGTGCTGATCCTGAAAGTTTTTTAATTGTTCAGCAGATAAAAAATTCTCTTTTTCTAAAACAGTAAAAGCTTTATTCAAAATTTCTTTATAATCTTCTCGCTTCCTGAACATAGCCGTATAATCCAGATAATTAGCCCTTATATCCCGCGTTAAACGCAGTCGAGGAAATCTCTGATTCAGCTTTGCTTTAATAGCAATTAGTTTGGATTTAATATATATGCGTTTTATTGCTGTGGGTGGTAAGCCAAAACTATTTTTTGATGGCAATGCCATTGCGGTAGGAAACAGTTTCTGCAGCATAGCCATATACAGCGGCTGACCCAAGCGCTGTTCTGCTGGGGCATAGAGCCAATATCGCGCCCAGTTTTTATCAATAAAAGGCGCCAAAACCTCTGCACCTGTCGTTTCGCACCCCACCTCTGCTTGCCAATGCTGCCAGCATTTTATTGGCAATACTATTGGAGCAATGCAGTTAGCCTGTCGAATGCAAAAGTTAACAGCATCTTCCGGTCGTAACTGGTGCAACGCTAACAACGGTTGCATTTCAGTCTCGCAAGCTGACAAATTTGGTTTTTGCCAGCTTAGCGATTTAACTTTCTTTTGTTTTACAATAAAGCTTTGTACTGTCTGCTCCAGCGTTGGAATTTCGGTACTGCTAAGATGGCTACCGGCCAAAGGGTCTCCCATAAAACCAGACCATATAGTATAATCTTCATTGGTAAACTGGGTACGGGACAGGTGGTTAAACAAGGCATCAAAATGAAAAGTAGCCGGTGATTGCTTTGCCGTTTCCACCAGCATTGACCAATTCAGCTTGACATTTACTAAATTAAGTTGGTGGTGTTTCACACCCAAAGCCTTACTCACTAAGGCTCCAACTTCATAGTCCAACTGGCCGGGAAAGCCAAAACTGATCGTTTCAATATTTTGCGTTGGCACCCTGGCAAGCAGCGCAACCAATATGGCGCGGCTATCAAAACCGCCACTTATCGGCACTAAGTGTTTGCGATATGACCTGTTACTACAAAGCTTGTCAAAAAGCATATTGAACTGAGCCACGGCCTCAGCTGTGTTATAGCTAAAACTTCCAGTATCGGGTTTCTGCCAGTTTTCAAACAAAGATACCCTGGCAGGGTTCACGTTATAGTTAAACCAACAGTATTCAGAAATTACCATTGCTACACTTCACCATCTGGCAGTAAGCGAATATTGTGCAGGTCCACAAGAAATGCTGGCAAAACTGTTTCCAAATCCTGCTGAGCATACCGGTTAAATAACTCCAACAACTGATCCGGGTCGCGCTGATACAGTTTGTGTTCCAGTAAAGTAGTAACAGTGGCTTCAGAAAATCGCATACGCACTGATTTGGCGGGAATACCTGCAACAATACTGTAAGGCGGTACATCTTTAGTAACCACAGCAGCTGAGCCAACTACGGCACCTGTGCCCAGACGCACACCAGGCATAATGATGGTGTTATGTCCAAGCCAAACATCGTCTTCGATTACTACTTTATGTTGATTCAACTCTGCTTTGTAGTCACTGTAAAGTGCACGTTTATGAGCTGTTCTCCGCCTGACAAATTCTTGTGGCGTTGCCGCGACAAACGGCATCGTTGAGGTAGTTATTTTTTTAAGATCATGTGAATTCGGGCCAATAATAGAACCGGAACCGATCGAACAGAATTTACCTATTGATTTTGTAGCAGGTCCTATCAAAACCCCGGCACCTACAAAGGTATAAGCTCCTATTTTGACTTGTTTATCAAGGACAACACCATCTTCTAATTTAACTTTATTTTGATATAATAGGCGATATCTTACTGCTCTTTGTTGCCGCCACTTTTTAGCTAGCTGATAAAGCTCTCTAAGTAGTTGCATTAATTCGGCTCTAATAAATAGATATTATTTTTTAGCCTGCTAACTTTTGGTTGCGCAATTTGAGCTTCTGCGCAAAGCTTGTTTAACCCATCTTCCACCTCCCTGGCACTAATATCCCTTTGACTAGCAGTAGTCTTGCCGGTAAGCTTCTTTTTAAACAATGACAGTAAATCCCTTAGCCACCAATTTAACCGGCACACCATACTCAATGACTGCGGCTGAATATCCAACGTGTCCAGTGTTTCAACGATCTTTTTGTATGAAAAATCCCCACTGATATTTTCAATATGAGGTTTTAATATCTGCGTAAATTCTTTTTCGCGGCTGAGGTAGCCAGTGGCATCGCTGAGTAGTTGTCCAACAAGTAAAACGCACTGTTCAGTGCTTTGTGCGACTATACTCACTTGGTTTGGCAATGCAATTTCGAATCGCTCATCATGTACTGGCTTGAATGTTACTACTGGTAAACCTGCTGCATAAGCTTCAATGGCAGTAGTACAGCCAGTATGAATGACCAAGTCGCTACGGTTAAGCCAGTAGCCAATATTATGTTGCTTAGTAACAACTACATTTTGCAATGAGGCAGCCAGATCCTGCCATGTAGTAATACTCTCACTAGGGTGTGGTCGAATAACGATTTTATCTACCGAGTAACGCGTACTCAGCTCTTTAACTAACTCTTTATAATGGTTAAAGAGGTTCTTTTTATATTCAATTTGCTCAAGTCGTAATGGCAGACAGCTTTCACTGTGCAACATATGGTGGCTTTTAAGCAAATCAAGCCAACCATTTTCTCCACGTTGATGGTTACATTCGGCTAACTTGGTATTAATCAAAATAGTTCTGGAGCTTGTTTGTTTTTGCGCCACGTTGTAACTTCTCAACGGTGTGCGCAGCAGATCAAACCTTGGATGCCCAGTCACCTTAATTATTACATCAGAAGCAAAAGCTTTTTTAGCTTTACTTATCAGCCCCGCTTGATGCGTTCCCCAACAAAAGAACATCTGCACATGCTTTATTGTGTCGAACATAACACGGCGCTTGAGATAATCATCATCACTTTGCTGCACTAAGCCTTCTTCGTCATGGATAACAATTTTATGCCCAAGACTATTAATGCTCTTAAAGCGCTCAACTAATGGCGCAGATGCATCTTTATAGAAATAAATACCTTTCGGACCCTCTTGCAACAAATTATTTAAAGCTTTAGCTCCAATGATTACACTATACCCTTTACGACAGGCTTCGGCGGCAATCAATAACTTAGCGTCAAGTTCTCGCGGCTTTACTTCTATTGGCAAATATAAAAATTTACTTTTCTTCATCAGTCCTCAAACCGAAATTATCTAAAATACTAAAATATACATCTTTGCTGAAAGTACGCCGTGCGGTAAGTTCTTGGTTGAGGTGTTGTTTAATCTCTAAGTTCTGCTGCAGAGCATTCTCAACTTTTTCGATCAAATCACTTCTAAAATCGTAGTCAAGTAGCACATAGCTATCTGGCATGCCGAGCTGATCATAAACATACTTAACCCGGTCCAGTGCGACCAAACCCACAGTAGGCACACCCATTGAAAGAGAGCATACATTGGCATGAAATCGCGAACCAATCACTAACCGGCTATTTTTATATACAGAAAATACTGTCTTTGCACCTTCGTCATGCTGTAAGCAAGGTGCTACTGATATATACTCCCTGATGACAAAATCTTCTAACAGACTGAATAATTCAGAAATTGCATTTAAATCAGAATAGATGTGGGGTACAAAAACTACGTTGATATTTAATGTCTTCGCAATATGAGTGATTACATAAGCCAAAGCTGCCAAATAAACTGATTTATCGATGTCTCCTCTGCAATAGCTACTCATCTTCAGTTGGTCATCAGTAACATTTATGGCAATATAGCTGTTTTCTATCGGTAGTGTGTGCGCTGCCTGGGTGTCGAAAAAGAATCCGTTGTCCAGAACCTCAGGAATATGCAGTAGGTATTTAGCACCAATATTATTTTTCAATGATAAAATTGAGCCATCGTTGCGAACAGCAATGCGGACTTTAGTGTTTAGCATTACTGCATCAAGAAAACGGCGAAACTTATCTACATTACCAACAGGTATCGCTTTATGCGGTATACAGCCAACACTACAAATAAGAGTTGGAACCTTTATCCCCCCCACCAACTCCGGTTCCATGTCAATAGTAGTACCGGTAGCGCTGCCTTCTAACCAATAATCGAGAAAACCACCGCCGCCTATAACTAACAAATCGAATTGATTGGCATATTCAATAAATGAAAGGTCAAAACGCTGCTTATCTTGATGCTTATAGTTTTTATAGAACTTCCGAATTTCCAGTCGTTCGACTACAAAATGGTTAAAATAGTCAACCAGAATGTTATGTAACCCCAAGTGGCTAGCATTATCACCAATATTGCCGACAAAAGATGCTACGTGCAAAATTCTCAACGCTTTAGCCCTTTCATAATCAAGTACTCAGCAAATTCCCAATCAAGGGGTTCATCCAGATCCACAGAGCTGAGTGTGTCCATCACAAATGCCGCCACACCCTCGCCGTTGTAACTTTTAACGTTTAATAGGTGCGGAATGCTTGCAAAGTACAGGGCACCGTTATGCTCATAAACTTTAGGCATCTCCTGCCGGCGTTTTTGCTGCTGTGTGTTGATTACAGGCAGCAGCATGTTACCACTCAATGAATACATAAAGGCAGGATGCTTTTTGCTCTCAGTAACTGAAACTGTTATATTTGTTCCGGAGTCAATACCCTGTTCAATAATCCCATCGATCTGTGAAGCCGTTCTAAATGGTGATGTTGGTTGTAGTAATAGCAAATAATCATACTGCTCCGTTAACTGCCCTAGAGCATGTAGAATTACATCTATACTACTACTGTTATCCAGAGCTAATTGAGCAGGTCGCTTAAATGGCACTTCACAATCCGCGGACAAAGCTGTCTGTATAATCTTATCGTCTTCAGATGATAAGATGAGCCGGTCTATGTATGTACTCTGTTTTGCCGTATCTATAGTCCAATTAATCAAAGGCTTGTCAGCAAGGTGTTTAATATTCTTGTAAGGAATGCCTTTAGATCCACCACGGGCAGTAATCAGCGCCAGAATAGATTTACCCTGATACATCTATTTAAAGTCCTTAAACTGCTTCTGATTTGATATAGACCATACATCCCCTCGCAGGGCAGCAAGAAATTTTTCTGCGCTTGAACCATCACCATAGTAAGCACAAGGTGTGAATCTAGTAAATGAATTAAATTTCGCCATGTGATTAAGTATGTCAACGGAGTTAAAAGCCACGTCGAATATAGACTCGTAGCGGAATCGATTCTGTTGCCTTGTACCTATATTAATCGTTGGTACTCCATAGATCGGCGCTTCATGGATTCCGGCGCTTGAGTTGCCAACCAAGAAATTGGCATTCTTTAAAAGACATAAAAAATACTCAAAACGTAAAGAGGGAAATAAGCGCACATTGACTTGTTTTTTTAGTTTTTTGTAAGCATTGAATATAAATTCGGAACCATGGTCGTTATTTGGATATACCACTATATAGTTCTGCTCGCTAGCCAGTAAAGAATCAACGAAAATCTCTGCTTGCTGGGCTTGAAGTTCATACTCAGTAGTTACCGGATGCAATATAGCAATAGCATACTGATCAAATGGGATCTGGTAGCGCTCTTTTGCTTGCTCTAATTTTGGCAGTGTATCTGAAAGCATTACATCAACATCTGGCGAGCCAATTCTGAAAATGGTGTTTGGTGCTTCACCAAGTTGTTGCAATCTACGCTCTGCTGTCTCACTCGCCACAAAGTGAATATGCGATAACTTAGAGATAGCATGACGCATCAACTCATCTACCGTACCGGATATCTCTCCACCTTCAACATGTACAACAAGTATATTTCGAAGCGCACCAGCAGTTGCCCCTGCCAACGCCTCAACCCTGTCGCCGTGTACAACAATCATATCGACCTGATTTTCATGCAAATACCGGCTTAAGCCAATAATAGTATTGGCCAGAATGATTTCCATATCTTCACCTTCAATCTGATTCATATAGGTAAAGACATTATCAAAACCAGACTTTGAAATCTCTTTTACAGTACCACCGTACTTTGCAAGCATATGAATACCAGTTGCAAAAATCTGGTACTGAAAGCCATCACAGTTTTTGACTGCATTGATAAGCGGTTTCAATTTACCAAAATCAGCTCTTGTGGCGGTAAGGAAGAGAATTTTCTTTGGCATCTTATTCGTAATCTCCAAATTCAAGATGCTCATCATCGCCAATATCTCTAGTTGCACGCTTGCCTAAAACTTCATTAAAGAATTCGGCTTTCACAGGACCAACGCCCGGACGTTTCGCCCATAAGTTATCCATAGTAAACACTTCTCCAGCTTTCACTTCCTTAATTGTCACAAGGGTAGAGAAAGCAAAATCTCTTGTTACCTGCTCTTCATCAATCAATTTTTTTTTGCTACCACCGCGCTCGCACTTAAGAATCTTTGCACCTTCAATCAATTCTGCCACTGCACCAGGATCCATGGAGCAAACAATATCAGGGCCAGAGCGCTCCATTGAATCTGTAAAATGACGTTCTAAAATTGACGCACCCAGTGCAACTGCCCCAAAGCAAGCAAGGTTATTAGTTGTATGGTCTGATAATCCTACAACCGCATCAGGAAACGCTTCTGCCAATTCCGATATTGCTCCAAGACGAACTAATTCTGGAGGTGTAGGGTACAAATTTGTAGTATGAAGCAATGCAAATGGCACCTTTTTACGCCTAAAAATTTCTACAGCTTTCTCTACACTTCTCAGATCATTCATTCCGGTGCTAAGAATAATAGGCTTTCCAAATGAGGCGACGTATTCAAGCAAGGGGTAATTATTGCATTCACCTGAACCTATTTTAAATGCAGGAACATCAAACTTTATTAAACGATCTACAGCAGCACGTGAGAAAGGCGTGCTAATAAATATAGCCCCTCTCTCTTTAGTATACCCCATTAACTCTAGCTCATCATCCTCATTTAATGAGCAACGCTCCATAATATCGTAAATAGAAACATCTGTATTCCCTGGAACTGTCTTCTTTGCTAACTTACTCATTTCATCAGCGACAATATGCGTTTGATGTTTAATAATTTCCGCTCCAGAAGATACTGCAGCATCAACCATTTTTTTTGCTATTTCTAAAGATCCTTCATGATTAATTCCAATTTCTGCTATTACTACTGGATCGTAATCATATCCAATCAATCTATTCTCTATTTTAATACATGGATTCATAATATTCCTACTCATATTCTATGCATGATTTGCCATCTGCTTAAAGCTTGAATTTCTTACAACCAGTTTTTCATAGTTGCCTTGATCCACTACCTGTCCTTTATCCAACAAATAGATAGCATTACAAGCCTTAACAGTTGCCAGCCTGTGAGCGATCATGATGATGGTTTTTTTGCCCGAAAAGTCATGAATCGCATCCATCACGAGCTTTTCAGTAATGCCGTCTAGTGCACTTGTAGCTTCATCCAGCACTAGAACCTCGGCGTCATCATACAATGCTCGTGCAATGCCGATCCGCTGGCGCTGACCACCTGAAATCTGGATACCTCGCTCACCAACGCGAGTATCCAGGCCATCGGGCAGACGCTCAAGCAATTCATCCAAATGGGCCATTTGAGCAGCTCGCAGCACTCGCCCTTCGTCGATTTCAGAAGAAGACAGGCCGAAAGCGATGTTCTCACGAATACTGGCATCGGCAAGAAAAATCGCTTGCGGCACAAAGCCAACGCTATTTTGCCAGGCCCGTAGACGATCTCCAGTGAGTATTTCACCATCCACTTTTAACGCACCCTGCTGCGGCTGCATTAGGCCGAGCAAAACGTCAATAGCCGTTGATTTGCCGGAGCCTGAGGCACCGACTAGGCCAATCACTTGGTTACGCGGTATTTCAAGCGTTAGACCATCAAGCGCTTTTTGCTCTTTCCCAGGGTAGGCAAAGTGAATATTTTCAAGGGTAATACGTTGTTTTGGAGATAGTTTGCCGGCTGCTGCAGCGGGCTTTCCTGGGATAGCGTTCTGACTCGCGACTAAGTCTTCTTCGAGGCTATCGAAAGCAGCTATATTGCCTTTTACGTTGGCTAGACTAGTGTAGATCTGCTGAAAGGCTGGTAAAAGCTTAAAGCCGGCCAAAGCGTACACTGAGAGTACAGGTAGAATTTGGCCAAGATCGCCATCGTGGGCAGCCAGCAGATAGAGCACCAAAAAGATGACGGCACCAAAAGCAATAAGCTCCATGGCATAGCGCGGCACCTGAGAGAGGCCCGCAGTGACACCGCGCGCAACACCCATCTCTTGACTGGTTTTTCTGAAGCGTTGATTAAAGTCCGCCTGACGGCCAAGCAGCAGCGTATCCTTAATGCCACCGAAGCCTTCGTTCATAAGCTTAAAGCGCATTTGATTGGTGCGGGTAATCACTTTGCCATTCTGGGTCAGGCGCTTACGCACAGTGCGATAGAGCACGAAATACGCGACCCCAAAAATAAACAATCCAGCAATAGCCACTAGGGGATTATACAAAAAGATCGTTATGGCCATCACAACGGCCATCACGCCTTTGGCATTCATCTGCATTAGCGGCTGAATGATGCTATTGGTAATACGGCCTGTTTCTTGAGCGATCTTATTAGTGAGCTGGCTGCTACTGCCGCTAGCATGAAACAGCCATGGCTGCTGCATATAGTGTTGGTAGAGTCGTATAGAAAGTTCAGCACCCACTTGCTGTGCATAAAGCGCCAGGCGCCAGGTGGCATACATCGAAATCAGCGCCGCGCAAGTCAATACTATTAGCACGGCAATGCCAAGCCAGAACAAAAACTGACGGGGTGTTTCCATTCCACTGGCGGCATATAACTGCGCCAATGTGCCCTCGCCTTCCAAGCGGCTGATATCGCCCACTACCGACATAAAGGGGCCAATTGCTGCAACGCCAGCTACTTCCGCAAAAGCCATCAGCACTACCAGCACTTGTAGGCGTAGAAGCTTTTTACGCTGCTCTGAAGTTAATAACAGATAGAGCTTTTTTATGCGTGAGAACATAGCACCTTCATAGCGTTACTGCTCAATTAAATAATTAATTAATCAACTTAATTTTTCTTCATTCAGACTTTCTTTTACACGCGCAGAAAACTCAGCTAAAAACGCCATCACTATGCCCAACATACCGCCTAAAATAATACCTAGCACTAGAATTAATTTACTGTTAACACTTTGGGGCGCATCGGTGGCTTGCTGTGTTTCTACAGCTAATGCAACAACTTCTGTAGGTATTAATTGTAATGTTTGTTCTCCTTGTAACATGGTGGATAGATCATTTCTAAGGTTTTGTTGAATCCGTTTATGTCGCTCTACGATGGGGTCTATTATCGCTTGGTGAAAATCTGCAACGCTGCTGTTCTGTTCTTCACCAGCTTGAGTAGTCAGATTAATTATATTTGATTTATCGGTATATATAACGTTTGCAGTTAAGCCAGCAAACTTTTCAGACTGTTGCTTCACTGTGGGTATAATAGCGCCATTTAGCTGATCTTTTATTGAGATTAGTGGCTCAATAAGTTGCGATGATGTTTTATAGCCAACGGCTAACTGCGTATTATAATTGAACGTATCGCTGCCGCTTGGTTCTTCAGTGCTTTGCAGCAACACCCAAGCCAGTGATGCCAACACCACTATAAAAAACGTTCCAATAAACCACCAGCGTCGGTGAATAAGAATCTTTGCTAAATCAACCAGTGAAATTTCATCATCGTGGTAGGTATTGCGTGGGGGTTGCTCCATGCTCACTCTGTTTAACCTTTGATATTTAACAATTAGGCACGCTACCGCCCGGGGATTTCATCGGACGCATTCCCATGCCCTACTAGTGACGGTTGCCATGCAGCGTAGCGGTGAAGGGATTAATACCACTAGGTTGCAGGGCTGGTTTCGATTTATCGGGATGATACATTTTATTTATTGTTGTCTCTACGTGAGCATGATGCCGTGGTTTGATGCTCGTAGTTGGTCTGATCGCGCGACGAGTCGGGTTCCTACGAAAACCTGCTTTGTGCTGCCGCTGGTGCGTGCTTGTAGGTGGGGTGAGCGCTCGCCTAGTCGTGCTCCTACAAACACCTGTTGGGTGCTGCCGCTTCTGCGTGCTTGTAGATGGCTTGATCGCTCGACAAGTCGTGCTCCTACGAAAACCTACTTCGTGATGCTGTTGGTGAAAGCCTGTAGGTGACATGATCGCCAAATGAATTGGGCTCCTACGAAAACCTGCTTTGTGCTGCCGCTGATGGGTGTTTGTAGATGGTCTGATCGCTCGACAAGTCGTGCTTCTAAATGGGCTGTGCCGCTATCAGATGATCTTCATCAGCTTGTTGATGATGTCGCTTTGTTCTAGCTCTTCCGTGTTGACGGTCATCTCGGCTTGTTTGGGCGCTTCGTAGGGGCTGTTGATGCCGGTGAAGTCTTTGATGACGCCATCCCGAGCTTTTTGGTAGAGCCCTTTGGGGTCGCGCTGTTCGCATACGTCCAGCGGTGTGTCTACATACACCTCGATGAAGCTGCCTTCGTCAAACAGGGCGCGGGCGGTTTCTCTGTCTTTGCGGAACGGGGAGATAAACGCCGTGATCACGATGATGCCTGCTTCGGCAAACAGCCTTGCCACTTCGCCAACGCGACGGATGTTCTCGACACGGTCTTCTTCCGTCATGCCCAGGTCTTTCGACAAGCCGTGGCGGAGGTTGTCGCCGTCCAGCAGCATGGTGTGGTAACCACGGCGGTTGAGTTCTACTTCCAGAGCATTGGCCAGGGTCGATTTGCCTGAACCAGAGAGCCCGGTGAACCATACGCATTTGCCTGAGTGGCCTTTTATGCGGGCGCGCAGTTCTGGCGTTACACTTGCGTGATTCCATACCACGTTGGCTTTGCTGTCATTATCCCGAAACTCGAATGGCGGCTGAGTAATCGTTGGCGTTTTTGAATTATTCATATCAGAAGCTTTCGTGTGTATTGAATCTAGCCAGTGCCTGATGTGCTTTCTCTACCTGGCTATAGAGCTCAGTAGCTATCGCGATTGAGGTGTTACCGCTTATTAAGGGATGTGGCTAGCGCTTCTTCCCAACGCTTATCACGCTGGCCGCAGACGATAAAAAACGGGTTCAGCACGCTTTCCTGCTGGTTGCAGCGCAGGGGCTCTAGGGTCTCTGCGTTGAGCACCTCGCCACCGGCGGCGGTGACGACGGCCTGGGCGGCGGCGGTGTCCCATTCACTGGTGGGGGCCAAGCGCGGGTATAGATCCGCTTGCCCTTCTGCCACCAAGCAAAGCTTGATCGAGCTGCCCATTGAGACGCACTCGTGGGCGGGCAAGCCGCTGCAGAAGGCTTCAAAGATTTCTGCACCGTGGCGCCGGCTGCCGACGACTTTCCAGGGTTCATTTTCCGGGTCAGGCAGTTCGCGAGCTTGAATATTGATGTAGATGCCCTGGGCGATCTTGAAGACGTCACCGCCTACCTGCCCTACCCAGGTGGTTTGCAGTACCGGCGCGTAGACGATGCCGAAGACCGGCACGCCGTCTTCGATCAGCGCGACGTTCAGGGTAAATTCGCCATTCTTGCTGACGAACTCCTTGGTGCCATCCAGCGGGTCGATCAGCCAGTAGCGCTGCCAGGTCTGACGAGTGGCAAAAGGCACCTCGGCAGACTCCTCAGAGAGCACCGGCACGTCTGGGGTAAGGTCCTCCAGCAATGCGACCAGCAAGTGATGCGCGGCCATGTCGGCCTCGGTGAGCGGGCTTTGGTCGGCCTTGGTCTCGACCGAGAAATCCTGCGCATAAATCGCCATCACCTCACGCCCGGCGGCGTGTACGCCCTCAATCAGGCGGGCGCGTTGTTTATTCGTGATAAAAGCTGTCACAGAGAATCCTTAATAACTAGCTGGAAGCCTGAAGCTAGAAGCTGGAAGTCACTCCCAACACCTGTCTTGGGTGATTTTTCTTCCGGCTTCAAGCTTCAAGCTGTGGTTAAAACGGCCATATCAGCGGTACCAGTCCTATCACCGTTATGGCGACAACCGCGCTAAGGGGAGCACCGAGGCGCAGGTAGTCGCTGAAGCGGTAGCCGCCGGGGCCGAGCACCATCAGGTTGGTCTGGTAGCCCAGCGGGGTCATAAAGCTGGCCGAGGCGGCGAACATGATGGCGATGGCAAAGGGCAGAAAATTCACGCCTAGCTGGTCGGCCACCGAGACGGCAATGGGGAACATCAGCACGGCGGCGGCGTTATTGGTGATCAGCTCGGTGAAGATCACCGTCATCAGGTACACCAGTGCCAGCGCCATCCAGGGGGCCAGGTCATCGGCCATCAACAGCCACTGTGCTACTTGGGTAGCGGCACCGGTTTCCGTCATGCCCGCCCCTAGAGCAAACGACGCAGCAATGACGATAAGTACGGAAAGATCCACATAGCGCCGCGCTTTGCTCATGGGCACGCAGCGTGTGGCCAACATACCGCCGCCGGCGAGTAGCGCCGCTTCCAGAATCGACAGCAGGCCGGTGGCGCTTAGGGCAACCATGCCCGCCAGAATACCCAGCGCTACGGGGGCCTTGCGGAAATCCGGCGGGGTGGAGTCGGTGAGTCCACTAACCAGCAGGAAGTCTTTGCGGTAGCGGTACTGGTCGACAAAGTCCTGGGCGGTTTCCAGCAGCAGCGTGTCACCCACTTGCAATGAAATTGCGCCTAGCTTGCCAGGAATCCGTTTGCCGTTGCGGGATATCGACAGAATCACCGCTTGGTAGCGGGAGCGAAAGCGCGAGTCTTTAACGGTCTGATTGAGGCCACCAAAGTCAGGCCCGATGACCGCCTCCACCAGGCAGCGCCGGTGGTGGGCAATATCCAGCTTGTGGATATCGCCGCTGGCGGGTTTTAGGCCCTGAATGCGGCGTAGCTCCCGGGCGCATTCCGGTGCGCCGATAAATACCAGAATATCGCCGGGCATCAGTTCGGTGTCCGGCGGCACGGCTGTTAGCAGGTGGTCGTGGCGTTCAATATCTGCCAAATAACCATGCACCAAGCTGCGTAGGCCTGCCTCGGCGATCGTTTTACCCACCAGCGGGCCTTTGGCTTCAACCTCTACCTCAACCGAGTATTCTCGCGCTTGCTCAAGCTGCTCAAGTACGCCCTGGCGGTCGGGCAGTAGCTTGTTGGTAAAAAAATACAGAAAGGTGCCGCCGACCAGCACTAACGGCACGCCCACCCAGGCCAGTGAAAACATGGAAAGGCTGACGCCGCGCTCGGTCTGCAGCAGGCCGTCCACCACCAGGTTGGTGCTGGTGCCAATCAAGGTACAGGTGCCGCCGATGATCGCCGCGTAGCTGAGCGGCAGTAGCAACTTGCCCGGCGGGAGTTTTAGCCGCGCGGCCCATTCCTGTATCGCCGGGATGAACATGGCCACCACGGTGGTGTTGTTCATGAAAGCGCTGAGCCCGGCAGCGGGCAGCAAGACGCGTAGCTGTGCCTGGCGAAGCTTGGAAGGTTGGCCTAGCAACCGATGGGCCAGCCATTGAATGGCGCCGGTTTCTTTCAGCCCTGCCGCCACCACATAGAGCGTGGCGATGGTGATCACCCCGGGGTTGGAAAACCCTTGTAGCGCTTGGCCGGGGGTTAACGTGCCGCTGATGACCAGGCTGCCGAGGGCTGACATCAGGATGGCATCGGGGGCAATGCGGGTGAATGCGAGGGCGGCTAGCGTGGCCACGACCACGAGCAGGGTAAAAATAGCCGCGACTTCCATAGTGCTCCGTTTCCAAACCAGGCCGTCTAAAAAACCTTTCAGGCACGCTACCGCCCGGGGATTGTTCCGGACGTTTTCCCTTGCCCTAGCCTTTTAGCATTTGGCGTGCCGACGACGGTGTTTGCTGCGTTCGGTCACTGCGATTTTGTTACAATGCGCGTTGAGCCCAAGCCTCGGCAACCCCTTGGGTTAACTCATTCTACCGCAAGGAGCGACATGAGCCTTAATGATAGCCAAGCCAACGCGGAATGCGCGCAATGGTACCTTATCCAATGTAAGGGGGGCGAGTCTTTCCGCGCGGCCGAACAGTTGGAAAACCAGGGTTATCAGGTCTTTCATCCGGTGCTCCAAGTGCAGCGAAAGCGCCGTGGCAAGCTTGTGTGGCTCACCGAGCCGCTCTTCCCGTATTACCTGTTTATTGAGCTTGATCAAGTGGCCAGCAATTGGCGGCCAATTCGTTCTACGCGGGGGGTGTTGAAGCTGGTGACGTTCGGCGACCAGCCCGCCGCAGTGCCCTCGCCTATCGTCGAGACATTACGCGAACACAGCGTTGAAGATGACGATTCGAAGGAAGTGTATTTCCACGCCGGCGATGCCGTGGAAGTCACCGAAGGGGCGTTCAAAGGCCAGCTTGCCCAACTCACCGCCCTGAAAGGCCAGGACCGCGCCCTACTGCTGCTGACGTTATTGAACCGCCCCCAACAGGTGGAAATACCCATCGCGCATTTGCAGAAGCAGTGAACGCCGGTTGATGGTTTGATCGACCTGTAGGAGCGCAATTCATTGCGCGATCAGCAATCATTGAGTCGCCGTGGGTGATTGCTTGTAGATGGCCTGATCGCCCGACAAGTCGGGCTCCTACAAGGGCTGGGTGCCTGCATGGGGTGTTGTAGGAGCGCAATTTATTGCGCGATCAGCAATCATTGAGTCGCCGTGGGTGATTGCTTGTAGATAGTCTGATCGCCAGACAAGTCGGGCTCCTACGGGGGCTGGGTGCCTGCATGGGGTGTTGTAGGAGCGCAATTCATTGCGCGATCAGGAAATGTCTTGGCGCCGAGGGTGGTTGCTTGTAGATAGTCTGATCGCCCGACAAGTCGGGCTCCTACGGGGGCTGGGTGCCTTTGTGGGGTGCTGTAGGAGCGCAATTCATTGCGCGATCAGCAATCATTGAGTCGCCGTGGGTGATTGCTTGTAGATGGCCTGATCGCCCGACAAGTCGGGCTCCTACGGGGGCTGGGTGCCTTTGTGGGGTGCTGTAGGAGCGCAATTCATTGCGCGATCAGCAATCATTGAGTCGCCGTGGGTGATTGCTTGTAGATAGTCTGATCGCCCGACAAGTCGGGCTCCTACGGGGCTGGGTGCCTGCATGGGGTTTTGTAGGAGCGCAATTCATTGCGCGATCAGCAATCATTGAGTCGCCGAGGGTGATTGCTTGTAAATGGCCTGATCGCCCGACGAGTCGGGCTCCTACGGGGGCTGGGTGCCTGCATGGGGTGTTGTAGGAGCGCAATTCATTGCGCGATCAGCAATCATTGAGTCGCCGTGGGTGATTGCTTGTAGATGGCTTGATCGCCCGACGAGTCGGGCTCCTACGGGGGTTGGGTGCATGCATGGGCAATCAGTGTGAAGCCAACTCGTTAAAAAACGAGGGGTTTTCTTGAATGGTCGCGAGCACCTTCGCTGCCAGCCCCGTTGGATTGCGACGTTTAGTCTCCCAACTTTTAATGGTATCAATACTGGTGCCCATTGCGTCGGCAAACTCAGCTTGGGATACATGCAATTTCGCGCGAATCGCTCTGACATCTGCCACTTCGTGGCGAGTCACTCGACTGGCTTGAGTCTTACCCTTTTTAATCTCGACAGCTTCTTGCAGCGATGTATTGAGCTCATCAAAAATACTCATCAAGAAACCTCCTCTCTTAATTGCTGGGTAAGTGTTTTCAACGTGGCCTTTTCAGAAGGCGTCAAACTGTCTTTCACATTTTTAGGATAAGCCAATATCAGGTAAATGACCTCAGCGGTAGCCAGAAAATAAATAACACGAGCACCTCCTCGTTTACCCTTATGT
>Ga0208979_100386_pt1 | contig 32638 bp, 36 predicted proteins | sample HotLakConsUCCSLE_FD_184738 | JGI IMG/M metagenome (GOLD analysis project Ga0208979, IMG submission 184738) | Hypersaline microbial mat communities from Hot Lake, Washington, USA - Hot Lake Consortium UCC-SLE (SPAdes) | ecosystem: Environmental > Aquatic > Non-marine Saline and Alkaline >... | reverse complement strand
ACGAAACGCCCCAAGCCTGATACCTGAAAAACGCTGCCTCACGGCAACGCGTCACAGGTGGGCGAATGCTCCGGAACAAGTGGGCGCATGTTGTCGGAATGGGCGGGCGGATGCTCCGGAATACGCACGCCGATCCCAACGATCTGGCGCAGGGAGAATTCTGTCATGCGTAAATCCGATCCTGCCACCCCCAACAGCAATGTCATTCCATTCCCGAAGCGGCCCAAAAAACGCTCATCTGGCGCGGTGGCCTCGTCAACCCAATATGGCGCGCAAACCGCTGGATGCCGTCAGTACAAGTCTCCGTCGCCGTTTCGGCCCTCGCCGAAACCAGGCGCGGCGCTGGAAAGGCCAAATCAGGTTCACCAACAGCTCGCGCTCCTGGCGATGTCATTCAAAGGCAACCCCACGCCTGAGCTGATCGACGAGATGGCTCCTGCGCTCGTCCGCAACATCCTTCGCCGTGCCGGAACAGGTGATGCCGGCAAGGCCGAGCTACCCAAACATCTCAAGCGGCGGCTTGATCTGCTGTGCCAGTTCAAGCACCCCGCGGCCCTTGTCCTCAAAGACTGGCTCGATGGAAACCGCCGATTTCTGCCAGCCAACATCCAGACACTTGCAGACTATTCCACATGCGCCAGGGAGCAAAAGTGATGAGCAAGATCAACAAACGCGTCTCCAACTATCTCATCGACCGCCTTAAGCGCGCCGCACGGCTTCAAGCGGACGGCCAGGCTATGGACGCTGGCATTCTTGAACGCCAACCACTCGATGAGACAGAGCACAGCGGGGCAGTTTGGAAACTTGCGGCCGAAACGACAGCGCTCTTTTCCGGTGACGTCGATAAGGACCGGGGACTGGTTCATTCGCTCCTGGAAGTCTCTTCGCGTAACAGGAAGCAGATCGAACGGCAGCTCGAATCCGGTGAGCTGGATTCATTCACCTTTGATGAAGACGATGGCGAAGCTGTCGGCGCATCCGCCAATTCCGATGGAAACGCTGCAGGGCATTCCGGAACGCTGCTGGAAGCTGGCGATGCAAATATTCCGTCCGGAAGCCTGACGTCCAAAACAGATGGGCCAACGTCTGGAAAGGACACGGACACCATTTTGCCCCCGCAGGAGCTCGCAGCACTTCGGGATCATGTTCTGTCGATTGTCGGGGAATTTGCACCGGCGTTGAAGGTTCCCGAAGTCGCGGCAGCGCTGCTGCTTGCGAAGGCAATCGAGCAGGACGAGCATGCGCTTGGTCGATTGCTCTCGATCATGAGACGCAGGAAATCGATTGTTGCTGTCCAGGTCCCGGTTAAGGACTTCGAACGACACTTCGGCTATCTGCTCGAAAACAGCTTGGCGTTGCCGTTCCATATCTCCCTTGAACCGATCGCGGACGGCCCGACGTTGACCGGCCGCTTCAAGGCGCTCGCTGACACAACGCCGCGAAAATCCTTCAGCTGTTTCGGGAGCGCTTCGTTGAAGCGTTATGACGACGATGACGAACTCCGCGCAATCGTTTCCAAGAGGATTCTGACGGCATTCAAGCCGCTCGTCATTTGCGATGAGCGTGATCGGCCACTGCCGGCACGGCTTGCTGCTGTCGCGGACATGGTGATCACGGGAAACAGCATTGACGCCAGTCTGGTCGTTGATGTTCTGGCGATCTGCCATCAAATCCCGATCAGCCGCTCGTGGTTCCTGATGAACGAACTCGACTTCGAACCGCAGCATCTCGGTATTGATGACCTTGCGATTGCAATCCGCCCTGGACGTTCGCTGACCAGGATCATGTCGATCCTGTCGACACTTGAAGCTGAAAACGCAGCACTGGCGAAAGCCAAGGAGGACGATGAAAACGACGGCGGACGGGGCTCTCTGCTTAAGCGATCAGGTCGGTCGGAAGCCAGGAAGCGCGAGAAATATTCTGGCTGCTTCGACATCATCGAGCCAGCCTCGGCAACGACCGGATCAGAACCAGGCAAAGGGCAGACCGCGAAACATTCTGTCAAACCGTCTACGGGAAAGGATCACCTCTTTGTTGAAAGGTTGGCCGGCTATGGCGATGCCCAGCAGTGGGCGCTTGACCTTAAGGCTGACCTTGAGGCGTTCGGGAACGGTGGAGTTGCATGGTCTGATCTCAGTTCCCGGCTGCTCCTGTCCGGGCCGCCAGGCACTGGCAAGACGACCTTCGCCAGGGCGCTGTGCAATACACTTCAGGTCCCACTAATCGCGACGTCGGTGGCGAGATGGTTGGAGTCGTCGCATCTCGGCGATGTACTGGCAGCCATGAACGCAACTTTTGACCATGCCAATCAAAGCGCTCCGTGCATCCTGTTCATTGATGAAATCGACAACATTGGGAACCGCGGCGGCAAAGACCGACAATATGACGACTACTGGTCGAGCCTTGTGAATCGCGTGCTGGAATTGCTGGACGGGGCGGCAAAAACCGACGGCGTCATCGTGGTCGGCGCGACAAACCGCCCGGACAAAATCGATCCCGCTCTTCTGCGCTCAGGCCGTCTTGAAAAGCACATTGTTATCCCAACCCCGGATACCGCTGCCCTGGTGAAAATCATTGCGCATCATCTGGGAAGTGATCTCGATGCAGTCATGAACAGCAGGGAGGTCCGCGGCCCTGCCGGTCCCAGTAGCGTGCCTGCTGCTTTGCCTCACGACAACAACAGGGAAGGAGTGCTCATCAATGGATAACTCTCATATCTCTGTGGCAGTGCCTGATTTGAATCCAGCACTCCAACCTTTGGCACTGGCTGCTGCTGGCAGGACAGGCGCTGATATCGAGCGTCTGATCCGTGAGGCTCGTCAGAAAGCTCGCCGGGAAAAGCGGCAGCTCACTTACAGCGACATCCATGTAGCACTTACTGCTGGCCAGGCGGCCATGCCGCCAGAGCTGATCTGGCGCATTGCAGTTCACGAAGCTGGCCATGCGTTGGCTTGGACCGCATTCGACATCGCTACTGTTCTGACCGTGACCATTGGAAATGGCTCGGGCGGCTTTGTCGAAAGTGACATGCGAAGGGATGTCATCCAGACCGAAGTATGGCTCAACCAGATGATCGCCTGCGCGCTTGCTGGCAGGGCGGCTGAAGAGCTCATCTTCGGCGATTGTGTTCTGGGGTCTGGCGGCAGTGAAATGTCTGATCTTGCGCGCGCCACGAAACTGGCAACAGATGCCGAGGCCAATCTGGGCTTCGGGCAAGCGCACCCATTGCTGTATCGCTCAGTCGAAGATCAGCCTTCAATCCTTTCGCTCGATCGCCAGCTTGCTCAACACGTCGACGCCAGACTTGTGGCCGCTGAGGCGATGGCGTCCAAGCTGTTGTCGCAGGAACGCAATGCATTGGTGGCACTGGCAACCCGCCTTGCAGAAGCAAAAACGATGGATGGTGCAGAAGTGAGGGCACTGCTCGCCCGCGAAATGAGTGCCGCCACAACGGCCTCCAAAAAACCGGCGCCCTGAAGCCGCGATTCAGAATTCGGCTTCCGCGTTACTAAAGCCGGCGCCCGCGATTCATTAGTCCGCCTCTGCGATTCTGAATGCCGAATCGGCGATTCCAACCCAGGATTCGCCGATTCGGAAATCAGTCCCCGCGTTGCCAAATTCAGCTTCCGCAATTCCAGTTTCAGTCCAGCCGTTTCCAAACCAGGAATCTGCGATTCTGTTCGCATCGTGAGCGACCAGCCTTGCACATCGAGTTTGCAGAATGGCCTGACTCAGCTAACCACACGATGAGGACGGGGCTATCTTTTGGAGAAACCTCACAATGGCAAAAAGACACAAGCGCATCCCTGAACTGAATTCGATACAGATCGACGGTCTGGTCGCCCGAGCGACTGATTTGCATCGTGACCTGATCCCTTTGCTCTGCGACCTCAAGCCCCAGTCTGAGCATTACAATGCAGTGGTTGACCTGAATGACGCCCTTGCCCGCGCAATCCGCAAAGTCTCGGGCGATGAAGCCGAATGGATGCAGCCCCGGATCAGCCGCTATTAACGACAGAAATTCAGGCCCGTGGCTGCTCGTAAAAGCCAGTGGCGGCGGGCTTGGAAATCATTGGAGGTGCCAAAGCTCCATGCACTCAATGCGGCAGCAGGGAAACCGGCAAACAAACGCGCCGCCATTTGATATCCATTGCAACAACGTGTGGGTAACCCGATTCAAGTCACCGAGACGTCAGCTCAATCCGTAATGACGTGCGGGCAACTCGAAACAAGTCATTTCAATTTATCTTGCCGCGATTCTGAAGTCTGTCCTGCCGATTCGAAACCGGGAAACCGCGATTCCTGTTCGCACGCCGTTTGAGGAGATAGGATTGGAAACCTCGAAACCAAGCCCGCAAACCTATCTCGATCCAGGTTGCCAACATTGACAGCCAAACGGCGTTTGTTCTTTGCATCGCCGGCCGACAGACTGGGTCTCCATGATGAAGAGGAGATCAGGATGACGAAGAAATCAAAACGGGAAATCAATGGTGAACAGCGAGCGCGGCAGCAGAGAGTAAGAGACGAGGCCCGCAATCGACGTCGCCCTTCGCGGGATGATCTTGCTCGGATGCTGCTGTGGAAAATGATCATGAGCGCCGAGAGGCATCCTCGGGGGCGACGGGACGCCTTGGACCGATTGCGAGATGAGTTAGTAGATGGCCTTGATCTCCAGGGGTTTGATATCCGCGAAAGCAAAGACGTCTTTGAAGACCTTGCTGCACGTTATGCCGATGGCCTATTCCCGTTCCGCCCAAAGCGGCATCTCAACTCAGCATGATGGGTCGCCCATATAGGACCGCAATCCAAACGCTGTTTGCTCCTTCCTGTCTGTCTTCCCCCCATTACTTCATATCACGGCGTTTGCAGATGAATCGCAAAACTGGAGATACAGAAGCATTGCAGTGCTGGCCGGCCCAGTTTAGCGATTCCGCCCAATGAAAACGGATCTACCTGAACTTATGCAGAAATTATTTCCGCTTTACGTCGCACAATTCAGTCATTTGCAATTGTTCGCCTTACTGCCAAGAGCTGCCCGTTGCGTCGGTTGACCACAGGTCCACTACGGGCGGAAAGTGTGAGTTCGCCGCATTGCAGCAGGAACCCTTGAAGTCCGCAAAAGCGGACTTTCGACCACCGAAATTCAGTTTGTCTTATGTTTGGACACAAGTTCAAGAAAGCGGCCATTCGCTGCGAGGTTAGCCACAGTCTGCTTTGTCGGAGAAACTGCTGATCATGGATGTCGATTGCTTCCGACGATTTCTGCCTTCGCATACACGAGGTAGGTGCGATAATTATGAGTCAGTGCCTTTGATCAAGATTTCCCCCAGCTTGCGAAACAGCACCTCTCGCGCCGAACCGGGCCGCCATGCAAGAACCACATGTCTGGGGCAAGCGTCCGGCAGAGGTGCCAACTGCACCTCGGCCGCGCCCACCACGCCCGCCCGGACGGCGAGGTCCGGCAGCAGAGTGATCCCAAGCCCTTCCGAAACCATGGCGATCAGCGTCGTCAGACTGGTTGCAGCGAAACGGTCTTCAGCCGGGAACAACTGACCGGGGTAAGCAGCCAGCGCATGCCTTTGCAAACAATGCCCCTTTTCCAGCAGCATTAGTTGTCCGCTCTCGGCAATTGCCTCGGCACCGATTGGCGGGGGCCATCCTGCTGGAGACGCTAATTGATAGCCATCCTCGAACAGGTTCAGTACCTCAAGCGACCCGGTCTCGAACGGCAAGGCAATCAAAATTACGTCAAGCCGCCCAGCGTTGAGCCCGTCGATCAGGCTTTCGGTCATCTCCTCGCGCAAATATAGGCGCAGCCTAGCAGGCTGTTGAAAAAGGCTCTGGTCTGGCGTCATCGGCCATGATTCATTGGTTCCGGCGAGATTCGGAGTTGATGCATGCGTGGCGGCGATATCAGGACGGGCGAACTTTTCAGCTATGTCGATCTGGAAGATCGGGTGCGGCGCAATTATCCACTTCGATCGATCCGATTGATCGTGAACGAGGCACTGGCGGCACTTGGCGGGGAGTTTGCGGCGCTTTACTCGCCGATCGGACGGCCTTCGATCCCGCCCGAGAAGCTTTTGCGGGCGATGCTGCTGCAGGCTTTCTATTCGATCCGTTCGGAACGGCTTTTGATGGAGCGGCTGGAATACGACCTTTTGTTCCGCTGGTTCGTCGGCATCGGCGTTGACGATGCGGCCTGGAACCATTCTGTGTTCTCGAAGAACCGCGACCGGCTGCTTGAGGGCGACATCGCGGCGAAGTTCCTGAGCGCGATCCTGGCGCAGGCCAAGGTCAAGGCGCTGCTTTCCACGGATCACTTTTCTGTCGATGGCACGCTGATCGAAGCCTGGGCCTCAATGAAGAGCGTCAAGCCGAAGGATGGGCCGAAAGACGGTTCTGGCGAACCGCCAGCGGCGGGCGGCGGACGCAACGCGGAAGCAGACTTCCACGGCGACAGACGGTCCAACCAGACGCATGCTTCGACGACCGATCCCGAGGCCAGGCTTTACAAGAAAGGCAAAGGCAAGGAGGCGAAACTGTGCTTCATGGGGCATGGGCTGATGGAAAACCGCCATGGCCTGCTGGTCGATGCCTGTTTGACGCAAGCAGACGGGCACGCCGAACGGGTGGCGGCGTTGCACATGATCGAGCCGCGCGCCGACCGGCCGCGAGCGATCACGCTGGGTGCCGACAAGGCCTATGACACCGAGGATTTTGTCAATGAACTCCGCTCGATGAAGGTGACGCCGCATGTGACGCAGAACGCAAACGGTCGTCGCTCGGCGATTGACGGGCGCACGACGCGACATGGCGGCTATGTCGTCAGCCTGCGCATCCGCAAGCGGATCGAGGAAGCGTTTGGCTGGATCAAGACCGTTGCCGGGCAGGACAAGACGAAGTTCCGTGGGCGTGACCGGGTCGGTTGGGCCTTCACTCTGGCGGCAGCAGCCTACGATCTGGTGCGGTTGCCGAAGCTTCTGGCGGTGTCGACATGACCGCGTCGGCAGGCTGCCCGTTGATCGGTCGCTGGCGGATCGTCGAGGCCGATCTGTGGGATCGCAGCTATCTCGATCTGGTCGCGCCCGCTACGCTTGTCCTCGGAGCCGGCAATCATGGCGAAATCGCCTTTGGCGCTCTGCAGGCCAGCCTCGATCTCGGCTACAGCCCGTCGATGGTGTCCTTCACATGGACCGGATTCGACGAAATGGACGAGGTCAATGGCGACGGACACGCCGAATTGCTCGATAACGGCTTCATCGAGATCACCTTCGCGTATCACAATGGTGACGAGGCCATTCTCAAAGCCAAACAAGAGACTTCTTCAACAGCCTGATAGGGAAGCGTTTCCGGATGGCCGGAAGCAGGCGCGGCAGAAGATAGGGGCCAATCGTCGGGATCGAGCCCAAGCGCAGATCGCCCTCAAATGGATCGCGATGGGCGCGCGCCAATGTCTCGATCTCCTCGACGTCCAGCAGAACCTGCTTGCCACGGGCCGCAACCTCCTTGCCCACGGGGGTCAGCATGACGCTGCGCTTTGTCCGCTCGATTAGTTGAACGCCCAATCGATCCTCAATCTCCTTGATCCCGGCGCTCAGGGTCGGCTGGGTGACGAAACACAGCTCCGCCGCACGGGAAAAGTTCAGTGTTTTTTCGACAGCCGTCAGAAAGCGGAGTTGCTGCAAGGTGATCATATATAGATTCTATCTATTATCATTAGTTATATTTCCAGTTTCTTCTATCAAAGTCGAGCCTGTATTCAAGCGTCATCGACAACGCAGACCAAAAGGATTGCATCAATGACCGAAGACATCCGCCCCGTCGGGCCCCGCCTCAACGAAACCGCGCCGGCTTTCGACGCCCCGACCACGCATGGCCGCAAGACGCTGGCCGATTATCGCGGCAAGTGGCTGATCCTGTTCTCGCACCCGGCGGATTTCACACCGGTTTGCACCACGGAATTCATCGCCTTTGCCAAGCGCCACGATGATTTCATCGCGCTGAACACCGAGTTGCTGGGCCTGTCGATCGACAGCCATTACAGCCACATCGCATGGGTGCTGAATATCAAGGAGAAGTTCGGCGTCGACGTGCGCTTTCCGATAATCGCCGATCTGAACATGGCCGTGGCGCATGCGTACGGCATGATCCAGCCCGGCGCATCGGACACAGCCGCAGTTCGTGCCACCTTCATCATCGATCCCGAAGGTGTGCTGCGCGCGATGGTCTATTACCCGATGAACGCGGGCCGTTCGGTCGCGGAAATCCACCGCCTGCTTGTTGCGATGCAGACCGCTGACGCGAACAATTGCGCCATGCCCGAGAATTGGGTTCCCGGCGACGAGGTGATCGTGCCGACACCCGCCACGCCCGAAGCCGCAATGGCCCGCGCCAGTGAAGGCTACAACACGGTCGATTGGTACTTCTCGACCCGCGCGCTTTGATCTTGCCGGTGGGCCCTGCGGGGCCCTCCAGCCCCACCCGACCGCGTCCAGAGGTGGAACCGGCTTGCGCAAAGTCCGTTGGGCACCACTGGGCGCGTCCACGCCAATAGAAAGGAGACATGACATGACCAACCCCATCGTGAAATCCTTCTGGGACGAGACGACCGGAAGCTGGCAGTATGTCTTCCACGACCCCGACACCATGCAGGGGGCCATCGTTGATCCAGTGCTGGATTTCGACCCGCTCTCGGGGAGCACCGCGACCACCAATGCCGAACGGTTGCTGGCCTATGTGCGAGACGCCGGGATCGAGCTGGTCTGGATCCTCGATACCCACCCCCATGCCGATCACTTCTCGGCCGCAGCATGGCTGAAGGCACAGACCGGTACGCCGACGGCAATCGGCGAGAAGGTGACGGGCGTGCAGAAGCTTTGGCAGGGGATCTACAACCTGCCTGCGGACTTTCCCGTGGACGGTCGCCAGTGGGACAGACTTTTTGCCGACGGGGATCGCTTCATGGTCGGTCGTGTGCCGGTGACGGTGATGTTCTCTCCGGGTCATACGCTGGCGTCGATTACCTTTGTCGCGGGCGATGCGGCCTTTGTGCATGACACCCTGATGATGCCCGACAGCGGCAGCAGCCGCGCCGATTTTCCCGGCGGCAGTTCGGATGCGCTTTTCGACAGCATCGCCACGATCCTGTCCCTGCCCGAGGAGACCCGGATTTTCGTCGGCCACGATTATGCGCCGGGGCGCGAGGCGCAGTGCGAGGCGAGCGTGGCGCAGCATCGCGCCGCGAACATCCATTGGAAGGACGAACCTTCACGCGCCACATATCGGGCGATGCGCGATGCACGGGATGCCACACTGCCGTTGCCCAAGCTGATGCTGGCCGCGCTTCAGGTCAATATCAGCGGCGGGCGGTTGCCCGCAACGGAAGGCAACGGGCGGTCCTATCTCAAGATCCCTTTGAACCATTTCGAACGCCGCTGACACTGACAGCGAGCCAGTATTGATAAATGCCCCGTATGCCATGCATGCGGGGCATTTCTTTGGCCTCAGAAGCTGAGGACGACGGCGTCTTCCGCCATGATCGCACCCGCCGCAGCATCGGGAGCGGCGGGCGTCACGCCGTCCAACAGGATTGTCGCATCGGCGCCTTTACCGGGCAGATAGATGGCGCAGACCTCGACCTTGACGTTGTGCTTGTCCATCATCATCCGCATGAGACCCTGCGGGCTTGCATCGCGTGGCGGTTGACCGGCGGTGACGCTGGCCGGGGCCTCTTTCAAGGCGATGTCGCCTGCGGGACCGCAGAGCAGGATCTGCGCTGTGGCACCCTGCTGCACGGCGTTCATGGTCAGCACCATGGCCATCAACTGGGTCTGGGGTTCGGGTGCGGTCAGAACCGTCACCAGATTGCGTTGCTCCTGGGCCATGGCGGGAAGGGCGACCGTCATGGACAGGACACAGGCAGTCAGAAGCTTTTTCATGGTATCTCCGTAGGTTGGTTGATGGCTAAGGATTGGAATTCAAAAGATCATCGCGCGGATCACGAGGGCCACCAGCAGCAGCGTACCGACCCCCGCCAGCCAAAGGCCGATGAACCACAGGGTCTTGCGAAGGGCGTCCGGCATCAGTGATACCCCCCTGCCGGATCGACCTTGCCGCGGAACACCCAATAGGCGTAGCCGGTATAGGCAAGGATCATCGGCACCAGCACCAACGCGCCAGCCAGCAGGAACCACAGGCTTTCATCCGGTGCCGCCACATCCCAGATGGTGAGGGAGGGGGGGACCATGTAAGGATAGAAGCTGATCCCCAGCCCCACGAAGCTGAGCACGAAAAGCGCCAGCGCCGACAGGAACGGCCATGCATCACGCCCTTCGCGCAGACCTTTGTGGAACAGAAAGGCCGCGATCAGGATCAGCACGGGCACAAAAGCCGAGAAGAGCGCATTCGGGAAGGTGAACCAGCGATCCAGATAGAGCGGGTTCAGGAACGGCGTGATCAGGCTGACCAGGCCCACCAGCACCAGCGTCGCCCCGCCAAGCCAGAGCGACAGGCGATGTGCCGCGGTGCGCACGGGGCCGTCGGTCTTCATGATCAACCATGTCGCCCCCAGTAAAGCATAGCCTGCGACCAGCGCCACGCCGGTCAGCACAGAAAACGGTGTCAACCAGTCCCAGTTGCCGCCCGCATAGGCCCGCCCTTCGACCGCGATGCCTTGGACCAATGCGCCTAACGCCACACCCTGCGCCAAGGTGGCGACAAGGCTGCCACCGAAGAAGGACAGATCCCACAGGAATTTGCCCCGCTTGGTGCGCCAGCGGAACTCGAACGCGACGCCACGGAACACCAGCGCCAGCAGCATCACGATGATCGGCACGTAAAGCGCGGGCATTACGACGGCATAGGCCAGCGGGAACACGGCAAAGAGGCCGCCACCGCCAAGCACCAGCCATGTCTCGTTGCCGTCCCAGACCGGTGCGACGGTGTTCATCGCCAGATCCTTGTCGGCCTCGGTCCGCATCAGCGGAAACAGGATACCGACGCCAAGGTCGAAACCGTCAAGGATGACATAGGCCAGCACGGCAAAGGCGATCAGCCCGGCCCAGATGAATGCAAGATCAAAGAACATGTCCGTTACTCCGCCGGGATGAAATCGTCGTCGACCGCGGGGGCCGGGGTCACACCCGCCGCTCGTGTCGGGCCCAGATCACGCAGCGGCGGGGCGTTTTCGGGCCGTTTGCTCATCAAGCGCAGGATGTAGAAGGTCCCTGCCCCGAACAGCGTGAAGTAGATGACGATGAAGGCCACAAGCGAGGAACCGACCGCAGCCGCCTCGACCGGCGCTACGCTGTCATTGGTGGACAGCATTCCATAGACGGTCCATGGCTGACGTCCCACCTCGGTCGTGATCCAACCCGCCAACACCGCGACAAAACCCGCAGGCCCCATCGCAATGGCCACGCGGTGCAGCCAGCGGCGGTCATACATCGTGCCGCGCAGGCGCAGCACCAGCGCCCAGATGCCAAGGCCCAGCATGGCAAAGCCCAGCGCCACCATCACGCGGAAGGACCAGAAGACGATGCCCACGGGCGGGCGCTCATCGGCGGGGAAATCCGTCAGACCCGGCAAGGGTGAGGTCAGGTCATGGGTCAGGATCAACGAGGACAGATACGGAATCTCGACCTTGTAATCGACCCTTTCATTCGCAGCATCGGGGATGCCGAACAGGATCAGGGGCGCACCGCCCTCGGGATGTGGTTCAAAGTGCCCCTCCATCGCGGCGACCTTGGCGGGTTGATACTCCAGCGTGTTCAGGCCGTGCAGGTCGCCCGCGAATATCTGCAAGGGCGCCACGACAATCAGCATGCCCATCGCCATCGAGAACATCGTGCGCGCGCCAGCATGGGCACGGTCGCGCTGCAGGTGCCAGCCGCCCACAGCCCCCACGACCAGCGCCGTGGTCAGGTAAGCCGCCAGCACCATATGAACCAAGCGATAGGGGAAGGACGGGTTGAACACGATCGCCCACCAATCGACGGGCACGAACTGTCCCACCTCGTTGATGGCATGGCCCTGCGGCGTCTGCATCCAGCTATTGACGGACAGGATCCAGAAGGCCGAACCCAGCGTGCCGATGGCCACCATCAGCGTGGCCATGAAATGCGCCCGCGCGCCAACCTTGTCGCGCCCGAACAGCATCACGCCCAGAAAGCCCGCCTCAAGGAAAAAGGCCGACAGCACCTCATAGCCCATCAATGGCCCGATCACCGGCCCGGCCTTGTCGGAAAACACCGACCAGTTGGTGCCGAACTGATAGGACATCACGATGCCCGACACGACGCCCATGCCGAAGGCCACGGCGAAGATCTTTTTCCAGTAGTTGAACAGCGTCAGATAAACATCGCGCCCGCTCCAAAGATGCAGCCCGTTCAGGACCGCCAGATAGCTGGCCAACCCGATCGAAAAGGCGGGGAAGATGATATGGAACGAGACAGTGAAGGCGAACTGGATCCGGGCCAGTTCAATGGCATCAAAGCCGAACATGGGCCTATCTTTCCTATTGATGTATTTCTTATGAATGAATAACTCGACCTTTGAACATATTCAAGTTTCTATATAGGACGAGTTGTCACACCTGCCGTGGAGAGCGCAGTGAAACTGACCAGCTATACCAATTATGCCCTTCGGACCCTGCAGATGGCCGCAATCCGCGCACCGCATCTGGTGCGGATCGATGAGGTGGCGCAGGCCCATCGGATCAATCGCGCGCATCTGACCAAGATCGTCCACCAACTGGCGCAAGCCGGGTATCTGGAGACGGTGCGCGGCCCGCGTGGCGGTTTACGTTTGGCGCATCCGGCGGGTGAGATTGTGGTGGGCGACGTGGTGCGCCTGACCGAAGGGCCGCTGGATGTGGTCGAATGTTTCAACGCCGACCGCAACACCTGCAAATTGCGGGGCATCTGTCAGTTGTCCGCGAAATTGCAGGAGGCGACGCGGGCGTTCATGGCGGTTCTGGACGATCTGACCATCGCGCAGATCGCCGCGAACCGCGATGACCTTTTGGCGCGACTGGGGCTTTCTGAGGTGGCCATCTGACGGCGCTGATCCTTGCAGGAAGAAAAATCTGACACGGATGGCAAATCGCGAAAATGGAAATCATCTCGCAGACCAAGCCTTGCAGCAGGAATGTCGCCTTCATCGTTGCGTTTGATGCGGATACGGCCGAGCCTCTGATCTGGGGACCCGATGGCTCCAGCGCCGTAGCGTATGTCAATCAAGCCAAAGTCCGGTCAGGGCCGAGAGTGCCCTCATCTGTGCTAGGAAATTGTCCGCTTTATCGATTAGAGTCGACCAACAAGCGGAAATTATTTCCGCTTTGCGCCCCAAATTCGGTCGCAGAGGTCGTCATCGCGCGGGCCGAAGAGCGTACACATAGCGCCGCGGCGACGTCTCGTCGCCTGTGCGCCAAACTCGGACCACATCGCCAGATGTCTGGATGTCCGCTCTCGCTATTTGGCACCCCAACATCGGACAGTTCGCACCGGCCCCATAGCCGCCGTGCCACATCAACAATCAGGCACCACATCACTCCAGGCCAAATTCTCCCAGAGAGCCGCCCGGTCACCACCAATCTCGGCAACCCTATCACTAGCGACCAAATCATGCAGCCTCCTGCTGCAAAAGCAGCATTGGCTCGATGGGAGGAATCCCCCCAGCTAGTGCGCGCAAACACGGAGGTTCCAAGCGTCATAGCGTAAATCATATGATGCCATCGTGGCGACATTAACGAATATAAGACCGCACAATTGCATACAAATGAGATGAATTATCTTTTATTATGGTTTGCTGAACTATATTTTCTATAAGCAACAGACTTGAATTATTCTATATTATGGTGTATTATAGTACCGCCTACACTAATGCTTATTTTTTACAAAAGGAGATCAAAAATGGCATCTATAGACAGAAAGATTCAGCGGGCAGCCGTTGTCAATCAGACGAAGAAAACACGCGCAGAAGCCAACGCCGCCTCGAAAAAGAAGGTGCGCGCAGCGCCGGCACCAAAGGAAAATGACGAGCCGCTGTCACCTGAGGTCGAAGCGCGCTTGACTGAAATCGTCGCGCGGGTAGCCTCATTGCATCGGAGGTCAACATCACAGGTTTTTGAACTGGGCGAGTGCCTAGCTGAAGCAAAATCTGTTCAGCCCCAGAAACGCTTCGGTCGCTGGTTGAAAGAAAATTGCGGCTACAAGGTCCGTTCGGCTTGGAATTTCATCTCTGTTCATGAACGGCTTGCCGGCCATCGCGAGCGCCTTGAAAAGCATGCCGTCGGAACGACCGCGCTATTCGAGCTAGCGAAAGGTGAGCTGGATCAGATTGAGGACGTGGTCAAGCAATTTGACAAAGGCAAGAGCCTTACACCTACGGCAATCAAGGCACTTGTTGGCGACAAAAAGGATGGCGCTGCAGAGGAAACCGATCCAAGGCAGTTGGGTGGCAAGACTGGGCTACAGAAGATGGCTGCTGCCAAGCTCAAATCCGACCTGGAAGAGTTTCACCGACTTGCGGCCTTGGTCCTTGTTGAGCTTGAGGATGCCATTTCTCGGGTTGTCGCAGAAAAGCGGATCGTCATGCGCTTGCTTGCCACTGGAGTTGAACTCCCTGCGCGGCACGCATCGGACCTCTTCAAAGACATCGCCGCGCCACTACGCCCTGTTGACCATCTGCCGCGTGGAAATCTGAGTCATGCAAAGATTGAAGATCAGACCGGCTGGGGCGCTGTCCAGCACAGCTTATTTAGGTTGGGTGGTGCCGGCACCTGGCCAGCCCGAGACGAGATGGAAAAATGGGTTATCGACGTGGCCCACCCGGCGCTACGCTTCGCTGTCCATGGTGAACCCTATGTCGTCAGTGCGAAACTAACCGCTGCTCCCGTCTTGAATGTCGTAGAAACAGAAAGCGACGTCACGAAAAATGATCAGATTATCGTCGACAAGGAAACCGACGCTGATGAGACAACACCGAGTGAGTCAGACCCCGAACAGGATGCAACGCTCAACCGTTCTATGGCGGTCAGCAAAACAGCTGCTGAAGCACGCATGTCACGATAAGACGAGGGCATCAGTTCGGTGGTTGCGCCGATCAATGCCTGACCCAAAATTCACCAAAGCCCCGCTGAACTCCGCAACGGGGTTTTGGTTTTTGTTCGGACCCCGGCTATTTGGTGACCTGCTTCCCATAGCGTCCGCGTCTATAAGTTTACCCTGTTCAGGTTTTTGTCTGGCTTTGGCCGGTAACAGTGTTTCAAGGCGGATCGAAATCACAAAGTCGGATGGGCTCCTTTGTCGCCACACTGATGTTTTGCTGTAAACATCTGCTATTTGGTGACTGCATTTCCACATAACACCATTCCTTGCCGCCCTTCAGTATCAACTTCAGGAACGAACCCAACAGGGTCGACAATTGTATGAACTTCTGTTGCGGTATGGCTAACCACTGTGGTCAGAAGGAACATTTCAAAATTTTTTTATCAAGGGGGCTTATATCGGGGTCCAAAAACTCTATGTGGCGCTGACTGTTAATCGCGTAAGGGTTTCCCATGTCGAAAAATGTATTGCTTTATGCTCGCTATTCCACTGACCGCCAGGATGAGGTTTCGATCGAGACCCAAGTGGACCTTGGCAAGACCAACAACAACGACCGTGGATGGAACCTGATCGAGGTTTTCTCGGATGCTGCCGTCAGCGGCACAAGTTTCAAGAGCCGCCCCGGCAAACAGTCGCTACTCAAACGATGCGCACGCGGCGACATCGACATCGTGCTTTGCGTCACACTCGACCGCATCTCCCGTGACGTCGAACATAGCGCCGGCATTCTCAAGACCCTCAATCATCTCGATATCGAACTATGGACAGTACACGGCGGCGGCCGCGTCACGGATATGGAAGTGGGTATCAGGGCGGTCCTGAGCCAGGAGCTGATCGAACAAATCCGGTACCGCACACTCGAAGGAATGAAGTCTGCGGTCCGCAAGGGCAAGGCAGCCGGCGGCTTGTCCTACGGCTATCGCGTTGCCCAGCAATATGATGCCAAGGGTGACCGCTTTCCCGGATTGAGGGAGATCGATTCCGATCAGGCTGCGATCATACAGGATATTTTCAGGGAATATGCTGCAGGGCGCTCCCCGACCCAGATCGCACAGGACCTCAACAAAAGGGGCATCCCCGGACCCCGTGGCCTCAAATGGCGCGACACAGCCATTCGTGGGCATGTGGATCGCGGCACAGGCATCCTGAACAATGAGGCCTATCGGGGCCGCACGATCTTCAACAGACGCAAGTTTCGCAAAAACCCCAAGACCGAGAAGCGCGAAGCGCGGAATAATGCGGAAAGCACTTGGGTCATTATCGACAACCCCGAACTGAGGATCATTGATGACGCACTCTGGAACAAGGTCAAAGCGCGCCAGATTGCGGTCCGCAGCAATTACGATGCGACCACTACGAACAAATTGAACAAGACGCACAGGCCAAGCTATCTGCTTAGCGGCATCCTGCGATGCGCTCACTGCGGCGGACCTTATGCGATTTCGGGGAAAGACCGCTACAGCTGCACGAACCGTGGAAAGAAGCTTCCCATCGATATCCTCGGCGGCGGTATCTGCACGAACTCAAAGACCATCAGCAGGCAAGAACTTGAAGACCGTGTGCTGACCTGTATCCCGAACGCGCTTTGGAACCTCGTCAACATCGAAACCGTCGTCGCCGCCTCCAAGAAGCGTTTGGCTGCCAGGCACGCTCAGGCAGGTATCAATATCCCCGCTCTGGAACACCAGATCACGACGAAGCAGCAGGAGCAAAATTCAATCCTCAAGCAGATCACCGATCGCATCCAGGCCAGCCGTCCCGTCATCGCGAGCCTGGACGATATGGTCGATGGGCTTGAAGCCATAATCAACGACTTGAAGCACCAACTGGAAGTGGCCAGGACGACCAAGCCGGTCAACCTTGCGGACGATGTGACACCGGAGATCGTCCAACGCGTGATCAACGCTGTTATGTATTATGTGCGAGAGCATGCCGACGGCGAGACCAAGCAACCCTTTATCATTATGATCCGCGGGCTCATCCAACAGGTGGTGATTGGGCCGGCAGAGAACGGCAACGGTGTTGAGCTCTACGTCCACGGTGCGATTGTAAGCATTCTGGCTACCATGGACACGATCAAGGCTATGGAAGCCGAGTTTCAAACAGCTCAGGAGTACGAGTACCATGACCTGATGCACAAGGGCGTTCTTGACACGGAGGCCAAACGCAAAAAGTTCCTCGCGCTGTGTGCGGAGGAACTTGAGGTTAAGCGCCGCGAATGGGCGGAATTACAAGTTTCAGTGGTTGCGGGGGCAGGATTTGAACCTGCGACCTTCAGGTTATGAGCCCATTGTACGGCTACTTTCCTCAACACACGCCAATAATTTACAACATATAATTCAATGGGTTAATTAGCATCAACGTGTTGGTCGGTATTGACCAGCGTTGTGTTTTGTTGGATATTTGTGCCCCTAAAGTGCCCCTAAGGCGGATTTTTCAGCCCTTCAGGTTGAAATGTCCCGATGGTCCAGGGGCATGAGGTGGAGGCGGCAGTGGCAACAATTGAGAAGCGCGAACGCAAAGACGGAACGGTGTATCTGGTGGATATTCGGCTTGCGGGATATCCACGACAAAAGAAGACCTTCCGGCGTCTGACGGATGCGAAACTCTGGGCATCACGCACAGAAGCCGAGATCCGGGATGGTTCTCATCGGCCTATCAATGCGGCGGCGAAACGTAAGACGTTTTCAGACGTTTTAGATCGGTATGAGCGTGATACCCTTCCCCACCTCGCCGAAAGCACTCAGCGCGCCGCTCAGACCTATTTGAGATACTGGCGCGAAGCCCTTGGCCGGTTCGCGCTGTCTTATATCACGCCTGACCTGATCGCCGATGAAATGCGAAAGCTGTCTGAAACCCCGGACCAGCGTATCAAGGGGACGGAAGCCCGGCCGAAGAGCCGCAAGACGCTGAAGCATTACCGGGACACGTTGGAGGTTGCGCTGAAGAGCGCCCAGAACTGGGGTTGGCTCGGGACCAACCCCATGAGCGGGGTCGATCGGGTGACGCGCATCCGCAATGAGCGGGATCGCTATCTTGCGGATGATGAGCGCGCGTCCCTCCTCCATGAATGCCGCATCAGTCCCAATACGCAGCTTTATCCGATTGTGATCTTCGCGCTGTCAACGGGCGCGCGCAAAGGCGAGATCCTTGGGTTAAGCCTCGCAGACGTCAATCTGGCGCGTGGGGTTGCTGTTCTTCGGGACACGAAGAACGGGGAAACACGCTCGGTGCCGATTGTCGGACATTTGCGCGATATCCTCGCTGACCACATCGCGTGGGTGAATGAGCGTTACGATGAAACCTCGCCGGAAACGGACGTGAGATGGCTTTTCCCGCGCCGCGACCTCGTGGCTCCAGTAGATATCAGAAAAGCATGGGAGAACGCGCTCACGGCCTCTGGCGTGCAAAATTTCCGCTTCCATGACCTGAGACATTCAACTGCCAGCTATTTGGCGATGCAGGGCGCAAGCCTCTTAGAGATTGCCGACATGCTGGGCCACAAGACCCTTCAGATGGTGCGCCGGTACGCGCATTTGTCCGAGGGTCACAAGTCAAAGCTGGCCGAGAGGATTGACCGGCAGATTATGACCTAGGGGGTCAGCATTTCCTCATCGAAGTTCGCATTGTTCGGAAGAACCGTGTTCCGCGAATCTGTTCCATAAACAGGGCGTAAGATCGCCTTACGCCTTGTTTATGCGACGTCATCTGATGGCTTTTCGGGAAAGAGGCCTGGCATCCACTCATGTGCAAGCTTGGCTGGGAATGACATTTTCAACGGGGCTTTCGGCCCGTCGGATTCGATCACATCCATATCCAGGAGTGCGCTGGTAATTCTTCGCGCTTGCCTTTCTGTGAGCCCGACAAGCCCAGGCACATCACCGCGCGGCAATTCTCCTCGATACAGAATAGCTTCCAGAACGAGCCTTGCTTTTGCGGGAAGTTCACCCTCCTTGGTTTTCTTCTCTGCCCATTGTGCAATGCGTTTGCGCAAGGCTTCAGGCTCTACGAGGGTGCGCATGAAGTTGACTTGATCCAGACACGTTCTCAGGAAGAACGCTGTGAATGCTATCAATGCTTCTTCGCTCAGCGTCCCGCGCCCATCGAGGTCGTTGCGCTTTGGCAAGTCGCAGTTAGCCAAGTGGATTTTGTATTCCTTTTCATTGCGCGCCAATCCGCGTGCAACGGACCAGATACCGCCGGTATCGAGCGTTTCGAGAAGCATGGCATGAGACATCAAGCGTGCAACACGACCATTTCCGTCAAGAAACGGATGTATCCAGAGCAGACGGTGATGGGCAGCAGCCATGGCGATGATCGAGGCAGTTCGGCTCAATTTGTCATAAGCCTGTTCGAAACGCGCCAGAAAGCGTGGCACGTCATCGGGATGGATAGCGATATGTCGGCCGACTTGGACGTGGCGTTTTCTCAATTCGCCTGGCACGACGGGAAATCGCTCGCCAGTCTTGGGGTCTTCAACAAAAAGAAGGGATTCGGGGAGTTCTTCGCAAAATAGTCGGTGCATCTCACAAAGAAATTCCGATTGCGCTACCCGCCCACGTCCAGCGCCGTTGTCAATCCATCGCTGGACGATGATATGGGCTTTTGCTTCGAGCTGAAGATCGCGCTTTTCAGGATCTGTGCTGTAGTCGTTGTTAAGCGCGCGTTCAATATCGATGGGATGGGTGTTGTGACCTTCAATGAGGTTGCTGTAATAGCAATTCATGGAGCGGACGAGTCCAGCTAGCGCGGATACGATGCTTGACGGAAGTTGAGCGCGAAAGGCCGCTGAGGCTGATGCGAGTTCCACCGCAAGATCGGCGAGATCTTCGCGCCGACGACTACCCTCAGACACCAGCATGGGCTCCATGAGCCCAGTGCTGGAACCTGCCGGGTTAATGTCCGCTTGTTTGTCCGCATTCTCAATTGTCATAAGTGTCTTTATATCATAAATAATTTCAATTTCCGAGTGAATTCATGACCGGTTAAATGTCCGCTTGCATGTCCGCTTCCCGAACATGCGGCCGCTCCAAGCCTCTCAGGTGCGTTAAAACGCACCTTAAGCCACTTAAAGTACCTTATAAAACACTTTTGACGCGATCCAGGAGCATCAAGAGCGCGTCCTCCCCCGTCTCGCAGTCCTGTGCCATGGCATAGTCCCAGAACTTCTCCTTGGTCCCTGGGGATACGCTGATATTGAGCTGTGTGGTGCGCGCGGTCTTTCGCAGGCTGCGCGCGTCAATGACTTTTTTCTCGGGCGCGGGAGCCCCCTGCCCCTGTCTGGCGGTGAATCCGCTTTCAGCCGCGACTTTTTCGGCTTCTTTCAGGTCAGGTTTAGCCCGCACGATCTTCGGTTGGAAGTCGGCCAGATTGCTCAGCGGATCTGCCGCCGGAGCGAATGTCTTGGGTCGTTCACGAGTCATGCGGCGGCCTCCTCTTTGGTGTTCTCAGTCAGAACCGAGAGAACCGCCCGACCGAAGGCTTCGGCGTTCTCGATGGCGGCTTCAGGCCTGGAAACTTCCTCGGGGGTCAGATCGTAGAGTGTCCCGCCAAGCTGCATGATCGCGCGGAAGGCAGCGCGTTCGGTAAGTTCCACCGGCAGGACGGGGATGTCTGCGGAAGCCAGATCCTTTTGGATGTGGGCCAGGTCACGGGACCGGATGGCCGCACTGGTGCGGGTAAAGAACACCGCATAAGGGATGTCGCGGCGAAACGCTTTTTCCTCGCGCCTTATCAGGTCAATAACCCGGCAGGACTGGTCAGCGTCCAGCTGGCTGCCCTGCATGGGCACAAGGACAATGTCTGCCCGGCCGATGGCGTATGAGACGGCCATGTTGGCGCTCCCCTCCAGGTCCACGATCACAAAGGCATGTTTTTCGGCGGCGTCATCAATGGCGTCGACGATAGAGTGCTCGGACACACCCACGATCAACGCGAGGTTTGCGGGGACGCGGGCCGGGTCACGGTTCTTCCAGGCCGCGAGGGGCTGGTTGGGGTCGGCGTCGATCAAGGCGACACTGGCACCGCGCCTGGCAAGCACCTGTGCCAGCACCACGGCGGATGTGGATTTCCCGACACCACCTTTTGAGTTTGCGAATACGATAATTGGCATGAGTTTCTTCCTCCTGCCTTCATTGCACCGCACATCTGCCTCGCATAGCAAGCGTAAGCCAGGGCTGACGCACATCTAGCCGACAGATAGCCGCTAGCTAGGTGATATATTTGCAATAGGTAGCGGCTTGGTAGTGGCGAGTTATTCCCTAGGCAGTCGCTAGTTAGGGGCTAGGTTGCGCCTAGCTATTCAATAGGTATCGGATAGGTAGGCGCTAGGGCGCGCCACTCAGCAGCACGGTCGTGCTGGCGCAGAGAGAGTATCACCGGTCGGGTATTATTGGGTGTAATCGGGTATGGTTTTGGCTATATCCAGCTTCCAGCGCGGGCGACATGGCATGAATCGGCCGGAGCTCGTTAGAAAGGCTTGCCTATGAAGGCGCTAGGAAGCGCCTAGGCAATTCATAGGGCAAACAGATCCAGCTGTTTGCCAAGTAGCGTGTCCAGCACGTGCAGATGGGCGAAGCCATTGTAGATGTGCGCGTATTTCAGGCTCATCGCGGTATGAACGTCATCGCAGCTATGGCCAGGTGACATGGTTGCCTGCTCATGCCGATAGAAACGGAGCTCGCGGGCGACGACGCGATAGCGTCGGATATCCCGGTCCAACTCGGCGCGCACATCATCACGTAGAGCGCGTAATTTCTCGCTGCGGCGTGGCTCGGGCAACGCATCGGCATTGTCGATACGTTCGACCATATAGCCGCGATAGCCGGACTGGATGACGGCATCCCGGATTTCCTTCAGACGCGGAATCCGGCCGCCGAGAAAATAGTACCAGGGATGGCCGGCGCGATATCCGCCATGTGTGAGGGGCGCTGATAAAAGTGTCTTGTTCATGGTTCTCTCCTTCTATTTGCGCAAGGCGCGCTGTTTTGCGGGAGAGACCCGAAGCCTTGAACGGCATGGCGCACCGGCAGGCGCAACGCATGTGGAGAGGTCAAAGGGGTGCTTTTCTGGAACGGATTGCAGCAGCAATCCCAGTGTTCGCGAGGAAGCCTCAGGCGGGGAGAAAAGCATCACGTGGCCTTGCGGCACCATGTCCGGTCAAGGTTTCCTATCCCGTCATAAGAAACAGCGCGGTTCAAATGACAGGGGAGAGGACTATGGGGACACAAACGCGCCCGTCACGTATGGATTCAGCTGACGCCTTGGTATTGATCACGTGAAAAGAGTGCGGCACTATATTGGCGTTTTGTATCTTTCTTTCTTCCAATTGAAAGGGATGCAGGCATATGGCTGCAAACTATGGAGAACTGCGTACTGTCGAGCAACTTGTAGATGAGACGCCTTGGATGACCAAGGATATGCTTCGGTGGTATCTTTTTCACAGAGATGCCAACGGGCTGAATAAGGCGGTGTTCAAAATCTCTCGCAAGATTTTGATTGATCGTCTTGAATTTGCGAGGTGGGTGGATAGCCACCGTGTTGTCCCAACCCAACATTAAAAGCGAGTTGCAGGGACCGTGTGCAGCCTAAAAAAGGGACAGCCTCACCAGCAATGGTGAGGCTGTTTCCTATAGGCCAGGGGCCGGGCTGCTATTGCAGCCCTTTGAGGTACTCAACCGCCCTGGAAGCTGCGCTGGACGCCTTGAAGATGGCGCGCTTGTCTTCGCGCAGGATCTCCAGCCAGTGATCGATATAAGCGGCATGGTCGGCACGTGGCTCAAGGGTGACGCCCAGCTCGGCGCACAGGAACGCTGCACCGATTTCGGCGACAAGTTCTTCACGGGCGTAGTCCGCTTTCTTGGTCCCGATAGGCTTGATCCGCTCCAGGCGTTTGGCGTGGCCAGTCCAGTGCGTCAGCTCATGCAGCAGGACGCTGTACCAGCTTTCGGTCGCGCTGCTCGTTGCGCTGCCGGTGAAGAGCGTCTTGTCGGGCATCTCGATATGATCGGAGAGCAGGCTGTAACAGGCGCGCTCGCCACCGATGCGGATGTCTGCGCCGGTCGCCTGAACGAAGCGCTCAACCGTTTGGAGGGTTTCGATCGGCTGGGCCGGAGGTGTCTCGGTGATGACCGGCTCATAGCCGTCAACCTGAGCGGCATTGAAGACGTAGGATGCACGAGCTGCGAAACGGCGATTGTCGTTCGGATCTTCATTGTCGGAGGCGTCTTTCGCTTCGTACTCCTTGTAGAAGATGACGAGGGATGACTTTTCGCCCTTGCGAACCTGGCAGCCCTGGTTCTGCCACTGGCGGTAGGTGCCCCAGGTGCCATCGGTGAAGCCTTGACCCTGGGCGGAAGCCCAAAGGGAGATGATGTTGATGCCGCGATAGGCGTTGCCGGTATCGATGTTCACGGGGCACATGTGGGTTGAGCCTGTCTGGTGCCAGGGCATCTGGAAGGTGCCGGCGCCTTTCTCGATGGCGGCAATGATGGTGTTGGTCACTTGCGTGTAGACATCTGCTTTTTTCTGTTTGTCGGTCATGGTTCTCTCCTTTCAATGTGCGCGTTGCGCGTTGTTCGACGGGGTCTGGAGAGAGCGACCCGGCGGCGAGCACACCAAACGGCGAGACTGAAAGTCGAGAGGGGAGACGTTTGTTTTTCTGGAACGGATTGCCGTGGCAATCCCAGTGTTCGCGAGGAAGCGTCAGCGGGGAGAAAAACGGACGACGAGCCTTGTGCGATGGGCCGCCGTGTCGCTTAGACACCGCGTATCAAGAACAACGGATCAACGCGCTGGAAGGGGTCAGGGAACCTGAGTGACGGGAAAAGCAGATGCCGCAGTGACGATCATCACGCCTTGTCGAGGGCGCGGGCGAGTGTGCGCGGGTGAACGCCAAACAGGTCTGCCAGCGTGCCCAGATCATCACCACGCTCCGCCAATGCCTCACGGGCATAGTCAATCTGCTTCTGGGTCAAAGCCCGCGGCCTGCCGATGGAGGTACCGGCACGCCGCGCGGCGGCCATACCAGCTTTGGTGCGGTCGCTGATGAGGGCACGCTCGAATTCTGCAAGAGCACCCATGATGTGAAAGACGAGCCTTCCGCCGGATGAGGCGGTATCGATCGCTTCATTCAGGGACTGAAAGTGTGCGCCTTTGGCGGCAATCAGGTTGACCGTATCAATGAGATGAACCAGGGACCTTCCCAGCCTGTCCAGTCGCCAGACAACGAGCGTATCGTTCTCGGCCAGGGCGTCGAGAGCTTCGTCGAGCCCCGAGCGATGCATGGCGCTGCCCGAGACGCCATGATCCTCAAATATCCGCTCACAGCCGGCCTGACGCAGGGCATTACGTTGCAAATCAAGGCTCTGCTCCGCCGTGGACACACGGGCGTAACCAATACGCATTCTGGGTCTTTCTTTGGTGAGTCTAGGCATGAAAGTTCGCGGAAAACTGGCGTTTTCAGTTTGACAAAAGGGTTCCCTTTTGCCGTTAAGCGAACAATCGTTTTAATGGCCCTTAGTGCGTTGATACAAAAGAGTTCACCGAAACCGGAAAGAACAACCCATGTATAGACAAAAAGGAACCCTATTGCCTTTAGTAGGATGACACATTTCATCCGCTCTTGCGAGTGCTCGTTTCGGTCCGACATGGAGGACTAACATGGAAGCACTCGCTGTAATCATCCCGATTGCAATTGTGGCGGGAACGATATTCGTCATCATGAAGGTCGCGAGGCAGGCAAGCGAACAATATGGTTTCGGTATGATCCGAAACTGGACGTTCGCGCTTGTCCTGCTTTCCCTGATCTCTGGCTTCAGCGGTTGGGTGGTTTCGTTTGACCCTCAAGGGCAAGCCAGCTCTTTGATCTTCGTCGCGGTCTGGCTGGGGCTTGGCGGTTGGGCCGCTTACATCAATGTGCAGCGTTCAACCCCGAAGTTCGGGATTATGTTCACGGTACTTCAGTACGTCGCCGCCATTGGCGTGATCGCCCCCATTATCCTGTTCTTCACGCATCAGCGATCGATGAACGTCATGCGGAACATGGGCTGAGGGGGCAGACAATGAGCAAGCGAATTTTCACAAAATCTGCTGCACTTGCACTGACGGTCCTGATGGCTGGAAGTGCTACTGTGAGCGCACAGGAGTTATCGAAAGAGGAGGCTGCGGAGTGGGGGCGCTTCGGCATATCCTGCTTCTGGCCGGATGGTCGATTTGAGCGCGCTGCCGATGCGACCTCAGTGCTCCCTGACATTGGCGGCCCGTCCTTGATGAGCGATCTGGAAAAGTATCTGGCCGCCAACAGGTCTCAAGGCGGTGATCGTTTCCGTGTTATCCGGGTGCTATGGCGCGGCGGCATTCTGGGGCTGGAGCACGATACGCTGCTGGTCCTGCATGTGGATGAAGGCGTTTTCTCAAACACCTATCGCATAGGCCTGCTCTACAATCTGATACCGCCGATAGCCACTTGCGATCTGGCGCAGAAATTCGGTCCGAAGCCATGAGGACTTCTTTTCAAACACGTGCGCGGGATGTTTTCCCGCGCACTTTTCTGGCGGTCTCGGTAACAATCGGGATGCTGGCTTTACCTCAGCCGGCCAAGGCGTCTGACGGTGAGCTGAAGGCGCTTGTGCAGTGCCTTGGGGCACAGGTGGAAACGGAAGCCTATGCGTCGTGTATCGGGCTGATCGCCAACCGTTGCTTGGCTGGGGCATCCGACAATGAAAATGCCCTCAACCGTCTCTCGGACATGGCAGAATGCTACAAACGGGAGCAGACAGCTTGGCAGGCGCTGCTCAGCCGGGCGGTGGCGGCATGGAAGCAGGACAACGCCACGCCGCTTGTCTCAGCGATTGAGGACGCGGTTGCGAGCGGCCGGCGCTTCGCACAGGCCAAATGCGGCGTGTTCGAAGACATGCAGCAGTTCGGCGCGACTGGCATGGTGCTCTCGGCAGAATGCCATGCAGAAGAAACGGCGCGCATGGCAATTTTCGTCGGCTACCGCCTCGACTGAAGAAGATGGCGGCCAATCGGCCGCCCTCTTTCATTATTTTACAGATCAATAAATGCAGCGTCCTTCGCCACATATCGTTTTTATGTCTGGTTTACTTGCACCACAGGTAGGGTGATTGCGCGAGTAACCGGCTATTTCACCTGTTTCTGCCTTAAACACCACAAAAATTCCATCTTGATACATATACCAAACATGCCCATCCTGGTATTGGTGGCCATTCATACCCCAGAATGGAAGTATATATTGTGCTTGTGCAGAACCTCCGCTCGCACGGCAAGCGATAGCATTTGGCCACTCATTGATCCCTTCAGGTATTGGAATATTCTCGCCAATATCTCTGAGCTTTTGTGGATAGGAAACAGAGCCGCTTTGATACACAGTTAAGCAGCCAAGTTCATCGGCACCCTCATTGTCTGGCGCGTACAACTTACCTTTTTTAGAGCACACAGACATGTTGCGTAGAGCGTTTTCTAGATCTTCCATTCGTTGGCGTGTGGTATCTGCAAATCCGTTCAGCCCCTTTTGCAGCGTTTCCAACTGCTTGGCGACAGCTTGTGCCTCCCGCGACTGCGCAAACCCTATTGGCGATGCCATACAGGCCACAAGTGCAAGCACTGTCAGTTTTTTGAAATTCCCAACCATAAAAGTACCCTTTCCACTATCCGTCGTCTTATGGGCTGGGGCACGAGAGGTCGCGGTCAAAAACCTGCCCTCAGGCGAGAACGCCTTGAAAAACAAGAGAGGGCGGCCAATAGGCCGCCCCCTCTTCGATCGGGAATGAGTCAGCCTTCCAGCGTCGCGGTGAACTCTTCAAAGCCGTTGTCGCGGACACGCATGTCGTCGACACCGTTTTCGGCCACTTTGCGGTCCACAAGGTCAATGGCCTCTTCGGCGCTACCAGCTTCAATGATGTCTTCATAAAGCACCCATTCCACGAACTGTACGCGGTAGGTTTTGGGCTGACCTGGTGCTCGAATAGCCCGAGGATGAGGTGTGTTTGATTTTGTCATGGTCGTTTCTCCTTTTGTTGATGAAGAAACGCCCGTCGTCGCTTTGGCGCAGGGTCATACCGGTAACACGGATATGGAGCGGGCATCCGGTTGACCCGAGTACAGGCGACGACAGTCTGAGCAACCAAAAGAAGGAGAGAAACACCATAAAAACAAACCGCCCCGAAGGGCGGCAGTTCGAGTGGGCGGGTCGCCTGGCTGCAAAACCAGCGCGAAACAGTTTATGCTGTCAAACGTAATCATGAGGTTGACCCATTTGCGGTAGGCCGTTGTTCCCTTATGGCGGTGGCCGGAAATAAACGCCTGACACCCGCGCAGCGGAAGCGTCACAGCCCCTCACACGCTGACAGGTGAATCAGGAGCATGGCAACGGCCATGGCTCCTGGCATCGCCGAGAGCGGATAGAGAGGGGGCAAGGGCGAAGAGGCACAGCCGTCCCTTGCGGGGAGAGTAAGGCAGCGCCTTCATCTCCCATTTGCACGAAGGATCGTCACCCCATGGCCGAAACCGCAGCCGGGTTCGGTGCGCGGCCAGCGCATAGAGCCTGACGGCAACGCCGGCGTGCCCAATAAACAAAGACCTTTCCCGAAATTCTACCCAACCCAAAATAAACCTAAACACACTTGAACGCTGTTTTTTATTTTGAAATACAAATTTATGTAATACTATATAAGCGTTAAGAGAAAGATATTATGAAATACATTGTATTATTTACAGTCACTGCTTTATCCGCGTGCAGTCAGAATCCTATGCATATGATGCTGCACCCAGAAGGAAACGACATAATCAAATCAGAGAAATGCCTGTGACAAATTTATTCAAAATTTTATGGGCAGTATGCGCCGTATTTACCCTGACCATCTCAGCCCACGCCCAAATGGAATCTGTAGCTACTGGTGAGATGAAAATGGTAGATGCCCACGGCGTCTGCAAGAAAATCACCAATACAGGCGGCCCAACATTTATGGTGCCGTTCAGATTGGCTGCTGAGTGGAGTTCTTTCCGCAGTGGCAAGCCCGCCCATGCCAGTTTGGCAGGGTGCTCTAACTGTTACTCCGGAGCAGATATGATCCCTCACCATCGCTGCACAGGCGGTACCTTATTAGGGTCATCCGTGGTGGGCGGTAACAATTACCCTGGGTGCACCTCTTATTGCTCAACCCTCAACAATGTATCATGCTGTGTGCTGGATGGGGTTACATGCAGGGCCTATCGTGGCGCATCCTATCCGACCAGCGGCACTAGCTCTACACGTGCAATTCAGTGCGAAGGAGCTGCGCCGCCTCCCACCCCGTTCTCTTGTGGCCCCTTAGTAGCAAATTATTATTGTCCAAGTGGCTCGACTGTCGCCTCTACTAATGGCCCAACTGGATTTATGAACCAAGCGCAATGCGCTACGTGGTGTGAATCCTATCCTACTGCAAATGCGTGCACATGGCAGGACGCAATTTTTATTTCGACTGTATATTGCTCAGCCGCAATTTGCTCACTGGAATACTCTGATTTTAGTGGGCTAGTGGCAAGCGGAACTTGCAACTAAAATATAATTTAGTTTGTTTAAAATTAGCACGGACTGTCCCGCCACGGCCCAAACATGGCGATACTAATATCGGTGGTGCATGGCTGGTATATGCCAAACCAAAGTGAACTAAATTTGCTTTATAGCAATAAAACTGCTTTTGCGATAGCACCATCTTCGGCACCCTATGTCTACTGGTCCTCTGCGGAGGTCACTAGTGCTGTCGCATGGGGACAGCATATCGGCAGCGGCGTACAGGCTAATTACAGCAAAACCCAAGCCTTGCGGGTTCGGTGCGTCCGGAAGGCAAATTAGAGACAACCGTGCCTATGTGGCCCGCGTTCTCGAAGCCGTCAAAGAAAACCATCCGGACATTGACCGCGGGCAATTGGATCGCTGGTCATCCTGGGCGACTGAACAAGCAGACAGGATAGATCCGGTCCGCTCACTGCGGTTTCTGCGAGGGATGGAAGAATAATTTCCTGAAAGTAACATTACTGTTTAAAAAAACGATAGGTGTCATCACAGCTTTTTAACCTAATTACTTTTCCCGAAGTTAACAGAGATCGTTGTAAAGATGCTGAAAAGGCGCATTTTCAGCAGAAAGCGCGCGATTGTGAAATAACAATTGGTTATCTCCAATGGTGCCAATTGGCGGTAAAGGCGGGCCTTAAATTTGATTAGTTCGTCCGAACCAGATTATTCCAGTTAACCCACATTTTTCGGAATAGCTGGTCATCCACACACGACATTCTCATTCTGGATATAAATTGTTCCGAAAACAATTTCTTGAAACATACATTCCAAAAACATGATATATTGTTGGGTAATTGGAAGGGAGATCATTGCTTGTAGGCTATGCACGGGTATCGACACAGGATCAGAAGCAAGAGCTTCAGATTGATGCATTGCAATCAGCCGGATGTGAACGGATCTTCGAGGAGAAAGCCTCCGGGGCTCAACGCGAGCGGCCGGAACTGAAAGCCGCAATTGATTACCTGCGCGAGGGTGACACCCTCGTCGTGTGGAAAATGGACCGTCTTGCCCGCTCCCTCAAACAGCTCATTGAAACCATCGAGGCACTGGAGGCCAGAAATATCGGCTTCCGCTCGCTCACCGAAGCCATAGACACCACCACGCCTGGCGGGCGGCTGGTGTTCCATATATTCGGCGCGCTTGCGGAATTTGAGCGCTCGATCATACGCGAGCGAACATCGGCCGGGCTTGCTGCGGCACGTGCAAGAGGTAAGGTCGGCGGCCGACCGCCATCACTCAATCAAGCCGATATCGCAGCCGCGACCGCAATGCTGGCTGATAAGTCAATTTCTGTGCGTGAGGTTGCAAGCCGGCTCGGGTGTTCAATTTCGACGCTGTATAAGTACATACCAAAAGCTCGGAACCAGGATTATTAAAGAAATGATCCTCTCTAATCTGGATAATCAAAAGCTCAGACGATCAAACATATCTCCATGTTTCATTAGTGCCCGCTGGTTTTGTCTCGCCCGCCTTGCACGCAATGCTGGTTCGGTGACATGGTGAGCAATAAGCTCGATCTAGGGCACCGAACCATTCTCAACTGCCGTCTATCGGAGAGAAGCCTGTGCGTATAGAATCCGTAACTCTGTCCGGCTTCCGCTGTTTCGGCCCTGATCCGATCACGGTGCCCATTTCATCAGAAATTACGGCTGTAGTGGGTCCGAACGCGGCTGGTAAAACCGCCCTCCTACATGCGCTCTCAAAGCTGTTCGGTGTGTCGCGCGCGCAGCGTACCGTTCAGCGTTCGGATTTCCACTTGGGCAAAGAGGACGATCCCGACGATCGTGAACCAAAAGAGCTGTTCATCGACGTGCTGATTGATATGCCCGAACTTGCTGATGGTACTGCTACGCCAGAAACGATCGCACCATCGTTTCGGCACATGCAGATCGAACGCGCGGGCAAGTCGCCAGTCTGCCGAATGCGGCTTGAAGCGCGATGGGAAGATGACAGTACGGTCGAGGGTGAGGTTTCTCAGGAGCTTTTCTGGGTCGACACGCTCGATGAGGATCCGGCCAAGGAGAAGTGTCACCCCGTCTCGGCGGCCGATCGTGGTCTCATTCAACTCTACTACACGCCTGCCAGCCGGGACGCGGCGGCCCAAATCAAGGCAACGACCGGCGCGCTCGCTGCTAGGCTTCTTCGCGCTATCGAGTGGTCATCCAAAACCGAGAAGGCTGTTCAAACGGCAACCGAAAATCTTGCTACAGCCTTTGAGGGTGAGTCGGCGATCGCCGCAATCGGCGAAGCCTTGCAGGCACGCTGGTCCGGGCTTCACGACGATGTTGTCGATACGAAACCTCGGCTCAGCCTAGTCAGCCGCCGGTTCGAGGACGTCGTCAATAGAATCGCTGTCATATTCGAGCAGGGGCCGGACGGCCAGGAGCGAGGTCTTGATGCCCTGAGCGACGGGCAGCGGTCGCTCTTCTATTTCGCGCTGGCTGCCGCCGTTTTCGATCTGGAGCGCGAAGTTGTCGCGGGCACAGTCGAGGGCTTCCGCGATGACACTCTGCGTATCCCAGCACTGTCGTTGTTCGCGCTAGAAGAGCCGGAAAACCATCTCTCCCCTTATTTCCTTGCGCGCATCATCCGTCAGGTCCGATCGCTGACCGATACCGGTGGCGCACAGGCCATCATCACCAGTCATTCGCCGGCGGTGCTGAGTCGCGTCAACCCGCGAGAGGTTCGCTACTGCCGGTGCGATCCGAAGACACGGATCTCGACGGTCAAGAAAATCAAGTTTCCACCGGGTGCTGACGAGGCATCCAAGTTCGTCCGTGGTGCAATGCTCGCCTATCCCGAACTTTACTTCGCTCGGTTCGTCCTGCTCGTCGAAGGCGACTCGGAACGGATCGTCCTGCCGCCCCTGGCAGACGCACTCGATCTGCTCATTGATCCAGCGTTCGTTGCTATTGTCCCATTGGGCGGGCGGCATGTACAGCATTTTTGGAGATTACTAAAACATCTCGGTATTCCACACGCGACTCTGCTTGATCTCGATCTGGGTCGCGACGGCGGCGGCTTTGGGCGCGTAAAGACGGCAATCCAGAAGCTCATCGAATTCGGCGTGCCAAAGGCCACGCTTCTGAAAATAGAGAAGGGCGTCTTGTCCGACACCGATTTCGCAGCAATGCACACATGGCAAGATGAGGAAAGTCAAAAGAACCTCAGGGCTTGGGTCGACAGCCTGAAGCCGCACGGCGTCTACTTCTCAGCGCCACTCGACCTTGATCTGGCGATGCTTGAAGCCTTTCCAGACGCCTACAAGGCGATCATCCCCAAAGGCGGCGGCCCAAAAATGGCAGTCGATAAGGCAGCGGAAGTCGTACTCGGGAAGGCCGGGCCGGGAATCACGCTCTACACCGGTCCCTTCAAGGACTATCCGGCGCTTCTTCCGGCTTACCGCTACCACTTTCTCACCAACAGCAAGCCCGCAACGCATCTCGCGGCGCTGACGCATATCAAGAGAAAGGACCTGGCGGACAAGATGCCTCCCGTTCTGGCCGAGGTTCTCAAGCACATCGCCAAGTCATTGCGACGGGACTAGCCATGGCGGTACTCTCGCGACGGGTTCGCCCGAATGACTGGAAGCCAGTGGGCGTCGACGAGCTCGAAGCGAATGCGCTTAGGGTCGTCCGCTCGGCAGACAATCGTTCCGTCATCGCCGGCCCAGGTGCGGGTAAGACGGAGTTGCTCGCGCAACGAGCCGCGTATCTGCTCCAAACGGGCACCGCACCTTCTCCAAGGCGTATTCTTGCTATCAGCTTCAAGCGAGACGCGGCAACCAACCTCGCGGTGCGTGTGCGTCAGCGTTGCCACCGTAACTGCGTATTCCGGACTATCCGGCCGGTCATTCCAGCGACATCCGGCCACCTAAACCGGGGTATCCGGCCACCCTTGTTTAGCGGCTGCGAGGCCTGAGGTTTGGTTATCAGGATTGGGTGCTTTCGTC
>Ga0208979_100381_pt1 | contig 33724 bp, 26 predicted proteins | sample HotLakConsUCCSLE_FD_184738 | JGI IMG/M metagenome (GOLD analysis project Ga0208979, IMG submission 184738) | Hypersaline microbial mat communities from Hot Lake, Washington, USA - Hot Lake Consortium UCC-SLE (SPAdes) | ecosystem: Environmental > Aquatic > Non-marine Saline and Alkaline >... | reverse complement strand
TGCCGCCCGAACCTACCATGAGCTTTGGCAGGTGGTCGGACATGTATGCAGCCTGTTCAGCGACGAGGAATGCTACAACTTCTTCAGAGCAGCAGGATACCAAACCGATTAAACGCGACACGCTCTAACGCCTCCGTAAAGCAGTTTGTCGCTGCCCGAGCCCGCGTTTACGGACTGGAACCGCATCACGGCACCGATATCATCTGAGTCATCATTGAACGCAGCGAGATAGGCGCTTTCCAGTGTCGCAGCAGTGTAGAGGCTGCCCACATTGACTATGGCCTTGAGCCCGGTGTCGATCTGACCTTCTGGCAGTGCTCCGCCCGGGCCGCCGCCTTGGAAGTTGGAATTATCGCCCCAAGCCACATCGAAACTGCCGAAAGGCGGCAGGGACACAGCAGAAGCAAACGCGTAGTCAAGAAAGGCCCCGGTCGTGCTGATCGACGCGAGGCTGGTTCCGGAAAGCAGACTGAACGCGAAGCCGGTAAGCTTCGAAACAGTCGCACCCGCCCCGAACGTAGACGCATCGGTCGTGTTTTCGACGGATACATCAATCTGCGCTTGGTTCGTACCGACATCCGAAAAGGCCAGCGTTGCAGTGCCAGACGCACCGGTCGCCGGAGTGTTCGACGATGTCGCGGACGAGTCGAATTGCAACGTGATGGCAGACGCCGCGCTCGCGCCGAGAAGCAGCGCGACCGTAGTAACTGCAATGATATTCCTAATCATGTTTCCCCCTTCCAAGGATAATTCCGACGCCCGTCAGCGACAACGGTCCGCCAGGTGCTTATCGCGGTCAACCGATAGCAATCGGACAAGCCGCCTATTGTCGGATCCTATCAATGTCACAATTCTGCCAAAATCGGATAATTGCTTTTGAAGCGCGTTTTCGGGCTTTTTCTGAGCCTGATCCGGCCCCTTTGTTGCGAGGCTGAGAACAGTCAGCGCTAACACCGAATTTTCGTTTCACCCGCGTCCTTTCCGGTCCGCAGCGGACCCGCAGGCCGTGCCACGAAAATGCCCGAATCATCCCAAGCGGGAGCGCGTAGCACTGGCCTCGCCGGACCGGGAGGCGCGGCGTGCAAGCCCCCTCCACCACCTTCGCTCCGCCCTTGCTTCGGATGCGGCGGGGCGTTAATTAAACGAGCGTTCATTTCCACCGTCGGCAGGCAGGGAGGGCTGGCCCATGGATTTCGCACTGAGCGAGGAACAGGAGGCCATTTTCGACATGGCCCGCGCCTTCGGCGAGGCGGAGATCGCGCCCCATGCGCGGGACTGGGACCGGGCGGGCGAGATCCCCAAGGACCTCTGGCCGAAGCTGGCGGAGCTCGGCTTCGGCGGGCTTTACGTGGGCGAGGAGATGGGCGGCTCGGGCCTCACGCGGCTCGACGCGACGCTGGTCTTCGAGGCGCTCAGCCGCTCCTGCGCCTCGGTGGCGGCGTTCCTGTCGATCCACAACATGTGCGCGAAGATGCTGGAAAGCTACGCCGCGCCTGCGCTGCGCGACCGTCTGCTGCCGCCCGCTCTCAGGATGGAGATCTTCCTGTCCTATTGCCTCACCGAACCCGGATCGGGCTCGGACGCGGCGGCGCTGAAGACGAAGGCCGCGCGCACCAACGAGGGGTTCGAGCTCAGCGGGACCAAGGCCTTCATCTCGGGCGGCGGCTATTCGGATGCCTATATCGTCATGGCCCGCACCGGCGAGGACGGCCCGCGCGGCATCTCGGCCATCGTGGTCGAGGACGGCGCCGAGGGGCTCAGCTTCGGCGGGCTGGAGGACAAGATGGGCTGGCGCTCGCAGCCCACACGGCAGGTGCAGCTCGACGCCTGCAGGGTGCCGGGCGAGAACCTGCTCGGGCAGGAAGGCCACGGCTTCCGCTATGCCATGGCGGGGCTCGACGGCGGGCGGCTCAACATCGCGGCCTGTTCGCTGGGCGCGGCGCAGGCCGCACTCGAGGCGACGCTGGCCTATATGGGCGAGCGGAAAGCCTTCGGCCAGTCCATCGACCAGTTCCAGGGACTGCAGTTCCGGCTCGCTGACATGGAGATCGAGCTCGAGGCCGCGCGCGTCTTCCTTCGGCAGGCGGCGTGGAAGCTCGACACGGGCGCGGCCGACGCCACCAAGGCCTGCGCGATGGCCAAGAAGCTGGTGACCGAGACGGGCAGCCGCGTGGCGGACCAGTGCCTGCAGCTTCATGGCGGCTACGGGTACCTGGCGGATTACGGGATCGAGAAGGTGGTGCGCGACCTGCGCGTACACCAGATCCTCGAGGGCACGAACGAGATCATGCGGCTGATCGTGGCGCGTCAGATGCTGGCGGCGCGCTGAGGGCAAGCCGGGTATTTGCGTATTTTTGGAAAGATGAAGGGGATCGAGGCCGAGAATGACCGATGACATCGTGATCCGGGTCGAGGGGCGCGCCGGGCGCATCACGCTGAACCGGCCCAAGGCGCTCAACGCCCTGACCTGGGACATGTGCGGCCGGATCGAGGCGGCGCTCGACGACTGGGCGGGCGACGACAGCGTCGCGATGCTGGTGATCGACGCGGCCGGCGACAAGGCGTTCTGCGCGGGCGGCGACATCGCCGAGATGTATGCCACGGGCACGGCGGGGGATTTCGACTACGGCCGCCGCTTCTGGGCCGACGAGTACCGGATGAACGCCAAGCTGTTCAATTTCCCGAAGCCCGTGGCGACATTCCTTCAGGGCTTTACCATGGGCGGCGGCGTGGGCGTCGGCTGCCATGCCTCGCACCGGATCGTCTGCGACACTTCGAAGATCGCGATGCCCGAATGCGGCATCGGCCTCGTGCCGGATGTGGGCGGTTCGCTGATCCTTGCGCGCGCGCCGGGGCGGCTGGGGGAATATCTCGGCGTCACGGCCTCGCGCATGGGGCCGGGCGACGCGATCCATGCGGGCTTCGCCGACTACCTCGTGCCGCTGGACAAGTGGGACGCGCTGAAGGCGGAGCTCGGCGAGACCGCCGACTGGGAGGCCGTGGACCGCGCCGCGGCCCCTGCCCCGGACGCGCCGCTGGCGGCACGGCGGGCCGAGATCGACAGGCTGTTTGTCGGCGACGCCCTGCGCGACATTCTCAACGCGCTGCGCCATGCGGGTACGGATTTCGCGGGTGAGACGCTGGAGGCGATGGGCCGCAACAGTCCGCTTTCGATGGCCTGCGCCGTCGACCTGATCCGCCGCGTGCGCGCGCTCGACACGATCGAGGCGGCGCTGGAGCTGGAATACCGCTTCACCTCACGGTCGATGGAAAAGGGTGACTTCCTCGAGGGCATCCGCGCGGCCATCATCGACAAGGACAGGCAGCCGCGCTGGCAGCACGAGACGATGGAGGGACCTGCCAACCGGGAGGTCTCGGCCATGCTCCTGCCGCTGGGCGCCGACGGGCTGAAGCTTTGAGAGACACCGAAAGGGAGGACGGGCCATGAAGATCGGCTTCATCGGATTGGGCAACATGGGCGCGCCGATGGCCGCCAACCTCGTGGCCGCCGGCCATCAGGTGACCGGCTTCGACGTGGCGGGCGTGACCGTCGAGGGCGTCGCGCAGGCCGCGACCGGGGCGGAGGCGGCGAAGGGGGCCGAGATCGTCATCACCATGCTGCCCAACGGTGCGATCCTGCGCAGCGTGGCGGCGGAGGTGCTGCCTGCGATGACCACGGGGGCCGTGCTGCTCGATTGTTCCACCGTCGACGTGGCCTCGGCCCGCGACGTGGCGGCCGAGGCGGCGGCGGCCGGGATCGGCTTTCTCGACGCGCCGGTCTCGGGCGGCGTGGGGGGCGCTGCGGCGGGCACGCTGACCTTCATGGTGGGTGGAAGCGACGCGGGTTTCGAGACCGCGAAGCCGCTTTTCGAGATCATGGGCCAGAAGGCGGTGCATTGCGGGCCCGCCGGCAACGGACAGGCCGCGAAGATCTGCAACAACATGATCCTCGGGGCGACCATGATCGCGACCTGCGAGGCCTTCGCGCTGGCCGACAAGCTGGGGCTGGACCGGCAGGCGATGTATGACGTGGTCTCGACCTCCTCGGGCTATTCGTGGTCGATGAACGCCTATTGCCCCGCGCCCGGTATCGGCCCGACCAGCCCCGCGGACAACGACTACAGGCCGGGTTTCGCCGCCGACCTGATGCTCAAGGACCTGCGCCTGAGCCAGCAAGCGGCCGAAGCCGTGGATGCCGACACGCCCATGGGCGCGCGCGCCATGGCGCTTTACGCGCAGTTCGTGGAGGAAGAGGACGGCAAGGGACGGGATTTTTCCGCGATGCTTCCACGGTTCGAGCGGCGGGGGCGTTCGGACTAGGATCGCAGGGCGCAACCGTCAGCCGACCGGTTGCGGATTTTTCTTGACGGAAATGCCAAATGTGTCACAGTTATTTTCGACACTCCAAGATATGTCCGCAGTCAGCCCAGTGCGCGGCGAATTTGACGGCTAAGGTGCACCTCGTGTCGCTGCACTGGGCCGCGGACAGGTTAGACTGAACCTTTGATTGGATTGCCTTACCCCGCTTCGGTGGGGTTTCTTTTTGCCTGTTTTCCCGCGCCTCCAACCACTCGCACGAAAAATGTGAAAAAGCTTCACTTCCCCTCTTGCGGGCGGTGGCTGGCTTCCCATATTCGTAAATGTGATTTACATTAACATCTACGGCGAGACCGAAAGGAGACCCCGATGACGACATCCACTACCCAGGCCCCCATGGTTCGGGAGGCGCAAAACTGGTTCGCGCGAGCCGAAGCGTGGCTGGACGCACGCGGCAAGGTCGCGTGGATCGCCACCCTCGTGCTGGCCTTCATAATCTTCTGGCCGATCGGCCTCGCCCTTCTCGCCTACATGATCTGGAGCAAACGCATGTTCAACGGAAGCTGCAACAAGAGCCGCCACGCGACCCGCCATGCATTCCGCAGTTCGGGCAACAGCGCCTTCGACGCCTACAAGGCCGACACGCTGCGCCGGCTCGAAGAGGAACAGGAGGCGTTCGAGGCGTTCCTGCAACGCCTGCGGGACGCCAAGGACAAGGCCGAGTTCGACCAGTTCATGGATGACCGCACGCGCAGCGCGAACCGCGATGCCGGCGACACGGCGCAGGCCTGACCACCTGCCGGCACCCCTGCCGCGGCGCATCCCCGCCGCCGTGGCAGACCCGCGGCCGGGTCGGCGCAAGCCTGCCCGATTCCGGACCCGGCCGCCCCGACCGCGACATGCCACCCCTTGCGCGGCGCGCCCCTTCACGGCAACCCTGCCCCTGATCCGAGACCGCGACAGCCATGACCCATACCATGACCCATTCCGCCGGCCTGCCAGATCCCGAATACGACCACGCCTTCTATGACGGCGTGCCCGCCAAGCGCTTCTTCGCCTGGATCGTCGACGTGATCCTGATCGCGCTCGTGTCGCTGATCCTCGGCCTGTTGACGCTGACCGTTCTGCTTTGGGTCTGGCCGATCCTCTATTTCACGGTCTCCTTTCTCTACCGGTCGGCCACGATCGGAACAGGCTCGGCCACGCTGGGCATGCGGCTGATGAATATCGAGCTCAGGAACGGCCTCGGTCAGCGCCTGTCCCCGGCCGAGGCGATGATTCACACCGGTCTCTACCTGTTCCTCTCGGCCTCGGTGATCCTGCAACTGATCTCGGTCGGCCTGATGCTGGCCTCGCGCCGCCACCAGGGGTTGCACGACCACATCCTTGGCAGCGCCGCGATAAACCGGCCGCGCGGCCTGTACTAACCAGCGGCAAAAAAACGTGTTGCGGCCGGGTCCTCGGCTGGGGCAGCATTATGGCCGAGCGACACGACCGGCCGAACCATACCCATGCGTCACACACTTCCGATAGCGCCACAATTCTACGTGACGGCTCCGCAGAGCTGTCCGTACCTGTCTGGCCGGCGCGAGCGCAAGCTTTTCACGGCCTTGCAGGGCGAACAGGCCGAGAAACTGAACAACGCGCTCAGCAAGCAGGGCTTTCGCCGCTCGCAGAACGTGCTCTACCGCCCGTCCTGCACGGAATGCGCCGCCTGCCTGTCGGCCCGGATAAGGGTCGCGGATTTCAAGCCTCGCCGCAGCCAGAAGCGCGTGGCCAAGCGCAACGGGTCCCTCGTGCGCTCCGCGCGCTCGGCCTGGGCCACGGAGGAGCAATACGCGCTGTTCCGGCGATATCTGGACGTACGCCACGCCGAAGGCGGCATGGCAGACATGGACGTGTTCGAATTCGCCGCGATGATCGAGGAGACGCCGGTCAAGACCCGCGTGGTCGAGTACCGCGACCAGGATCGCGGGGATGCGCTGACGGCGGTTTGCCTGACGGACATCCTCGATGACGGGCTCAGCCTCGTCTATTCCTTCTTCGACCCCGACATGGCCCGCAACTCGCTTGGGACCTACGTGATCATGGACCACGTGGCGCTCGCGCGCGAAGCCGGGCTACCCTTCGTCTATCTCGGCTACTGGGTGCCGGGGTCGGACAAGATGGGCTACAAGGCGCAGTTTCAGGGGCTGGAGGTCTACCTGGGCGGGGAGTGGCAGCGGCTGGGCGATCCGTCGGATTATTCCAACCAGGCCCATCCCCTGTCGATCGATCCCATTGCCCAGCAAGTGGCGCAGATCAATCTGCCCGACCTGCGCGGCGCGGACTGAGTGCTCGCGCTCGTCACTTTCCTTGTTCCCGACTATGAGGACGGCCTGCGGTTCTTCGTGGACGGCCTCGGCTGGACCTGCCTCGGCGACGAGGATCAGGGCCGCAAGCGCCGGGTCACCGTGGCCCCGACAGGCGGCGGCACGGGGCTTGTGCTTGCCCTTCCCACGACCGCACGGCAATCGGCGGCCCTGGGGGGGCAAACGGGCGACCGCGTGGGGTTTTTCCTCGAAACCCGGGATTTCGATGCGGATGCGGGCCGCATCATCGCCGCCGGCGGAACGTTCCTCGAGGCACCTCGGCTCGAACCATACGGCAAGGTCGCCCAATGGCGCGACCCATGGGGCAACCTGTGGGACCTGATCGAGCGGCCATGAAAAAGGGGCCCCGAAAGGCCCCTTCCCGACGCTATGCCCGAAGGCCCCGCTAGTTCAGCAGGTCCGGCAGGATCGTCACGATCGCCGGGAACAGCCACAGCAGCCCCAGTCCCAGCACCTGGATCACCACGAAGGGCAGCACCCCGCGATAGATGTTCCCCGTCGTCACCTGCGGTGGCGCCACGCCGCGCAGGTAGAACAGCGCGAAGCCGAATGGCGGTGTCAGGAACGAGGTCTGCAGGTTCACCGCGATCATGATCGTCACCCATGCCGGGTCGAGCGTGCCGCCATAGATCACCGGCCCTACGATCGGGACCACGATGTAGATGATCTCGAGGAAGTCGAGCACGAAGCCGAGGATGAAGAGGATCACCATGACGACGAGGAACACGACCATCTCGTTGTCGAAGCTGCGCAGATATTGCTGGATGTGGTGCTCTCCCCCGAAGGAGATCAGCACCAGGTTCAGCAGTTGCGAGCCGATGAGGATGGTGAAGACCATCGACGTGACCTTCGCCGTCTCGCGCACCACCGGGCTGAGGATGTTCGACCGGAACAGCACCCAGCAGGAGAACAGCAGCCCGAAGAAGGCGAAGTGATAGGCGATCTGGGACAGCACATACGCCACCCAATCCTCGAACGGCACCACCTGCCGGGTGATCCTGAGGTCGAAATTCACGCCCAGAAGGATCATGATGACCAGCGCGAAGCTCGCCCAGATCACGATCTTCGACTTGCCGTTTTCTTCCTTCAGCTTGCGATAGGCCGCGAGCATGATGGCGCCCGCCGCACCGAGCGCGGCCGCCGGCGTGGGATTGGTGATGCCGCCGAGGATGGAGCCCAGCACCGCGACGATGAGGATCAGCGGCGGGAAGACGACGCGCAGAAGCTCGTTGCGCGACATGCGGATCACCGCCTCTCGCACGCCGTAGATGGCGAGAATCGTCGGCACGGCGAGGATCAGGAAGGTCGCGCCGGAACCCATGACCGGCGTTATGAACAGGATGTCGAACAGCAGCGCCAACGCCACGCCCCCCGCCCCCACATAGAGCGGTGTCGGGTCCGAGGCCGGCGAAACGCCACGCGCCACGACGAGCATGAGCGCGAACAGGACAAAGATCGTCGCCACGCCCGAGCCGATCGGAGCGACCGCGTCGCGCGCCTCTGCGAAGGCGTCGGCGATCTCTTCTTCGGTCAGTTCCTCCGGATCAACTTCTTCCTCAGCGGCGGTTGCATTCGCGGCCTGCAGTTCGACGGCGCGGTCCCAGGCCTCCTGGCCGTGCAGGTCGATCATCGCGGCCTGGCACTGTTCGGAGACGTTGGTCCTGAGCGTCCGTTCTTCCTGTGTGCCGGTCTCCGTCAGGAAGGCGGTCTGACTGCCGATCAGGCCGCCGCCGCTTGCAAGGCCGACCGCGATGAGGATTGCCGCCGGCGCAGCCAGGAACCAGGTCAGGGCCTCGTTCCGCGTGACCGGCTCGGACTTGCTTGTGCCGCCCAGTTCGACGGCGGGCGCCTTGGACGGGTTGATCAGCGCGAAGCCGAAGGCATAGGCGCCATAGAGAACGGCCAGGAATATTCCGGGCAGAAGTGCCGCCTGGAAGAGCGTGCCGACCGACAGGACCGCGGGCTCGCCGAGGTAGGTGAGCGCGTCGTTGCAGCCGGCGAGCTGCGCGCGGGTCTCCTGCCCCGTGGCGTAGAGGTCGCCCACGAGCGTTCCGAGCAGTACGATCACGATCGAGGGCGGGATGATCTGCCCAAGGGTGCCCGAGGCCGCGATCACGCCGGTGGCAAGCTCGGGCGAATAGTTGTTCCGGAGCATCGTGGGCAGGGCCAGAAGGCCCATGGTCACCACGGTGGCGCCGACGATGCCGGTCGAGGCGGCGAGGAAAGCGCCCACGATCACGATGGATACGGCCAGACCGCCCGGCAGCGGGCCGAAGACGCGCGCCATGGTGGTCAGCAGTTCCTCGGCGATCTTGGAGCGCTCCAGCGTGATGCCCATCAGGACGAACATCAGAACGGCCAGAAGCGTCTCGATGGACTGGCCCGCAATCACGCGCTCGTTCATGCGGTTGACGATGAAGGAGATGTTGCGCTCCATCGCCACTTCCCAGCCGCCGGGAAACAACGGTTCCTCGATGCGTGGCAATTCAGGGTATCGGAAGACGGATATCGCTTCTCGTACCACGCCTTCGGCGACAAGCGCGGAATATTCAGCCGAGCCCGTGTCGATGGCCTGGTGGATCAGCAGCCCCGCGGAATCCAGCGCGGCGATGATCGCGAACGAGATCATGCCCGCCCCGGCGATGGCGAACGCCACCGGAAAGCCTGTCATGATCCCCGCGAACAGCGTCAGGAACACGATGATCAGGCCTATCTCGACCCCATCCAAACCGAACAGCATGGTTCGTCTTTCCCCTCATTACGGCGCGTTTCTTGCGTGCCGTCTGTCCCCAATTCGCCCCGTCTTCGGCCCGCTCAGATTGAACCGGAATGGATGGCGTGTTCCAGATCCTCGGCCTCGTCGCCCGTCTCGTCGCGATCGAGATACTTGTTCTCGCTCTCTTCACCCTCGACCCATTCGAGGTAGGATCGCCAGAAGACGGCGATGGCCTGCAGGAAGACCATTACGCAGAACAGCACGATCAGCACCTTGAACAGGAAGTAGGCGTTGAAGCCGTTCGGGCTGAAGCCGATGGTCTCCACGTTCCAGCGGAAGATGCGGGCCTGCATCAGCATGCGGTCGATCTCGCTGGTGGAGGTGACCGAGGGCGTCATCAGGTGGCGCCACATGAAGAACCACGCGTAGAGATAGGTGATGACGATTGCGGGCATCATGAAAAACAGCGCGCCGAACATGTCGATCACCTTTTTCGTGCGGAACTTCACCGCCGAATAGACCAGGTCGACGCGCACATGGCTGCCCTGCACGAATGTATAGGCAACGCAGAGCGTCACCACGATGGCATTCCAGAACTTCAGGCCCTCGGCCCACCAGCTCAGGTCGAAGGCGACGGCCGTGCCGAACGGTCCGAGCTCGATCGCGGCGACGCGGAAGATGCGCTGCAGGAACACGATCATCACCTGGATGAGCACCATAACGAGGCCCGCCCAGGCAGCGGTCCGTCCGACCGCGTTCGCGACGGCCTCGAGTATGCGGACGGCGGTCCAGAGGATCTCGCGCTTCCAGGCCATGCCGAGCGCGGTGAGAATGAGAAAGGTCGTGAACACGACGAAGAAGAATTCGACCGAAGCGCCGTAATAGATGAAGCGCATCACCGCTTCGGGATTGCTCCAGTCGAGCCAGTCGCCGGGATTGGTGATCGCGACGAACAGGTAATAGGGCGACATCGCGATGTTCTGCAGCACCCAAAGGACGAATTCGATCATGTGGTGATCCCTCGAAGGCCAGCCCAGGTCTCGGGCATGTCCGCTCCCGGCAATTGAAAGAGCCCCGCCCGGTGCGCAGAAGGCGCCGGGCGAGGCATAGCTGGGGTCGCGATCAGGCCGCGTTCACGCGGTTACGCTGGCGCATGTACTCACCGTCGCCGATCTCGTACCAGGCCGAGGATTCCTCCATGGACGCGAAGTAGCTCTCGGCGATCTCGGCATAGATCGGGTCGTCCATGTTCTCGGCGTTGACCTCGGCGGAGGCGCGACCAAACGCGTCCCAGACGTCGTCCGGGAATTCGCGGGGCGTCACGCCTTCCGACATCAGACGGGCGAGTGCGGCACCATTCTCGGCCAGCGAGAGCGCGGTGTTCTGCGCATGTGCGGCTTCGGCGGCGACCTTCACGATCTGCTGCTGCTGCGCGGTCAGCGATTCCCACACTTCGAGGTTGAACGACAGGTGCAGGGCCGAGCCCGGCTCGTGGAAGCCGGCGGTGTAGTAGAGGTTCGTGACCTCCTGGAAGCCCAGACGCTCGTCCGCGTAGGGACCGATCCACTCGGCACCGTCGATCTGGCCCGAGGCCAGCGCCTGGTAGATTTCGCCGCCGGGGATGTTCTGCACCGACGCGCCGAGACGCCCGAGCACCTGGCCGCCCTGGCCCGGCATGCGGAAGCGCAGGCCCTGCAGGTCGTCGGCCGAGTTGATCTCGGTGTTGAACCAGCCGCCGGGCTGCATCGCGGTCATGCCGCACATCAGCGGCTTGAGGTTGAACAGCGACGACAGGTTATCGTGCAGTTCCTGCCCGCCGCGGCGGTAGTACCAGTTCGACATTTCCTGGCTGGTCATGCCGAAGGGCACCGACGTCATGAAGGCGAAGGCCGGGTGCTGGTTGAGGAAGTAGTATTCGGCGGAGTGGTAGACGTCCGCCTGCCCGGCGGAGACCGCGTCGAACACCTCGAAGGCGCCCACGAGGGAGCCCGCGGGCATCTTGTTGAACGACAGCTGACCGTCGGTCATCGCGGTGATGTAGTCGATGGCGAGCTGTGCGGCATCGTCAAAAACGGCGAAGCCGTCGGGAACCGACGTGACCATGGTCAGCGTGCGGTTGCCTTGGGCATAAGCCGGTGCCGCAAGCGTAGTGGTAGCGGCTGCTGCGCCGCCGAGTGCCGACGTGCGCAGGAATGAACGGCGATCCATTGGTATCCTCCCAGTTGGATAGTCCGCAGACCTCTTGCGGGTCGCGGATTTGGTATTCGCAGTGCGCGGAACGTTAGCGAAGCGTTTGGCGTCGCGAAACAGTTTTTCGCCCCCGAAATGCACTTTTTTGTAAAATTTCCTTACCAAAATGGCTCAGACATCGGCTATTCAACCCAAGGTTGCAGGTCGGTAGCGCTATCCTCCTGTCATCGTGGCCAATCGGGCCGCCGGTCGTGAATCGACTGTGCCCCGTCTGGACAATTGGCGCCCAACATCCCCACCCCGCAAACGGGGCCACCGACGGACAACCGACGCCCGGCTTGCGGGGCCGGGCAAGCTGCGCCGTCGCCTCGGCTCCGATGCGCAGGCCGTGTAGAAAGTTGCGCATCCACCCCCTGTCGCGACATATTGTTCACGAACCGCGCCGTTTCGCGGTTGACGCCCCCCGGTGGCGGACCTAGTGTTCCGCCCGACGCAGACAGGAGGCCGGGATGATTTCCCTTATCGTAATCGTAGGCAGGACGCGCATGGGTCGGTGACGACAGCCATATGGCAAGCCCATGCGCCCTCGGAACCCTCCGGGGGCTTTTTTGTGCCGGCGGCATGGAACGCAGCAGGCCGAATACGCAAATGGATCGTGGAACAAATGGAAGGATGCCCGCGATGAAACCCGACGCAACGGGCCAGATGACAGGCGCGAAGATGGTGGTCGAAGCTCTCAAGGAACAGGGCGTCGAGGTGGTGTTCGGGTATCCCGGCGGCGCCGTGCTGCCGATCTATGACGAGGTGTTCCAGCAAAACGCCATCCGCCACATCCTTGTCCGTCACGAACAGGGCGCGGTGCATGCCGCCGAAGGATATGCGCGCGCCACCGGCAAGCCGGGCGTGGTTCTCGTGACCTCGGGCCCGGGCGCGACCAACGCGGTCACCGGCCTTGTCGATGCGCTGATGGATTCGATCCCGCTCGTCGTGCTGACGGGACAGGTGCCGACCTTCATGATCGGCTCTGACGCGTTCCAGGAGGCCGACACGGTCGGCATCACCCGTCCCTGCACCAAGATGAACTGGCTGGTGAAGGACACCGACAGGCTGTCCGGCACGATCCACGAGGCGTTCCACATCGCCACGCACGGCCGTCCGGGCCCGGTGCTGGTGGACATTCCCAAGGATGTGCAGTTCGCCACCGGCAGCTACACGGCGAAACCGAAGGCCAGGGTCGACCACTACCAGCCCCGCCTGAAGGGCGATACCGCCATGATCGAAGCGCTGGTCGAGGCGATGGAAACCGCCGAGCGGCCGGTCTTCTACACCGGCGGCGGGGTCATCAACTCCGGGCCCAAGGCCTCCGCGCTCCTGCGGGAACTGGTGGAGGCGACGGGCTTCCCGGTCACCTCGACACTGATGGGCCTCGGCGCCTACCCGGCCTCGGGCAGGAACTGGCTGGGCATGCTCGGCATGCACGGGCTCTACGAGGCCAACCTCGCGATGCATGGCTGCGACCTGATGATCAACATCGGCGCGCGTTTCGACGACCGCATCACCGGACGGATCGCGGATTTCAGCCCCGGCAGCCGCAAGGCGCATGTCGATATCGACCCTTCCTCGATCAACAAGGTGATCCACGCCGATTTCCCGATCATCGGTGACGTGGCCCATGTGCTGGAAGACATGCTGCGCATCTGGAAGGCGCGCGGACGCAAGACGAACGCGGCCGCGGTCGCGACCTGGTGGCAGCAGATCGAGGCCTGGCGCGCGGTCGACTGCCTGAGCTACAAGAACTCCGAGACCACCATCAAGCCGCAATACGCGCTCGAACGGCTGGAGGCCCTGACGAAGGGTCACGACCGCTACATCTGCACCGAGGTCGGCCAGCACCAGATGTGGGCGGCGCAATATCTGGGCTTCGAGGACCCCAACCGCTGGATGACCTCCGGGGGCCTCGGCACCATGGGCTACGGCACGCCCGCCTCCATCGGCGTGCAGATCGCTCACCCCGATGCGCTGGTGATCAACGTGGCGGGCGAGGCGTCGTGGCTGATGAACATGCAGGAGATGGGCACGGCGGTGCAGTACCGCCTGCCGGTCAAGCAGTTCATTCTCAACAACGAACGTCTGGGCATGGTCCGCCAGTGGCAGGAGCTTCTGCACGGCGAGCGCTATTCGCACAGCTGGTCCGAGGCGCTGCCCGATTTCGTGAAACTGGCCGAGGCCTTCGGCGCCAAGGGCATCCTCTGCACCGACCCCGGGGATCTGGACGACGCGATCATGGAGATGCTGGACCATGACGGCCCGGTCATCTTCGACTGCCTCGTGGAAAAGCACGAGAACTGCTTCCCGATGATCCCGTCCGGCAAGGCGCATAACGAGATGCTGCTGGGCGAGGCCGAGACAAAGGGCGTGATCGACGCCGAAGGCGGCGTTCTGGTCTGAGCCACGCCAAACGCCGGCACGAGTATCGCGGGCGGGTCCGACACGGGCCCGCCCGCTTGCTTTTGGCCTTGCGGCCTGCGTCCGAGCGCAGGCCCCGGAGCGGTGCGACAGGCGAATTCCACGGCCGGGTTGCAACCTGAGCCAAGGCTGTTAGCCTTTATGCGACACGACACTGTCGCATTTTGGCTATGCCCCGTCGTCCCGCACCATGTTCGGCGGGCGCATTCCCCATCCGATGCGTCGAACAGACAATAACAGGAAGGAGGGGCTCTTGTTCAAACATATCATGGTTCCGGTGGACCTTGCGCATGAGGGGCAGCTTGACCGGGCGCTCGGTGTCGCGGCGGATCTGGCCGGGCATTACGGTGCGCGCGTCACCTATGTGGGCGTGACCGTGCCACAACCCAGCAGCGTGGCTCACACCCCGCAGGAATTCGCGGAAAAGCTTGCCCTTTTCGCCGCCGTGCAGGGCGAGACACGGGGCGTCGCGGCGCCCGCAAGCCATCCGATCGTCTCCCATGACCCGGCCGTCGACCTCGACAAGCAGCTTCTGGCCGCCTCCGAGGAGCTGAAGGCCGATCTGATCGTGATGGGAAGCCACATCCCGCGGTTCCTCGACCTCAGAAGCCATGGCGGGCACCTCGCCTCGCTCAGCCATCATTCGGTGATGCTGGTGCGCGACGAGGCCTGAGGCCACCCGACGACGCGGCGCCTCGCGAGAGGGCGGCCGCACCGAAAAAACAGGGATAATAAGAATGACCGACGACACGAACATGCAAGGGATACCCGAGCCCGAAGGGGACGTGGACATCATCGAGACCGACTATGACATCGGTCAGGACAATATCGAAGGCGCCGTGGGGCCCTTCGGCTTCGACATTCACAATCCCGTCTTCCTGATCTCGGGCCTCTCGGTCGTGGCCTTCGTGGTCTACGCCCTTCTGGCGCCGACACACGCGGCCGATTTCTTCGGCTGGCTGCGGCCCGCGCTGACATCGACCTTCGACTGGTTCTTCCTGCTGTCGGCCAATATCTTCGTCATCTTCTGCCTCGCGCTGATCGTTCTGCCCGTCGGCCGCGTGCGGCTCGGCGGGGCGGACGCCACCCCGGACTACAGTTATGCGGGCTGGTTCGCGATGCTCTTTGCCGCAGGCATGGGCATCGGGCTGATGTTCTTCGGCGTGCTCGAGCCGGCCTACTACTTCGCCACGCCGTGGGGCGACGAACCCCTCGGCACCATCCGGCCCTTCACCGAGGATGGCATGCTGATCGAGGGCAACATCGCGGAGGCCCGGCAGATGGCGCTCGCGGCCACCTCCTATCACTGGGCGCTGCACCCATGGGCGATCTACGCGGTGGTGGCGCTCGCGCTGGCGCTCTTCACCTACAACAAGGGCCTGCCGCTGACGATCCGGTCGGCCTTCTACCCGCTTCTGGGCGAACGGGTCTGGGGCTGGTGGGGTCACATCATCGACACGCTCGCCGTCTTCGCCACGCTCTTCGGCCTCGCCACCTCGCTGGGCTTCGGCGCACAGCAGGCAAATGCCGGGCTGAACTACATCTACGGCATTCCGCAGAGCGTTACCGTGCAGGTGATCCTGATCGTCACCATCACGGCCATCGCCCTGATCTCGGTGCTGCGCGGCCTGGACGGCGGCGTAAAGGTCCTGTCGGAAATCAACATGGGCCTCGCGCTCCTGCTGCTGCTCTTCGTGCTCTTCGCCGCGGGCGCTGCCACGATCCTGACGGAGTTCGGCCAAGGCATCGTCGGTTATTTCCGCGAGGTCGTACCGCTGTCCAACCCGTTCGGACGCGAGGATGACGGCTACCGCGAGGGCTGGACGGCCTTCTACTGGGCGTGGTGGATCAGCTGGTCGCCCTTCGTGGGCATGTTCATCGCCCGTGTTTCGCGCGGGCGCACGGTGCGCGAATTCGTGACCTGCGTGCTGATCATCCCCTCGCTCGTCTGCGTCCTGTGGATGGCCGTCTTCGGCGGGGCCGCGATCAACGACATCGTCGCCAACGGGCAGGACTCGCCCGTCTACGCCAACGTGATCGCCACCTACAGCCCGGAACTGTCGCTCTTCGCGATGCTCGAGACCCTGCCGCTGGCCTCGATCACCTCGACGCTGGGCATCATCCTCGTCATCGTGTTCTTCGTGACCTCGTCGGACTCGGGCTCGCTCGTGATCGACACGATCACCGCGGGCGGCAAGATCGACGCGCCCGTGCCGCAGCGGGTGTTCTGGTGCACCTTCGAGGGTCTGGTGGCCATCGCGCTGCTGATCGGGGGCGGTCTCGCCTCGTTGCAGGCGATGGTGATCTCCACCGGCCTTCCCTTCACGATCGTGCTCCTTCTGCTGTGCTACGCCGTCTGGCGCGGCCTGCGGGCCGAGCCCACCTGAGCCGAAGCAACGAAAACGGACCGAACGGGCGCCTTGCGGGGCGCCCGTTCTCCTTTCGGCCTTGAACGCACGCGCGCCGCGTGCTTTCACCTGCCCGACCCAAAGGGAGGGACAGGACAATGTCGCCGCTCAACATCGAAAAAGGCTCCTCCAGCCATTCCGCCTATGACCTGCGGTCGCACATGTCAGACGAGGTCGAGACCCACACGCTCGCCGTCCTCGTCACGAACGAGGCCGGCGTGCTGGCGCGGGTCATCGGACTCTTCTCGGGCCGGGGCTACAACATCGAAAGCCTCACCGTGGCCGAGGTCGATCACGCGGGCGGGCGCTCCCGCATCACCATCGTCACGTCCGGCACCCCGCAGGTGATCAACCAGATCAAGATGCAGCTGGAGCGCATGGTGCCGGTCCACGAGGTCTCGGACCTCACCGTCGAGGGACCGTTCGTCAGCCGCGAACTTGCGCTGATCAAGGTGGTGGCGCGGGGCGAGCACCGGGTCGAGGCGCTCCGCATCGCCGAGATCTTCCGCGCCAACGTGGTGGACTCGACGCTCGAGAGCTTCGTCTTCGAGATCACCGGCACGCCGGAAAAGGTCGACGCCTTCACCGAGCTGATGCGCCCGCTGGGCGAGGTTCGTCTGGCGCGGACCGGCGTCGCGGCCATCGCACGCGGGCTTTGACGGTCCGACCGGCGCGCGCCGGCCCAGGGCTCGCAAGGGGTCCGTCAACCTTCATCCGGCCGTTGGGCGGCGCGCCCATCTGATCCGTTACCGACATTTGCCATGTCGCGACCGCGCAAGACGCCTTGCCGGACACGCTGTGGAATCCGCCATCACCTTCGATGGAGCCGCGCCATGCCCGACGATCATCGCCCCACAGCCCCGCTGACAGAAACCTCGCAGCTTGCGCAGGTCCGCGCCCCGATCGAACAGGCCCGCGGCCTGCCCAATGCCCATTACACCGACCCCGCGACCATCGCCGCCGAAAACCGCGCCTGCCTCGAGACGACATGGGCCGCCATCGGCGTCGGCGCGGAGGTGCCGGAGCCCGGCGACGCGAAGCCCATCTCCTTCCTCGGCCAGCCGCTCCTGCTGCTGCGCGATGACGACGGCGCGCTCAGGGTCTACTACAACATCTGCCGCCATCGCGGCATGATCCTCGTCGAGGCGCCGCGCCGGATCGAGGGCGCGATCCGCTGCCCTTACCATTCGTGGTGCTACGCCAAGGACGGGCGGCTGGTGGCCACGCCCCATGTCGGCGGACCGGGCCAGAACGCCCATCCCGGCATCGCGCGAAACACGCTGGGCCTGATCGAGGTGCCAAGCCATGTGTGGCGCGACGTGGTCTTCGTGAACCTCTCCGGCGACGCCGATCCCTTCGAGCAGACGCATGCCGATCTGCTCGAACGCTGGGTGGAATTCGACCAGACGCTGTATCACGGCGGCCCTGGCAGCAGCTTCACGCTGGAGGTCGCCACCAACTGGAAGCTCGCGGTCGAGAACTATTGCGAAAGCTACCACCTGCCCTGGGTGCATCCGGGCCTGAACAGCTATTCCCGGCTGGAGGATCACTACCATATAGAAGCGCCGGGGCGGTTTTCGGGTCAGGGCACCTATGTCTACCGCCAGCTGCGCGGCGAGGATGGCGCCGTCTTCCCGGATTTCGCGGGCCTCTCCGCGAAATGGGACGAAGGCGCGGAATATGTCGCGCTCTATCCCAACCTGCTCCTCGGCGTGCACCGCGATCACGCCTACGCCATCGTGCTGGAACCGGTGGCCCATGACCGCACGCGGGAACATGTGCACCTCTACTATCCCGTCGCCGATACCGACCCCGCGCTCCGCGCGCGCAACGCGGCGCAGTGGAAAGAGGTCTTCATCGAGGATATCGGCGTGGTCGAGGGCATGCAGCGCGGCCGCGCCGCAGCTGGATTCGACGGTGGCCGCTTCAGCCCGGCCATGGACGGACCGACCCATTGCTTCCATGCCTGGGTCGCCGGACGCGTCGCGGCGCTGGAGGAGGCGCAAGGGTGAAAGAGGCGGTGATCGGTATCGGGAGCGCAGGCGCGCGAGCCGCCCTCGACACCGCTCTGCTCGCGGCCCATGGACGGGGCGACGGGACGGCGCTGATCGGGCTTTACACGCAAGCCGCCGAAGCTGCGGACGACCCGGTGGCGCGGTCCTTCTACCTCACCCATGCCTATGTCTTCGCGCTGGAGGCGGGCGATGCGCGCGCGGCTCCGCTCAAGGCCCGTCTCGTGGCGCGCGGCGCCGAGACCGACGACGCCCCCTGACCTTCATCTTTCAAAAAATACGCAAACCCGACGCCCGCCACGGGCTTCGCCCCCTGCCTCTTTAAGCTTTCATTCATCAAACTTGGATGTTCTAAACGTCGAGACGTGCCGGGCGGGATTCGACGCCGTGCGCCCGACCTGAACGACGACCTGAGTGACAACGACGCCTGCGGGAGAAACGAGATGGCCGGCTCCGTGAACAAAGTGATCCTGATCGGCAACCTGGGCCGCGACCCGGAGGTCCGGTCCTTCCAGAACGGCGGAAAGGTCTGCAACCTGCGCATCGCGACGTCGGAGACCTGGCGCGACCGCAACACCGGCGAGCGGCGGGAAAAGACCGAGTGGCACTCCGTCGCGATCTTTTCCGAGGGCCTCGTCAAGGTGGCCGAGCAATATCTGCGAAAGGGCTCCAAGGTCTATATCGAGGGCCAACTCGAGACCCGCAAATGGCAGGACCAGTCGGGCCAGGACCGGTACACGACAGAGATCGTGCTACGCGGCTACAACTCCAACCTGACGATGCTTGACGGCCGCGATGGGCCCGGTGGTGGTGGCGGTGGCGACAACTACGGCGATGAGCGCGGCGGCGGCGGCGGCCATGATGGTCGCGGCGGCGGACCGGGTGGTGGCGGCAGCGACATGGACGACGAAATCCCGTTCTGAGCCTCTGGCCACTCGGCGAGTGCGAATTTTCGTACGAAAATTCGCATGCCTCCGGCGGGCGTATTTTTCGAAAGATGAAGGCCGGATCGATCCGCCCGGCATCCGGGGAGGCGCAAATGCGGCCTATCAACCACAACCTTGCCGTGACCTTCCCGCCTCCGGTGATGGAGGCCCGGCGCTGGATCGACGGGCGCAGCTTTCCCGCCGAGAAGCCCCTGGTCAACCTCAGCCAGGCAGCCCCCGTCGCGCCCCCGCCCGAGCCGCTCGTCCGCGCCATGGCCGAGGCGCTGATCGGCGACCCGTCCTCCCATCTTTACGGGCCCGTGCTGGGCCTGCCCGCGCTTCGCGAGGAACTGGCGCGCCAATGGTCGGCCGTCTACGGGGGCGCGATCACGCCCGCGCAGGTCGCCATCACCGCTGGCTGCAATCAGGCCTTCTGCGCCGCCATGGCCACCATCGCCGGGCCGGGTGACGCGGTGATCCTGCCCCTGCCCTACTATTTCAACCACAAGATGTGGCTCGACATGGCGGGCGTGGAGACGCGGACCCTGCCCACGGGCGACGACCTGCTGCCCGACCCCGAACGCGCGGCCGCGCTGATCACGCCGCGGACCCGCGCCATCGTGCTCGTCTCGCCCAACAACCCGGCCGGCGTGGCCTATCCGCCCGCCCTGATCCGCGCCTTCTTCGATCTCGCCAGGACCCACGGCCTCGCGTTGATCGTCGACGAGACCTATCGGGACTATCTCGACAGCGAGCACGCGCCTCATGACCTCTTCGCCGATCCCGACTGGGACGACACGCTCATCCACCTCTATTCCTTTTCCAAGGCCTACCGGCTGACCGGCCACCGGGTCGGTGCGCTCATGGCCTCCGAGGCACGGTTGGCGGAGGTCGAGAAATTCCTCGACACGGTCGCGATCTGTCCGCCGCAGGTCGGCCAGATCGGCGCGCTCTGGGGGATGCGGAACCTCGGCGACTGGCTGGCCGGGGAACGGGCCGAGATCCTTGCGCGGCGCGATGCCATGGTCGCGGGCTTCCAACGCCTGTCCGGCTGGCGGCTTCTGGGCTGCGGCGCCTATTTCGCCTATGCGCGGCACCCGTTCGATGCGCCCTCCGACGCGGTCGCGAAGGACCTTGTCGACAGCGCCCATATCCTGACGCTGCCGGGCACCATGTTCGGACCGCGGCTGGCGGAGGGCGGCGACGGACAGGCGGAGGCGACGCTCAGGATCGCGTTCGCCAATGCCGACGTCGCGGGCCTGGCCGAGGTCTGCGACCGGCTGGGCGCGGTGACCCCGTGACGGTGATGCGCCTGGTCGCGACGCACGCAATCGGCCGGGCCTTGTCGGGCCGCGCCTGAGCGCGTAAGTCACCCCGACAGCATCTGCTCGCGCGCGAAGAACACCGGAAACGAAGGATCACGCCCATGGCGGCATCGGCCGGAAAATCGATCTCACGCTTCTTCGTCTGGATCATCCTCGGGCTCCTGTTCATCGCGCTCGCGGGGTTCGGCATCGGCTCCTTCGGGGGCGGGGCGAGCCGGCTCGGCGAGGTGGGCGAGGTCGAGATCACCGCGGAGGACTACGCCCGCGCGCTGCAAAACGAGATCCGCGCCCAGATCGCCCAGACGCAGACGCCCGTGAACCTCGCCGACCTGCGCGCGCGCGGCCTTGACGAGGCGGTGCTGCAGTCGCTGGTGGCGCGCGCGGCGCTGGCCAATGAGGCGCAGCGGCTCGGGCTGTCGGTGGGCGACGCGGCGGTGGCGCGCCAGATCCAGGATTTCGAGGCCTTCGAGGGCGCGAACGGCGGCTTCGACCGCGAGGCCTACGAATTCCTCCTCGCGCAGGAGGGGCTCAGCCCCCGCGAGTTCGAGGAGGACACGCGCGAGGACACCGCCCGGGCGCTCCTGCAGTCGGCCGTGATCGGCGCCATCCGCGCGCCGCAGATCTATGGCGAAAGCATCGCGGCCTTTCAGGGCGAGACGCGGGACCTGTCGATCCTGACCCTGACCGAGGCCGATCTGACAGACCCGTTGCCGGACCCCACTCCCGAGGATCTCTCGGCCTTCTACGAGGACTTCCCCGAGCGGTTCGAACGCCCCGAGGCGCGGCGCATCACCTATGCCTGGCTGGTCCCGACGCAGATCATGGACGAGGTCGAGGTCGACGAGGACAGCCTGCGTCGGCTCTATGACAGCCGGATCGGCGTCTACCGCCAGCCCGAGCGGCGGCTGCTGGAACGGCTCGCCTTCGGCAGCGAGGACGCGGCCCGGGCCGCCTATGACGCCATCGCGGCCGGCGAGACCGATTTCGACACGCTGGTCGAGGAACGCGACCTGACGCTGGCGGACGTGGACCTTGGCGAGGTCGCCTTCGAGGACCTGCCCGCCGCGGCCGCCGAGGTGATCTTCGCCGATACCGAAAGCGAGATCATCGGCCCCCTGCCCTCGCGGCTCGGCCCCGCGCTTTATCGCGTGAACGCCGTGCTGGAGGCCACCGAGACGAGCTTCGAGGAGGCCCGCGCCGATCTGCGCGAGGAACTGGCCGATGATGCCGCGCGTCGCCAGATCGCCGTGATGCGCGAGGAAATCGACGATCTTCTGGCCTCCGGCGCGACGCTGGAGGAACTGGCCGAGACGACGCCGATGACCCTTGGCCAGATCGATTTCACCCCAGCCTCCGAGGACGGGATCGCGGCCTATGACACCTTCCGCGAGGCCGCGCGTGCGGTCGAAGAGCGCGACTTTCCCGAGGTGCTGGACCTTTCCGATGGCGGGCTCTTCGCGCTCCGCCTCGACGAGATCGTGCCGCCGACCGTGCCGCCCCTTGCCGAGATCGAGGACGAGGTCGCCGAGGCCTGGCGCGTGACGGCGCTCCGCGAGGCTCTGACGGCGCGCGCCGATCAGCTGGTGGGCCAGATCGCCACCGGCGCGGCGCTGGAGAGCCTTGGCGATGTCGCCACCGAGACGCAGCTGCGGCGGCAGGACATCATCCCCGACATGCCGCCCACGCTCGTGGCGCAGGCCTTCGAGCTTTCCGGCCCCGGCGATGTCGTGGCGATCCCCGGCGCGCGCTCGGCCCATATCGTGCGGCTCGACGCGGTGAATCCCGCCGCGCGCGATGCGGACGACACCGGCATGCTGTTGCAGATCCTCGATCAGACCGTCGCGCAATCCATGGCGCAGGACATTTTCGAAAGCTACGGGCGCGCGCTGCAGGACGATGCGGGCATCCGCCTCGATCAGAGCGTGATCAACGCCGTGCACGCGCAGTTCCCGTGAGCGCGCGGCCATGGCCCTGACCCCCGAGTTCACGGATTTCGAGGCCGGGTGGAACGCCGGCCGGAACCAGCTGGTCTATGCCCGGCTGGCCGCCGATCTCGACACGCCCGTCTCGGTGATGCTCAAGCTCACCGATGCGGGGCGCGATGCGTTCATTCTTGAATCGGTGACGGGCGGCGAGGTGCGCGGGCGCTACTCCATCATCGGGATGAAGCCCGACCTGATCTGGGAATGCCGGGGTAAAGGGGCCCGCGTGAACCGCGCCGCGCGTTACGACCGCGACGCGTTCGAGCCGTGCGAGGCCCCGCCGCTCGAGGCGTTGCGCGGTCTTCTGGCCGAGTCCGCCATCGACATGCCCGCCGACCTGCCCGCCGCAGCCGCCGGCCTCTTCGGCTATCTCGGCTATGACATGATCCGGCTGGTGGAGCATCTGCCGGACGTGAACCCGGACCCGCTCGGCCTGCCCGACGCGGTGCTGATGCGCCCCTCGGTCATCGCCGTGCTCGACGGGGTGAAGGGCGAGGTGACCGTCGTGGCGCCCGCCTGGGTGGGGTCGGGCCTGTCCGCGCGGGCGGCCTATGCGCAGGCGGCCGAGCGTGTGTCGGACGCGCTGCGCGATCTGGAACGCGCGCCCTCGGTCGCCGCGCGCGAGATGGGCGACGCCCAGCCGCTGGGCGAGCCCGTTTCGAATTTCTCCCATGCGGGCTATCTCGCCGCCGTGGAGAAGGCCAAGGACTACATCCGCGCGGGCGACATCTTCCAGGTGGTGCCGTCGCAGCGCTGGCGCATCGATTTCGCGCATCCGCCCTTCGCGCTTTACCGCGCGCTCAGGCGCACGAACCCCTCGCCCTTCATGTTCTACTTCAACTTCGGCCCGTTCCAGGTGGTGGGCGCGAGCCCCGAGATCCTCGTGCGGGTCTTCGGCGGAGAGGTCACGATCCGCCCGATCGCCGGCACCCGCAAACGCGGGCAGACGCCCGAGGAGGACCGCGCGCTCGAGGCCGACCTGCTGGCGGACGAAAAGGAACTGGCCGAGCACCTGATGCTGCTCGATCTGGGGCGCAACGACGTGGGCCGCGTCGCCAAGATCGGCACCGTCCGCCCGACCGAGGAATTCATCGTCGAGCGCTATTCCCACGTGATGCATATCGTCTCGAACGTGGTGGGCGAGCTGTCGGAGGATCACGACGCGCTCTCGGCGCTGCTGGCCGGTCTTCCGGCGGGCACCGTGTCGGGCGCGCCCAAGGTCCGCGCGATGGAGATCATCGACGAGCTGGAGCCGGAGAAACGCGGCGTCTACGGCGGCGGCGTGGGCTATTTCAGCGCGGGTGGCGACATGGACATGTGCATCGCGCTGAGGACCGCCGTGGTGCAGGATGGCACGCTCTACATCCAGGCGGGCGGCGGCGTGGTCTATGACAGCGATCCGCAGGCGGAGTTCGAGGAAACCGAGAACAAGGCCCGCGCCATCCGCCGCGCGGCCGAGGATGCGGGGCTGTTCAGCGGGCGGAACGGTTAGGGCAGGCCCCCCGGTCGGGTTCCACGCGGCGCGGGCTTGTCGAGGCTACCACGCAGCGGGCGTCTTCATGGATCGCGAAGGTCTGCCTCAGCCCTTTGCGGAAGCGCTTCGGCCCCGACATTAGCGGATCCGGTGAGCCGGTCGACTGAAGCAGTCAACTGTACCCAATATTCAAGAGCGGCCATTCGTACTGTCCGCACCGGGCTTTGGCGGGCCGCAATCCGGAATGCGGACGCCCATTTGACGGACGAGCCAGATGAAACGAGAATTGCAGGTTCGATGAATGCGGGCCGTTTGCGCCAGTTGCCTTGCAACGGTCCGGTACCCGCTTTCCGGGCGACCAGTTCTGGATGAACCCGACACCGTCAGCCCATTGTGGGGGAGACCCGGCCCTTCGCCGAGAATGTCCTGCGGGGGCTTGCTAGGGCGGCATGGTTTGCGCAGGCGCTTGCGTGACCCAGCCCTGTTTCGAACTGCATTCCGGAGTTCCGGAGCCCGTGCAGACAGCCCGCTGCTCGGCGCAATCGGCATTTATCTTCAGACGTCCGACGCCCCTCATGACCGCAGTTTTGGATTGATTTTTCATTCAAGGTGTCCGTAGCGTGGACATCGACGCGACAGCTGTCCGTCGCGGGGGGGGGATGACATGCACCAGGTCAGCGCGCCGACGGGCAAAGGCTCTGATAAGCTGTGTGCCGCCGGGACGCGCAGGGCGTTCATCGCCACCGCGGCGCTTGGCGCCGGGGCCTTAGCTTCGCCCTTCATTGGAAATGCACAAGTCTCCGCAGGCCGCAGACTGACCCTGCAATCCCTCTGGACCGAGAATACGATCGGCTACAACACTTTCCGCGATTGGTGCGAACGGGTTGTCGAACTGACGTCCGGGGAGGTCGATTTCGTCCCCTATGCCGGCGGGTCGGTGACCGAGATATTCGACATGATGACGGCCACCTCGGCCGGCGTACTGGACGGGATGCATTGGGTCCCGCACTACGCCGCGATCACCGGCGCCATGCCTGCCGGGGCCTTCTTCACCTCCTTCCCGATGGGCCTGCCCCATCCCCATCAATGGGATATGCTGTTCGACAGCTACGGCGGCACGGAACTCGCTCGGGACCTATACGCCCGGCACGGACTGCACTTCGTCGGCCATGTCCATCATGACATGAACCTGATCCACTCCAACGTGCCGATCCGGTCTTTGGAGGATTTCGAAGGGATCAGTCTGCGGATGCCCGGCGGCATCATAGCGGACTGTTTCGAGGCAATTGGCGCCCGCACGATCACCCTTGCCGGTTCGGAGGTTCGCCCAGCGCTCGCCTCGGGTGCCATCGATGCTGCCGACTTCACCGGCCCTGCCATGAACTACGATCTCGGCTTCGCGGAGGTGAGTGACTACATCGTCATGGGGCCGGCCTCGACGCCCTGCCTGCACCAGCCGGTGGATCTGACCATCGTCGTGTTCAACCAGACCGTCTGGGACAGTCTTTCGGCACCGACCCAAGACCTCCTCACCGAGTTGGTCCGCGCGTTTTCCGTTGAGCACTTCACGGCCCACCAACAGGCAAATATCGCCGCATGGCAGCAATTCGCGGATGCCGGGGTGGAGGTCACGCGATTGTCGGAAGAGGATGTCGACAGATTTCGCCGGATCGCCATTCCGCTCTGGTTCGAATGGGCCAACCGGGACCAGGACTCCGCGCGGGTCTTTGCGCTGCACCTGCAGGTGATGCTCAATCCGGCCGTGGCCTATATCACGCCGGACGACATCGCGGGATTGGAATTGCGCCTCTGAAGCAGCCTACCCGGAGGCGGGGTCACTAAGAAAGGTCGGCACGCTGTCCAACGCCGGTACAACAGGGAACCGGATCGGCTGGGTTGCCAGCCTTCTACCGTCCACCATCCGGGCGAAGCTTCTGCTAGTCATAGCAATCATCCTCGTTTCGGCGGCGGTGGCTGCGCTTATCGCGCACCGGACGAACATCGTCGTCCAGTCGCAGCTTACCTCCATCACCAACGACGATATTCCGGCACTGATCATCGCCTACGAGGTCTCGGATACGACCACAAATATCCGCAGTGCCGCGGCATCGGTCGCAACATCGGCCCTCCCCGAACAATTGTCCGCGCGTCGCGAGAGGCTGCTCATTTATCTCGACCGTGTGCAAACCGTCATCGACCGTTTCGAGGCGGGCGCGGACAATTCCGACCGCGTCGCCCGGCTCGCGGAATCGGTGGACGAGGTCGCGACAGTCTCGCGATCCCTTGCGGAAACGATCGCACGGCGCATCGATCTCCAGATCACGCTCAACGGCCGCATGCAGGAGCTTGCGCGGACACACGCCGCGTTTTCAGCTTCGATCGCGCCCGTGATCGACGACCAACTGGCCGTCCTGAGTGCCGAGAGCGAACGGGTCGGCAGCGGCACCGATGCCACGGTCACCTATCTCAACGAACTCAGCGTGGAGGGACTGATCCCGCTTCTCAGCATGCAGATACAGCTTGGCGTGATGGAACAGGCACTTGGCGCGGCGCTGACTGCCGAAACCGAGGAGGCGGTCCAGGACGCGTGGAGCACTTTCGTTCCGGCCAGTTCCACCGCCTTGCGCAATGTTGACGAATTGCGGCGAAACTCATCCGTATCGCAGGTCGTCGCTGTCGAGGCCGTCTCGGACATCCTCGATTCCATCGTTACGCTGGGCGCAGGCGACACCAGCATCTTTGAGCGGCGGCGCGCCATGATCAGGGGGCCCGATGCGGAGCTTCTGGACGCCACCTTGGTCGGGAATGATCTGCGGCAGGTCGTCTCCCAACTGGAGTTCAATCTGCGCAGTTCGATCATCCAGATCCGGGGGCAGGCGGTAACGGTCGCCGCCGACCTGCGCCGGCAGGTCGGGGAAAGCCTCGATGCGATCAACGATGCGGGTATCGAGGGGTATGGCGCGCTGCTTACGCTCGAGGCTCTCGGCAATCAGGCAGTAGGCATCCTCTCTCTGGCCCCTTTCGCAGAAGACGAAGCGGAACTCCTGAACCTCCAGGACGATCTTCGCGGGCTGCAGGCGGAAACCACCCGCCTGCTCGACAGCTTGATGGTTCGAACCGAAGTGTCCGAAACCGCCGAACTGGCCGCTCGGCTTATCGGGTTCGGCGTCGACGGGAACAACGTCTTCGATTTGCGGATCCGAGAGCTTGCCGCGCTTGAGCGCGCAGACCAGTTGCTGCAAAGCACAAACGATCTGACCGGTGACATGGGCGATCTGTCTGCCGCCATCGTGGCCGAAACGCGGGGCGCCGCGAATGCTTCGGCCGAGCGCGTACTGGAAACGCTGGAGACGAGCCGCGTCAATCTCGCGATCGTGCTGCTATCTTCTCTGGTCGTGATCCTCGGCGCGATCTTCTACGTCAATCGCAGCCTTGGCTCCCGGCTGAGCGCATTTTCCAATGCCGCGCTCTCATTGGCAGGCGGCAACCTGCACGTCGCGCTTCCCGAGGCGTCCGGACGGGACGAGGTATCCCGGCTGATGCGCGCACTTGCCGTGTTTCGCGACACGGCCGTGGAGATGGAGCGCACCAACCTGCGCGAAATCGCGGAGACCCGACAACGCCTGATCGACGCAATCGAAAGCATCCCGGACGGCTTCGCCTTCTTCGACGAGAGCGATCATCTCGTTCTGTGCAACGCGCGATACCGGGATTTTCTGGGCGATCCGAAGGGACGTTTCGTGCAGCCGGGAATATCCATTGCCCAACTGGCCGCGCGGGCCCCGGCCGGGACCGGCGTCCGCGTCGGCGTCAGTCGTGCCCCGGACCAGCCGGCGGCGAAAACCGGGGCTGTTTTCGATGAACCGAGTATCCGGCTGTTGCCGGATGAGCGTTGGGTCAAGATCGAAAAGCGCAAGACCACCGATGGCGGTACGGTCGTCGTGTATTCCGATATCAGCGAACTGAAAGCGAGAGAGGGACAGCTGACCGAAGCGAAGGAACAGGCCGAGGCCGCCAATGAGGCGAAAAGCACCTTCCTTGCAACAATGAGCCACGAGATCCGCACGCCGCTGAACGGGATCATCGGAATGAGCAGCCTTCTGTCCACGACCAAGCTCGATGCGGAACAACGCGACTTCGCTGCCACGATCGGCACGGCGGCGGATACCTTGCTCTCGATCATCAACGACATACTCGATTTCTCCAAGGTCGAGGCCGGGGCCCTCGAGCTCGAGGAAATACCGATCAACCTCTCGGAGACCGTGGAATCGGCCGTCGAACTGGTGATGCCGCGCGCCGACGAAAAGGGCATCGAACTTGCCTGTCGGATCAGTCCGGACGTGCCCATGGGCGTTATCGGCGATCCGACGCGACTCAAGCAGGTCCTGCTGAACCTCCTGAACAACGCGGTCAAGTTCACCGAAAAGGGCGAGGTTCTACTCACGGTCGAACCCGCCGATCGCGCCGGGAGCGACGAAGGGGCGCCGGCAATCCGCTTCGTCGTTTCCGACACGGGCATCGGAATTCCCGGAGATCGCATGGATCGTCTGTTCCGCTCCTTCAGCCAGGTGGACGCCTCGACCACGCGGCGGTTCGGCGGCACCGGGCTAGGCCTTGCGATAAGCCAGCGGCTTGTCGAGCGCATGGGCGGCAAGATCGAGGTCTCGAGCGAGGTCGGGGCCGGATCGACCTTTTCCTTCGAGCTTTCCATGCACCCGTGCAACCCGCCGGCCGTGGCGAACCAGCGCCGCCAGATTGCCGCTCTGCAGGAGGCGCGGGTACTTGTCGTGGACGACAATGGAACCAACAGAAGAATACTCGAAGAGCGCCTGCGCGCGTGGGGCGTCGTCCCCGAAACGGACAGCCTTCCGGGCACGGCGCTTGAGCGCATGAAAAAGGGGGACACGTTCGACGCGCTCTTGATCGACTACAAGATGCCCGGCATGAACGGGCTCGACCTCGCGACGGCCATCCGGGTGGCGTGCGGCGACCGCACGCCACCGATGATCCTGCTCACCTCGCTGACCCCCGGCGAGCCGGGTTTCTGGTCCGAACTCCGAGCGGCCGGTTTTTCCTCGATCATCGCGAAACCCGCGAAAACCTCGCAGCTTCTTTCCGCCCTGGCCAACGCCGTAGCCCCCGACACCCTTCCCACTACCGAGGACAGCACCGACGCCACAGGAACAGTGGATGCCGAAGAGCTGTCCATTCTGCTGGTGGATGACAACCGGATCAACCGGAAGGTCGGCTGCAAGCTTCTGGAACGGAACGGTTTTGCGCCACGGATAGCCACCGGCGGACCGGAGGCGGTGTCCATGGCTCTCGACGGGGCGTTCGATGTCATCCTCATGGATATCGAAATGCCGGACATGGACGGCGTGACGGCGTCTGCGAAGATTCGCGAGGCCATGGGGGACCGCCTCAGGCCCTACATCGTGGCGCTGACTGCCAATGCCCAGGTGTCGGACCGCGAGTCCTACCTTAAGGCGGGGATGGACGATTACCTAAGCAAGCCCGTGAACGAGGACGACCTGCTTGTCTGCCTCAGGCGTGGCGCCGCCTTCCGCGAGGCGCAGCTTGGCCGCCAGACCACCCAGGAAAGAGCGACATGAAAAACGAAGACGTAACCGATCCGGGTTGGATCGACCGCACAGCCCTTCTGAGATTGCTGAACGTCGTCGGAAACGATCCGGATGAACTGGCAGAGCTGGTGGGCGATTACCTCGAGGATGCCCCCGATCTGGCGGGCCGCATGATCGAGGCGTCCGCCAGCGGGGACCGCACCGCGTTTCGCATCGCGGCCCACACTCTGAAATCCAACGCCCGCGATTTTGGCGCGGTGCAGCTGTCGGAACTCTGTGCCGCTGCAGAAACCGCAAGCACCTCGGATGCGAACGTGGCCGACCTTGCCGCCGCAGCTGACGACATCGCGCGCGCCGAACAGGCCGCCCGGAAGGCGCTCGCGGACGTCAGTCTGGAAGATCTCGGAGGTTCGACGGGCACCGGGTGATCCAATCAGATGCTGAAACCGAGGAAGCGGCGGGCTCTGTCCTGATCGTGGATGACAGCCGCGTCAGCGGCCGCAAGCTGTCGATGGCGGTGAGGGCGCTCGGGCATACCGCCGAGATTGCCGGAAACGGCAGGCAGGCGATGCAGATGCTGGCAGCGAAACGCTTCGACGTTGTCCTGCTCGATATCGTCATGCCCGAGATGGACGGTTACGCGGTGCTGGTCGAGATGAAAAAGGACGAGGCGTTGCGGGATATTCCCGTCATCGTGGTGTCCTCTCTCGAGGACGAGATCGGCAGCGTTGCGCGGGCGATCGAACTGGGCGCGGAGGATTTCCTGCCCAAGGACTTCGAACCGACCATCCTTAAGGCGCGAATGAACGCTTCGCTCGCGCGCAAGCGTTTGCGCGACCGGGAGCTTGCGTATTTCCGTGACATGGAGCGGCTGACGGAAGCGGCGCAGATCATCGAGCGCGGCGCCTTTCGCCCGTCCGAACTGGACGTGGACCGGGTCGTGGCGCGCGATGACCCTCTGGGCCGGCTTGCCATGGTGTTCCGCGGTCTGGCCGAGGACATCTACGAGCGCGAGAAACGGTTCGACCTCACCGTTCGAACGCTTCGGGGAACGCTGCTGGTCCTCGCGGCAGGCTGTATATTCGGTCTTGGGCCCGCGCTCGGGCGCATGGCGGCACAGCACGAGATACCGGCGTTGGGCCTCGTTGTATGGGCGAACACGTTCGGGGCCGTTCTCTGCCTCGCGGTCTCGATTACGCGCCACGGGATTCCGCGCATCACGTTGCGCGATCTTGGCTTCTTCTTGTTCTGGGCGATTGTTCTGGGCTGTCTCTACCAATTGTTCACTGTGATCATAGCCCGCCATGTCGAGGCCTCGCTGATCTCGCTTGTCGGCAGCACGCGGGGATTCATGGTCTTCCTGCTGGCGGCGCTGCTCTCACTCGAGCGACCCAGTCTCAGGCGGTTTCTTGGCCTTGGTCTGGGTTTCTCGGCTATCGCGGTAGTCCTGTTGCAGGGCGGCGGAGACGTCGACGCGGAATTCTTCTGGCTCGTTGCCGCCGTGGTCCTGCCGTTCCTTCTGTCGCTGCACACGCTGATTATGGCATGGCGGCCGGAGTCGGTGGACGCCACCGCCGCTGTCGGGATCATGTTGGGATTGGCGGCCGTGCTGATGGCGCCTCTGGCCGTAGCAGAGGGCGCGCTGTTCTTGCCTGCTGCCGCTCCCGGCATGCGCGAAGTGATTGTCCTTGTCCTCGGCGCCTCGTCCGCGGTGGCCCTCGTGCTCGCTTTGCGCCTCGTGTCGATGGCTGGTCCGGTCTTTGCCAGCCAGATGGCATATTCCCAAACACTGGCTGGGATCGCGTGGGGCATGCTGCTGCTGGGCGAACAGCTCTCTGCCCTCGCATGGGGCGCGCTCGCCCTTGTAATCGCCAGCTTCTGGCTCGTCGAACCGAGACGAGCGACGGACGATTTCAAGGTCACGCTCCGAATGAATCGGAACAAAATGCGGTAGGACGGAATGGCTCGGCCACGTTGGGAACCGTCACCGCACGCCTTGACATTGGGGCGTGCGGTGTCGCCGGTGCCTCAGACCCCATGCTTCCTTTGTCAGCAGGCCTGAATGCGCGGGACGCGGGACGTCACGTCGCCTCGGGGTCGAAGCAACGGTTCGCTGCGATTGTTGGGAATGACTGCCACATGTCGCCACGGTCAGCCCGCACTTCGCGCTCGGATACAGGTCACCGATGGAGTTCCTGACGACCACCGCCGCGACAGCGCCCGAGGCATTTGCGGACCTACTGGGTCCGGCCCGGTTGCACCTGTACCACGAAGGCCGCGGGCAGCACCGTGGATCGTTCTGCCATTCGCCGAAAATACAGCTTGGAGACACCTGAACGGCCGCACTGCTTCGATGGCGTAAGCGCTCGCCAAGCCATGAACTAAACCCCCGCACCAAGTGTTGTTGAGATGCAAGGACATTCTCGATCGCTTCTCGCAGAACGGGACGGGCTTCAGGAGCATTGGCCTATCTTTACCGTCTGCGCCCTGGTGCAGCGAGCTCGGGCCCAGCGGTAGGCAGGTTGCGCCCCAGTCGCTCTGCAGACCGCCCGAGGCGACATCAAGCAGGTTCATGCGCGCTCAAGCTGAAGCCTTGCCGGTTTGGCCAAATCATGGGACCCTTGGAACGCAGACCGCAACAAGCTGCGGCCTGCTCCCGCAATTGGAAACAGCCTTTCGCATGAACGGGTTCTCGAGAGCATCACCATTCGCTTACAGCAAAAAGGCCAACTCAAGACGATCTCCGATAGTGCATTCGCGGAGGCATGGTTTTGGGCGCGCTCAAGACTCACACAGTGTGTTCAAACGTCACGCAACCCTGTGCTTCCTTGCACCAAGAGCTCGTCAACAGGGAGAAAAAGGCGATCATGGCGACAAAAAAAGATGTGAAGACAAAAATGTGCCGAGACGTCGCAAAGCATCTTTGCACAGTGGGCGCTGCACTACCGACTTTCGGACAGCTTGCAGAAGGCGGCGCCGCATCACGCCAGTTGCTCCGCTACCATTGCGAAGAGCCCACCGACATGCTCCTCGGTGTTTGCGATTGTATCGCGGATGCGTATCGAATGGCATTGGTCAACGGCGTTGAGGGGCTTGAAGGTCAGAAGCGACTGATTTTCATCCTCGACTTCTATTTTGACCTTGTTGAGGAGCACCCGAAGCCCAGGGACGACTTGGCCTATGATGCCATGATGGCCTATGCTGCGCGGGCGCCGAGGGTTCGAGCAGCACTCCTGGAACAATATTCTCTGTTGGGACAGGTTCTTGCACTCGAGATCAAGATGGCGCACCCCCAGCTCACTCTAGAGCATTGCGCCGAGATCTCTTTCCTATTCACATGCTTGATGTATGGGCACTGGAAAATGGTCGCCAGTCTCGGTCTTTCCGAAGCGCACAAGCACATCACTCGCCGGGCCGTAGACCGAATCATCATGTTGTACGCAGAGGAAGGCAGCCGCCCGAGGGATTGGCCGCGACCTTGGGAGCGTCAGGAGTGATTTTCCGTTCTGAAAAAGTTGTGGACATGGTGCCTTTTACACAAGGCCAGAGGGCCTTATTTTTTTGCCACACTTGATCATGCGCCGCCTCAGCGTTGACGATTCATGCATGATGCGCGTTTTCGTTTCGAAAGGGTTTTCCAGACGTCGTTGACACGGGTCCAAGCGCCACGGCCATCCTCTCACACGGCTCCTATGAGGATGAGGTCCAACCATGGCAAGCTTGATCGGAAGGTTCGTCCTGAATGCGTTTTCGGCCAAGTTGATCCGAGCTATGGTCGGAAGTTGGTGATGCCCTGAGGGGCGGTGCTCTGACCCCCGACACTCATCGAGCTATGGTCGGAAGTTGGTGATGCCCTGAGGGGCGGCATATCATGGCGGTGTCGAGTCGCCGTCAATTCTCAGCCGAGAAAGGGATATGCCACATGTCAGACGATACCATCACCAAGCTGCCCGA
>Ga0208979_100380_pt1 | contig 33863 bp, 38 predicted proteins | sample HotLakConsUCCSLE_FD_184738 | JGI IMG/M metagenome (GOLD analysis project Ga0208979, IMG submission 184738) | Hypersaline microbial mat communities from Hot Lake, Washington, USA - Hot Lake Consortium UCC-SLE (SPAdes) | ecosystem: Environmental > Aquatic > Non-marine Saline and Alkaline >... | reverse complement strand
TACAGTTACGCCTGACGACCATAGCAAGCGTGAACCACCTGATCCCTTGCCGAACTCAGCAGTGAAACCGCTTCGCGCCGATGGTAGTGTGGGGTCTCCCCATGCGAGAGTAGGTCATCGTCAGGCACCTATACCAAAGCCCCAGCTTCTAACGAAGCTGGGGCTTTTTCATTGCGCGAAAGAAAGCCCTATCGCGAAGCAATAGGGCTTTGCAAGCCTAGGCGCTGAGTATCAGCGACAGAGCGTTTCCAGGGCTTCTAACAGGCTATCCATTTCATCGTCAGTACCAATGGTGATGCGCAGGAAGTTATTGAGCTCTGACGTATTAAAGTGGCGTACCAGAATGCCTCGTTCGCGCAGCCCGGCAAACAGCTGGGCTCCCTCATAATCAGGGTGTTGGGCCAGTATAAAATTTGCCTTGGAGGGCAGTACTTCAAAACCCAGCGCTTCGAGTCGCTGACGGGTGCGCTCGCGGGTGGTGATGACGTGTTCGCGACAGGCGTCAAAGTGGTCTTTATCTTTGAGCGCTTCTATCCCAACCAGGCTTGCCAGGCTATCCACCGGGTAAGAGTTGAAGGAATCCTTCACCCGCTGCAACCCGTCGATGAGTTCAGGCGAACCCATCGCGTAGCCTAGCCGCAGACCGGCCAGACTCCGCGACTTGGAAAAAGTACCGGTGACCAGCAGGTTGGGGTAACGTCCGATGAGCGAGACCGCTGTCTCGGCGCCAAAATCGACGTAGGCTTCATCCACCAGCACAACACGGTCGGTAACACGCTGCAGCAGCGCCTCTATGGCGTCCAGCGAGTGAGCGTGGCCGGTGGGCGCGTTGGGGTTGGCAAAGATGACACCGCTGCGCTCAGCGGTGCCTGACAGCGCGTCGAGGTCGACTTCCCATTGTGCGTTGAGCGGATGCTTGCGCAGCTCAACGCCATACAGGTTGGCGTAGACAGGGTAGAAGCTGTAAGTGATAGCGGGCACATCAAGCGGCGCACCGTGGCAGAAGAACGCCTGAAAGGCGAACGCCAGGATCTCGTCCGAGCCGTTGCCGACGAACGTTTCGGCCACGCTGACGTCGTAAGCGGCGGCCAGCGTTTCGCGGAGCGCCTTGGATGTTGGGTCAGGGTAAAGGCGCAGGTGGTCAACCGCATACTCACGCAGCGCTTCACCTACGCCCGGAGCAGGCGGGTAGGGGTTTTCGTTGGTATTCAGCTTGATGAGACGTTCCTGCGGTTGTTCTCCCGGAACGTACGGCGTCAGCCGCTGAACCGCTGGACTCCAAAATTGGCTCATGAAAGTGACCTGGCTCGGTTGGCTCGTTGAAGGTTATGGTCGCTTGATGCATGCTTGAGCGCAAGCATTTGCAGCGCTCAGGGGTGGGCGTTGCACTTTGTAGGCGTTATGCTGTCATAAGCGCGCGTAACAAAGAAGATGTCCAACACGATAAGGAGAGACCCAATGCAACTCAGGAGTTTGCTAGCCAGTTCGGCTATGTTGGCACTGCTGGCGGGCTGTGCAGCCGGCCCAATGGAACAGGGCGAGGAAAGCGAAGCTGCAAGTTCGGAAGAGAACTACCAAGGCTCACTTCCGTGCCGTAACTGTGACGGCATTGATCTCGACGTAGTCATGGAAGGTGAAGAGCAAAGTGCTGCTGAAGAGCGCACCTTTACCTTGAATGCAGAGTATCGCAACCATCCGCAAAATCCGCCGGATGAAAATTACGAAGGTAACTGGGAAGTGTTAAGCGGCACGCCGTCAGACCCCGATGCCACTGTTTACGAGCTGACACCTGACGGTGATGGCCAAATTTACTATTTCCTACGCGTTGACGACAGCACCCTGGAATTGATCGATCCCGAGCGGCGTCGTTTCGAGAACGGTGAAACCCTGCAGCTTACCCGCCAATAACCTCACCGTTACACGCGCAAAGGCGGCCACTGGCCGCCTTTTGTTTATGTGACGGTCGTAACAGGAGACCTTCTGCGGTGGCAAAAGCCAAAAGCGCCTTCGTATGCACTGAATGTGGTGCGGAATTTGGTAAATGGCAGGGGCAATGCACCAGCTGTCAGGAATGGAACACGCTCAGCGAAGTCCGTCTCGCCAGCGCACGGCCCGGCAGTGGGGCGACAAGTAACGGGCGTACAGGCTATGCGGGTGATCATTCCCGGCAAATCGTTGACCTTGGGCAGGTTGATCTGAGCGAAGTCCCTCGACTGACGTCGACTTTTGCGGAATTCGATCGCGTGCTGGGCGGCGGCCTGGTACCCGGCTCAGCGGTCCTGCTGGGCGGCAATCCCGGTGCCGGGAAATCGACGTTGCTGCTGCAAACCGCCTGTAAGCTCGCCCAGCACCGACGCATTATCTACGTGACGGGGGAGGAGTCGCTGTCCCAGGTGGCCATGCGCGCCCATCGACTGCAGTTACCTACCCAGGGGTTGAAGATGCTGGCGGAAACCAGCGTCGAAACCATTCTGGCCGTGGCCGAGCGGGAAAAGCCCGAGATACTGGTCATCGATTCGATCCAGACCATGCACCTCGAGGATATCAGCTCGGCGCCCGGGGGCGTGGCCCAGGTGCGCGAGTCGGCGGCGGCGCTGACACGGTTTGCCAAGCAGACGAATACCGTGTTGCTACTCGTTGGGCACGTCACCAAAGACGGAACGCTCGCGGGTCCCAAGGTGCTCGAGCACATGATCGATGCCTCGCTGCTGCTGGAGGGCGGCGCCGACTCACGCTTCCGCACGCTGCGCGGTCAGAAGAACCGGTTTGGCGCGGTCAACGAGCTGGGCGTGTTTGCCATGCTCGAGCAGGGTCTGAAAGAGGTCAAAAATCCCAGCGCCATCTTTCTCTCGCGCCAGGAAGAGCAGGCGCCGGGAAGTCTGGTGATGGTGGTGTGGGAAGGCACACGGCCCATTCTGGTCGAAGTGCAGGCGCTGGTCGATGAATCGGCCTTGGGCAATCCGCGGCGCGTGGCGGTGGGCGTGGATCAAAACCGCCTCGCCATGCTGCTTGCCGTGCTCAACCGTCACGGCGGGCTGTTTACCGGCGATCAGGATGTCTTCCTGAACGTGGTCGGGGGTGTCAAGGTGCTTGAAACCAGCGCAGATCTGGCGGTGCTGCTGGCGGTCGTGTCCAGCCTGCAGAACCGTGCGCTGCCCCGCGAGCTGGTGGTGTTCGGTGAAGTCGGGTTGTCGGGTGAGATACGTCCCGTGCCAAGCGGTCAGGAGCGGATTACCGAAGCGGCCAAGCATGGCTTTCTGCGCGCCATCGTGCCGCGAGCCAACGCCCCCAAAAAGCCGCCCAAAGGTATGGAAGTCATCGCCGTCGACAAATTGAGCGATGCACTTGATGCCCTCTAACCCCTGGCGGTTGGAGTACACTAAAGCGACGACTAATGAGCCAAGGAGAGACGCCATGAGTTCCATCCGGTTAACCCAATACAGTCATGGTGCTGGCTGTGGCTGCAAGATAGCCCCCGATGTGCTGGACCATATTCTCGCCAAAGCCGGCCCGGCGGCCGGCCATAAACGGCTTATTGTTGGCAACCAGGGCCGCGAGGATGCGGCGGTTTACGACTTGGGGGATGGCCGGGGCATGATCGCCACCACCGATTTTTTTATGCCCATTGTCGATGACCCTTTTGATTTCGGGCGCATCGCGGCCACCAACGCCATCAGCGATGTCTATGCCATGGGCGGCACGCCGGTCATGGCCCTGGGGATACTGGGCTGGCCATTGGAAAAGCTGAGCGCCGATGTCGCCGGTGATGTGGTCGCCGGTGCCCAGGCGGTATGCCGTGAGCTGGGCGTTGCCCTGGCGGGTGGCCACTCTATCGATGCCCCGGAGCCCCTGTTCGGGCTGGCGGTCAACGGTCTCGTGGACCTGGACAAGTTGAAACTGAACTCCCATGCCAAGCCGGGTGATTTACTGTTTCTCACCAAGCCGATCGGCGTCGGCATGCTTACCACGGCGGAAAAGCGTGGCCTGTTGGCTTCCGGCCACCACGGGCTTGCCCGCGAAACCATGCTGCAATCGAACCGTATCGGCGTCCCGATGGCGGAGGTCAAAGGGGTCCATGCGATGACGGACGTCACCGGGTTCGGTCTGGCAGGGCACCTGGCCGAAATGTGCCAGGCCAGCAACGTCATGGCGCAAATTGACTTTCGCCGTCTGCCGCGCCTGGCCGAGGCGGAGAGCTATCGCCGGCAAGGGGCCGTCCCTGGCGGCACGCAGCGCAATCGTGACGCCCTGGGCAGCGCGCTACCCGCGATGGACGATGCCCACTGGCAATGGCTATGCGATCCGCAGACCTCCGGCGGGTTGCTGCTGGCCGTGGATCCGGCGTGGGAAGATGATGTCGAGCGTATCGGTCGCGCCCATGGCTTGAACCTGCAGTCGTTTGGCACGCTGAAAAAGCCCCAGGGTGAGGCGCTGATCGAGGTCATCGGGTGAACCTACCGACGGTCCCCGCTGATCCCCACCTTATTGATCAAGGGTGTCCGCTGATTGACGTTCGCGCGCCCGTTGAGTTTGCCAAAGGCGCCTTGCCGGGTGCGGTCAACCTGCCGCTGATGGATGACGACGAGCGTCATCGCGTGGGGATTGCCTACAAGAAACAGGGGCAGGAAGCCGCGATTGCCCTGGGCAATACGCTGGTGACCGGTGCCGTGAAAGACACCCGCGTTGCCGCCTGGCGGGATTATCTGGCACGCCATCCTGACGCGGTGATTTATTGCTTTCGCGGTGGCCTGCGCTCGCAGATTGTCCAGCAGTGGCTTGCAGAGGCCGGTGTGGTCCGGCCGCGTATAGAGGGTGGCTGGAAGGCCCTACGTCAGCAGTTGCTTGCGCGGATAGACGCTGCCGCCGACCAGCCGCTGCTGGTAGTGGGTGGCCTTACCGGCTGTGCCAAGACCGTGCTGATCAATCGCCTGACCAACGGGGTCGATCTCGAAGGGTTTGCCCAGCATAAAGGGTCTGCATTCGGTCGCTCGCCTGAACCGCCGCCTTGCCAGATCGATTTCGAGCACCGCCTGGCCAAGCGGCTGCTGTCGCTCTCGGGGCCTCTGGTGGTGGAAGATGAGTCACGCCAGATTGGCCAGGTGAACGTGCCGCTTCACTTCTGGAGGACAATGGAGCGCGCCCCACGTCTGCGGGTCGAAATGCCACTCGACTGGCGGCTGGAGCAGCTGCAGCGTGACTACATCCTCGATCTTGAGCAGGCCTACCGGGCGCGCTACGGCCCGGAAGCGGGCTGGCAGCGGATGCGTGAGCAGCTTGGCAATGCCCTGCTGCGGTTGAAAAAGCGTCTTGGCGACGCCCGCCTGCAGCGGCTTCAGCGTTTACAGGCGCTGGCTTTCAGCGAGCACGAACGCGGCAATCCCCAAGCCCACGAAGCCTGGTTGGCGCCGCTGCTCACCGAATATTACGACCCCATGTATCGTTATCACCTCGCACGCCAGCAAAAGGCCGGGGTGGACGAAATCCATGTCGGTGACTGGGAGAGCTGCCTGGCGGCCGCCCGGCAATGGAGCCTCGACCAGGCAGCCTCGGGCTAGGTCAGGGTGATACCGGCCGCAGCCACTGGCTCAACAGCCGGTCAAGCAGCGCGGCCAGCTGATCAAAACGCCTGGGGTGTTGGCGTATGTCTGCCTCGGGCTGCATAAAGTCGCGGCGCTCGGCGTTAAGGGCGTGGTGGGTAAACAGCGGCTCGATGCTCTGCGGTGTCACTTCAAGGTGGTAAAGCAGCCCGACCACGCGCCCTGCATCCCAGCTGAAGCCTTGCAGAGGCGCGGCTTCGCTGCCGCCGCCGGGTAATGCCTCGTCGGGCAGGCTGAACACGTAGCGGTGCCACATGAAGGCATCGAACTGCTCCGGCAGATCAAAGGGGCTATCCGGTGCCAGGTGGATGGTATGCCAGCCGGTTTCCGGATACGTGCCTGGGGCGACCACGCTACCCAGCGCATCGGCGATCCAGAGCGCGCCCAGGCCGATGCCCAGCAGCGGTTTCTGGCCATCCAGGTAGCGGTTGATCAGCTTGCTTTCGGCCTTGTACCACTCCGGTGGCGCCTGGACGAAATCGTCGGGGCCATCGAGCACGATAAGGGCGTCACTATCGCCGGCCGGTGGGGTGAGCTCACCGTTGTAAAGATGAAAAACGGTGTAGCTATGTCCCATACTGGTTAGCCAGTCGGTTAACCGGGCGGGACCGTGGTCAGGGCCGTGCTGTAGCAGATGGACATGCATGATAATCTCCTCGCCGGCCACATTTTCAAACGCGTCGACATCAGCTGCCGACACGTTTGCGACAATAACGTATTGTCGCTATTTCACCAATAACTTGTGTAAGACGATTCAGGAAAACGTATGGCGTCCAATCCCCCAGGGTTCTATCAACGGCTCCAGCAGTTGCCATTGGCGGCGCAGCAAGCCTTCATGGCGGCGCTTTGCGAGCGTCTGCTTCCCAACTATGCACTTTATGAACAAACCACGGGGCATGGCGACGGGCATACGCTGCGCACGGTGCTCAATCTGGTTTGGGAGCGGCTTAGCGTGCCTAACGCGAGTATCGACTTTGCCCGCCAGGCCGAAAAGCTGGCCGAATGCGAGCCGCCCGAAGACGACGAGAGCTTTGGTGCCCGGCGGGCGTTGGATGCGGTGGTGTCGATATCGGCGCTGCTGGATACGTTGCAGGGCGAGTCGCCCGAAGCCGTGCTCGATGTCAGCCGCACCTCGCGCGCTGGCGTGCGTGCCTTTATCGAGCTGACGGAGGGGGAAGAGGACGCCACTGCGCTGGCACTGCTGATCCGCGACCACCCGCTGATCGAAGACGAAAATAACTTTCAGGACGCCGTGCTGGAAGAAGTCTCGCAACCGCTCACCAAGGACGCCCTGAAAGACATTCGCCAGTTAGGGCGCAATGGCGGGGTCAGTAACCTGGGGTTATCGTTGGACGACGCCTGAACGGCCGCCGACGCAATGTCGGCGGCCTTGTGCGGGCTAGAGGCGCATGTCGATGCCGCGCTCGGCCATGTAGCGCTTGGCTTCGGGAATGGTGTATTCACCGAAATGGAAGATGCTCGCGGCCAATACGGCGTCAGCGCCGCCTTTCAATACCCCGTCGACCAGGTGGTCCAGGTTGCCCACCCCGCCCGAGGCAATCACCGGCACGCTGACTGCCTCGGCGATGGCATGGGTCACGCCCAGATCAAAGCCTGACTTGGTGCCGTCGCGGTCCATGCTGGTCAGCAGCAATTCGCCCGCCCCGAACTCGACCATTTTCTGCGCCCACTCAATGGCATCCAGGCCCGTGGGGCGGCGCCCACCGTGGGTGAAAATCTCCCAGCGCGGCGGCTCGTCTTCGCTGGATACCTTTTTGGCATCGATGGCCACGACAATACACTGACTGCCGAAGCGCTCGGCCGCTTCGCGCACGAAGTCGGGGTTGGTGACCGCCGCGGTATTGATGGATACCTTGTCCGCCCCCGCATTCAACATGGTGCGAATGTCGTCGCAGCTGCGAATCCCGCCGCCAACGGTGAGTGGGATAAACACTTCACCGGCAATCCGCTCCACCATATCCACCGTGGTGGCGCGGTCTTCGTGGCTGGCGGTGATGTCCAGAAAGGTGATTTCGTCCGCACCCTGCTGGTTATAGCGCTTGGCGATTTCAACCGGGTCGCCCGCATCGCGGATGCCGATAAAGTTCACGCCCTTGACGACACGCCCGGCGTCCACGTCCAGGCACGGGATAATGCGTTTGGCGAGACTCATGCACCACCTCCCGTCAGTTGGTCGCTAAGCCGCTGGGCCTCGGCAACGTCCAGGCTGCCTTCGTAGATGGCGCGACCGGTGATGGCACCCAAAATGCCGCTGTCAGCCACGTCGCAGAGGGCCTTGATGTCGTCGAGGTTGGTGACACCGCCCGAGGCAATGACCGGCAGGCCGCCTTCGCGGGCCAGCTGCGCGGTCGCCTCGACATTGACGCCCTGCATCATGCCGTCCCGGGCGATGTCGGTATACACGATGCTCGACACGCCGTCGTTGGCGAAGCGCTTGGCTAGCTCTGTGGCTTTGATGGTGGAGACTTCCGCCCAGCCGTCGGTGGCCACAAACCCGTCCTTGGCATCCAGCCCGACAATCACATGGCCGGGGAAGGCGCGACACATCTCGGTCACGAAGTCTGGCTCCTTCACCGCTTTGGTGCCGATGATGACGTAGGAAACGCCAGCGTCGAGGTAGTGTTCGATGGTCTCGGCCGAGCGGATGCCGCCGCCAATCTGAATGGGCAGCTTGGGGTAGGCGCGGGCAATGGCGGTTACCGCTTCGCCATTCACCGGCCTGCCCTCGAAGGCGCCGTTCAAATCGACCAGGTGCAGGCGGCGGGCGCCGGCTTCCACCCAGCGGGCGGCCATGGCGACCGGGTCGTCGCCGTAAGAGGTGGCGTCGTCCATGCGGCCCTGCTTCAAGCGAACACACTGGCCGTCTTTGAGATCAATCGCGGGAATTACCAACATAGTGAGTCCTCTCAGGGCGTCCAGGAGACAAAGTTTTCCAGCAGGCGAAGACCCGCACGGGCGCTTTTCTCAGGGTGAAACTGTACGGCGAAGGTGCTGTCGCGGCCGATGGCGACATGCGCGTTCACGCTGCCGTATTGGGTGGTGCCGAAGACATGGGCGTCGTCCGCCGCTTCGACGTAGTAACTGTGCACGAAGTAGAAATGCTCGTGCTGGTCAATGCCTTCCCACAGTGGATGCGGCTGCTGCTGTTCCAGCAGGTTCCAGCCCATGTGCGGCACTTTCAGGCGCTGGTCGTGCTGGTCTCGCATGGTGCCCGGAAAGCGGTTGACGTTGCCCGGGAAAAAGCCCAAACAGTCGACGCCGCCGTTCTCCTCGCTACGCTCCAGCAGCATCTGCTGACCCACGCAGATGCCGAGCAGCGGTTTGGCCTGGCGAGAGAGGATGTCATCGACCAGTCCACGCAGCTCGGTACGCTCCAGCTCGCCGACGCAGTCGCGGATGGCCCCCTGGCCCGGCAGCACCAGGCGGGTGGCCCCGAGAATGCGACGCGGGTCACGCGTAATGACCACGTTTTCATGGGTGACATGCTCGAGTGCCTTGGCGACAGAATGCAGGTTGCCCATTCCATAGTCGATTACAGCAATGGTCATTAAGCGCTCCTTGGGGAGGTAGACGGCGGGAGGTGGACGGCGATGTGCAAACGCACCGGCAGCGGATTATAGGCTGCCCTTGGTCGAGGGCATTTGCCCCGCCATGCGTGGGTCTTCGCTGACCGCCATGCGAAGGGCCCGGCCAAAGGCCTTGAAAATGGTCTCGGCCTGATGGTGTGCGTTGACGCCCTTTAGGTTGTCGATATGCAACGTGACGCGCGCGTGGTTCACAAAGCCCTGGAAAAACTCGCTGACCAGTTGGGTCTCGAAGCGGCCGATGGTAGCGCGTGTAAAGTCGGCATTCATGTAAAGCCCCGGGCGGCCCGAGAAATCGACCACGACACGGGACAGCGCTTCATCCAGCGGCACATAGGCATGGCCATAGCGGTAAATGCCCCGCTTGTCGCCAATCGCTTCAAGAAACGCCTGGCCCAGGGTGATGCCCAGGTCTTCGACCGTGTGGTGGTCATCGATGTGCAGGTCACCCTGGGCATTGATGTCGATATCGATCATGCCATGCCGGGCTACCTGGTCGAGCATGTGATCGAGAAACGGCACCCCAGTCTGGCACGTCAGGCGGCCTTCACCGTCAAGATTGATGCGGACGCTGATCTGCGTTTCGTTTGTGTCACGGCTTACCGTGGCGATTCGCGCTGACATCTTGCAACTCCTGCGCTATTGCGCACTCTAGAAGGAAGCCGATGGCCCAAATGAAGCCTACCACCGAACGAAAAGGGCAATTCCTTTGGCAAAACGCCCATTATAGTGAATCGGTGCCCCCATCCGCTACAATGCGCCAAAGGTAACCGCCTTCCAATGTGAAGAAAAAGCAGCTTGGCTGCGATGGTGAAGAGGAATACGTCCATGCCGGTGACACTGCAATACGTCGACCAAGCCCGCTGGCAAGCCGATGAGCAAGTGCGCCTTGATCTATTGCGCATCTACTACGATGCCCCCGAGGATCGAATGCCTGGCCATACGGTTGAGTCTTTTATCGAGGAGCACCTGCAACATCAGCATTTTTTTGGCTGCGCACATTTCAATGATCGGTTATTAGGTGCTGTCGCGATCAAACAAGCGCAGGATGGTGCCTGGTGGTTATCGGAGATGTGTGTGCGCAAAACGACGCGGCGCCGTGGCGTGGGCTCCAGGCTGATGGCGCTGCTCGGTGAAAAAGCCAAGCAGGACGGTCGCGTATTACGTATCGCGACCTCGTCAATGCCGTTGGCCGACCGCGTGCTGCTCTCAAAGCTCGGTTATCGACCCGTCGCAAGCGCGGCGCCGGCGTCTCAGGACGCCCCGGTGGCCAGCGACTTTGTTGAATTAGACCCACAAGGAAAAGGGTAATGAGGCAATTATTACGCATTCTGCTGGCGGCCGTTGGTATTTTGGCGATTGTGGCCGTCGCCGCGGTAGTGTACGTCACGACATTTCTGGACCCGGAAGACTTCAAACCCCGCCTGACGGCCGTCGTCGAAGAGCAAACGGGCTTGAACCTGGAACTGGATGGGCCAATCAACTGGTCGTTTTATCCGCGTATCGGCGTCAGCGTCGAAACGGCCAATGCCTGGCTGCCCAGCCAGGACGAAGATGATACCGCCTTTGCGGCGATTGACCGCGCTGAAGTCAGCGTTGCGTTTGCGCCGTTGCTGCGTGGAGAAATCGCCGTCGACGGCCTGACGCTGGATGGCATGCGCTTGAACCTGAAGCGCAACGCCGACGGGGAAGGCAACTGGGAGCCGCTGGTAAACAGGCTGATGGAGCAAAGCGGCGACGCAGAAACCGTACTGGCCCCGGCGAGCGCCGGGCCTAACGCGGATGCCGGGAGCCTCGAAGTGGTGTTGAGTATTGCCAGCGTCGATATCAAAGGCGCCGATATTCGCTTCCGCGATGAGCAGGCCGAGGCGCTCTGGCATCTACAAGAGCTGAATATTTCGGGCAGTAACGTTAACCCCGTTCGGCCTTTCCCGCTCAAAGCGATGTTCAAGCTGACCAAGCACAACAACCTCGATGCCGAAGCACTGGAGCGGATGCCCGACATCGCCAGCGATATCGATCTGCAAACCCGCATGCAGCTTGGTTTGGAAGAAGAGCGCTTTACCCTGGAAAACACCGAGCTGAATACGCGCACACGCTTTGATGCGGAAGACGAACCCCAGCAGCTGTCCCTATCAGCCGCCGAGGCCGTCGTGCGGGTCGGCGAAGAGCAGCTAAGCATCAGCGAGGGCCTGGTGGAAACCAGCCTGCGCCACCCGGAAAACTGGGAAGGTGGGCTGGCGCTCTCGCTGGCGTTTGGACTTGAAGGCGATTGGCAGGCGCAAACCGCGCGGCTCAATGACCTGCAGCTTTCCGGACCGGATGATCTGCGTGTCAACGGGCACCTCAACGTCTCGCAACTGCTCGATGCCCCGCAGTACCAGGGCCAGCTAACGGCGTCGCCGTTCACTCTGCGGCCGTGGTTGTCGCGGGCCGGCATCACCCTGAATACCACCAGCGAAGCGGCGCTCAGCGATGTGGCCATGACCAGCCCCATCGAAGGGGACCTGCAGAATGTCGCTCTGCCCAGCCTTTCGCTGGTGGTCGATGACAGCACCTTTACCGGCGAACTGGCCACCCGTCTAGACGGGTCGCGGATCGACTTCGACCTGGAGGGCGACGAGCTCAATCTGGATCGTTATCTCCCCCGGCGCAGCACCGAAGAGCAGGCGAGTCTGGGGCTTGTTGAGACCGCCGTCGCCGATGACCCCGAGGGGCTTTTGCCGCAGGCCTGGCTGGCAACTTCAGCGCTGAACGGAGAGCTGAGCGTCGAATCGCTGGAGCTTGGCGGCATGGTCTTCAGCGATGCCCGCCTTAAGCTTGAGGGCGAGCAAGGCCTGCACCGATTGAGCAATTTTGAAGCGGGTTTTTACGATGGTGAACTGAAGGCCAACGGTCGCTTGGACGCCCGTGAGAACGAGCTGCAATGGGCGCTATCACCCACTATTCGCAACGTTCAGGTCGCGCCGCTGATCGAGACGCTCAGCGAGGGTGACGAGGGCTCGCCCCTGCGCGGCCGTCTTGATCTCAGCGGTGACCTCACCACACGGGGGAATCAGCGAGAAACGCTGCTCCGTCATCTGAATGGTGACCTGGAGTCTCAATTGACCGAGGGCGCGATTCTCGACATCAACGTGTCTCGTGAGATGTGCAGGATTGTCGCTCAACTGGAAGGTGAAGAAAGTCAGCGCGACTGGTCGAGCGATACCGCCTTTGATGAGTTTGCCACCACATTGCAGATCCGCGATGGCGTGGTGCAAAGCGACGATCTATTGATCGCTGTACCGGGCATCGACGTACAGGGCGAAGGCCAATACGATCTCACTAGCCGCCGTTTCGATACCCAGGCAAATGCGCGGTTCGTCGATACCGCCGATGCGGCCTGCGAGGTGAATCCGCGCCTCGAAGCGCTCGCGCTGCCGCTGCGCTGCGAAGGCCATATCAGCGATGAACGTAGCGAATGGTGCCGTTTCGATCGCGATGCCTTCCAGAGCTCCGTCGTCGAGCTTATTCAAGAAGAGGCGGGCGGCCAGGTAGAAGAGGCCCTCGAAGAGCGCTTTGGCGAGTCGCTGGATTCGCTCGATGAACGCCTGGGCGAGGGCAGCGGTGACCAGCTGCGCGAAGGGCTGCGTCGCTTGTTTGACTGAGCCCGAACGCTCGCCAGCGCCGGCCTTGGGCCGGCGCTTTTTTTATTTCTGCGCACCGATATGATGAAGGAGTTTGCATGACCGAGACGCCAACGCCCAGGCTGGCCGCCGACGTCTTTCAGCAGCGCCTGCTTGACTGGTTTGACCGCTACGGCCGCCATGACCTGCCCTGGCAGTCACCGCGCAGCGCCTATCGCGTCTGGGTCTCGGAAATCATGCTGCAGCAGACCCAGGTAACCACCGTCATTCCCTATTTTGAGCGCTTTATGGCGCGCTTTCCTACCCTTGAGGCGCTGGCGACGGCGCCGCAGGATGAAGTGCTGCACCTGTGGACGGGCCTTGGCTACTATGCCCGGGCGCGTAACCTGCACAAGTCGGCACAGGAGGCCCTGGCCACCCACGACGGCCAACTGCCTACCCACAGCGTCGAAGCGCTCACCGCATTACCGGGCATTGGTCGCTCAACGGCGGGGGCGATAATCGCCCAGAGCACCGGCCAGCGCGCGGCGATTCTGGACGGCAACGTCAAGCGCTCGCTGGCGCGCCTGCATGCGGTTGCCGGCTGGCCCGGCAAGCCCGCCGTTGAGCGCAAGCTCTGGGCGCTGGCGGACTATTACACGCCGCAGAGGCGCCTGGCAGACTATACTCAGGCGATGATGGATTTTGGCGCCACGCTATGTAAACGAAGCACGCCGCTGTGCGAGCATTGTCCTTTCAATGACGTATGCCTGGCCTACGCGCAGGGTGAGACAAAACGCTATCCTGAATCAAAGCCCAAGAAGGCCTTGCCCACGCGGGAAACCATCATGCTGCTGCTGCATGACCGCGACGGGCGAGTATGGCTCGAACAACGCCCGGCAAGCGGCCTTTGGGGCGGGCTTTGGAGCCTGCCGCAGTTCGATAGCCAAAGTGAGCTCAACGACTGGCTGGCGGACAACGTCGTCATGCCGGAACGTCTGTCGCCGATGCCTTGTCTGCCCCATACCTTCAGCCATTTTCGCCTGGCGATTACCCCTCAGCCAGTGAGTTGCGATAGGCTGCAGGGCGTGCGCGAGGGAGGAACCTGGTACGACCTGGCTCACCCCCCTGCGATCGGTCTGGCGGCGCCCGTGAAGACGCTGATCAACCAGCTCGCGCCGTTCGCGCTCACGTCGACGCCAGGGCGTGCTTAACCCGCTGCATCCGAAGACATCTAGGAGCCACCCATGACGAAGACAGTATTCTGCCGCAAGTATCAAAAAGAGCTTGAAGCGCTGCCCTTTCCGCCACTGCCCGGCAAGCAGGGCCAGGATATCCAGGCCACCGTTTCCAGGCAGGCCTGGGAAGACTGGCAGGCGTTGCAGACGCGCCTGATCAACGAAAAGCACCTCAACATGCTCGATCCCGAAGCACGCGCCTACCTGATGGAGCAGATGCAGCGCTTTTTCGACAACCAGGAAACCGACCAGGCCGAGGGCTACGTCCCGCCGACCCAGGCAACGTAAGCTACCGATAGCGCGGAAAGTTTTACAAAGGAGTTGACGGAAAGCCGGGATTCTTGTTTAATACGCACCGTTGGCAGCGGCCAGATAGCTCAGTTGGTAGAGCAGGGGATTGAAAATCCCCGTGTCGGCGGTTCGATTCCGTCTCTGGCCACCACACTGCTGGGGTATCGCCAAGTGGTAAGGCACCGCTTTTTGGTAGCGGCATTCCCAGGTTCGAATCCTGGTACCCCAGCCATTGCCGACTTTACGTGTAGCCGACATAGCTCAGTTGGTAGAGCAACTGACTTGTAATCAGTAGGTCCCGGGTTCGACTCCTGGTGTCGGCACCACTTAAAGTGGTTTAAAAACATCACGTTACAGATTCTTAAAAGGCCGCCTTCTAGGGCGGCTTTTTTGTGGGTGTCCACAAAGTGTCCAACCGTTGGACGCTCACATCCTGCCAAGGCTATGGATTAATGGCCGCGAGCGGGTTTAATTTCACCGCTTCTTCCAGGTGATCCGGTGCGAAATGCGCATAGCGCATCGTCATTGTTATCGACTGGTGGCCGAGTATCTGTTGTAGCACCAGGATGTTGCCCCCGTTCATCATAAAATGGCTTGCGAACGTGTGACGAAGCACGTGGGTTAGCTGTCCTTCCGGTAGTTGAATGTTTAGCGCTTTGATGGCCTGGGCGAAGGCTTTATAGCGGTTGCCGAATAGGCGGCCTATCTTGCGTCGTTCGCGAAGCTGTGTTGAAAGCTGTCGATCGATCGGCACCGTTCGGGTCTTGCCGGACTTGGTGCCAATGAAGACGATCCGATCAGCGCGGACGTTTTCAGCTCTGAGGGTTTCCGCTTCGCTCCAGCGTGCGCCGGTCGAGAGGCAAATGCGGGTGATGAAGTAGCAATCCTGGGTCAGCTGCTCCTGGAGGTAGTCGAGCAAGCACTGTATTTGAAGCTGATCCAGGTACCCTTTTTCCGTTTCATCGATCCGCACCTTGCGGACTTTCTGCATGGGGTTGCCGTGCGGCCAGAGGGAAAGGCGCTCGAGCTCAGAGAAAACCGCTTTCAGGTAGGTATGCTCATGGTTGATGGTATTGGGCTTCACTTCTTTGAGCCGCTTGGTTCGGTACTCTACCCAGTCCTGGGCAGTGAATTTTTTGGCAACCGGATTACCTAAAGCCTCAGCGAGTTTACGCAGCGCACGGACGCGATCCCGAGCACTCTTGAGCGTTTGGCCATGATGCTCGTACCAGAGTTCTACAAGGTCGAGCAGGCGACGTTTATCCGTTGAGTGCGTTATATATTCGTCGGGGGCACCCAAAACTTTGCGCTCAAAGCTGAGCGCCCGAGCTTTAGAAGGCAAGACCTTACGGACGCGTTTCCCATAGGCACCTTTAGGGCGAATATCGACTTGCCAGCCACCTTTGACTTTCTTAATACTCACGCCGCTTTCCCTACCAGTCTTCGCTCGATCAATTTCTGCTCCACGATCTGCCGGAATTGGCCGGAGTCCACGCCCCTTCGTCGGTAGTATTCGGCGAGGTCTTCCCACATGCCGGAGCGTTGGAGGTAGCGAACCGCTTCATGGGTGCGGAAGCCTTGGCGGGCGTAAATGCTGATGAGGTTGCCAAACGCCAGGGTAACGTTCTTTTCATTGCCCAAGCCTGGTGTTTTGCGAGCGCGTTTGTACATGAACGCGGGTTCATGGCAGTAGAAGCGGGCGTCTTCCTGCATGACCTGCCAGGCGGGATCGATCAGGTTGCGGCGGGTGTCCAGGCGATAAGACTGCATGGCGGTTCGCCAGAGGCCGGAGAGGTGGGGCACCACGTCAACAAAGCGGTTAAAGCCGTGTGAGGCGTCAAGCACTTCGCCGGTATCGACGTTGCAGGGGATGCCCTGGGCATACTCACGCAGCACCGATTGATGAAAACGCAGCTCGATACGCCAAACGGTTTCCTCAGGGTCGTAAGCACCGCTTAGGTCGTCGTTAACGGCGTGTTTCCAGATGCCTTCCCAGAAGTGCATTTTGTCGCGGTGTTTGGCTTCCAGGGTCTTGTTGTAGATCGCGCATTGAAGCGCCCCAGCCGTCCCGAACATGTAGGTTTCGCCGCGGCCATAGGTGGTGGCAATGCTGCCGTGGGCGAACTCCAAATCTTCGATGCCATCGATGCGCATGATCTTTTTGGAGCGGGTCACGAAGCGCTGCATGAAGTCGGTGGGGGGTTCCCAGCCCTGGACGTCCAAGGCGAGGTGGATAGCACAGCCGACCGGCTCGACGTAAGCGAGCATGTGAGCCGCGATGTTGTACATGAAGTCTTGGCAGTGCTGAGGACTGCGCTCCTGGATGAAGTGCGGGGAGAGCTCAATTTTCAGGTGGGTGCCGATGTTCTCGATTTTGGTATGCCGTGCCTGGAAGAAAACAATCACGCCAAGCTCGTTGTTCTGGAGACGGTAGCGGAAGCCTGAACCGGCTGCGCCGGCTCCAACGGACCATGTGACGTCGAACAGGTCCATGGTGGCCCCTTTGCCTTCGTTATAGACCCTGATGATCTCATCGAATTGATACAGGCAGGGCTTGCCCTGGTACAGCTGACGTACCGTGTCCACGCCTGCGTTGAGCAAGCGAAGATTATCCAGTTCTCGCTGTCCCGCCGAGCTGATCAACAATTTTCCAAACGGGTCTTGCTCGCCTTTCTCAAGAGAGGCAATCGAATAACGGTTCCAACGCTCCATGAGCTTCATTCCTTAAATTTCAAAATGCTGAAACGTGCTGTAGTGAGCCAATAACTCGGGTTTGGTTGTCACTCTGCGAGACGTGTTACAGGGAGGGTCTCGACCTCTTGATGCCAGCGAGTTGCCACAAGACCGGCCACGGATTGAGTGGCGTTTTGGTCGGTGACGCGCTGGTTCGCATCAAAACGAGGGAGCACCGTGGCCTGTAACAGCACATGGAGATTGGTGCGTTGGGTGCTTGTGGATTCGTTCTTAAACAACCGACCGGCGAGGGGGACCTCTGATAAGCCAGGCACGCCGGAGACCTGTTCACGGTCGTCCTGTGACGAGAGGCCGCCTAATAAGAGGGTTTGGCCGGAACGGATTTGAACGGTGGTATTGATTTGCCGTTGGTTGGTAATGATATCAGACGCCACCAGGGAATCGGTAAGCGAGTCGGCGGAGGTGGTGATATCCATGATCACCAGGCCCGAGGCAGTGACGACAGGCAGGACGTTCAAGCGGATACCCACGTCACGGCGCTCGATGGTCTGAAAGGGGTTATCGACGTCGGCAGATTCGCCGGTCACGCGACCGGTGACGAACGGGACATTCTGGCCGATTGAGATGGTGCCGCGTTTGCCGGAGAGCGTGAGTATTTGGGGTGTGGATAACACGTTCGACGCGGAGTCACGCTGCAGGGCGTTAATGGCAAAGGCCAAGATATTGCCGTCGAAGATCCCGAAGGTGCCGCCCGCATCGCTTAATGAGGTGTCCAGGTTGTCGGTATTAAAGCCGCCCGCTACGTCGCCACCGGTGGCCTTGCCAAGCGACACGCCTAAATCAAAAGTGTCGCCGTCCGTGGTTTCGAAAATCACCGCCTGAATCAATATCTGGGGGTGTGACACGTCGATATCTGGCACCAGGTCTTGCAACTGGGACAGTTGCTTTTCGGGGCCCTTGGCCAATACCGCATTGGAGGCGTGCAGCACTTGAACACGCGGTTGGGTACCGTCCGCTGACTGCTGGGTCAAAAAGCTGGTGATCAAGGGCGCGATATCGTCGGCGCGCACGTTATCGAACTGGAACAGGTGAGTGGCCTGGGGCTCGGTTGGCTTTTCTAACGTGGGCGGTGAGTCGATCACGTCGCGGGGATCGGTCGGGGTGTCAGCGGGTTGAGACGTGGACGCCTGGCTGCTGGGGGCCACGGTGGGCGGATTGCCGGGCAGGATGGTGTAACCGTGGCTGCTCAATACGCCCTGGAAGAATTCATCCAGTTGGTGATCGGCCACATCGGGCGCGTAGACGGTCAAGGTGCCGGTGGCCTTGGGGTGAATGGCCAACGGGGTATCGGTTTGCTCGACGTACCAGCGCACAAATTCCCGGATATCGGTGTCCTGCATCTGCACAGGCGTGGCGTGGGCGGTGATCGACAGGGTGGCAAGGGTGATACCGGCGACGGTGTTAGCAGCGAACTTCAGCATGGGAGACTCCATTTTCTATGCGGACGAGACAGGCGCTAACAGGGACGATGTGAAAGCCTTGGCGGGCGAGATCGTCGGTGGTTAGAGTCTGGCGGTCGCTATCAATGAGGCGATAGGTGGTGTGGTCGCCGAACTGGGTAAAGCTGGCGATACGGGTGTTGCTCAGGTCGGGCAACTCAGTGGGTGCAGGGGGTGGCGCGTCGTCCTGGCGGGCGTTCACGCGGTCGGCCACCAGGACCGAGACGGTAAGCAACGCGCCCAGGGCAAACGACGCCAGGGAGAGAAACGGACGGTTAAAGCGCTTCCAGTAGATGCGCGTCATCTTCATGTAGAACCTCGCATCCCGAGGCACGCGAAACATGCCGTGGGTGTACCAGGGCGGCAACAGCGAATACGTGCCGTGGGGGTAGTGGTCGGAGAAGGCTTGTTTGGTGTCGTAAGCGGGGTAGAGGGCGCGACCGGTGTAGGTCCAGCGTTCCACGGTGAGGCTTTGCGGGGAGTCGCCGTATTTGACGATGCCCAGGTGGACCTTGGGCAGCGGTATTTTTTTGCCCATGAACAGGGAATAAAGCGCGCCGACAAAGGGCACGGTGACGCGATCCAGGCGGCGGCAGTACACCACGTGTTCGGCAAGGGCCACGCGGGCCTGCTTGTCCATGATCGACAAGTCCTGGATCAGGAAAATGATGTCCCAGCCCAATTTGCGTGCATGGAGAAACCAATTAATCACGTCCTGGCGGCTTTTATCGTTCCAGGAACGGGCGTTGAACCAGGTGCCGCACTCATCAAGTACCAATAAGCCGTTGTTGTTTTCGTCGTAATCGTCGGTGCCGGTGCCAATGGATTCCAGGTCAGCAAGCACCGGTTTATCGGGGATGCGATAACAGCGGGTTTGCTTGGCTTTCTCGCCAATCAGCTGATCAAGATTTAAATCCAGGTTGGTGGCCACCTTGCAGCCATGGACGAGCTTGTCCTTGATCTTGCCGACGGCCACCAGGGTTTTACCGGCACCCAATTTGCCGGTGACGACATAGACAGCCATTAGAGAACGGGCCTCCCTTGCTCCCAGTCGATGAGCTGCTTTTTCTGCTGGAAGACCCACACGGCAATTTTGCTGCTGTAAATCGCCGCCATGCAGGCTTCGAAGTTGGTGGGCTTTATCGCGCCGATGCCCTGGGCAAGCTCGGACGGCAGGGACGCGTTTAGTCCGTTGATAATCGCGGCCAGGGTACCGGCCAGGGCCACCAGGAGCGTGATATACAGCGTTGTCCAGACCAGCATGCCCGCGAGGCGGCTAGTAAAGCGGGCGGCAATGCGGGTGATGAACCATTCCAGGACGCGGGAGAAAAAGCCGATAATCGCGCCCATGCCAAGTAATGCGGGCAAAGCCATTTATGCAGTCCTCTGACTGGAGCGGAAGAAGGTGTCCACGACGCTAACGACCGTCCAGAAATAGACGATCCAGGTCAGCCATTGCTGAATGGTGGTGAACGCACGACAGGAAATTTCCATGGGGCCAAACTGCATGGGGGTGCAGCCGCCGGAGGGAAGCGAGGGCAGGCGGGAGGTGACTTGTTCCGCGATGCCGGAAGTGTCGTCTTCGCCGATCTCATCCATTAGACCGCGTACATCGTCGTCGTACTGTTGTTCCTCCTGGGAAACGTCTTCCAAGGTGTCATCCATGCCGGAGGAATCGAACAGGTCGTCATCGCTGCCCAGGTCTTCGGTGAAGTTGTCAGCTAGATCATCGACAAACCCATTTAAGGCATCGGTAATGCCGTCCATGAGGCCATCGGCGGCGCCGTCTATGTTGTCGGAGAGAGTGTCGGTTTGGTCGCTAATTGCGCCGGTAACGTCGCCGGACATGGCATCAATGGCCGACTGATTGGCTTCACCGGCTGACCCTACTGCCTCGATGATGCCGGATTCATCAAAGTCGAAATCCGGCACGCTTGAGCCACCATCGGAACCGCCACCAGAGCCACCACCGGAACCACCGTCGTTATCGGCGTCATCGTCGTCGGAACCACCGTCACTCCCGCCTGAATCATTACCACCGGAACCGCTGTCGTTATCGTCGTCGGGGTTATCGGGGTCGGTGGGATCGGAGCCACCATCATCGTCAGGGTCATCGGGATCGGAAGGGTCAGACCCTCCATTGTCGCCGCTGTCGTCATCGTCATCGTTTCCCCCACCGCTACCACCGGAGCCACCGCCTGAATTAGGGTTGCTATAGGTGTTGCCATCGGAGCCGACATACTCGAAGTAATCAGGCGCGGAGTCCCAATCAACCATGTAGTCGGTGTCACCGATCGAAACGCAGGAAGAATTGTCAGTGCAGGAAGAGCCCTCAAGAGAGGTTAAATAGTCAGGAACATTCAAGTCGATCTCGGAATAAGTGCCTTCTGAATCACCGTCAGGCCAAGCACCGTTTAAAGCTGAGTCGTCCGACCATGTGCCATATTCATCAGTCGAAGTGGATTCGACCGATACAATGCATTCGCCGGAAGCGTCGCAAGCTTCAACACCCCCTGTTGATGAAACAGAGCAAGCGCCGCCATGGGTCTTAAAGGAACCGCCTGCATTGAGGGCGTTAGCAGCACCAGATGAGACACGAATGGTTGAGCCATTAGAAGACGAACACTCTTCGTCGGTGCGTTTGGGCAAAGCCTCTGGATGACTTTGCGCATAGTTACAGTATTCAGAGCCAGAACAATTATAAGATTTAATAGAATAAATTGACTTCTCGTTGCTAGTCCCGCCGGTTTCAGGATAATGGGTAATATGTTTACATAAATAAGAACCGGAACCCTCATAAACAGCAGAAGTGAACGTATTATAAGCGCCAGTAGTAGTGTTAAGTTTAACGTTGCTAATGCGCGCAGCACATGCCTCTGAAGGACTTGGATACTCATCAGAATAAAAATAAGGCGAAGCATGAGAAATGGATGCGAACACCATTAAAAAAGGCGCTAAGAGCAGTGGTAAAACGGCTTTTTTAATCATGTTCCCCTCGCTATATAAAAAGGGGCGTTTCCGCCCCTTGTTGATCCCTTGAGGCATCGTGTTAAGAAGCGCGGTTGACGAACTTCTTAAACAGCTTGATACCCACCAGCGCGCCGGTAATGGCGATCACGATGGGCCAAGCGTCACCGGCAAAATCGGCCGCTTGGGTTTCAATGGCCGAAAATGCGTCTGAGGCGCCTGGTGCTTCTTGAGCGTGAGCAACGGCAGACCCCATGAGTAGGGCAGCACCGCCAGCGACTTTGCCGCGTGTGTCGGTAGCGGCTTGTTTTACGTGTTGTGCGATGGTTTTAAGTGTCATGAGACAGACTCCATAAAGCGTTTAAACATCAGGACGGAATGGCCAAACACCCAACCGAGGGTGTAAGCACCGAAAAGGGAAGTAACAATGAAAGTGATGCTTGGCTCGTTCATCGTTGCCCCCCATTTATCGCGCCGATCCCGAACGTAAGAACGAGGCCGACGCAATAAACCAGGAGCCACAGACCGGAGAGTTCGCTAGTGTCCATGGCTCAAAATCCTATTTTTTGTCGCCGCTAGCGGCGGGTTGTTGTTGGCCACCGGTCGCGCTTGGCTTGCGGGCGGCGAGGACGTGCATGGTGGCTTTGCCGCCGGATGACCGAAATTCGATATCGAGCTCTAGCGGGCACGGCATGTGCGGGGCGAAGGCGTGCAGCTGGTCGAGAATTTCATAGGGCGCGGACATGGTGCTGACCTGGTTGCCCAGCTGGTTTTCGTTGTCCGATGCCGAGGGCTGCATGATGGTGACTTTTGCGCCTTTAACGCCGTTGTCCATGCTGTAGCGGGAGGCGCCGATAACGTGGGCTTGAATGGTGTTGATCATGGTTAAGGTTCCTTTTCGTTAGCGTTGGGTTCTGGCGGCTTGGGTTAGGCAGTAGTCGGCGAGAACGGCTAGCTCAGTGGTGTCAGGGGTCACACCGTCCAGTAGTAACGTCAGGTGTTCAGCCTGGGCGTAGTACGTCGCGGCGCGTGCAAAGTCTCGGCCATGCAGGCACCGCTGGCCCCGCTCCCTCAAAGCTCGGGAATCGAGGCAGGGGGAGTCCCCTGCCCGCCCTCCGTGGCCCTCTGGTCTTTCTGCACGGCAGTCCACCCCGGCGCGGCTGTCAACCGCTCGTGCCTCGGGTGTGACAGCCGCGCCGGGGCGGACTCGGGGAGCCGTGCGACCGACGGGCGACGGATGACGGGCAGGGGACATGGGATCAGGCCCCGTTGCCGTGGGGAGCGGGGGAGGCATCACCAGCAGGGGCATCCAGCGGTGCCTTGTCGCCACGTTCCAGTTGGGTAAGGCCGCTTTCGATCAGGCGTTCCCCCAGGGCGGAGGGGGTGAGGCCGTTGGTGCCAGCCTGGATCAAGTACCGGCTGTGTATTTCCTGGTCGAGAAAGACTCGAATAGGCTGTTTTTTACTCATGTGCATAACTCCAAAAGGGCTAAAGGCCGTTGTGGATAACGGACGGCGGGTTAGCCGTGGGGGTGTGGATAGATGCGCCGGTACCACAATTACCGAGGGACAGGGGGAGGCGTCGGCAGGTGCGGGAGCGCGGTTAGGTTTAGTGGGGTCGTCGGGAGCGTCGGTAACGCCATAGTTCAGCGCCAGGAAGGCAAGCGCTGCGTCATAGCTGGGAAAATCAATGCTATAGCGGTCACAGTGACCAAAACTGTTTTCGTAGCCGCAGACGTCATTCAGGGCGATGCCGGATAGATCCAGGGTCAGCAGGTGCGACACTGGGAAACAAATCGAAACGGCACCGGACACAGTGACGTGGATGTGAACAAAGCTTTCATGGAGGTCGCCTTGCTCAAATACACCCGACTCAATGGTGTGATAGAGCTTGCCGTCGCACAGGAGAGGCGCAACAAAGGCATCTTCACAAAGTGGTATAGAGCTAAATTTAAAGGCTCTGACGCTGAATACAACAAAGGCATCTTCACAAAGTGGTATAGAGCTAAATTTAAAGGCTCTGACGCTGAATACAGGAGCTTGGGGGGCAATAGCGTTCATTAGTGCCACTCCTCCGATTGCAGGCACTCAGCAGTGAAGAGCGCGACGTTTACAAGACGACGACGGCCGACCTTGATAAGCGGGAGGTTTCCCTGGTTGAGCTGGCCCCGCACGGTGTCGGGGGTGAGGCCGGATAGCTCGGAGAAACGCTCGACCGTCATAACGGGCACCTGAGGTGCGGGGACGTGGGGCGTATTGCTCGTTTCCATGCTGTACCTGCTCGCTGTGGCATGTTGTGGTAGTCTGAAAGACAATAAGTGACAACAAATCAGTGCTAAGCGTGTACTTAAAATAAAGTACACTCATATCTAAGGTTACTCAGAGTTGAGTATATGTCAAGCGAGCTTGCGCAAAAAATTCGTGAAATTCGTGAAGTGGAAACTTCGGGAAGGGGGGAGTTTTCGCAACTTGTTGGAATTGCGAAAAAAACATTAGAAGGAATTGAACAAACAGGCAGGGTGCCGAAAGGTGACCTTTTGCAAGCAATTTGCCAGCAATGGCCGAAGTACACCCTTTGGCTAATGACAGGTATGACAGACGAGCCGTGTGGCCAAGTAAGCCCTGAGATAGAAAGGGCACGCCGCATGTTGAAGAAAACAGGGACGGATACCAACTAGCCCAACGGGTTGTGGATAGATGGTTCCAGGGAGGTAGGCATTGTGGATAAAGAGGCAATAGATGATATTTAAGAATATTAAGAAGATGGATGCAATATACATAAAGTATAGCTGGATATGGGAGTTTATTTTAATATTTGCAGTTACTTATATTTGTTTATGTTTATTGTCTCACTTTCTTAACGATATCGTATATGATGACGCAAGAGAAATAGGTATTGTTTTTGGTGCATTAATAGCTGGCGTTATTAGTTTGATAATTTCGTTAAATAATAAAGAAAGTGAGATTAATAAATATAGAGCGAAGTGGTGTGAAGATATAAGAATTTTGGCTTATAGTTATATAGCTACTATTTCCTCCACTATTAATACTGTTAGTTTTATGGATGTTAAGTTTAAAACTCCGTATTCTAAGTTAGGTCATTACTATGATAATTTTTTTAATGCATCAGCTATGGAGGCTATAAGGGAAACAGAAGAAAAGGGGTTTGAAATAGATTTGATGCTTATGAATAAAGGTGATGAAAGAACAGAAGTCTCTGTCCATGTTCTTTTTGAAAAATTAAATAATGAGTTTTTCGAAATAATGGCTTTTATACATAGGCGTGGTGGGGAGGTTAAAGGCGGAGAAGATATTGAAAATATCGAAGAGAAAATAACGGATATCAGTAATAGACTGAGCTTGCTAGGTGGGAACTTTATAAACCCATTGATTTTTGAGGTGGATGGATACTTGAATAACGAATGGAATAAAATTGAATATGGTGGGTTTTGGTTTAGAGTTAAAAGATGTTTGATGTTTTCTGTTATACTTTCATTAAGCCTGTTTTTTATATTTAAAGTGGTGATGCAGTGAGGTTATGAGTAAATGAAAGACCAGTGAATTAATTTTATTTATAATTTGTAACTTCACCATTGCAGATAGTAACCCTATGATAGCCGTTCTGAAAGGGGCGGCTTCCATCCCAGTAAAGATAACGACAAAGTCGCCCATTGTGGGTTCGGGTCGAAATGCTTGCTGGTTCGCCAAGTATGCTAATCGCCTGCCGTTCTGACATCCCAGGTATGACAATCCCACGCGTTCTAGCGCGCACCTCAGCGTTGCGGCGTTCGGTGGTGGATTGGTAAGAGTTGCTACCGCTGCTGCGCTGGGTTTGAGTGGGAGCTTGTGAAGAACGTGGAGCCGTTGAGTAAGTATCCGGCACCAGGATAGGCAGTGTGGATAACGTGCCTGAATCCGATAATGGGACTTCGCCCTGGTCGCAAGGAGTGTCTTGGTACAAGGTACGACCATTCGAAACGCACTTATGAATATCGGCGTTGGACGCAAGTGGGATTAGTAAGGCCAGAGCCAGTAGCGTGCGTTTTTTCATCGTCCTTGATGCCTAAGCTAACCTAGGCAAAAGCTTAGCAAGAAAACCATCAGGCTGGGAGCCTAAGAAGCTAAAAAGTGCCCACGGAAGCGTGACGAAGTGAGCTACTATGGTGCTTTTAATGCCCCGTAACTGTCTGATTTTAATGTTTTTATGCGCTAGCGATAGGCTATGTGAAAATCTTGTAATCAGTAGGTCCCGGGTTCGACTCCTGGTGTCGGCACCACTATAAAAGTTGTTCAAAAACAGCACGTCACAGATTCTTAAAAGGCCGCCATTCAGGGCGGCTTTTTTGTGGGTGTCCACAAAGTGTCTACAGCGTAGACATTGCTAGGGGGTTTAAACGCGTCGCTTCTTCCAGGTGATCCGGTGCGAAATGCGCATAGCGCATGGTCATTGTTATCGACTGGTGGCCGAGTATCTGCTGTAGCACCAGGATGTTGCCCCCATTCATCATAAAGTGGCTAGCGAACGTGTGACGAAGCACGTGGGTTAGCTGTCCGTCCGGTAGTGGAATGTTCAGCGCTTTGATGGCCAGCTTGGCCCAGTCTCAGGAGCGTATTAGCCCGTTTGCCGTCACTGAGTAGCCAAAGCGCATCGCTATTGATGCCACACATGCAGGGATAGACCGCAGACAATAGGTCGCCGGCGATCGTTGCCGCATCAATCGCTATGCCACCATCGCGCAAGACGGCTTGCCTTGCCAGAGGGGCACGAGCGTTCAGCGTACTGATGATGCCTTTTTATGTTGCCTTCCCGACCATACGGCTGGCTTTATCCATCTATTATCACTAGAAGAAGCGTTTTAGTAATCTTGGGTTTCAACCCGCTCTGCTATCAAGCAAAGAAGCTCGTACATGAGGGTGGCGCCCATCAGTGCCGTGTTACCGCTGGGATCAAAGGGGGGTGATACTTCTACGACATCAGCACCAATGAGCGGTAAACCGCGGAAACCACGGACGAGCTGAAGTGCTTGTAGGCTGGTAAGGCCACCAACCTCGGGTGTCCCTGTGCCAGGGGCGAACGCGGGATCGATGCTATCGATATCGAACGTTAAATACACCGGACCGTCGCCGACGACGCGACGGGCTTCCCCGATCACGGCGTCAATACCCTTCGCATCCACTTCTTCCATAAACATGACGCGCATGCCGGTATCATGAGAATAGTCCCAGCCTTGCGTCGTGTTCTGGGCACCACGAATGCCGATCTGCACGGTGCGCTTGGGATCGATCAGGCCCTGTTCGCAGGCGAGCCGAAACGGGCCGCCATGGTGAAATTTTGATCCTTGAAACTCGTCCCAGGTATCGGTGTGGGCGTCAATCTGGATCAAGCCGACGGGGCCGTCGGCCGCTAAGCCGCGTAAAATGGGAAACGTAACTGAATGATCGCCACCAGCGCTCAGTGGAATAACGCCTGCGTTTCGAATGGCCGCGTAATAGGCGGCAATATCATCAGAGACTTTTTCAAGGTCGTAGATTGAGGAAAATCGCACATCGCCGATGTCAGCGATGCGTGCCTGGGTAAAGGGGTCCAGTCCGGTGATGTGATGTGCGCTGCGCATCATGCTCGACTGGTTGCGAATTTCACGGGGTCCGTGACGAGTGCCGGGACGATTGCTGACGCCGCCATCAAACGGAATCCCCACCAAGGCAATATCCAGCGCTTCCAAAGTGTCGGCAAGCGGAGCCCGCAGGAAGCTTGCGATCTCTCGATAACGGGGTTCGTGGCGGGGTAGGTAATGTTCGCCAGTGGCGGCATTGAGGCGAGTGCCGTCTGTGCCTTTGGCCATTTTATGCTCCTTATTGGCTTAAGCGCGCCAAGCTGGCGGCTAACAGTTGCGTGCCAACGACGGCGTCATCGAGTTCGGTATGTTCATCCGGATGATGACTAAGCCCCTTGTGGCAAGGCACAAACAGCATGGCCGTTGGGCAGTGGTTGGCGAGATGAATGGCATCATGAAAGGCGCCCGATACCAAGTGAGGCGCAGTGATCCCTAGCTCGCCTGCAGTAGCATCGATTTGTGCCGTCAGGGTGTCAGGAAAAGCCACCGGCTCAATCCGGGATAGCGAGGCAAGCGTTACCCGGCAACCTGCCCAGGTTTGTTGTGTGATGTCGTTGAACGTGGCTTCCAATGCTTTGAGTGTTGCTCCCTCTGGGTGTCGTAAATCGATACTGAAGGTGACGCGGTCGGGAATCGTGTTCACTGAGCCAGGGCTGACATCGAATTTGCCGATGGTAAAACGCACACGGTCTTCGCTATCCCGTGCGGCTTCCCGTAGCGCGGTTGCCACCGCGCAGGCACCCTCTAATGCATCGCGACGATGGGCACGTGGTGTGGTGCCCGCGTGGTTGGCGCTACCCTCTACGGTGACTTCGAACCAACTCACTCCCTGGATACCTTCTACGACACCCACAGAGGCACCCTCTTGCTCGAGGATGGGACCTTGCTCAATGTGCATCTCGATAAAGGCGTGCATAGGCGTGGCCATCGGACGACGAGGCACGTCGGCGGCGTCCATTTGGGCCAAGCACATATCAAGTGCATGCCCCATCGTCATGCCCTCACTGTCTTTAATCAGCCGGGTTTCCTCAAGGCTTCGCACATTGCAGAAAACCGCCGACCCGGAGGTACCTGGGGAGAAACGCGCCCCTTCTTCATTGGTCCAGCTCACCAGTGTTAAGGGATGGCGTGGAGTAAAACCAACCTCTTTGAGCGCGCGAAGCGCTTCAAGGCCGGCTAATACCCCCAATGCGCCATCGTACTTGCCACCTGCTGGTTGGCTGTCCAGATGACTGCCTGTCACGACAGGGGGTAGCGCGGGGTCGCTGCCGGGCAGATAGAGAAATACATTACCCATCGCGTCGACGCTCGCGTTAGCCCCAAGCTCACTGGCCTGTTCAGCAAGCCATCGCCGTGCACTGATGTCATGGCTGTCCAAGGCTAAACGCGCCACACCGCCATCTTCGCGAGCACCGATCATCGCAAGCGTTGCCAGGTCATTGGCCAGACGCTGCGGGTTGACGGCTGCAGTTATAGCGGACAACTCACCCGCGGCACGATCATTGGGCGAGGCAGGGTCCTGGACCATTGGGCTCTCCGTGGTTGTGTTTATTCGTGAACCTCGAAATGCACTTCTACCGGCTCGCAGTCCTCCCCATTGATCGGGATGATGTCCTGAGGGCAGGACGACATGGCCACGACACAGTCCATTTCAGCGCGTAGGTCGACGTAATCACCTGGTTTAGACACAGGCGGGCACCAGTCAACGTTCATCTGATCATTAACCGGGATGTTCATCCACAAATTGAACGGTTGGGGAACTTCGGGGGCATCAATGCCAATGGCTTTCATGGCCAAGCGGAGGTTATCAGCGCAATTATCGTGGTAATCCTTGACGCCTAGTGTCATGTAGCGGAACAGGTCGCAGGCGGCCATTAACGTATCGTGAATGCCCGGTGAGGTATCCGCCGTAAGGGTCATGATTGGACGGCGACGGTTGCTTATCAGTGGGTCGCCGACTTTAGGAATTAACCCGCTGAGCCAGGCACGACCATGCTCCCAGGACATGAATTCGTTGAGATTGTGGGTACTGAACGCCCAGGTATCGCAAACCTGTGTTCCATGCGTATTGATAATACGGATAGTCTGCCCTGCTTTTAGACGCACCGCTCGGCCACCCCGGGCAGCCACTTCATAACGCTCCCCCAAGACCGGCGTGCCATCTGGGGAGATTGGCGTGTCCAGCGTGTGGTTATGTCCGCAGGGCTCAGTGTTGCTTTTGGGCAGTTGCTCAATACGCGCATGATCAAAGGGTGTTGCCGAATTCATAGAGCTCTCCAGGAGTGTTGGCCATTGCCTTTACGTTGTAGAAAGGTGAATGGCACCGGTTGATAGACGAAGTCCGTCCGTTAATCGATATGACGCTCGCGCCAGGTGTTAAGAAATTGCTGAAGGCGTTCGCTTTTGGGTTGGCGGAATAGCTTGTCAGGCGCGCCGCTCTCTACCACACGGCCTTGATCCATAAAGATCACGCGGTCGGCCACTTTTGCAGCGAAGCCCATTTCGTGAGTGACCACCACCATGGTCATGCCGTCGGCAGCCAGCTTATTCATTACCTCCAGCACTTCCCCAACCAGCTCAGGGTCGAGAGCGGAAGTAGGTTCATCGAAAAACATCACTCTGGGTTTCATGGCAAGGGCCCTTGCAATGGCGACTCGTTGCTTCTGCCCGCCTGAAAGGCTCTCAGGGAAATGCCCGGCACGGTCGGCCAGGCCGACTTGTTCAAGCATGGCCATGCCTTCCTCGTTAGCATCTCGTCGCGAAAGGCCGTTGACCAGTCGCAGCGCTTCGGTCACGTTCTCAAGCGCTGTACGATGGGGCCATAAATGGAAATGCTGAAACACCATGCCGACCGGCGCGCGTACTTCGTCCACGCGCTTCTCACTGGTGCGAACACGCTTCCCACCGCTGTCTTCGTATCCCAACAGTTGGCTGTCGATATAAACGCTGCCGTGATCATAGGGCTCCAAGAAAGCCAGGCAACGCAACAGGGTCGATTTGCCAGAGCCAGAGGGCCCAATCACACACACCACCTCGGAAGGCAAAAGACTGAAGTCGATATCGTTCAGCACTTCAAGGTCGCCAAATTGCTTGCTTACGCCCTGCGCCTCGACAATCGCTTTTTGTCGGGTAGACGGTGTTGTCGCTAACGTGTCAACCATGGGCATGGCGGGTATCTCCTCGTGGTTCGATGTGGCGTGGCTGACGATTGGCTAAGCGCTTCTCCAGTGCATAGCCGCCTCGTGCAATCAGTTCAATGATCAGCCAGTAGAGCAAGGCAACCGCCAGGTAGGGCTCAATGACTTGAAACGTCTGATTGACGATAGACGTGGCGTTTTTGGTCAGGTCATCCACCGAGATAATCGATATCAGGGCAGACTCCTTTACCAAAATAATTAGCTGGTTAGTGCTTGGTGGAACTATCAAGCGCGCCATTTGAGGAATCTGGATTCGGGTTAACACATGCCATGGGGAGATACCGAGCATTCTTGCCGCTTCCAAGTGTCCTTTAGGAACTGACTTGAAACCGCCCCGGTAAATTTCAGCGAAATACCCCGCGCCATATAACCCGATGCCGACAACGCCAGCGACGCTCGCGCTTAAGTCTAAACCTATGCTTGGACCACCGTAGTAGAGTAAAAACAGCAGAATTAGCAGCGGAATCCCTCGACATATCTCCACGTAACAAGCCACCGGATAGCCGAATAGCCGAGGGTTCGCGAGCCTAAGGGCGGCAAGCACCAAACCGAGCGAAAGGGCCAGCAAGCAGCCTAGAAAGCAGATCCAAACCGTGTTCCACAAGCCTTGTAGAATAAGCTCACGTGCTTCCCATAGCATTGCGATATCAAACATGTAGGACGCTCCCTTACTCGGTGGCGAGACCGCCGACCATGCGGCGTTCCAAATGAGCGCTGACGCGTGCCAGCACCAGGTTTACGGCCAGATAAAGCAATGCCGCCGCCAAGTACGTTTCCAGTGGCTGGAACGTACGCGATGCAATTTGCTCGCTAACCCGCATCAACTCGGTCACTGCAATCACCGAGATGAGCGATGAGTTTTTTAGGATAGTGATGATTTCGTTGGTCAATGGAGGCAACGTAAGGCGAAACACCTGAGGCATGATGATGCGCTTTCGGGTTTGCCAAGCCGAGATCCCCGCCATACGGGCGGCTTCTATTTGGCCAGCTGGAATGTGGCTGATTCCGCTGCGAAAAATTTCCGATTGAAACGCTGCCGTATTCAACGTGAGTGTGAGTATCGCTGCATAGATAGGGGCTATTTCTATGCCCACTTCCGGTAGCAGGTAGTAGACCAACAGCAATTGCAGCAGGATGGGCGTCCCTCGCCAAAAGCTTCGGTAAAGGCCGCATGGCCACGACAAAAGGCGATATCGGCTCATTAACCCGAAAGCCAGTAAGACACCCAGTACCAAGCCAAATGCAATGGCGGAAAGCGAGACCACCAATGTGGTGGTCAAGCCTTTAGCAAGCGCTGGATAGTGGTTGAGCAGAATCTCAAACATATGGCACTCAGTGCGTTAGTGACGGATTATTCCTCGGAAGGAAGCTCGTCAGGCAGATCCATGGTGGAACCGAACCATTTTTCCTGTAGCTCTTCGAGCGTACCGTCTTCATTGAGTCGTTGGATTTGCTCGTCCATAAAGGCGTTAAGCGAAGCACTCTCTTCGTTATCACGGCCTGCCCACGAGAAGTAGACGGGATCGCCAAAGGTGCCGACAACTTCAAAAACCTCTGGGCGCGTACGCTCGGCTTCCAGGAGGTTAGGCAAGCTATTGATGACCACATCGACCCGTCCATTTCCCAGCTCCGCATAGGCCTCGTCGACGCCTGTATAGGTGCGGATGTCTTCAACCGGTGTTCCTGCTTCCTCTAGCTCTGCGGCTAACGCTTCCAGGGCTTCTAATTGCGCGGAACCAGACTGCGCTGCCGCGACTTTGCCCGCGATGTCTTCAGGGGAGCTGATGTCGTCTTCACCGGTGCGTTTGAGGATGGCCATGGTGGCATCGGCGATGGGGGCGCTTAAGTGATAGCGTTCCATGCGTTCCGGGGTAGCGGTCACGGAGGTGACAACATAATCAAATCGCTCACGCTCCAGCCCAGGCAGAATGCCTTGCCAAGGTAGGTCCATACGGATCAATTCCACGTCCTCACCAAGCTCAGGCATGATGTGTTCCATGATGTCAGCTGAATAGCCGATGATTTCACCATCTTCAATGTATTCAAACGGGGCGAAACGCGCTTCAGTGCCGACCGTGAACGTGCCTTCTGAGCGAATATCATCGAGCAAATCGCTGTGGGCGGTGGAGGCAAAGCTGACGCTGAGCAGTAAACCAGCGGTAATAGCCGTTGTACGATGCATGGGGATCTCCTCGGACAAGTGATGCTCGGGTCTCAGTGGCGCAAGCCATCTGATCAACAACACCTTGAGTTAAGCAGGAGTCATGCAACAATAAAATTGCTATCTTTTGATGTTCATACCTGTTTTTTTGATGTTAAACGCACTAACGTAGAGCATCCTTATGAAGCTTTCAGCCGCTGATCTTAAAAGCCTATCTGTGTTTCTGGCCGTCACCGAGCATCGTGGTTTTGCCGGTGCGCAAACGGCGCTCCACATGAGCCAATCCGCGGTCAGCTTCCACATTCGAGCGCTTGAAGAACGCGTGGGGTTTACTGTCTGTCGACGGGGAAGGCAGGGGTTTGAGCTGACTGAGCGGGGTGCGATTGTTTATGAGCGTGCCAAATTACTGCTGGCTTCAGTCGATGATTTTGACAGCGAGATGAGCGAGCTACGCAGTTCCGTCTATGGCACCCTTCGCTTAGGGGTGGTTGATAACACGATTATGGATGTAGACCTTGATCTGCAAGGCGTCATTGGTGAGTTTTTACGCAAAAATCCCAAGGCACGCCTGAATATCAATGTAAGTAGCCCCGACCGTTTAATCGGTGAAATCGCCAACGGAGAGGTACAACTTGGGATATTGCCTGAAACGGCCCAAATGGAAGGCTTGCAGCATCGTCAGGTCTATACTGAGGTGCATGGCATGTATTGCGCGAAACGCCATCCGCTGTTTGAACGCGACAGTCACCAGCTTACGGTGGAAGAGGTCATTAAACATCCCTTTGTGGTCAGGCCTTACGCCAACCTTCAAGAGCTTAAGAGCTTCCCCAATGCCCATGTTGGCGCCCATGCCTCCAATATGGAGGCCCAAGCGTTAATGATCTTGAGCGGCCATTTTATTGGCAATTTACCCCACTACTACGCTGCCCACTGGGTTGAGCGCGGAGAGCTCAAAGCGCTGTTGCCTGATCAAGTGGAAATCGCTTCACCCTTTTGTGTCGTTACGCGTGCAGGTCGGCGGCCCTCTCTTATCGTTAGGACCTTTATTCAGGAACTTGTATCCAGGCTTTGGCAAGAATCGCACTTGGTCGATGCAGATAAAGGCGAGGATTTCATGCTTGATGGGGATCATTAGGCTGGCTGTTGTTGTTTTTTATTGGCAAAACTTAATTGTCACTACATCATATTTTTTAATAATAGTATCGGGCTTTAAGTGGTTAACTATTAATTAAAGCAATAGAATGATTATTGAAATCCAGTTGAGTCATTGAAAGCTCAAGAAGGCTTATGTGTCGGGTCCCGCGTGATTAATTGCTCGTTTATTAAATAACTCGGGGCGCTTAATTTGCCATTCTTTCATCGCTGAGATCGGTGACTGATGGTGCAGCGCCTTCT
>Ga0208979_100377_pt1 | contig 34313 bp, 35 predicted proteins | sample HotLakConsUCCSLE_FD_184738 | JGI IMG/M metagenome (GOLD analysis project Ga0208979, IMG submission 184738) | Hypersaline microbial mat communities from Hot Lake, Washington, USA - Hot Lake Consortium UCC-SLE (SPAdes) | ecosystem: Environmental > Aquatic > Non-marine Saline and Alkaline >... | reverse complement strand
TCGGGAAGAAAGGGGAAAGCTTGGCCATCTGCTCGTCGGTCAGCCAGAAAAGGTCGCTCATGTCACCGCTCCGTTTTCCGAGCCGTGAATCACGCAGCGCGTTGAAAATCAATGCATCCTGACCCTAGACACAAAGGGCTCGAGGCAGACCATCTTATTAGATGCCGCCGCTAGCCTTTGACCCGCCCCCACAGATCATACTCCCCGGCCTCGTCGACTTCGACAGCCACGATGTCTCCGACCGAAAGGCCCTCTGTGGCCTCGTCGATGAACAGGTTGCCGTCGATCTCGGGGGCGTCGCCCCTGGTGCGGCAGGTGGCGATGCCGTCCGCGTCGATCTCGTCGATGATGACGTCCATCACTTTTCCGACCTTGGCGGCCAGTTTCGCCTCGGAAATGGCCTGCGCTTTTGACATGAAGCGATCCCAGCGGTCCTGCTTCACCTCGTCCGGCACATGATCAGGCAGCGCGTTTGACCGCGCGCCGTCGACGTTTTCGTACTGGAAACAGCCGACCCGGTCGAGTTGCGCCTCGTCCAGCCAGTCGAGAAGGGTCTGGAATTCGTCCTCCGTCTCGCCGGGATAGCCCACGATGAAGGTCGAGCGCAGGACAAGATCGGGGCAGGCCGCGCGCCATGCGGCGATCTCGTCCAGCGTGCGGGCGGCGGCGGCCGGGCGCGCCATGCGCCGCAGGGTGCCCGGATGCGCGTGCTGGAACGGGATGTCGAGATAGGGCAGAAGCCCGCCTTCGGCCATCATCGGCACCAGGTCGCGCACATGGGGGTAGGGGTAGACGTAGTGGAGCCGGACCCACGCCCCGAGGCTCCCCAGATCGCGGGCCAGATCGAGGATCGGGAATTTCGCCTCCCGGTCGGTCCAGTCGGTGCCATAGGCCGAGGTGTCCTGGCTGATCACCAGAAGCTCGCGCACCCCGGCCTCGACCAGCTTTTCCGCCTCGCGCATCACCGCGCGATGGGGGCGGGAGGCCAGTTTGCCGCGCATGTCGGGGATGATGCAGAACTTGCAGGTATGATTGCAGCCCTCGGAAATCTTGAGGTAGCTGTAATGCCGGGGCGTCAGTTTGACCCCTTGGGCCGGAAGCAGGTCGATGAACGGGTCGGGCGCGGGCGGCACGGCCCGGTGGACGGCATCAAGCACCTGTTCGTATTGGTGCGGCCCGGTGACGGCCAGAACGCGGGGATGGGCGCCGGTGATATAGTCGGGCTCCGCCCCCAGACAGCCGGTGACGATCACCCGGCCATTCTCGGCCAGCGCTTCGCCGATGGCATCAAGGCTTTCGGCCTTGGCGCTGTCGAGAAATCCGCAGGTGTTCACGATCACCGCATCGGCGCCCGCGTAATCGTTCGAAATGCCGTAGCCTTCGGCCCTGAGACGGGTGAGGATGCGTTCGCTGTCGACCAGCGCCTTGGGGCAGCCAAGGCTGACCATGCCGATGGTCGGCTGGCCCGCGCGGACGTCTTCGGTCAGGCGGGCGCGCGAAAGGTCGGGGCGAAGGTCTGGCGGGTTCTGGGACATGCGCCCGCTATAGTGCGGATGGCGCCGGCAGGGAAGCGGGTCAGTCGCGGTAGTCGAAAGACGGGATCACCTCGTTCGGTCCGAAAAGCGGGGTCCCGTCGGGGCCGGTGGAGAACTGGCCCGCATTCATCAGCGTGGCATAGCCATGCACGAAGGACCACAGCATCATCTCGGTCCGGTATTGGCCCTCTGATGCGTCGGCCTTGTCCCAGTCAAGCCCGGTGGCGATGGTGCGAAGCACCGCGTAGCTGCCCGATGCGGCCTCGGCCAGGTCGGGCGCGTCATGGTCGCAGAACATCGGCGAGAACATCAGTTCGAACAATTGCGGGAACTCGCGGGCAAATCTGACATAGCCCGACAACGCCGCAAGAAGCGCGTCGCCCCGCGTCGCGCCATGCCCGACGCTGTCCTGCATGTAGGCGCGGTGCCGGCGAAAGCCCTCGGTGGCAAGGGCCGTATGGAAACCGCGCAGCGAACCGAAATGGTTCTTGGGCGCCGTGTGGCTGACGCCCACCCGGGCGGCGACAGCCCTGAGCGAAAGGTTCTTCAGCCCGTCGGATTCGAGCATCTCCAGCCCGGCCTCGATCAAGGCCGGCTTCAGGTTGCCGTGATGATAGGCGCGAGCGGCGGGATCTTTTGTCATGTTTTCGGATATGCGCTGAATATTTCCACCGTAAATTTTTTTCCTTGCCAGCGCAAGGCTTGGCGGTCATACATATTTCCATCGGAAATTTACGGCGGAGATATCTAGCCATGTTGCCCTCCGAATTGTTCGCCGTGGCGAATGCGCTGGCACTGCCGGGCTGGGCCATCCTGATCCTTGCGCCCCGGCGGTGGTCATTCCTGAACGCGATCCCGGCCCTGGTGATCCCCGCGCTGCTGTCGGCGCTTTATTCGGTGCTGATCCTCACCCACATGTCGGCAACGGAGGGCGGCTTCGGCGATCTTGAATCGGTGCGGCGCCTCTTTTCCGATGACCATGTGCTGGTGGCGGGCTGGGTCCATTACCTGGCCTTCGACATGCTGATCGGGGCGCATGCGGCGCGGATGATGGACAGGGCGGCCGTCGGCCGGGTCGTGCAGGCGCCGATCCTTCTGGCGACCTTCATGCTGGGGCCGATCGGATGGCTTCTGGCGCGGGCGACGCAGGCAGGCTTGTGCCCGGTGCGCGGGCGCGCGCCCTTTGCCATGGTCCGGAAGGTGGAGGGGTGAATGTCGGCACATGATGACATTTCGCCCCGCCCCGTTGCCGATCCGTTCGGCACCCTGACGGCGATCTTTCTCGTCCTTCTGGCCATTGCGTTGCTGTGGGGGCTGGCCGATGGCAGACGGATCGACGGGGTGGCCGTCTGGGTCAAGCCCGCGAAATTCTCGCTCTCGCTCGGGCTGCATTTCGCGACGATGCTCGTCATCGCCCGAGCCATGGCAGAGGCGGGGCGCAACGCCGCTGGCGTCGCGGCCTGGACCACGATCATGGGTGGGGCCGCCCTGTTCGAGATCGGCTACATCTTCTTCATGGCGGCGCAGGCGCTGCCATCCCACTACAACCTGGCGACCCCGCTATCCTTCGTGCTCTATCACCTGATGGGGGTCGGGGCGGTCATTCTGGTGGCGGGGCCCTGTTTCATCGTCCGGGCCGCGCTGCGCGATCCCGGGACGCGGTTCGGCCCTGCCACACGCGAGGGCCTCTGGTGGGGTGCCCTTCTGTCGGCGGTCCTTACGATTATCGTCGCGGGCGCGCTGAGCACAGGGACTGGCCGTTTCGTCGGGGTTCCCGGACCGGATGCGGCGGTGCTGCCGATCGTGGGATGGTCAGCCAAGGTGGGCGACCTGCGCGTGCCGCACTTCTTCTCGCTGCACGCGCTACAGGTGTTGCCGCTTGCGGGCCTCTGGCTTGATCGCACGGGCCGCGGATCGGTGCGCGCGATCCGCATCGCCGCACTTGGCTGGACGCTGATCGTGCTGGCGACTTTCGCTCAGGCCCTGATGGGGCTGCCGCTGATCCGGCTCTCGTAGGGCGGGACTGGTCCCGCCCTACCTTTTGCGGTCCCGGCGGGAGGACATGGGCTGAAAGGCCACCCCCACATGGGCCTCGCAATAGGGCTTGCCCGACTGGACGGGCAAACCGCAGAACCAGAAATCGGGCGTGGCCGGGTCGCCGACGGGCCATTTGCAGGTCTTTTCGGTCAGTTCCATCAGCGTGAGCTTCTTTGCCGATTTCTCCACCTCCGATACCTTGGCCAGCGCCTCGGGGCTGATCTCGTTGGCCGAGGGCTGCGGCGGCAACGGCTGGCCCGCGGGGATGATCGCGCGGCGCGCGGCGCTCATCGGCGGCTCGCTCGTCTCCTCGGCGGCCGGGGCTGCCGGCTCCGGTTCGGCCGTGGGCTTGGGCGGGGCCTCTGCCTTGGGTTTGGGGGCGGGCTGCGCCTTGGCCGCGGGGGCAGGCTGTGCCGCACCTGCACTTGCGGTCGGTCCGGCGCCGCCTGCGCCCGCCCGATTGGACAGGCCCAGCCGATGGACCTTGCCGATGACGGCATTGCGGGTCACACCGCCCAGTTCCTTGGCGATCTGGCTGGCGCTTTGGCCCTCGCTCCACATTCTCTTGAGCGTCTCGACGCGTTCGTCGGTCCAGGACATGGCAATTCCCTTGGATTGGTCCGGCCCGACGGACCCGGAACGGGCGGCAGGGCCTTGAGACTTTGGTCGCTTTCCTATTCTAAGCGCGAATACGCCGGATACAAGCCGACCGGCGGATAAGCGAGGGGAGCGGGAAATGCAAGAGACACGCAGCCATGACACGATGATGGGGGTCCGCCGGTTCGGGCGGGTCAACTGGCTGGGCCTCGCCACGCTGATCGAACGCGAGGTCCGGCGGTTCATGAATGTCTGGAGCCAGACGATCATGGCGCCCCTGATCAATGCGGGCCTGTTCCTGCTGATTTTCGTGATCGCCGTGGGTCCGAACCGGGGCCCGGTGATGGGCGTGCCCTTCGTCACCTTCATCGCGCCGGGGATCCTGACGATGACGGTGATCCAGAACGCCTTTGCCAACACGTCCTCGTCGCTGGCCTCGGCCAAGGTGCAGGGCAACATCGTCGACACGCTGATGCCGCCGCTTTCGCCGGCCGAACTGGTGATCGGCTATGTCAGCGGTGCCGTGGCGCGGGGGCTTCTGGTGGCGGTCGTGATCGCGATCGGGGTCTGGCTGCTTCTCGGGATCGGGATGCAAAGACCGCTGGTCGTGCTGTTCTATGTCGTGGCGGGATCGGTCTTCATGGGCGGGCTTGGCCTTGTTGCGGGGATATTCGCCAACAAGTTCGACCAGCTTGCCGCGATTTCCAATTTCATCGTCACGCCCCTGGCCTTCCTGTCGGGCACCTTCTATTCGATCGAGGCAATGCCCGAGGTCCTGCAGGCCGTCAGCCATGCCAACCCCTTCTTCTACGTGATCGACGGGGTGCGGTTCGGGATGCTGGGCATTTCCGACAGCCCGCCCCTGCGCGGCGCGGTGATCGTGCTGGCCTCCGCCTCGGCCGTGGTCCTGCTGTGCTGGCACTGGTTCCGGCGCGGATACCGGCTCAAGGCCTGACGCGGCGGGCGGTGGCGAATGAGGCTTTCCAAGTCGCGCGACCTGGCCTAAAGGGCTGTCATGTCATTCGTGCCCGCAGCCAGCCCGATCCGACGCCGACGCTGATCGGCCCCGCCGCCCCGGCCCTGGGGGTCGGCGCATGTCATGCCATCCCAAAATCGTTGACTTGGCCCAAGTGCTACGGCACTTCTCGGGCTTCTTGAAACCCAAGGATATCCAGATGATCCCCTCTGTCCTGCCCACCTATAACCGCGCGCCGCTTTCCTTCGTGAAGGGCGAAGGCTCCTGGCTGGTGGAGGCGGATGGGCGACGTTTTCTCGACCTGGGCGCAGGGATCGCGGTAAACGCGCTGGGCCATGCGGCGCCGGAACTCGTCAGGGTGCTGACGGAACAGGCGGGGCAGCTGTGGCATGTCTCGAACCTCTACCGCATTCCGGCGCAGGAACGGCTGGCCGACATGCTGGTGGAAATGACCTTTGCCGACACGGTCTTTTTCACCAATTCCGGCACCGAAAGCTGCGAACTCGCGGTCAAGATGGCGCGCAAATACTGGTATGACCGGGGCGCGCCCGAGCGCACGCGCATCCTGACCTTCGACGGGGCGTTCCACGGACGGTCGAGCGCCGCGATCGCCGCCGCCGGGTCGGAAAAGATGACAAAGGGCTTTGGCCCCCTTCTTCCCGGTTTCACCCAGCTGGGGTTCGGCGATCACGAGGCGCTTCTGGCCGCGATGCGGGAGCCGGATGTGGGCGCCGTCATGGTGGAGCCCGTTCAGGGCGAAGGCGGCATCCGGCCCTTGCCCGATGCCTGCCTCAAGGGTCTGCGCGATCTGTGCGACGAGACGGGCGTGCTGATGATCCTCGACGAGGTGCAATGCGGCATGGGCCGGACGGGGCGGCTCTTTGCCCATGAATGGGCCGGCATCACGCCCGACATCATGATGGTGGCCAAGGGAATCGGCGGCGGCTTTCCCCTCGGCGCGGTTCTGGCCACCGAGGATGCGGCCCGCGGCATGGGCGCGGGCACCCACGGCTCCACCTATGGCGGCAATCCGCTGGGCTGTGCCGTGGGGGCGAAGGTGCTCGAGATCGTGGGGGATCCGGCGTTTCTGGCGGATCTGAACCGCCGCGCGGGGCTGCTGCGCCAGGGGCTCGAGGGTCTGGTGGCCAGCCATCCCGACGTCTTTGCGGGCCTGCGCGGGGCGGGTCTGATGATGGGTCTTGTCTGCAAGGCGCCCAATACCGATCTGGTGGCCGCCTGCTATGCCGAAGAGCTGCTGACGGTCGCTGCCGCGGACAATGTCGTGCGCCTACTGCCCGCGCTCAACATCAGCGAAGAGGATATCGGCATCGCGCTGTCGCGGCTCGACAAGGCGGCCGCCCGTGTGTCCGGGGCCACGGGCTGAAGCGGGCGCTCCAATCTGCATTATCCGGGCGTCCGCGTGGGCGAGCCCGAAACGAAAGACAACAAGATGAACCATTTTCTGGATATCAATACGACCGATGCCGCCGAATTGCGGCAGATCATCGAAGGCGCGCGCGCGATGAAGGATGCCCGGGCGGGCCGCCCCAAGGGCATGAGTGACGACGAGACGCCGCTTGCGGGCTACATGGTGGCGCTCATCTTCGAGAAACCTTCGACCCGGACGCGCGTCTCCTTCGACGTGGGCGTGCGCCAGATGGGCGGGCAGACCATGGTCCTGTCAGGCGCCGACATGCAGCTCGGCCATGGCGAGACGATCGCCGACACCGCCCGGGTCCTGTCTCGTTATGTGGACCTGATCATGATCCGCACCTTCGAGGAACAGACCCTGATCGAGATGGCCGAACATGCGACCGTGCCGGTGATCAACGGGCTGACGAACCGGACCCATCCCTGCCAGATCATGGCCGACATCATGACCTTCGAGGAACATCGCGGTCCGATCGCGGGGCGCAAGGTCGTGTGGTCGGGCGACGGCAACAACGTGTTCAACAGCTTTGCCCATGCGGCAGGGCAATTCGGTTTCGACCTGACCTTTACCGGTCCCCCGCCGCTCGACCCCGAGCCGGGATTCCTCGAAGAGGCGCGGTCGAAGGGCGTCGATATCCGGATCGAGCGGGACCCCCACAAGGCGGTCGAAGGCGCCGACCTGGTCGTCACCGATACCTGGGTGTCGATGCACGATCCCGTCTCGGCTCGAGAGAGGCGGCACAACCAGCTGCGCGGCTACCAGGTGAACGAGGCGCTGATGGCCCGGGCCAAGCCCGATGCGCTGTTCATGCATTGCCTGCCCGCCCATCGCGACGACGAGGCGACAAGCGCTGTGATGGATGGTCCGCATTCGGTGATCTTCGACGAGGCGGAAAACCGTCTCCATGCGCAAAAGGCGATCATGCGCTGGTGCCTCGGGGTCTGACCGGAACGTCCGACAGGGATGGAAACGCCCAAATTTACCTAAATTTGGGCGTTCACCAAAATTAAGGAATTTTGGTGCGGCCTCAGAGCGATTTTCGGTATTCCTTCAGGAAATCGCGCAGACCCTCATCGTCGACCAGCTTGATCGCCTTCGACAGGGCCACCCATTTGCGGTCCCTGTCATCGGCCTCGGGATAGTCGCGCCGCGTCTCCGAGACCTTCAGTTCGAAGACCTTCACGAGGCAGGGCTCGGGCCGGGCCTTCGGTCCGCGTTCCTTTATCGTCATGAAGCTGCCCACGGGCTTGCGCGCGACCTTGGCCTTGCGCACTCCGGCCTCTTCCCAGGCTTCGATCCGGGCGGCCTCGCTGTTCTTCTTGCCGTCCATGGGCCAGCCCTTTGGCAGGATCCAGCGCCCGGCCGACGACGTCACGAGAAGGACCTCGGGTTCCTTCTTGCCCTTGCGCAGGCACAGCGCCGCCAGTTGAAGATGCATCGTCGTGCCAGCCTCGTCCACGATGGTCGCAAAATCTGCCTTGGGTGAAATTCTCATGAACTGTGCTCGCCGGATTATTGTTATTTGCGAGAATGATACGAAGAAAGTGTCAAAAGATCAATTTTTTCGATCGACGGCCCGTTTCGTGCGGGTGGTGGGTGGGGCGGATGTGGGGTCTTCGGGCCAGGGATGTCTGGGATATCGCCCGCGCATGTCCTTGCGCACATCGCCGTAGCTGTCGGCCCAGAAGCGCGGCAGATCGGTCGTCACCTGCACCGGCCTCTGCGCGGGCGACAGCAGGACCAGTCGCAGCGGCTGGCCGCCGATGCAAGGATGGCGTGTCTGTCCGAACAGCTCCTGCAGGCGCAACTCGATCGTGGGCAGATCCTGCCCGTAATCTATGGGCACCCTGCGGCCCAGCGGTGTCACGAAATGGGCGGGCGCCGCCCTGTCCACCGCCTGCGCCTGATCCCAGTTCAGCATCGCGCGCAGCGCGTCGGTCGCGTCGAAGGCGCGCCACGCGGCGGCGGTCGTGATCCCGCCCAGATGCGGGGCGAGCCAGTCCTCCAGACCCGCCAGAAGCGCGGTGTCCGACAGGTCGGGCAAGTCGGGGCGCGTGTCGCGCAGCAGCGCCACCCGCGCGCGGAACCGCTCTGCCGCGGGCGACAGGGTCAGGCCGATCTCGCGGATGCCGTCGCACATGGCCCGGGCCAGCGCGTCGGGCGGGGCCTCGGTCCAGCGTCTTTCGGACAGGGCAACCGCGCCCAGACGCTCTTCGATGCGGGCCTCGACGCGGCCCTGTCGCCGCGACCAGCGACAGATTTGGTCCGGCGTGATGCGGTCTGCGAAGATCTCGCGAATCTCGGCCTCGGTCACGGCGATGGCCCCCCTGATCCGGGCTTCGCGACCGGCGCCATCGAGATCGGTGGCTACGAGAAAGGGGCAGCCGGCAAGGCTGTCGTCATCGTAAAGGACCGCGCCGCGCCCGCCCGACAGAAGGTATCGCGGCGCATCGCCGGGCCTGCGCTTGCCGATCCTGTCGGGATAGGCGAGTGCTGCCATCTGGGCGGGGCCATATCCGTTGCCCGAGGGCAGACCCTCGGCAAGGCGCCGGGCCTCCCGGGTCAGATCGGCAAGGGCCGAGCGCGCGCTCGCGGGCGGGCTGCGCCTGCCGGCGATCATCTCGAGGCGGGGCACGAGGTCCGCGCCCGACATGCCGGGCAGGGGCCTGCCTGCCATCAGCGCGGCAAGAGGGGCGGCCCGGCGCCCGGCGCACAGCAGCATGTGGGCCAGCCGGGGATGGACGGGGCGGGCGGCGATCCGGCGGCCATGTCCGGTGATGTGGTCCTGCCGGTCAAGCGCCCCCAGGTCGCGCAGAAGCGCGCGCGCCTCGGCCAGCGCGCCATCGGGCGGCGGGGTGAGAAAGGCCAGATCGGCACTTCCCCAGAGCGCGAGGTCGAGGGCCAGGCCCGCAAGGTCCGCCACCTCGATCTCGGGCGGGGCAAAGGGCAGGAGCGCGCCGTCTTCGCCTTTCGTCCAAAGGCGGTAGGCCTGCCCCTCGGCCACGCGGCCCGCGCGGCCCGCCCGCTGGGTCGCCTCGGCGCGGCTGACCCGTTCGGTCACCAGCCGCGACATGCCGGTGCCCGGATCGAACCGGGCGCGCCGGGTCCAGCCGCTGTCGACGACGACGCGGATATCCTCGATGGTGAGCGAGGTTTCGGCGATGGAGGTGGCCAGCACGACCTTGCGGATCGCGGGGTCGGTCTCGGGCGCAATCGCCCGGCGCTGATCGGCGAAGGGCATCGCCCCGTAAAGGGGCCGGATCGCGAAGCCGGGGCCAAGCCCCTGTTTCAGCATCCGGGCGGCAGCGCGGATTTCGCCCGCGCCGGGCAGGAAGACGAGGATGCCGCCCGAAGTTTCGGCCGCCGCGCGCTGTGCCAGATCGGCCGTAGCCTGTGCGAGCGGCCGGCCCTTGGGCGCGGGGCGTTCGGCCCAGCGGATTTCCACGTCGAATCGGCGCCCTTCGGAGGTGATGACGGGTGCGCCGCCCATCAGATCGGCCACCGGCGCGGCATCCAGCGTCGCGGACATCGGCAGGAGGATCAGGTCGGGCCGGAGCGCGGCCCGCACCTCGAGCGAAAGGGCCAGCCCCAGATCGGCGTTGAGGGAGCGTTCGTGGAATTCGTCGAAGAGGATCGCCGAGACGCCCGGCAGCTCCGGGTCGGATTGCAGCATCCGGTTCAGGATGCCTTCGGTCAGAACCTCGATCCGCGTCCCGGCCGAGACCTTCGCCTCGCCCCTGATCCGGTAGCCGACCGTTTCGCCCGGTGATTCCCCCAAGGTGCGGGCCATGCGTTCGGCCGCGGCGCGCGCGGCGATCCGGCGCGGTTCGAGCATCAGGATCCGCCCCGGCGCAAGACCGGCCTCCAGAAGGGCGAGCGGCACGCGGGTCGTCTTGCCGGCCCCCGGCGGTGCCTGAAGCACGGCCTGCCCGTGGTCGCGCAGGGCGGCCATCAGATCGGGGAGGGCGGCGTCGATGGGAAGGGCGGTCATGGGCCGGTTATCGGCTAGCGTCGCCGCGAGGTAAAGCGCCCGCCGCAACGCCAAAGGCCCGGCATGGTGCCGGGCCTGTCAGCTGGTCGGTCCTGTGCCGTCGCGGCTCAGGCTGTGGCGGTCGCCTTGGCGATTTCCTTCTTCACCTTCAGCGCGTTGGCCGACAGTTCGTCGTCCTTGGCCTTGGCAAGATAGGCGTCCAGCCCGCCCCGGTGATCGACCGAGCGCAGGGCCGCCGACGAGATGCGGAACCTGAACGACCGGCCCAGCGTATCGGACTGGAGCGTGACATCCTGAAGGTTCGGCAGGAACCGGCGGCGGGTCTTGTTGTTGGCGTGGCTGACATTGTTGCCAGTCATGGGGCCTTTTCCGGTCAGTTCGCAACGGCGCGACATGGGGTGTGTCCTCGTATCTGTGGGAGCGCCTGAAGGAGAATCTCCCCCGGCTCAAACGGAAAAGCCCCGCGCGGGCAGGGCCTCGAATTCGGTTCCGGGCAATTACGCAGATTCCGGACAGGCGTCAACCCGCTATGTGTCGGAACCGGCCTGGGGTTCGAGCGCCCCGGCGCGGGCGCGTGCCGTCCGGGCAAGGGCCGGATGCCGCGTGGCGGCGGCCGCCGCAAGGCGCGACCAGTAGCCGGGCGCGCCGCGCCGCGCCTGCGCATGGCTCTTGCGGATCGGCCGAAGGTCTGTCCGTGCGTCGCGCGCGGCGCGCTGGATCAGCCAGGCCTTGCCGCAGTCGCGCAGAAGCCGCGAGGCCGGGTGGCCGCCCCCCGCCAGCCGCAGGATCCGGACATTCGGAAACAGCGCTTCCAGCGCGCGGGCATGGGCAAGGTCGGCGGGAATGAAGGGATCGACAAGGATCAGCCCCGACGGCCCGCCCTCGCGCGGTGCCGGTATCGCGCCGATCGCGGGGTCAAAGCCCGCGGCCTCGGTGCCGTAGCGCCATTCGAAGGGCGCGACATCGGGATCGAGCGAGACCTGGGGCGAGACGGCCACGACCCGCTCCGCATTCATCGCGCGGGCAAAGCGGAACGCGCCATAGCCGCCCATCGACCAGCCCAGCATGTGGACCGGAGCGAACCCGGCGGCAAGCGCGGCAAGCGTCTGTTCCAGCGCGGGGGTCTCGTCGTTGATGAACCAGTCATTGGCGCGCGACTTGATCGAAAGCTGCGAAAAGCCCGCCTTTTCGAACTGGGTCGAGGCGGAGGGCGCACCGAAATCGCGCTTTCCGCGCTTGCGGAAATCGAAGGTTACGATCAGCGGGCCGCCGGGCCGGTCCTGGCGCAAAAGACTGGCGCGCAGCCGGTCCCCGTCGAAAACGGTGACAAGGCTCATGCGCCGGACAGCAGGGGGGCCAGCGCCTCGCGCGCCGCGGCGACGGGCGACAGATCCCCGCGCGACACCTGCGCACGCAACGCCTCCAGCCGTTCGGCCAGAACCGGGTCGCGGGTCAGCAGGGCCATCATCTCGGCCTTCAACTCCTCGGCGAACCAGTATTCGGCCTGTCCCGCACGCGTGGCCTCCCAGATGCCGCTTTCGCGGCGCCATCGCGCCAGATCCGAGATCTCGGACCAGGCTTCGGACAGGCCGTCGCCCGTCGCCGCCGAAACGCACAGCGCCTTGGGAAAGCCGTCGGGATCCTGCGGCCGCTTGCGCAAGAGGCGCAGGGCGCCCGCGTAATCGGCCTGGGTGCGGATCGCCTGGGCGCGCAGATCGCCATCGGCCTTGTTGACGAGGATGATGTCGGCCATTTCCATGATGCCGCGCTTCACCCCCTGAAGCTCGTCTCCGCCCGCGGGTGCCAGCAGCAACACGAAGATATCGGCCATCTGCGCCGCGATCGTCTCGGACTGGCCGACGCCCACCGTCTCGATCAGCACAACGTCGAAACCGGCCGCCTCGCACAGGGTGATCGCCTCGCGGGTGCGGCGGGCGACACCGCCCAGTTGGCTTTGCGCGGGCGAGGGTCGGATAAAGGCGCGCGGATCGCGGCTGAGCCGTTCCATCCGGGTCTTGTCGCCCAGGATCGACCCGCCCGACCGGGCCGAGGACGGGTCGACCGCCAGCACCGCCACGCGGTGGCCGTTCGCCGTCAGATGCAGGCCAAGCGCCTCGATGAAGGTGGACTTGCCGACGCCGGGCGTGCCCGACAGGGCGATGCGCAGGGCCTGCCTTTCGGCGCCGACCGCGGCGATCAGGGCCGTGGCCCGTTCGCGGTGATCGGACCGGCCGCTTTCGACCAGCGTGATCGCGCGGGCAAGCGCGCGTCGGTCTCCGTCTTGCAGGGCGCGGGCGAGGGAAGCGACGTCAGACAATGCCGCGGCTCCACAGGTAGTAGATGAATATCCCGCCAAACAGCAGGATGTTGAAGGCCACGATGCCAAGAACGCCGAGGATCCGGTCCTTGCGTTTTTCCTTCGGGTCGACCGACCTGAGATACTCCGCGACGACCTGGTGCGCCGCGATCACCCGGTTCTCGTCGATCCGGCGCGCCATCTTGGGCGTCTGGACGAACTGTTGCGCCTCCGCCAGATAAGCGGCCTCGCGCGACACCTTGCGCGGCAAGAGGCGGCCCGCCTTGCGCAGCTTGTCGGCCAGTGTCGGGCCGCGAAGGCGCAACCGCTCTGCCATGAGCGCGTCGATTTCCTCGAGCCGTGTGATCAGCGGGTCCTTCGTCATGCGCGCGACACTAGCGTCGGGCGCGGCCGGCCTCAATGGCTCTGGAAGCGCGGGGCCGTTTCGCGCTATGGAGCCCCCATGTTGAACACGATCGAGACAGGCACCGACGAGGGCCACCCCCCGCTTCTGATCGCGCATGGTCTGTTCGGATCGGCCCGCAACTGGGGCGTGATCGCCAAGCGGCTGGCCAATGCCGGGCGGCGGGTCATCGCGGTGGACATGCGCAATCACGGGCAAAGCCCGTGGTTCGACAGCCACGATTACCCGGCACTGGCCGAGGATCTGGCCCGGGTCATCGGGTCGCAGGGGCCGATGGATGTGCTGGGCCATTCGATGGGCGGCAAGGCCGCGATGGTGCTGGCGCTGCACAGGCCCGACCTCCTGCGCCGTCTGGTCGTCGCCGATATCGCCCCGGTCGCCTACAGCCACAGCCAGTCCCACAATATCGCGGCCATGCGCCGTGTGCCCGTCGAGAGCGTGGCCAGCCGCGCCGAGGCCGCCGAGGCGCTGGGCCTTGATGAGCCCGAGGTCGCGGCGTTCCTGCTGCAAAGCCTCGAAATGGGCGAACGGCGCTGGCGACTGAACCTCGATGTTCTGGAACGCGAGATGGACAAGATCACCGGCTGGCCCGAGGTCGGGGGCCGGTTTGACGGCCCGACCCTGTTCCTGTCGGGGGGGGCGTCGGATTACGTCACGTCCGAGGCCCGGCCCGTCGTCAAGGCGCTGTTCCCCGAGGCGCGCTTCGCGACGATCCCGGGGGCGGGCCACTGGCTTCATGCCGAAAAACCGCGCGAATTCGAAGAGACGCTGCGCGCCTTTCTCGAGGCCGAGTGATCCGCACCGGGGCGGGGGACAAACCCCGCTTTGGCTTGCGATGCGGCGCCGCAGGCCATAAATCGACACAACCCGCAGTTTCCCGAAGGCGCGTTTCATGGCCCAACCCCCCGTCCCGTCCGAACAGGATCGCGCCAAGTCGAAGGATATCGGTGCGCTGCGGGAGTTGTGGCCCTTTGTCCGCCCCTACCGGCTCCTGCTGACGGCCGCGCTGGTCGCGCTTGTGATGACGGCGATGGTGTCGCTTGTCCTGCCGATCGCGGCCCGGCGGGTCGTCGACAATTTCAACGTCGCCGAAGACGATCTGCTGACCGGCTATTTCATCGCGGCCATCGGGGTGGCGGGTCTTCTCGCCGTCGGATCCTCGCTGCGCTACTACCTTGTCACCCGGCTGGGCGAGAGGGTCGTGGCCGATATCCGCAAGGCCGTCTTCGACCGGATGATCGGCATGAGCCCGGTCTTTTTCGAAAAGATCATGACGGGCGAGGTTCTCAGCCGGATCACCACCGACACCACGCTGATCCTGTCGGTCATCGGCTCGTCGGTGTCGATCGCGCTGCGCAATGCCCTGATCCTTGTGGGCGGCATCTCCCTGATGCTGTGGACAAGCGTGAAGATGTCGCTGCTGGTGCTCTGGCCGATCCCGGTGATCATCGTGCCGATCATCTTTCTGGGCCGTCGGGTCCGGGCACTGAGCAAGGAAAACCAGGACTGGATCGCGGCCTCGTCGGGCGATGCCTCCGAACAGCTTCTGGCCGCGCAGACGGTGCAGGCCTTCACCCACGAGACACTCAGCCGCCGCAAGTTCGGTGACGTGACGGAGAAAAGCTTCGACGCCGCCAAGCGGCGGATCACGGTGCGCGCCCTGATGACGGCGATCGTGATCTTCATCGCGTTCTCGGGGGTGGTCGGGTTCCTGTGGATGGGGGCCAATGACGTGCGTTCGGGCGTGATCACGGTGGGCGAGCTGGTCCAGTTCATGATCTACACGGTCATGGTGTCGGGCGCGGTGGCGGCCCTGAGCGAGATCTGGGGCGAATTGCAGCGCGCGGCCGGCGCGACGGAGCGGCTGGTCGAGCTTCTTTCCGCAGAGGACGCGGTGACCGATCCCGCCGCCTCCCCGGTCCGGCAGGGGCGGCGCGAGGGCCGGATCGAGTTTCGCGATGTGCATTTCTCCTATCCGTCGCGTCCCGGCATCTCGGCGCTTGACGGGGTCAGCCTCGATGTGCGGCCCGGAGAGACGGTGGCCCTTGTCGGCCCGTCGGGGGCGGGCAAGACCACGATCATCCAGCTGATCCAGCGGTTCTACGATCCGCAATCGGGGGCGATCTTCTTCGATGGTGACGATCTGCGCACGCTTGCGCGCGAGGAATTCCGCCGCGACATCGCCCTGGTGCCGCAGGATCCGGTGATCTTTGCCGACACGGCGCGCGAGAACATCCGCTTCGGCCGGCCCGATGCCACCGACGAAGAGGTCGAGGCCGCGGCACGCGCGGCCGCGGCCGATGAGTTCCTGCAAGACCTTCCCGACGGCTATGACAGCTATGTGGGCGAACGCGGCGTGATGCTGTCGGGCGGTCAGAAGCAGCGCATCGCCATCGCCCGCGCCATCTTGCGGGACGCGCCGGTCCTGCTGCTGGACGAGGCGACAAGCGCGCTTGACGCCGAAAGCGAGGCCGCGGTGCAAAAGGCGGTGGAACACCTGTCGCGCGACCGCACCACGCTGATCGTGGCCCACAGGCTGGCCACCGTGAAGAAGGCCGATCGCATCGTCGTCTTCGACAGGGGCCGGATCGTGGCGCAGGGCACACATGATGCGCTGGTCAGCGAAGGCGGGCTCTATTCGCGGCTCGCCCGGCTGCAATTCACCGAAGGGGCGCTTGCCTCCTGACATTGTCGTGACCGGCGCATCCGGCAGATTTCGCCGCGTCACGCTTGCCTAATGGGCAAAGCTCGGCTTCTGTGGTCCGAGGGAGAGCCGGACCGCGGGTCCGGCAGTCGAGATCAGTTCAGGGAGGAGGCGCGATGACCTTCAGCGGTGTTGCGGATCGTGACGCAATCGAGGCCGAGCAGCCATTCGCCGAGCGCGATCTGCCAAGGACGACATGGGCGCTCCTGTCGCACACGGCCGAGCGGTTCGGGAACCGCAAGGCGGTGACCTATCAGTTGTTCTCCGATCCCGGCGCGAAAGACGAGACCTTCACCTGGTCCGAGCTTCAGGCAAGGACGGCCCAGACGGCCAACCTCTTTCGCTCTCTCGGTGTGGGCGAAAACGATGTGGTGGCCTACCTTCTGCCCAATTGCAACGAGACGATCCTCGCCTATCTGGGCGGGCAGGTGGCCGGCATCGTGAACCCGGTCAACCCGCTTCTCGATGCCGAACAGATCGCCGCCATCCTGCGCGAGACGGGGGCCAAGGTTCTTGTCACTCTGCGCGCCTTTCCCAAGACCGACGTGGCGCAGAAGGCCGCCGAGGCGGTCCGGCTTGCGCCCGATGTCGAAACCGTGCTCGAGGTCGATCTGCACCGCTACCTGACGGGGATCAAGAAACTGATCGTGCCGCTGATCCGGCCCAAGGTGACGGTCCGCCACAAGGCGAAGGTCCTGAACTTCAATGCCGAGATCGCGAAACAGCCCCGGACCCTTGCTTTCGCCGATGCGACCGGGGACCGGCCGGCCGCCTATTTCCACACCGGCGGCACGACGGGCATGCCCAAGGTGGCGCAGCACCGGTTTTCGGGCATCGTCTACAACGCATGGCTGGGCGAAAGGCTCTTGTTCACCGAAAAGGACGTGCTGATCTGCCCGTTGCCGATGTTCCATGTCTTTGCGGCCATCGTGGCGCTGGGCGCCTCGCTGTCGTCGGGGGCGCAGATCGTCTTTCCCACGCCGCAGGGCTATCGCGGGGACGGGGTCTTCGACAATTTTTGGAAACTGATCGAACGCCACAAGGTCAGCTTCATGATCGCCGTGCCCACCGCCATGTCGGCGCTGATGCAGCGCAAGGTGGATGCCGATATCTCGTCGCTGAAGCTTGCCTTCTGCGGATCGGCGCCCCTGCCGCTCGAGCTTTACAAGAAATTCGAGACGGCCGCCGGCGTGACGATCTGCGAGGGCTATGGCCTGACCGAGGCCACCTGCCTTGTCTCGATCAATCCGCCCGACGGGGAAAAGAGGGTGGGCTCCATCGGGATCCCCTTTCCCCATACCCATGTGCGGATCATCGACCCCGCGAAACAGATCGACCTCGGCGTCGACGAGGTGGGCGAGATCTGCGTTGCCAATCCGGGCGTGGCCAACGGCGACACCTATACCGAGCCCGACAAGAACAAGGACCTCTACTATCACTGGCCCGAAACGGACGACTGGTTCCTGCGGACGGGCGATCTGGGGCGGCTGGATGCCGATGGCTACCTCTGGATCACGGGCCGCGCGAAGGATCTGATTATCCGCGGCGGCCACAATATCGACCCCGCCGAGATCGAAGAGGCGCTGGCCGGTCATCCGCAAGTGGCCTTCGTGGGCGCGATCGGCCAGCCCGACGCGCATTCGGGCGAAATCCCCTGCGCCTATGTCGAACTGGTCGACGGGGCCACCGTCAGCACCGACCACCTTCTGACCTTTGCCAAAGACAGGATCGCCGAGAGGGCGGCACATCCCAAATACCTCGAGATCCTGCCCGAATTGCCGAAAACGGCGGTGGGCAAGATCTTCAAGCCCGACCTGCGCCGCAAGGCGATTGCCCGGATCTACAATGAGGCGCTGGCCAGCGCCGGTGTCGCAGCCGAAGTCACCGAGGTGATCGAGGACAAGAAGCGCGGCCTTGTCGCCCGTATCCGCAAGACCGGCGAGACCGGCGATGACGATGCGGTGCGCGCCCTGGGCGCCTTCACGCGGCCCTGGGAATGGGTGGAGTAAGGCACATCCCTGACGCGAAACCGCTGGTTTGACTTGCCTTCGGGTTGAGCGGCGGTCTATCCGTTCCGGAGGATGACCCAGACCGAGGCCTGACATGACCGGATCCGTGACCCGAAACTGGGATGTCTTGTGCCTTGGCCTGCCGGTCATGGAATTCGTCGAGACAAGCCCGGGGCTTTACCGGCGGATGCCCGGCGGAGACGCGGCCCGTGTCGCGGTGACGGTTGCCCGGTCCGGCGGAGTGGCGGCGATCGCGGGGCGTCTCGGGGCCGACGGTTTCGGCGTGGCCTTCCGCGAGATGTGCCGGGCCGAGGGCGTCGATGAGACCGCCGTTACCCTGGACCCGGCGGCGCCGACCGCCCACGGCTTTCGCCATCTCACGGATCCGGGCGGCGTGGTGTGGCCTGCCGATCCGGGGGCCGCGGGGGCGTTGATGCGGCCGGGCGATATCGCGGGCGACATCATCCGGGCCGCGCGCATCGTCCATGTTTCGGGCACGGGCTGTGCCGTTTCGGCCGGGTTTGCGGCGCTCGCGCGGGAGGCCGCGCAAGAGGCCGCAACCCGCGGCACGCGGGTGTCCTTCGACCTGAGGCTGCCCGCTCCGGCCCGCGAGGCCGGGCCCGGCCGGATTCTCGCGCATCTGGCCGAGGCCGATGTCGTCACCGCCGATCTGCCGACCGCGCGCGCCGCGCTGGGCTCTGCCGCGCCGGAGCGGCTGGTCGACATGCTTCTGTCCTGCGGGCCGCGGGTGGCCCTGCTGTGGATGGGGGCCGAGGGCGCGTGGCTGGCGGGCCCGGATGGGCGCAAGTTCATCGCGCCGTTCCGTCCGGGGCTTTCGGGGGATGCGGATGTCTTCATCGGCTATTTTCTGTCGGGCCTCACCGCCGGGGACGACCTGGCCGAGGCCGCGATCCGCGCAAGCGCGGCGGCGGCCCATGCCGTACCCGACGGGGCGGCCCGCTCAGCCTGAGACGCCGATACCCCCCGCCTCGGCCTGGTTGCAGCCCAGGATCGCGGGGCCGAACCCGGTGGCGTCATCAAGGTGGACCCGACGCACCGCCCCGTCCTGCCAGCGGATGTAGAAGGGCGCCCAGTCGGTCGTTCCGATCCCGTCCGGCGCCGTCCAGTCGCCGCAGGCAATGCGGCTTCCGTCCGAGGCCGGATAGACCCGCACCCGCCGCAAGTCCGGGCCCCCGCCGGAGGTCGTGTCGATGATCTGTTCGATCATCGCCATTTCGGCCGGGCCGGGGGCCGCCGGCGCAGCCGTCGTGACGACGCCCCCGGCGCAGCCACCGAGCCACACGAAAACCAGGGTGATGATCGCGCCACGCCGCATGAGAATACCTCCCCTTCGGGAGGCATCAAGGCCCGGTCATGGTTAATGCGGGGTTAAGCCGTGCGGCCGATCAATCCTTGGCGCGTTCCACGTAGGAATTGTCTTCGGTGTTGATGACGATCCGCGTGCCCACGCTGATATGGGGCGGCACCATCACGCGCAGCCCGTTCGAAACCGTCGCGGGCTTGTAGGACGACGACGCCGTCTGACCCTTGACCACCGGTTCGGTCTCGCTGATCTCGACCGTCATCTTCTGGGGCAACTCGATCGAGATCGCCACGTCGTTGTGCAGCGCCAGATGCACCAGCATCCCGTCATTGAGGTAGACCTTGGCATCGCCCACCACGTCTTCGGCGACGGTGACCTGTTCATAGGTCTCGGGCTCCATGAAATGGAAACCCTCGCCGTCTTCATAGAGGAACTGATACTGCTTTTCCTCGACATGGGCGCGTTCGACCTGTTCCGTCGTCTTCCAGCGTTCCGATACCTTCACCCCGTCGGAAATCCGGCGCATGTCCACCTGCGTCACGGGCGTGCCCTTGCCGGGGTGGAAATTCTGTGCGGTGAGGACGACATAAAGCTTCTCGTCGACTTCGATGACATTGCCCTTGCGGATGCTCGATGCGATGACTTTCACGACCTTGTCCTTCGGCTGAAACGCGATTTCGGCCCGACTACCCGATTACGGGAGAAACCGCCAGATGAAAGCAGACGAACCGTGGTGGCGCCCCGAGGCACACGAGGCGCGCAGGCCCCTGCTGCTGGCGCGCAACCGGATCCGGCGGGCCTTTCGCGGCTGGTTCGAGGCGCGCGATTTCCTCGAGGCCGATCCGCCGGGATTGCAGGTGTCCCCGGGAAACGAGGCGCATCTGCATGGCTTTGCCACGACGCTTGAGCGGCCGGACGGGTCGTCCGTGCCGCGATACCTGCACACCTCGCCCGAATTCGCCCTGAAGAAACTGTTGTCGGCGGGCGAACGGCGGCTGTTCAGCCTCGGCCATGTCTGGCGCAACCGCGAGGGCGGGCCCCTGCACAGCGCGGAATTCACCATGCTGGAATGGTATCGCACGGGTGAAGATTATGAGACCCTGATGCAGGATTGCGCGGCGCTGGTGGCCCTGGCGGCCCGCGAGGCCGGGGCAGATGTGCTGCGCTGGCGCGCGGCGGAATGCGATCCCTTCGCGCCGCCCGAACGGGTCGATCTGGCAGGCGCGGTCCAGCGCCATGCCGGGATCGACCTGATGGCCACGATTCGGCCCGACGGATCGACCGATGCCGGTGCCCTGCGGCGGGCCATGGGTCAGGCGGGTCTCGGCGTGGCCGCCGATGACGGCTGGTCCGACATGCTGTCGCGGATCCTCGTGGCAAAGGTGGAGCCGCATCTGGGCCATGGGCGAATGACGATCCTCGACCGCTATCCTGTGGCCGAGGCCGCACTTGCCCGCCCCGCACCCGACGATCCGCGCCTTGCCGAACGGTTCGAGCTTTATGCCTGCGGGGTCGAACTCGCCAACGGGTTCGGCGAGTTGACCGATCCGGTCGTCCAGCGCGCCCGGTTCGAGGCCGAGATGGAGGAAAAGGCGCGCATCTACGGGGATCGCTATCCTCTGGACGAGGCGTTCCTTTCGGCCCTTGCCACGATGCCCGAGGCGTCGGGCATCGCGATGGGGTTCGACCGGCTTGTCCTGCTGGCCACGGGCGCGCCCCGGCTTGACATGGTGCAATGGGCGCCGGGGGACTGAGTGGGCTCAGTCCGCCGCGATCTCCTGCATGACGGTCAGGAAGTGCCGCACCTCGGCCAGCGAATTGTAGTGGCACATCGACACGCGGATGCAGGTGTCAAAGCCCAGCGGATCGAGGATATTGCCCGAATAATGATCGGCCTTGCGCAGATGGGTGCGGATGCCGGCCGCGTTCAGCCGGTCGACCACCTCGACCGAGGGGGTGCCCGCGTGAACGAAGCTGACCAGCCCCTTGCGCGCCGGGTTGTCCGCACCGCCGATGACGGTGACGCCGGGCAACTGCGCGAGGCCCGGCAGGTTGCCGGTGCCGTGGATCATCGCGTCGGTCAGGGCGGTTTCATGGGCATGGATCGCCTTGCCCGCGGCGCGGAAACGGTCCTTCCGGACGGCGCCGCCGCCCAGTTCGCCGCCCAGCCAGTCCATGTAATCGACCACGTCGATCATCGTGGCATAGGCGCCGGTGTCGCGGGTTCCCAACTCCCAGTTGCCCTCGGGCCCGCCATCGAGCGCGTCATGGGGCAGGGCAGAAAGCCGGTCCGATATCCAGGCCAGCCCGTAGCCGTGGCGCGAAAACGCCTTGTAGGGAGAGATGACATAGCCATCCACGTCATAGGCCGTAAGGTCGATGCTGCCATGGGCGGCGTTCTGGATGCCGTCGACGATGATGATGCAGTCGGGGGCCACGGCCCGGATCGCCGCCGCGCAGGCCGCGACGTCGACGCCCATCCCCGTGACCGGCGAGGCATGCAGGATCGTGGCGACCACCGTATCGGGAGTGACGGCCGCGGCATAGGCGGCCGCGGAAACGGTGCCGGTCGCGTCGTCATGCGCGATCAGCCTGTGGTCCTGCCCCGCGATGCGCGACCAGCGCGCGCAGGCCGACCGCGTGGCGGGATGTTCGAGCGTGGAGCCAAGGACAATGCCGTCCCGCGCCGTGCCAAGGCAGGCATTCATGATCAGCCGGAACAGAAGTTCGGTCCCCGATTCGCCCACGAAGAACTGCCCGCCCGGGGCGTTCATGAAGTCCGCCAGATCGGCGCGCGCCTTGTCGATCGTGTCGACAAGTGCGCGGCTGCCGGGATTGGCGCGGCCCTGGTTGTCGGGGATTGCCGCATACCGGGCCGAGGTCTCGACCACGGATTTCAGCGTCAGCGCACCGCCGGCATTCTCGAAAAAGACCCGCGGCCCCTGCACGGGGCACCGGTCGACCTGGGCGAACCGGTCCCGGATTTCGTCAAGGAGTGTATCGTCAAGCATGTCTTGCCCCGGCAAAGTTGAAATCGGCGCAAACCTGCGCCGGGGCTCGTCCGGGTGCAACGGCTATTTCCGGGGCGGGTCAGACCGCGGCGGAATGCGCGGCCTCGGGGGTGATGGTCTGGTCGAGCGCGCCTGCGATCACACGGCTCAGTGCGATGTATTCGGACGGAAGCCGCAACACCCCGTCCTCAAGCACCGTCACGTCGGGAAAGGCCGCGTGAAGGCTGGTGATCGCGGCAGAAATCTCGGCCGCCATGTCGCGATGGTTGTTTTTCAGGCGTGCCTCGGTCAGGGTGCCGTCGCACAGCAGCTCTTCGATCATGTCGCCGAACAGCTCGTCCTTCGGTGACAGCACATAGCCCTTGTGCCCGGCAAGACCCTCGGCCGCGATCCGTTCGGCATAGGCCGAGGTGGAGACGGCATTCTGCACATAGCCCTGCGGATAGCGCGAGATCGCCGAGGCGCCCATGCCGATCAGCGTGTCGGCCGGATCGTCGGTATAGCCCTGGAAATTGCGGCGCATCCGCCCGGTATCGGCGGCCAGCGACAGACTGTCGGTGGGCAGGACGAAATGGTCGATGCCAAGAGGCCGATATCCCGCCCCGACAAGAACGTCGCGGGCGAAGGTCGACAGGTCATACCGTTCTTCGGTCGAGGGCAGCGACGCGTCGGGGATCATGATCTGGCGTTTCGACATCCACGGCACATGGGCATAGCCGTAAAGGGCCAGCCTGTCCGGCGCCAGCTCCAGCACCTGCTCAAGCGTGGCGCCCAGCGTCGCCTTGGTCTGGTAGGGCAGGCCGTAAAGCAGATCGAGGTTGAGGCTTCTCACGCCATCCTCGCGCAGCCTGCGCACGACCTTCTGGGTGACCTCGTAGGATTGCAGCCGACCGATCGCCTCCTGCACCTTCTGTTCGAAATCCTGCACGCCGATGCTGGCGCGGTTCATCCCGAATTCGGCCAGCACGTCGATCAGTTCGGGCGCGGCCTCGGTGGGGTCGATCTCGACCGAGAATTCGAATCCCGGTGCCGCCGGAAACGCCTCGAAGACCTCGGTCAGAAGGCGGGTCATCGTCTGGGGCGACAACAGTGTCGGTGTGCCGCCACCCAGATGGAGCCGCGCCATATCGACACGCCCCGGCAGGCGCGAGCGCACCTCGCGCAATTCCGACAGCAGGCTTTCGACATAGACATCGACCGGCCTGAGCGTGCTGGTGCCCTGCGTGCGGCAGGCGCAGAACCAGCAAAGCCTTCTGCAGAAAGGGATATGGAAGTAGAGCGACACCGCCGAACCCTCGGGCACGGCCGCGAGCCAGTTCGCCTGGTTGCGGTGACCCAGATCGGCCTGAAAATGGTTGGCCGGGGGATAGCTCGTGTATCGCGGCACTTTCGCCGAGAACAGGCCGTATTTTTCGAGGAGGAGGTGTTCTGTCATGTCAATTTATGTATACTGCTACCAGTGTGCGAACTTTGATACAGATCAACCGATGAACATGATGCTGAACGAGCGCGTCAAGTGCAGCGAATGTCCTATACGTCATAGGGCCGTGTGCTCCAGATGCGATGAAGACGAGATCGCGCTTCTCGAAGCGATGAAGATGTACCGAAGCTACAGACCCGGGGAGACGATTCTCTGGCGCGGGGACGAGCTTCAATTCGTGGCCTCCGTGGTCAAGGGGGTGGCGAGCCTTTCGAAAACACTCGAAGACGGCCGGACCCAGATGGTGGGTCTGTTGCTGCCTTCCGATTTCATCGGACGACCGGGCCGTGAATTCGTGGAATTCGACATCACCGCCATCACCGATGTGACGCTGTGCTGTTTCCGGCGCAAACCCTTCGAGGAGATGATCCAGACCACGCCCCATGTCGCGCAGCGGCTTATGGAAATCGCGCTGGACGAACTGGATGCCGCGCGCGACTGGATGCTTCTTCTGGGCCGCAAGACAGCCCGCGAAAAGATCGCGACCTTCCTCGAGATGCTTGTGCGGCGGACGAATGTGCATGGCCTTAACGGCACCAGTTCCGACCTGACCCTGCCGCTGACCCGCGACGAGATCGCCAATTATCTCGGGCTCACCCTCGAGACAGTCAGCCGCCAGCTGAACGCTCTCAAGAACGAAGGCATGATCCGGTTCGTCGACCGGCGCCATTTCGAGGTGGTCGACCTCATCGCCCTGCACGAGGCGACCGGAGACGATGCCGACGGCGGCCTTCCGGTTTGACTTGAATCAAGGCGGCCGCCGCGCCGTTATTGCATGTTCGTCCCGACAACAAAGGAGGCGAACATGTCCCACACCCCCCACGAACTCCACGAGGAATTCCCGGATAAGGCCCAGCGGATCTCGGAACTGAAATCCGCGGACGCGCATTTCGCGCGGCTTGCCGACGATTATCACGAGATCAACCGCGCGATTCACCGCGCCGAGACGGATGTCGAGCCGACCGACGACCTCCACATGGCCGAAATGCGCAAGAAACGCCTGCATCTGAAGGATCAGATCGCCGGCATGTTGGTGGCATAGCCATGTTCAGGAAAATCGTTGTGGGCGTCGACGGGTCGGAACCGTCGGTGCATGCGGTCGAACAGGCCGCCGAACTCGCCCGGCTCTGCGGCGCAGAGCTGCACCTGATCAATGTCCCCGCCTACGAGACGACGGCGCTCGTGACTTCTGGCATCGGTGGTTACGTTCCGCTGACCCCGCTGCCACAGGAAGACGGATTGATGGAGGCCGGCAAGCAAGTGGTCGAGCAGGCCGCCAAGGCCGCGGGCATGGAAGCCGAGGTCTATGTCCGGCAGGGCGATGCGGCGGCACGTGTGGTCGAACTGGCCAAGGAGATCGACGCCGATCTCATCGTGACGGGCCGGCGCGGCCTTGGCGGGCTGGCAAGCCTCGTCCTGGGCAGCACGTCTCAGCGCATCATCCACGGGGCGCCCTGCGCCTGCCTGTCGGTGGTCTGATCCCACTTGATGCAGATCAAGGCGATGGCGGGACCGCCGCCGTAATCCCGAAGCTGCCAGCAGGCGCCGTCGCGCGCTGAGAACAATCAAAGGTTGTCGTATGGACTATTTCAAACTCGTTGCGTTGGCGCTGGTGATGCTAGTGTCAGCGATCGCGGCGGACTGGGGGCATGACATCGCTTACCGGATCCACGCCCTTATCATCTTTGCCGTCGCCGCCGGCATGTTCATCTGGACGCTTCGGCGCACGGGCGAACCTGCCGCGATCCCTGTCGATAGCACCGGCTACATGGACGATGTGGTCCGGGCCGGGGTCATCGCAACCGCCCTCTGGGGCGTGGTCGGGTTTCTCGCCGGGACATTCATCGCGTTCCAGCTTGCCTTTCCGGCGCTGAACTTCGACTGGGGACAACCGTTCACCAATTTCGGGCGCCTGCGGCCCCTGCATACCTCGGCGGTGATCTTCGCATTTGGCGGCAATGCCCTGATCGCGACATCCTTCTACATCGTGCAGCGGACATCCGGCGTGCGGCTTTTCGGCGGCAAGGCGGCCTGGTTCGTGTTCTGGGGGTATCAGCTGTTCATCGTGCTGGCGGCGACCGGATACCTTCTGGGGGCGACCCAGTCGAAGGAATATGCCGAACCCGAATGGTATGTCGACATCTGGCTGACGATCGTCTGGGTTGTCTATCTCGTCATCTTCATGGGGACGATCTTCACCCGCAAGGAACGGCACATCTATGTCGCCAACTGGTTCCTGCTGAGCTTCATCATCACGGTGGCGATGCTTCACATCGTCAACAACCTGTCGATCCCGGTCTCGATCTGGGGATCGAAGTCGGTGCAGGTCTTTGCCGGTGTGCAGGACGCCATGACCCAGTGGTGGTATGGCCACAATGCGGTGGGCTTCTTCCTGACCGCGGGCTTCCTCGGCATGATGTATTACTTCGTGCCCAAGCAGGCCGGCCGCCCGGTCTACAGCTACAAGCTGTCGATCATCCACTTCTGGGCGCTGATCTTCCTGTATATCTGGGCCGGTCCGCACCACCTGCACTACACGGCGTTGCCCGACTGGGCCTCGACGCTGGGGATGGTGTTCTCGATCGTGCTGTGGATGCCCTCCTGGGGCGGCATGATCAACGGCCTGATGACGCTTCAGGGTGCCTGGGACAAGCTGCGCACCGACCCGATCATGCGGATGTTCGTGATCAGCCTCGGTTTCTACGGCATGTCGACCTTCGAAGGCCCGATGATGTCGATCCGGGCGGTCAACTCGCTGTCGCACTATACCGACTGGACGATCGGGCACGTGCATTCCGGCGCGCTTGGCTGGAACGGCATGATCACCTTCGGGGCGCTCTACTTCCTGACGCCGCGGCTTTGGGGACGTGAGAAGATGTATTCCATGCCTGCCATCAACTGGCACTTCTGGCTCGCCACGATCGGCATCGTTCTCTACGCCGCCTCGATGTGGGTCACCGGGATCATGGAAGGCCTGATGTGGCGCGAAGTCGATGACCAGGGCTTCCTCGTCAACAGCTTTGCCGACACCGTCAGCGCAAAGTTCCCGATGTATGTGGTCCGTGGTCTTGGCGGGGTGATGTATCTCACCGGCGCGCTGATCATGGTCTGGAACATGTGGATGACGATCCGGGGGGCCAAGCCCGCCGTGACGCCCGTCCCTGCTGCAACGCCGGCCGAGTGAGGAGACTGACAGATGGCTTTCATTGACAAGCACAAGGTCCTCGAGCGGAGCCCGACGCTCCTGTTCATTTCCTCCCTCCTGGTGGTGACCGTGGGCGGTATCGTGGAAATCGCGCCCCTGTTCTGGCTCGAGAACACGATCGAAGAGGTGGAAGGGGTGCGCCCCTACACCCCTCTCGAACTGACGGGGCGCGACATCTATATCCGCGAGGGCTGCTATGTCTGCCATTCGCAGATGATCCGCCCGATGCGCGACGAGGTGGAGCGTTATGGCCATTACAGCCTCGCCGCCGAGAGCATGTATGACCATCCCTTCCAGTGGGGATCGAAGCGGACGGGGCCCGACCTCGCCCGGGTCGGCGGTCGCTACTCGGATGCGTGGCATGTGGATCACCTGGTCGACCCGCAATCGGTGGTGCCGGAATCGATCATGCCGAAATACGGGTTCCTGCTCGATCAGACGATCGAGCCCGAGCATATCGAGGCGCTTCTGTCGACGCACCGCTTTGTCGGTGTGCCCTATAGCGACGAGATGATCGAAGAGGCCGCGGCCGATTTCTATGCCCAGGCCGATCCTTTCGCCGACGTAGACGGGCTGGAAGAACGCTATGGCAACGTGACGATCAGCAATTTCGACGGTCAGGACGCCCTGACCGAGATGGATGCGCTGATCGCCTATCTCCAGGTTCTGGGCACGATGGTCGACTTCTCGACCTTCACCCCGGTCCCGAGCCGATAGGAGGGCGGAATGGATACCTATTCCCTTCTTCGACAGATCGCGGACAGCTGGGTTCTTCTGGCGCTGTTCGGCTTCTTTATCGGCACGGTGGTCTGGGCCTTCTGGCCCGGGCTGACCCCGGCAAGGCGCGATGCCAGCGAGATCCCGTTCCGCAACGAAACCGCCGCACGCGACCGTGCGACCCCTGAGGAGAGCGATGATGAGTGACGCTCCGAAAGTTGACGAAGAAACCGGAGTCGAGACGACCGGTCACAGCTGGGACGGCATCGAAGAGCTGAATTCCCCGCTGCCGCGGTGGTGGCTGTGGACCTTCTACCTCACCATCATCTGGGCCGTCGGCTACACCATCGCCTATCCGGCCTGGCCGATGGTCAAGGGCGCGACCGAGGGGGTGCTGGGTTGGTCCACACGGGCCAATGTGGCGACCGAGATCGCAGAGCACGAGGCGCGCAATGCCGATCTGGCCAACGAACTGGTCTCGGTCGACCTTGCGACGCTCGAAACCGGCTCCGCTCTGCAACGCTACGCCACGTCGCGGGGGGAGGCGGTCTTCATCGCCAACTGCTCCCAGTGTCACGGATCGGGTGCGGCGGGCGTTCAGGCGGCGGGTTATCCCAACCTTCTGGACGATGCCTGGCTCTGGGGCGGCGAGATCGACCAGATCGCCTATACGGTGCGTCACGGCATCCGCAACGAAACCGACCCCGATGCGCGCTGGTCCGAGATGCCGGCCTATGGCGACACCTTCAGCCGCGACGAGACGAAGGCGGTGGTCGAATATGTCTACAGCCTGAGCTCCGACGATCATGACGCGTCCCTTGCCGAAGAGGGCTCCACCCTCTTTCTCGACAATTGCGCGGCCTGTCACGGCGACGATGCGATGGGCAACACCGACCTTGGCGCGCCCAACCTGAGCGATGCGATCTGGCTTTATGGCGGCGATCGCGAAACCCTGACCGAAACCGTAACGAATGCCAGGTTCGGCGTGATGCCGGCCTGGGGACAACGGATCAGCGAAGCCGATGTCCGCGCCGTATCCGCCTACGTCCACTCCCTGGGAGGAGGGGAGTAAGGCGGTCAGGTTCGTCGGGTTCAGGCCCGGCGGACCCGTGCCCCGGGGCGATACTGTTCGCACCTTTGATCGACCCCGGGGCCTCGACCCGTCCGCCCGCGCTCCCCTGGCGCGGGCGGATTTTTTTCATGGCGGACCGGCCTTCGCGGATCGGGCAAAACGCCGCAGTGCGGGGCAATTGATCCACATCAAGGAAAAATCCGGCCCGTCCGCGCAGGTTCGAAACCACAGTGTGCGAACAGATTCAGGTGAGACGACATGTCAGGGACCCCCGACGCCCCGAAGCTTTATGCCGCCCGGGAACCGATTTTCCCGCGGCGCGTGAAAGGCACGTTCCGCAATCTGAAGTGGTGGATCATGCTCGTCACGCTGGGGATCTACTATGTCACCCCGTGGATCCGCTGGGACAGGGGCCCGCAACTGCCCGATCAGGCGGTTCTGATCGACCTGGCCCACCGGCGATTCTATTTCTTCTGGATCGAGATCTGGCCGCACGAATTCTACTTCGTGGCAGGGCTCCTGATCATGGCGGGTCTGGGGCTGTTCCTGTTCACCGCGGCGCTGGGCCGGGTCTGGTGCGGCTATACCTGCCCGCAGACCGTCTGGACCGACCTGTTCATGCTTGTCGAACGCTGGATCGAGGGTGACCGCAACGCCCGGGTTCGGCTGCATCACGCCAAGTGGGATATTCGCAAGACGCGGCTGCGGCTGACGAAATGGATCGTCTGGCTTCTGATCTCGGTGGCGACGGGCGGGGCCTGGGTCTTCTACTTTACCGATGCGCCGGCGCTGGCGGTCGATCTGGTCAATTTCAGTGCCCCGGCCGTGGCCTATGGCACCATCGGCATCCTGACGGCCACCACCTTCATCTTCGGCGGCTTCATGCGCGAGCAGGTCTGCATCTACATGTGCCCCTGGCCGCGTATCCAGGCCGCGATGATGGATTCCGACACGATCACCGTGGCCTATCGCGACTGGCGCGGCGAGCCGCGGGTCAAGGGCCGCAAGCGGCGCGAAATGGCCGCCGAAGCCGAACGGATCGCCACCGAAGAGGCCGAGCGCGGCCGTGGTGCTGCCGCCTATCGCCCGACGCCCTATCCCGGGCTGCGCGGTGCCGAGCCCGAGGTGCAGACGCCCGCAGAGGTCGAGGCGGCGGGGCCGGGCGATTGCATCGACTGCATGGCCTGCGTCAATGTCTGCCCCATGGGGATCGACATCCGCGACGGTCAGCAGATGGAATGCATCACCTGCGCGCTGTGCATCGATGCCTGCGACGAGGTGATGGAAAAGATCGGCAAGCCGCGCGGCCTGATCGATTATCTGGCCCTGTCGGACGAGCCGCGCGAACGTGCGGGCGAACCGCCGCGCCCGATCTGGCAGCATGTCTTCCGCCTGCGCACCCTGATCTATACCGCGATCTGGTCGGCGGTGGGTGTGGGCCTTCTCTATGCGCTGTTCATCCGCACGGATATCGAGCTGACGGTCGCGCCGGTGCGCAATCCGACCTTCGTCACCCAATCCGACGGGTCGATCCGCAACATCTATGACATCCGCCTGCGCAACAAGGCGGGCGAGGACCGGGAATTCCTGCTGTCGCTGACTTCGGACGAAGTGCTACAGATCGACCTCGAGGGCGAAGAGGCCGGGTCGATCACGGTGCCGGCCAACAGCACCTATCTTCAGCGGGTCTATGTCACGGCGCGCGACGAGGATCCGGCATCGGATGCCGATGTGACGGATCTGCGCTTCTGGATCGAGGATCTGGAAAGCGGCGAACGGGCCAGCAAGGCCTCCACATTCAACGGAACGGGTGAAAGCGATGACTGAGATCAAGGGATGGCATGTTCTGACGGGGTTTGTTCTGGCCTTCGGCGTCATCGTCACGGTCAACCTCACGCTGGCCTTCAACGCGGTGCGGACCTTTCCGGGGCTTGAGGTCAAGAACTCCTACGTCGCAAGCCAGGTCTTCGACGAGAACCGCGACGCCCAGCTTGCCCTGGGCTGGGAGGTTTCGGCCGAAGTGACGGATGGCCTGCTGCGGCTGGAGGTTCTCAGGGACGGCCGGGCCATCACGCCCGAGATCGTCGAGGCAACCTTCGGACGGGCAACCAGCGTGGCGCAGGATCAGATCCCCGTCTTCGAGGATCGCGGTTCGGCGTGGGTGGCGCCGGTCGATGCGGGGGCCGGAAACTGGAACCTGCGGGTCAAGATGCTGGCCGATGACGGCACGCTCTTTCAGCAGCGTATCGTGGTGAGGGTGAACCGGTGACAACCGCCGTCTGTCCGGCCTGTTCCACCTCGTCTCTGGCGGTCAGCCAGGCCGAGGAGGCGCGGGCCAACGTCTTTCTCTCGCTGCCCGAGATCCATTGTGCGGGCTGCATCGGCAAGGTCGAACGCGCGCTCAACGATCTGGACGGCGTGCGCCATGCCCGCGTGAACCTGTCGCTCAAGCGGGTTGCCATCGCCTCGGACCTGCCGGTCGCGACACTGGTCGAGACGCTGGCCGGGGCCGGTTACGAGGCCCATCCCCTCGATGCCGAGATCCTCGACAAGGGGCAGGACGCGCAGGGCCGCGCGCTTCTGTTCCGGCTGGGCCTGTCGGGCTTTGCCATGATGAATGTCATGCTCTTGTCGGTGTCGGTCTGGTCCGGGGCCGAGGCGGCGACGCGCGACATGTTCCACCTGATTTCGGCGGCGATCGCGTTGCCGGTGGTTCTGATCGCGGGGCAGCCCTTTTTCCGCAATGCGTGGTCTGCGCTGAAGGTGCGCACGCTGAACATGGACGTGCCGATTTCGCTCGCGATCCTGCTGGCCGCGGGCATGTCGCTCTTCGAGACGCTTCAGGGCGGTGAACATGCCTATTTCGACGCGGCGCTGGCGCTGACCTTCTTTCTGCTGATCGGGCGCTATCTCGATCACCGGAGCCGGGCGGCCGCCCGTTCGGCGGCAAGCGAGCTGTCGGCTCTCGAGGTGCGCACCGCCACGCGGATGCGGGGCAACGCGACCGAGGTGGTCGACGTGGCGGAACTGGCCATCGACGATGTGATCCTGATCCCCACCGGCGTGCGCGTGCCCGCCGATGGCATCCTTCTGAGCGCAGAGGGCCGCACCGACCGGTCCTTCCTGACCGGCGAAAGCGAGGCGGTGCACCTCGCATCCGGCGCGGCGGTGCAGGCGGGCGAGGTGAACCTTGGCCAGCCGTTCCGCATGCGCGCGACGGCGGTGGGCGAGGACACGACCCTGCGCCGGGTCGCGGCGCTGGTGGAGACCGCCGAAAACGCGCGCAACAGATATACCGCGCTGGCCGACCGCGCGGCCCGCATCTACGCACCGACGGTCCACCTTCTGGCGCTGGCGGCGTTTCTGGCGTGGATCGCGGCCACGGGCGATATCCGCCACGCGATCAACATCGCCATCGCCGTCCTGATCATCACCTGCCCCTGCGCGCTGGGCCTTGCGGTTCCGGCCGTGTCGACCGCCGCCATCGGCAAGCTGTACGATCTAGGCTTTCTCGTGAAATCGGGCACCGCGCTTGAGCGGCTGGCCGAGGTCGACACGATCGTCTTCGACAAGACCGGCACGCTTACGCAGCCCGGCTTCGACCTCACGGTCTCGGGTCTCGATCACGAGGCGCGCGCCGTCGCCCGGGCACTGGCGCAGGCCTCCAGCCATCCGGCCTCCCGCGCGCTGGCCGAGGCGCTGTCCGCCACCGCCCCCGCCGAGGTCGATGAAATCGACGAGGTGCCGGGCCATGGCGTCGCGGGTCTGTGGAACGGCAATGTCGTGCGGCTGGGCCATGGTGCCTGGATCGGGGCGGCGTTCCACGGCCTGGGTCTGCGGATCGGCGACAGCTGCACCGAGATCGTCCAGTCCGAAAGGCTGCGCCCCGGCGCGCCCGAGGCGATCGCCGAGCTGAAATCCATGGGCTATGACGTGATCCTGATGTCGGGCGACCGCACCGCCGCCGTCGAGGAAGTCGCGGCCCGGCTGTCGATCCCCAAGCTGCATGCCGGCGTCAGCGCCGAGGAAAAGCACGCGATCCTGACCCGGCTTGCCGATGACGGCCACCGGGTGGCGATGGTGGGCGACGGTCTGAACGACGCGGCCTCGCTGGCCGCGGCCCATGCCTCCATCGCGCCGTCCAGCGCGCTGGATGCGACACGCAACGCGGCCGACATCGTCGTGCTGCGCGACACCTTCGCCGATATCCCCCGAACCTTCCGCACCGCGCGGGCCGCGACCCACCTGTCGCGCCAGAACTTCGCGATCGCCACGGTCTACAACATGGTGGCGGTGCCGATCGCGCTTGCCGGCTTTGCGACGCCGCTGATCGCGGCCCTGTCGATGTCGTCGTCGTCGATCACGGTGCTGCTCAACGCGCTGCGCGTGAGGTGGGTCAAATGAACGTCCTCGTCCTGCTGATACCGGTCTCCCTGATCCTTGGCGGGATCGGGGCCGCGGCCTTCATCTGGACGCTGAAAAGCGATCAGTATGACGACCCCGAAGGCGATGCCGCGCGCATCCTTCTCGATGATGACGGGCCCGATGCAGGCCCCATCGACGAGAACAAGTCCGAGACCGACTGACGGCTCAGCGCGCGCCCCAGCCGCCATCGACGGCCAGAACCGCGCCATGGATGGCAGAGGCCGCCTCGCTTGCCAGAAAGACGACGGGCGCCGCGATTTCCTCCGCTTTCAGCCAGCGGCCCAGTGGCACGCGCGCCATCAGCTGCGCTTCCCTCTCGGGGTCGGCCTGAAGCGCTGCGGTGTTGTCGGTGGCGACATATCCCGGCGCGATGGCGTTCACGTTCACGCCCTTCGAGGCCCATTCATTGGCAAAGGACCGGGTGAGGTTGGCGATCGCGGCCTTCGAGGCGGCATAGCCCGGCACCATCACGCCGCCCTCGAAACTCAGCACCGAGGCCACGTTGATCACCTTGCCATGGCCGCGCTCCAGCATCCTGGCCCCCAACGCGCGGGTCAGCAGGAACGGTGCGTCGAGGTTCACGGCCATGACCGCATCCCAGTCCTCGGTCGGATGTTCGGCCGCGGCTGCGCGGCGGATGATGCCCGCGTTGTTGACGAGAATGTCGATCGCGCGGCCTTCCAGCGCGGCAACAAGCCCGTCGATCGCGTCCCTGTCCGACAGGTCGCAATCCATGGGCACGATGCCCTCGGGCGGATCCGCGCTGATCCGGGTGCCGATACCGATAACCTCGGCGCCCGCATCCCGCAGCGCCGTCGCGATGGCCGCCCCGATCCCGCGGCTCGCACCGGTGACAAGGGCGGTCTGGCCGGTCAGGTCGGTCATGGGATCGGGTTCCTTCCTTGGGTCGGCTCAGATCATGAGCTGTCGCGGATCAGAGATCAACCGCGCGTAATGGGCGCAGAATCTTGCGGCGTCTGCGCCGTTTATGGCTCTGTGGTCGTATGAGAGGTTGATGGGTGTCATGGGTGTTGGTTTTGGTGATCCGTTGTCCCATGTGGTGATTGTCTGTGTTTTT
>Ga0208979_100376_pt1 | contig 34831 bp, 30 predicted proteins | sample HotLakConsUCCSLE_FD_184738 | JGI IMG/M metagenome (GOLD analysis project Ga0208979, IMG submission 184738) | Hypersaline microbial mat communities from Hot Lake, Washington, USA - Hot Lake Consortium UCC-SLE (SPAdes) | ecosystem: Environmental > Aquatic > Non-marine Saline and Alkaline >... | reverse complement strand
ATTTGATTGAGAACTTTTTTGCCCGATTAAAACAATATAGAGCCATAGCCACTAGGTATGATAAACGAAAAATAAATTTTCTTGGTGCTATTTATCTAGCCGCAGTCGTTATATGGCTTAATTGATAACACGCCCTAAATTTCCTGCTTTAGATCTAATCCAAGAAAGGGTGCATTGGGATAAAATCTAGGATAAACTAGAGTGGATTTTCGTTACGGAGATAAATCACTATTTATACCCCGCCCCTTGCTCGTTTAATTGAACAGTTACAAAAGTTACCTGGTGTGGGCCCTAAAAGCGCTCAAAGATTGGCTTTACATATCCTAAAACGTCCTGATAAAGATGCAGAAAATTTGGCTCAAGCCATTGTGGATGCAAAAAGAAGGGTTGGTTTCTGTCAGCGTTGTTTTCATCTTTCGGCTGAGCCTATTTGTAATATTTGTAGTAATCCTAATCGTGATGAGACGATTATATGTGTGGTGGGGGATTCTAAGGATGTTATTGCCCTAGAGAAGACTAGGGAATATCAAGGAAAATATCATGTTTTGGGGGGTGTTATTTCGCCGATGGATGGCATAGGGCCAGAGCAACTTAATATTACGGCATTGGTGGAAAGGGTAAGCCGAGAGAAGACGGAGGAGGTTATTTTGGCTATTAATCCTAGTGTGGAGGGGGAAACAACTACTCTTTATATTGCACAGTTGTTAAAGCCTTTTACTCGGGTTACTCGCATTGCGTTTGGTTTGCCCATGGGGGGTGATTTGGAATATGCGGATGAGGTGACATTGGCTAGGGCTTTGGAAGGGCGTAGGGACATTGATAGTTGACAATGGACAATTGACCATGGACAATTGAGAAGGTTTTAGGTGTTTACCTTGCCCTAAATCTTCTGAAATCTCTTGCTTGTGGGGATGTTTCCTTTAGATGGGAAAAAAGGGACTTTAAGTTAAGTTATTTTTATTTTTATATTAATTGATTGGTTATGAAAAAGTATTCTGTGCGTGTGTATGTAACTTTAAGGGCTTCTGTGCTTGATACGGCTGGAACTGCTGTGGAGTCAGGTTTACACCAGTTGGGCTATGAAGGAGTCGAGGGGGTGCGCATTGGTAAATATATTGAGTTGAATGTGACGGCACAGAGTCAGGAAAAGGCTGAGGCGGATTTACATGAAATGTGTGACAAACTTTTGAGTAATCCTGTCATTGAAAATTATCGTTTTGAGTTAAATCCTGTGGAGGCTTAGGTTATGAAGTTTGGTATTGTTGTTTTTCCTGGTTCAAATTGCGATCGCGATGTAGCCATGGTAACGGAGGGGGTTTTGAATCAGCCTACCCGTTTTGTGTGGCACCAAGACACTGATATTGATGACCTTGACATCATTGTTGTGCCTGGGGGGTTTAGTTATGGAGATTATTTGCGCTGTGGTGCGATCGCCCGTTTTTCTCCTATCATGAATAGTATCATCAAACACGCCGAAGCAGGAAAGTTAGTATTAGGTATTTGTAACGGTTTTCAGGTACTCACAGAGGCTGGACTACTCCCTGGGGCGCTGATTCGTAACCGAGATTTACATTTTATTTGTGATCAAGTTCCTGTCAAAGTAGAACATAATAACTCTATCTGGACAAAAAATTATTCATCAGAAGAAGTCATTTGTTTACCCATTGCCCACGGTGAAGGAAATTATTACGCTGATGAAGATACTCTCAAGGCATTAGAAGATAATAATCAAATCTTATTCCGCTACTCTAACCAGAAAGGCGAAATTAACGGAGAATCCAACCCCAACGGCTCATGTTATAACATTGCAGGTATTACCAACAAAAAAGGTAACGTTTTAGGAATGATGCCCCATCCTGAAAGGGCTAGTGATGATGGACTCGGTTTTATTGATGGAAAAGCTTTATTTGCAGGGCTTTGTTAACTCACTCGAACGCACATTATTTAGGTTATGGTGGGCAATGCCCACCAAGACAAAGGATAATTAAAGCCTAAACAGTAGGTTAATAAACCCACTGTAAATAGACTAAATTTTCATCAGAATATTAACTACCTCCTACTCTGGCAACATCTTGGGAATTAGCTTCAAATGCTGCATTGAGAGCATCATCACCGCTTAAACCAGAATCAATAGCCTCTTTTAGAGCCTCTAAAACCCGTTTATAATCACGGGGCATTACCTTCACAAACTTACCGATATTTTCCTGCCAATTAGCGAGGACTTTTTCCGCTTTTTTACTATTAGTAAGCTGTTGATGATTAGTAATTAACTGTTTCAACTCCGCAATCTCCGAAGCATCATCGAGGGTTTCTAAACCTACCATTTCCGTATTACAACGGGTAGCAAAATCTCCTTTTTCATCAAGAATATAGGCAACACCGCCACTCATACCAGCAGCAAAATTACGTCCTGTAGCCCCGATGATAACCACTTTACCACCAGTCATGTATTCGCAACCATGATCGCCAATACCTTCGACCACGGTAGTTACCCCAGAGTTACGAACACAAAAACGTTCTCCTGCAACCCCAGAAATATAGGCTTCTCCACCGGTAGCACCATAAAAGGCAACATTACCAACGATGATATTTTCCTCGGCTTTGAAGGTGGCTTTTTTGTCAGGATAAACGATGATTTTACCGCCGCTTAAGCCCTTACCTATATAGTCATTGGCATCTCCTTCCAATTCTAAAGTAACGCCCTGGGGTACAAATGCCCCAAAACTTTGCCCTGCACTACCGACAAAATGTAAATTTACGGTATCTTCGGGTAAGCCATGCCAATGATTTTTCGTAATTTCGTTACCTAAAATGGTTCCTACCACACGGTTAGTATTTTTAATAGGTAGAGTCGCCTTAACTTTTTCTCCTTTTTCAATGGCTGGTTTGCATATATCCAATAAAGTAGTCATATCAAGGGATTTATCCAAATCATGATCCTGCTTGATAGTACAGTAACGAGACATACTAGGATCTGTTTTCGGCTGATAGAGAATAGGAGATATATCGATACCCTTTGCCTTCCAATGGTCAACGGCTTTTCTCGGCTCTAAAACATCCGTACGTCCTACCATTTCATCAATAGTACGGAAACCCAATTCTGCCATAATTTCCCGCATTTCTTGGGCAATAAACTTCATGAAATTCACGGTATGGGCTGGATCTCCTGTAAATTTAGCACGGAGTTCGGGGTTTTGGGTAGCAACTCCCACAGGGCAGGTGTTGAGATGACATACACGCATCATAATGCAACCAAGACTGACTAGGGGGGCGGTGGAAAAACCATATTCCTCTGCACCGAGGAGGGCGGCAACGATAACATCCCTTCCTGTCTTCATCTGTCCGTCAGTTTCTACCACAATACGGCTACGGAGATTATTTAATAGCAAGGTTTGATGGGTTTCCGCCAAACCTAACTCCCAAGGTAATCCAGCGTGTTTGATAGAAGTTTTGGGAGATGCCCCTGTACCACCATCATAACCAGAAACGAGAACCACATCGGCTTTGGCTTTGGCAACCCCAGAGGCGATGGTACCGACTCCCACTTCTGAAACTAATTTAACGTTAATACGAGCGTTGCGATTGGCATTTTTCAAGTCATGGATTAACTCAGCTAAATCCTCGATAGAGTAGATGTCATGGTGAGGAGGAGGGGAAATTAAACCTACCCCCGGGGTAGAATAGCGCACCTTAGCAATCCAAGGATAAACCTTCTTACCAGGTAACTGTCCCCCTTCTCCTGGTTTTGCACCCTGGGCCATTTTGATTTGAATTTCTTTGGCTTGGGAAAGGTAAAGGCTATTTACCCCAAAGCGTCCACTGGCTACCTGTTTAATGGCACTATTTTTTGAGTCTCCCTGTTCATTTGTCCAAGTGTAGCGTTCGGGATCTTCTCCTCCTTCCCCTGTGTTGGATTTTCCACCAATACGGTTCATGGCGATCGCCAAGGATTCGTGGGTTTCTTTAGAAATAGAACCATAACTCATCGCCCCTGTTTTAAACCGTCTCATGATATTCTCGATAGGCTCAACTTCTTCGATGGGGATGGATTCTTGTGGTTTAAACTCCAATAAATCCCGTAAACGGAAGTAGTGTTTGCCATGATCGTTAATCATTTGGGAATAGGCTTTAAATATTTGATAATCTCCTTCCCTGACGGCTTGTTGCAAAGTATGAATGGTTTGGGGATTGAAAAGATGGGCTTCCCCGTCTTTACGCCATTGATATTCTCCTCCCACATCAAGGGTATGTCCATTTACCTGTCTTTGAGGGAAACCGTGGTTATGGCGCATGGCGGTTTCCTCGGCGATTACGTCTAAACCTACCCCTTGTAAACGGGAGGCGGTACGAGAAAAATATTTATCAATGACGGTATCATTTAAACCCACAGATTCAAAAATTTGCGCCCCTCGGTAACTTTGGATAGTGGAAATACCAATTTTAGAAGCAATTTTGATAACTCCCTTGGTGACACATTTGATGTAGTTATATACGGCGGTGTCATAATCAACTCCTGTGATGAGCTTTTCTTCGATCATCTGGTTGATAGTTTCATAGGCGAGATAAGGGTTAATGGCACCGCAACCATAGCCGAGGAGGAGGGCAAAGTGATGGACTTCCTTCGGTTCACCAGATTCGAGAATTAACCCTACTAGGGTACGAGTACCGTTGCGAATCAGATGATGGTGTAATCCTGACACCGCCAAGAGGGCAGGGATAGGGGCATTATTTTTATCTACCCCTCTATCACTCAAAATAATATGGGTGCATCCCTCTTTGATGGCTTGATCTGCTTGATTAAAAATCGCTTCTAGGGCTTTTTCCATACCTTTTTCGCCATCTTTGGGGTCAAACAGGATTGAGAGGGTATGGGCTTTAAATTGGTGAGAAGGATCCCCCCCATCCCCCCTTGATAAGGGGGGGGTAAGATTCTTGAGTTTAGCCAATTCCTCGTTAGTGATAACAGGAGTTTTTAGGGCGATGAGGTGAGCGCTTTCGGGTTCAGGATTGAGCAAGTTTCCTTCCCTGCCGATGGTGGTTTCGGCGGAGGTGATAATGGCTTCTCTGATGGAATCGATGGGGGGGTTGGTAACTTGAGCAAAAAGTTGTTTAAAGTAGTCGTATAAAAGTTTGGGCTTGTCACTCAACACCGCTAAGGGGGTATCAATACCCATGGCCCCGATCGCCTCTACGCCGTTGGTTGCCATGGGGGCAATGAGCATCCGCAAGTCTTCAAAGGTATAGCCGAAGGTTTGTTGGAGGGGTATGAGATTCCCATTACTCCCCTCGCCCTTGGGGAGAGGGGTTGGGGGTGAGGGTAAATCCTCGAGGGTATATAGATTTTTGTCGAGCCATTGTTGATAGGGTTTTTCAGTGACGATCGCCCTTTTTACTTCTTCATCCGCTACGATGCGCCCTGCTTCCATATCCACCAAAAACATCTGCCCGGGTTGTAATCTTCCTTTGGATTCTACCCTTTCTGGCTCGATGGGTAATACTCCCGCTTCCGATGCCATGATCACTAAGCCATCTTTGGTGACGATATATCTCGAGGGACGTAAGCCGTTGCGATCGAGAATTGCGCCGATTTGTTTACCGTCAGTAAAAGCGATGGAGGCAGGGCCATCCCAAGGCTCCATTAAACAGGAGTGGTATTGATAAAATGCTTTTTTCTCAGCACTCATGGACTCATGCCCCGTCCAAGGTTCAGGTATCATCATCATGACGGCATGGGGAAGGCTACGACCACTTAACACCAACATTTCGAGCGCGTTATCAAAAATCAGGGAGTCACTACCATCGATGTTGATAATGGGTTGGATTTTTTCCATATCTTCCCCAAATAATTCGGATTCAAAGAGGGCTTGTCGGGCGCGCATCCAGTTGGTATTACCTTTGAGGGTGTTAATTTCCCCGTTATGGGTGATGTAGCGGTAAGGGTGCGCCCTTTCCCAACTGGGGAAGGTGTTGGTGCTAAATCTGGAATGGACGAGGGCGAGGGCGGTTTCTAGGGCTGGATTGTTCAAGTCGAGGTAATATTTGCCTACTTGCACAGGCTTGAGCATTCCTTTATAGACGATGGTACGGCTGGAGATAGTGGCAGGATACCAATGTTCATCTATTTCAGGAGCTTTGATAGCATTGTGCGATCGCTTCCTAATCACAAATAATTTGCGCTCGAAGTCAATATTATCTTCAATTTGGGGGTTTTTGGCGATAAATACTTGTTGTACAAAAGGCTCATTGACTAAGGCACTTTTACCTAAATCAGAGTTATCGGTGGGTACATCCCGCCAACCTAAGACTTTTTGTCCTTCTTCTGCCACTACTTGTTCAAATATGCCTCTGGCTTTTAATCTTTTTTCTTCGTCGGGAGAAGTAAACATCATCCCTACGGCATATTCTCCTGTGGGGGGTAGGGTAATACCTAATTTTTCGGCTTCGTGACGCATGAAGCCATCGGGTAATTGCATTAATATCCCTGCACCATCTCCTGTATTGGGTTCGGCACCACAGCCCCCCCGATGGTCTAAGTTGATTAAAATGGTTAATGCTTGTTGTATTGTGTCGTGAGATTTTTTCCCGTATTTATGCACTACAAAGCCTACACCACAGGCATCATGTTCATTTTGTGGATCGTATAATCCCTGTTTTTTTGGTATATTATTTACGGTCATAATTGCTTCCTAAATTGTCGGTGTTGATTCGTGCAAATATAAAGAAAATATTAAGTCTAACTTTCTTTTTCTCTCTATTTTTAGTTCTTTATATTATAAGAATATTTATTAGTGATCTATCTTTTTTGTCAGATTTTTAACATAATATTAAGTTTGTTAAAGATCTAGTAATAATGACATGGCTCTTTCTTCTGAATTTTGTTGAGATAAATTTTGCATATTATCATAGACATAACAAGTAAACTATTTAGTCCATGGTCTTAGGAATATGATGACAGGTTTTGATTTACTTTTAGAAAAACAAAACACTTTAGTACAACATTTTTTCAGCTTAGATCAAACCTAATCGTCATCATCGAAAATAACAAAGAAGTTTATAATATAATAAAAATAATCATAAAAAAATAAATTATATGCACCATCGCTAACGTTTACTTTTTTAAATTTCAGTTTATAAAATTAAGTAATCAGAAATAGTTTTCTATGTCATCACCCGTACTATTATGGCTTATCGTAGGCTCACTATTTTGTTTGATGGAGCTTATATTTCCCACCGCATTTGTAGAATTTATGATGGGTTTAAGTGCTTTTATTGTAGCAGGTATTTCCCTTATATTTCCTTACAATAATGCTCTAATTGTCATTTGGATGATTCTCTCTTTCACTTTAATCTTTTTGGCTAAAAAATATTTTTCTCCTAAAAAAAATGAACTTTTATTATTAGAAGACGATGAAGGGGTGACCATAACGGCGATCGCCCCGGGGCAAATGGGAAGAGTCATGTATGAAGGAAATTCATGGCAGGCGGTATGTGCCGACGAAACCATCGAACTAAATCCCGATGAAAAAGTATATATAGTCAGTCGTCATGGCAACACCCTATCCGTACTACCCAGAAAACTTTAACCCTAATAAAAATACAAAAAAATACAGAAGTCTTAACTTCTTTTTAACAAAAAAATACCTTACTAACTAATACTATTTAGTAATAAAGATTTATCTTTAAAATAAAAATAACTATCAAAAATAAAGACCCATGGAACAACTATTTTTTATCGTCGCCTTAGCAGGTTCAGCCATTTTCGGTAGTGTCAAAATTGTGAACGAAAAAAACGAATATTTAGTCGAACGCTTAGGAAGCTATAACAAAAAATTGTCCCCCGGACTCAACTTCGTCGTCCCCTTCCTAGATAAAGTAGTCTATAAAGATACCATCAGAGACAAAATATTAGACGTACCGCCCCAATCCTGCATCACCAAAGATAACGTTTCTATCAGTGTTGATGCTGTGGTGTATTGGCGTATCGTGGATATGGAAAAAGCCTATTACAAAATCGAAAATCTCCAGTCCGCCATGCAAAACCTAGTTTTAACCCAAATTCGCTCAGAAATAGGTAAATTAGAACTAGATGAAACTTTCGTTGCCAGAACCGAAATTAACAACATTCTCCTAAGGGAATTAGACATCGCCACGGATCCTTGGGGTGTTAAAGTATTGAGGGTAGAACTAAAAGACATTACCCCTTCTATTGCCGTACAACAGTCCATGGAACAACAGATGACGGCAGAGAGGAAAAAAAGAGCTTCCATTCTCACCTCCGAAGGAGAAAGAGACTCCGCCATCAACTCCGCCCAAGGTAGGGCAGAAGCTAAACTGCTGGAAGCCGAAGCCATGAAAAAAGCAGCTATTTTGGAAGCAGAAGCCGAAAAACAACAGCAAATCCTCCAAGCCCAAGCCACCGCCGAGGCTTTGCAAATTGTGGTCAATCAGTTACGGGGAGACACTCTAGCCCAAAAAGCACTCCAGTTTTTACTCACCCAACAATATTTAGAAACGGGTAAGGTTATTGGTAGTAGTGAAAGTAGTAAGGTAATGTTTATGGATCCTAGTAGTATTGTATCTACCCTTGAGGGGATGAATTCTTTGATAGATGGTAACACCCGCCTTTAAATTAATGGGTAAATCAGTGTTAGGTTTTAGGTTGCCGGTTTAAAATACGACCAGCCTTTGTCAAACTATCAAGGAAGTGAATACGAGAAATTAAGTTAAATAAATTTTTTGTAATTTCTTAACAAGGGGCTTAAGCCTCTTGCCTCCCTTGATACCAAATACCTAACACCCTTGCCAAAAATTTTTATAAAAAGTTGATAGTGTGTAATGTCGGTGATAAAATTTAGCCAATATTGCAATTACCCTATCAATTAAAATGACAGACTGGACTTTATTATTACAACAACTTCTCGCCCAAGAATCCTTGAGTCAAAGTCAAGCATCAACCCTGATGGAAGGATGGTTAAAAGAAGAAATTAGTCCAGCACTCTCAGGAGCTATTTTGGCGGCACTACAAGCCAAGGGAGTTTCAGGGGCTGAATTGGCAGGGATGGCTCAGGTGTTGCAATCTCAATCATTACAATCAGATTTGATTAGTCATTCTGTGCCCGTCATCGATACCTGTGGCACGGGGGGTGATGGCTCTTCTACTTTTAATATTTCTACAGCAGTGGCTTTTGTGGCGGCAGCCGCAGGGGTGAAGGTGGCAAAACATGGTAATCGCTCGGCATCTAGTAAGGTAGGCTCAGCGGATGTTTTGGAGCATCTAGGAGTCAAGTTAAATGGAGATATTGAAGAGTATAAACAAGCCTTAGACGAAGTAGGAGTAACTTTTTTGTTTGCCCCAGGTTGGCATCCTGCCATGAAGGCTGTGGGCCCTATTCGTCGGGAATTAAAAATCAGAACAATTTTCAATTTACTAGGCCCTCTAGTTAATCCTTTACGTCCTACAGGGCAAATTATTGGGGTATATGCTCTCGAATTTATTGACCCCATGGCACAGGCTCTTCATAGTTTGGGGGTGAAACGGGCGATCGCCCTTCACGGCAGAGAAAAGCTAGACGAAGCAGGGCTAGGAGACATTACAGACATGACAGTTATTGATAATGCCACAGTAAATAAAACCACCATCAATCCCCAAGAATTAGGTTTAACCCCTGCCACCCTCGCCGATTTAAAAGGAGGAGATGTCCTCGAAAACGCCCACATTTTAACTCAAGTATTACAAGGAAAAGGCACCCAAGCCCAAACCGATGCTGTAGTTTTAAACGCTTCCCTAGCCCTACAAGTAGGAGAAATTACCCCTCTAGGGGATTACACCACAGCCATTGAAAAAGCCAGAAATATTATTAAAAGTGGCAGTGCTTGGGACAAATTACAAGAATTAGTAAACTTTTTTGCCCAAAAGTAAAATTGTCCACACATATCATACCAAAAGATAAATACCATAGGTTAAGTTATAATTTTTGTGAGCATAGGTAAAGCTATTAGTACCTAAAAATTGAAATATTTATGTAACCTTTATTTTTACTAAAAAAAATAGTATTTATTCTTAACACCAAAGTAAAATAAGCCTAAAATAAAAATGAATGAATCAGATCTCAACCTTGCCAAATATCTAATCGAGTCATCAGGAATCAAAAAGAATCAAAATAATAACTCCCCCCCAAAAACTCAAAAACCCAAGGCTCAAACTCCCCCCGTTGAAACTAATATGAATTCACGTCAAATAGTACCTAGTAATGTGGCTCAAATAAAAGTGATTGGTGTCGGTGGTGGTGGTTGTAATGCCGTTAACCGCATGATTCAAAGCAACGTCTCAGGGGTGGAATTTTGGCAAATTAATACCGATGCCCAAGCCCTTACCGAATCCATGGCTACCTATTGCCTCCAAATCGGACAAAAACTCACCAGAGGATTAGGTGCTGGGGGTAATCCTTCCATCGGACAAAAAGCCGCCGAAGAGTCTCGGGAAGAAATCGCCAAAGCCCTTGAAAATACTGATCTTGTGTTCATCACCGCAGGTATGGGCGGAGGCACAGGCACAGGGGCAGCCCCCATCGTTGCGGAAGTGGCAAAAGAAATGGGTTGTTTAACGGTTGGCGTAGTTACTCGCCCTTTCACCTTTGAGGGAAGAAGACGCACCACCCAAGCCGATGATGGCATCGCTGCGCTGCAAAGTCGGGTAGATACCCTCATTGTTATTCCTAACAACAAACTCTTATCGGTTATTCCCTCCGAGACTCCTTTACAAGAATCTTTCCGCATTGCCGATGATATTCTCCGTCAAGGGGTGCAAGGCATCTCCGACATCATCACCATTCCTGGTTTAGTTAACGTTGACTTTGCCGACGTGAGGGCGGTTATGGCGGATGCAGGTTCGGCTTTAATGGGCATTGGTATTGGCTCTGGAAAATCTCGGGCAAAGGAAAGTGCCGTGGCTGCTATTTCTTCTCCTCTCATCGAGTCTTCTATTCAGGGGGCAAAAGGAGTCGTGTTAAATATCACTGGGGGTAATGATTTAACCCTCCATGAAGTTAATACGGTGGCTGAAACCATCTACGATATTGTTGATCCCAATGCTAATATTATTTTTGGGGCAGTAATAGATGAGAGTATGCAAGGGGAAATTCGCATTACGGTAATTGCCACAGGATTTTCCGCAGAAAATGTCTCTGATGATTCTTTACAGAATATTATTTCTCCTTCTACCCCTCCTAGTATTCCCCTAGCTTCTTCTAATAAAGATGAGGATGAGGAAGAAAAGCCCGTGGATTCGGAGTCGGAAACGAATCCCCTAGCAGGGTTGGATATTCCTGAGTTTCTGCAACGTCGTCGATTTCCTCGCCGTTAGCAGAAAGTTAAGAATTGACAATAGGCAATGGACAATGAGATACTTCTTTACTTGTCTGTTGTCTTTTTGTGTGACCATTTTATTAATCAATCTCTTTTATTCTTTGTCATTAAAGGATTTGATTAATTCTGTAAAATATTTCCGATTAAATGTTGTGCAGAATTGTGGTGTTTGAAAAACAATGAGTATTTATTTTATTAAGTTGAGATAATTTTTTCTATGAATATAAACGAATATGTTGAGTTAACAAAACAAACGGCTATTTATCCCCCTGATACTTTTTTGGAGTATCTAACTCTTGGACTCGCTTCGGAGGCTGGGGAAGTTAGTGGGGTGGTAAAAAAGTATATTAGAAAGGATTTTCCTCTCGAAAAAGCCCAAGAAAAATTAACTAAAGAGTTGGGTGATGTGTTTTGGTATTGGGCAAGATTGTGTGATGAATTGGGGTTAAACCCTGAAGAAGTGATGGAAGCTAACATTTCTAAACTGCTTAAAAGAAAAGAAAATCAAACGTTACAAGGAGATGGAGATGACCGATAATTTACATTTATTAGATCCTCGTTTTAAGGTTACAGTATTGGGCAAAACCGATCGCCCTAATTTGCTTTGTTATTTGGCAATGCACCAAGATTATAGTGAGAGTTTTGTGGCAGAGGAATATGAAAAGTTAGCTAGTTATTCTGAGGCGGAATTAGGACGTAGAATTGTCCGTAATTGTGTAAATAAAATGCACTGGGGCATCATTGAGCATCCTAGTATTACTTTTAATGTGATCAATTTTCCCCATTCTGTAATGGTACAGGCGCGTACCCATCGGGTGGGGGTAAGTTTTGATTGTCAATCTCAACGTTATACCAGCCAACGAATTTTACATTTAGCCCAGAAAATTGAGGAGTTAGAAGCGCAATCGGCTGATTTTGATGTCATTGCCCATGAGATAGAATCTTTATTTTATTTTCGTGCCATTGGTCATTATTTTGACCGAGAGGGGAATAAATATTTTTATTCTCAGGATACTCGTAATAAGGATATTGCTTTTACTCAAAGTGCGATCGCCTATTATGCCGAAAAAATCAATAATGATGGTTACGCCCCAGAACATGCAAGGGATATATTAACCCAAAATATCCGTCAGCACTTTGTAGTATCCTTTAATGCTCGTAGCTTATTACATTTTTGTGACCTACGATTACCCAAAGATGCCCAGTCAGAAATCCGAGACTTAGCAACCCTATTACTATATCACTTTGAACAATGGATGCCTGAAGTGGCAGAAATATATAAGAAAAAGAGGCTAGGTAAAAACTTACTAGCCCCTTAATCTTTATTTTATGGCGGGAGGCGGATTTGAACCACCGACCTTCGGGTTATGAGCCCGACGAGCTACCTGACTGCTCTATCCCGCGTCATCACTCTTACGAGTATAACAAACTTTCTGAGATTATGCAAGGGGGAATTAGTTCTAAAACAAAATGTGGGTGTAAGGGCGATCGGTAAAAATATAAGAAATAAAGGGATACAGTACTACTTATCCAACACCATGTCATAAAACTTATTGATATACACTAATACTTATTTTTTGTCTTTATACTGAAAACTATTACACTCTTAATTAATAAAAATAAATGTTAATAAAACTATACTTTTTCCTAGTTATTTTTCTATTGCTAGGCATATCTATGTTGTATTTATTGCCGCGGTTAGGGGTAATAGGAAAAGAAATTTCTGATAAACTTTGCTACGCCCCTGGTATAGATTTAGCACTATCATATTTTATGCTAATTCCTATCCTCATCGGTTCACTTACAGCCCGTTGGCAAGGGGTAGGGATTTCCTTATTAGCCGAATTTACCAGTCTTTGGATTTGGATTTTCGCTCACGAATCGTTACACACAAGACCTAAAAGTAATATTCACAGCACATTAAGCACCATGGTAGGAAAATGGCGTAACCATTTAGCAGTGTGGATTACAGCCCTAGCAATTCCCCTATTTTGGCTTGTTCGTCTTGCTGAAATTGTTGTGTATCCGCCTTTGACATGGTTAGTAAAGTTACCCAAATATGAAACAAAAGAATGGGTTAATGTTTCTCGCCAAAAATTTGAAGGATTAATCGGCTACGATTTGATTTGGTGTTTGTATTGTGATTGGATGACGGGGGTATGGTCATTAGGTAGTGAAATGTTGCGTAATGTCGAATCCTTTTGGTGTCCCATTCGCTTCTATTCCGATAAAAAATGCGAAAATTGTAAATTAGATTTTCCAGATATTGATAATGGTTGGGTATTACCCGAAGGAAATATTGAAGATGTAACTCAACTTTTACAAGAAAAATACACTGTTGAGCAGGAAAAAAGATCATGGTTTGGTCATTCTTCCCGTAAAGAAAAATAATTAATTAACTTGAGTTCGGGATAACATTTTCTAGTTAAGGCAGGGAATAGGCAATGGGCAATGGGCAATAGTGAGGTGAACATTTTCCACCATTTTTGGCTGTTATTTAACAATTTGAAAACCGCTGTAAAGTTTTCACCGTCAAGCCTGACACTAAACCACACTAATAATAATTATCCCAAATTGAGGTTAATTAATACTCCCCGTTGTAGATAAGCGGAGATTTTTCGTTCAACAACTACTGTTGCGATGGAGAAATCCGACAAGGATAATTTTTGAAAGACAAGTTTTTTAAGGTAAAGACTTCGCCGCTGCATTTACCAACTCAGAAGCCACCTTAGCAGAATAGGGCTTCATAAACCACCAAACCACAGGGGAAAGCCACCCCTTTAGGGTGATGGAATAGGCAATATAACTGCCCCGTAGAGTTGATTCCATTTGATAAGTAATTCTTTGTTCGATACCAGGTATAGCTAATAAACGAATACTCAAAAATTCCTTGGGGCGTACATTCTCCACAAAAACCCTGATAGGAATGGGAGTAAGACGGGTAACTACCCCAAAAATCAACCCTGGTTTTGGTATCAACCCTTTGGGTAATCTCGTTTTGACAAATAGGGGATGCCAAGACATATCTGCTAAATTAATCAAACGATGCCAAACTACGTCCACGGGGATAGTTGTGGTGACTCTGTAAGTTTTGTAGAGAGAGCATTGACATAATAGTTTTTCGCCATCTCCGAGAAGTAGTTTAAAGGAAAAGTTAAAAGTCATGGTGGTAAGCAATTGATAATTGATGATTGACCGATAATTTATTCACTTTCGGGAATAGACTATTGAGGGTTAGCGTTGATCAATTATCGCTGAGGGCGTTGTTTTATTGCATAATATTAAGAACTGCAAAATTTTCGAGTTCAGAGACCCCTTACGGTTTAGATTGATAGATTGTAAGTTATTTTTAGCAATTTTAAAAAAAAATTTTATGAATACGGCGACTAAAGAAAATACTAACCCCATTAATTCTACTTCTTTTCCTCCTGAAGATGCAAAAACTAGGGTAAGTCAGTTTATGCAGTCTATTCAAGATGAGATTTGCCAAGGTTTAGAGGCCCTTGATGGTAAGGGAAAGTTTAAGGAAGAGAGTTGGCAAAGAGAGGAAGGGGGCGGAGGTAGATCTCGTGTGATGACTGATGGAGATGTTTTTGAGCAGGGGGGGGTGAATTTTTCTGAGGTATGGGGTGATAATCTTCCCCCTAGTATTCTTAAGCAACGTCCTGAAGCTGAGGGACATCGTTTTTATGCCACGGGTACTTCTATGGTATTGCACCCCAAAAATCCTTATATTCCTACAGTACATTTAAATTATCGCTATTTTGAGGCAGGGCCTGTATGGTGGTTTGGTGGCGGTGCTGATTTAACCCCTTATTATCCTTTTGCTGAGGATGCGAAGCATTTTCACACTACTTTTAAAAATACTTGTGATAAGCATCATCCCGAATATTACAATGTCTTTAAGCGTTGGTGTGATGAGTATTTTTATTTAAAACACCGTGATGAAACCCGTGGAGTGGGTGGACTTTTCTTTGATTATCAGGATGGAAATGACCCTATTTATCGTGGCCCTCACCCTGATAAGGCAGCGGCGCAATATAGTAATCAGTTACCTCCCCAAGATAAGCGTAGTTGGGAAGAAATTTTTGCTTTTGTGCAAGATTGCGGTAGCACTTTTTTACCTGCTTATGTGCCTATTGCCGAAAAACGTCGTCATATGGATTATGGCGATCGCCAAAGAAACTTCCAATTATATCGTCGTGGGCGGTATGTAGAGTTTAATTTGGTTTACGATAGGGGAACTATTTTCGGTTTACAAACCAATGGGCGTACGGAGTCGATTTTAATGTCTTTACCTCCTTTGGTGCGCTGGGAATATGGTTACACCCCTGAAGCGAATACCCCCGAAGCGGAGTTATATGATGTCTTCCTCAAGCCCCAAGATTGGGCAAACTGGAAGTAATTAATTGATAATTGCTCCCCCTAAATCCCTACCCCTTTGTCTTCGGCATCTCCCCTTGCAAGGGGAGAGAGGGAATTAAATGTTATGGTTTTAGGATATAAAATCTTTACAACAACATAATAGATACTTGTATTAGGATCAAGAAAAATCTTTTATTTTTAATAAATCAAATATATGGCTAGATCTCAGAGAAATGATAATTTTATCGATAAAACTTTTACCGTTATGGCGGATATTATCTTAAAAGTTTTACCTATTAATGCTAGGGCAAAGGAAGCCTTTGTATATTACCGTGATGGTATGTCTGCCCAAGCGGATGGGGAATATGCCGAAGCCCTCGAAAATTATGAGGAAGCATTGAGATTAGAGGATGATCCGAGCGATCGCAGCGAAATCCTTTATAATATGGGTTTAATCCATGCTAGTAATGGTAAACTAGAGGAAGCTCTAGGCTATTATGATCAATGTTTGGAACTTAATCCCCGTAAACCTTCTGCCCTTAATAACATTGCGGTGTTGTACCACTTTCAGGGAGACAAATGCAAACAAGAAGGAAGGGAAGATGAAGCGGAAGATTTCTTCGATAAAGCGGCTGAGTATTGGAAACAAGCCATTAGACTCTCTCCGAATAGCTATTTGGAGGCTCAAAACTGGCTTAAAACCACTGGTAGATCTGAAATGGATGTATTCTTTTAATAATTGATAATGGAGAATTGATAATGGATAATCAAAGGTTTAATTGTCCATTGTTAATTCCTGTTCCCTGTTATGATTAGGGGGGATTTTTATTGTTTTTTATTAGTTATTTTTTATGAGTATTAGTCAAGAAGAAGTAAAAAAGGTGGCTAATTTAGCCCGTTTAGATATTAGTGAACAAGAAGAGCAGGAATTTGGCACTCAGTTAAACGCCATCCTCGAATATTTTGACCAATTAAGTGAGTTAGATACCAGTGAAGTAGAACCCACTACAAGGGCGATCGATGTTAGCAATATTATGCGCTCTGATGCCCAAACTACCTACGAAGATAGGGAAAGTTTATTGGAAAATGCACCTTCTCGGGATGATGACTTTTTCCGAGTACCTAAAATTATGGGTTAACATTCTTGGGGCGTAAAATACTACGTCCCTATTTTTTTTGGTAAAGTAACCATAAAATTAGTTCCTTCACCTGCGTTACTTTCTACTTTGATATTACCATGATGACTTTCCACAATGGCACGGGCGATCGCCAAGCCTAACCCTGTATTAGAATTATTATTATCCCGATAACTACGAGCAGAATCACCCCGATAAAATCGGTCAAAAAGAAGGGGTATATTTTCTTTTTCTATGCCCATTCCATTATCTTTTATTTCAACCTTATAATAGAGTTTACTATTTTTTTTGCATACTTTTAGTATTACTTGAATAGTAGATTTTTGATTATTATTAGTTTCAAATCCATGAATAATTGCATTGCTAATTAAATTAGTAAAAAGACGACTTAACTGTCCCCAATCTCCTTCTATGGTAAACAAATCTTCAATGTCTTCTAATTCCTTTAAGTTAGGCTCAGAAATATTATCTATTATCTCCAATGATAAATTAATAGATTTTTCCTTAGCAATAATTACTTGTTCTTCCACCACTTCAAGCAACAAAGAATCAAGGGGAATAGATTGAAAAGTGGGATTGATAATACCGCTATCACTACGGGCTAAAAACAATAAATCATTAACTAAATTAGATAATCTTTCCGTTAAACGCTCAACAATTTCCAACTGTTTTTTATTTTGCTCTGGCTCCATATCTGGATAGGCTAAAATACTTTGGATATTGGTTTTAATGGTGGCAATGGGATTTCTCAACTCATGGGAAGCATCGGCGGTGAATTGTTTCAAACTTTGGTAGGATTCTTTGACGGGTTGAATGGCAATACCTGAGAGAAACCAACCGATCGCCCCTACAGAAGTAATCATTAATGTTACGCCGATAATTAAATCCGTAATTAGTTGACGAATGGGTTTGATGACATCAAAAAGGGGATGACTCACCCGCAGATAACCTAAAACATAGCGCCCTACTTCTATTCTTTTGGTAATTTGTCGTAATAGGTAATCGGAAGACATACGGATAGTTTTCCCCCCAGAGTGGAAGGAAAGGGGTATGGGTAAGGGCTCTTCTAAAGTCTGCCATAATAACTCCCCATTAGGACTAAACCATTCTAAATCAATGTGATCATCTTCTACTTTATTAGTAGTATCAGGATGTTGACGGAAACTAGCATTGATATTTAATTTATACTTTCCTTCCCCTAAGCTGACATCATCTATCACGAGGGAAGGTTCAACAATTTCAACCACGTGTTTGAGGGTATCATCAATTCTGTCAATGAGGGTTTTATAGACATAGCCATAAATCCCGATGGCAAAGATAATTAATAATACCGCTGTAACAATGGTATAATAGAGGGCTAAACGTCTTCGGGTGGTTTGAAACAAGGGGAAGTCAATGGATAATGGATAATTGATAATGGGTAATTAAACTTTAATTTTGCTTATTTGTTCCACTCTCAATTTTTACCATAGCAGTTTTTTCAATGAACAGTTAACAATGGATAATTAACAATTAAAATGACTTACTATTCAAGATATTATCACCATTCCCTGTTCCCTATTCCCTTATTAATATTTACAGTTTTTAATTAATACAAAGGGTTGTACGATAACGGTTTGAAATTGGGTGGTGGGTTGACTATTCCATTGGCTTAGTTGTTCGGTGTTAGGTTTTTGTATTAATTGTTCACTAATTAAGTTTTCGATGGTTTTGGTGTCGTTAAGGGCGATCGCATTTGCCACTTCAATTAAATCTAAATTATCATGAACAACGATAATGACATCTCTTTGGGCATGGGGAATTAAATCTTTCCAGTCAATTTCGGCAATTTGTTCTTTTAATTGGGTTTTTAAATCTGACATTATAAAAATTTCTTGGGAATCGTCATGCTATATATTTTCTCATCGTTGTTCTTTTCGTGCAATAGAAACTAGGGAATGGGGAATAGGCAATGGGCAATGGCTTGGAAATAAGGGGATGGGGTGATGGGGGGAATAAACACAAAATTACATTATCAACTGCTAATTGTCCATTGTTCCTTGTCCTAAAAAGGATAAAATAAAGCAATCAAGAGAGAATTATTAGTTATTAAATATATATATGAGTGCAACAGCTACTAAAACGAAATATGAAGCGATTATCGGTTTAGAAACCCATTGTCAACTTAATACTAAGAGCAAAATTTTTTGTAGTTGTTCGACGGAATTTGACAGCCCCCCCAATACTAATGTTTGCCCTGTGTGTCTCGGACATCCTGGGGTTTTGCCTGTATTAAATGAAGAGGTTTTGGCTTCGGCGGTGAAGATGGGTTTAGCCCTACAAGGACAAATTGCCCGTTATAGTAAATTTGATCGTAAACAATATTTTTATCCCGATTTACCAAAAAACTACCAAATTTCTCAGTTTGACCTTCCCATCGTCGAACATGGTAAGTTAGAAATTGAATTAGTCGATCCTAAAACCAAAGAAGCTACCCGCAAAACTATCGGTATCACTCGCCTACACATGGAAGAAGATGCAGGTAAATTGGTACACGCTGGGAGCGATCGCCTCTCAGGCTCGACCCATTCTCTGGTAGACTTTAATCGTACGGGTGTTCCCCTGCTCGAAATTGTATCCGAACCTGATTTACGCAGTGGGCAAGAAGCCTCGGAATATGTACAAGAATTGCGTCGTATCGTTCGTTATTTGGGCATTGGTGACGGTAATATGCAAGAAGGCTCCTTACGTTGTGACGTTAACATTTCCGTGCGGCCAGAGGGGCAAAAAGAATTTGGTGTGAAGGTAGAAATCAAAAATATGAACTCCTTTAGTGCCATTCAAAAAGCCATTGAATACGAAATTGAAAGACAAATCGAAGCCGTAGAAAATGGTGAACCTATCCTCCAAGAAACCAGACTATGGGAAGAAGGAAGTCAGCGTACCATCAGCATGAGGATAAAAGAAGGCTCTAGCGATTACCGTTATTTCCCTGAGCCAGATTTACCCCCCCTCGAAATTACGGATGCTCAATTGGAGGAGTTACAGAAAAAATTACCCGAACTTCCTGCCCAAAAACGCAGTCGTTATGAAAGCGAATATGGTCTATCTGCCTATGATGCGAGGGTATTGTGTGATGATAGGGATGTAGCCCTTTACTTTGAAGCGGTAGTATCTAGGGGCGCTAGTGCCAAGGGGGCAGCCAATTGGATAACCCAAGACATTGCAGCCTATCTCAACAGCAATTTGGATTTGGATATTACTAAAATTGCCCTCAAACCTGAAATGTTGGCGGAGTTAGTTACTCTCATTGAAAATGGTACTATTAGCGGTAAAATTGCCAAGGAAATCTTACCCGAATTGTTGGAAAAAGGTGGTTCTCCTAAACAGATTGTTGAGAGTAAAGGATTAGTTAGTATTTCAGATCCCGATGAGTTGGCTAAAATTATTGATGAGGTATTGGCGGAAAATCCTGATAAGTTAGAACAGTTTAGGGCTGGAAAAAATAAGTTACAGGGCTTTTTTGTTGGTCAACTGATGAAGAAAACAGGCGGACGGGCAGAGCCTAAATTGGCTAACCAAATTCTTAATAAGAAGTTGAATTGTTAAAAATTTGATTCCCTGTCTTAAAAAGCAGGGTTTTTTTAATTATCGAGGTGGAATTGAATTTTATTAGTTCAATTCATTGAACGTTTACTATTAGCTTTGTCAATTTATTGCAAAGCGATTTATGGCGTAAAACCATTATCCCACAATGAAATGAATTTCATTGCTAATAGCGAACGTTAAATAAATTTAACTCAATTTTGTTATTTTTAATAATAGTTGATTAATTAACCTGAGTTCGGGATAGAATTTATAGTCTTGTAAAGTGGTGAACAATGGACAATTAAGAATTAATTATTATCTTTTGCCTCTTGGCTTTTGTCTTCCCTCGACTGACAACTTTTATCCCAAACAAAGGTTAACTATTTGCTTACTACTCCCGTTAAAGGTGAACTGGCACTGGCATGGTTTTTAATGGGGATTCTTCCTGCTTTATAGGCAAGTCTTCCAGCTTGGGTTGCGAGTCCCATGGATTGAGCCATGATAACAGGATTTTGGGCAAGGGCGATCGCACTGTTAACCAATAAAGCATCAGCTCCCAATTCCATACCATAGGCGGCTTCTGAGGGGCTACCGATACCCGCATCAATGACTACAGGTACTTTGGATTGCTCAATGATAATCTTAATATTAGCAACATTTTGGATACCCTGACCCGAACCAATGGGAGAACCGAGGGGCATCACCGTAGCACAGCCTACCTCCTCCAAACGTTTACAGAGTAGAGGATCTGCGTTTACATAGGGTAACACCGCAAACCCTTCTTTTACCAATTGCTCGGCGGCTTGTAAAGTACCGATGGGATCAGGTAGTAAATATTTACTATCAGGGATAACTTCTAACTTCACAAAATTATTATCCTCTTGCCCTAATAATTTCGCCATTTCCCTACCTAGACGGGCAACCCGAATTGCTTCCTCAGCGTTGGTACAACCAGCGGTATTGGGCAACATCCAAATTTTTGACCAGTCGAGGGCTTCGGCTAATCCTTCATGGCCGGGGGCATTATTTTGTACCCTCCTAACGGCAACAGTTACGATTTCGCAACCACTGGCCATAACACTTTGTTGCATGGATTCAATACTGGGATATTTCCCTGTGCCTGTCATCAAACGAGAGTTAAACTTGCGCCCTGCAATGACTAAACTATCATCACTGACATCATGGCTATAGGCATGGTAACCATTATTTTGTTGGGGGGTAGGATAATTCATAATTTGATTTTTATTACTGTTTTTCACAAGGGGGGGTAAGGGTGGATTTTCGGGGGAATTAAAGCGAAGATAACTGAAGGATGGTAAAAAGGAATCGGTTTTGCCTTCCACTAGGTTACTAATGATTTTGGCGGTGATGGGGGCGAGTAAAATACCGTTGCGATGATGCCCCGTGGCAAGAATGAGATTTTCGGCATCCCCAAAACCGAGGATGGGCATTTCGTCAGGGGTGCCGGGGCGATAGCCGTACCAGATTTCTTTTAATTTCCATTGGGCAAGGGAAGGATAAAGTCTGATGGCGTTATTAAGTAAGGTATTTACTCCTTGGGCAGTGGTGCCTTTTACCCAGCCGATGTCTTCTACGGTGGCACCCACAATTAAGCGTCCATCTTTTTTGGGTACTAGGTAGGTGTTTTCACCAAAAATTACCCTTTCTAGGGGTTTATCAGAGGGCATTTTTAAACTGAGCATTTGCCCTTTTATGGGGCGCACGGGTAGGGATTGCAGTTTTCCCGACCATGAGCCTCCTGCTAAGATATAGTTATTCGCGGCAAATGTGCCTGATGGGGTGATGACATCTTTTATTTTACCTTGACTACGGGTAAAGGCGATCGCACTTACCCCCTCTAATATCTCCACACCAAGGGATTGAGCGATATTTGATAATACATTGCCGAGACGACGGGGATCCACTTGTCCTTCTTCAGGATACCACCAACCACCCACCACATCTTCTCCTAAGTCGGGTTGATAGTGGGCTAAATTTTTCTTGTCTAACCATACTCCCCCTTTGCTGTTCGTTTCTTTGGGGGTTTCATATACAGGGGCGATGATACCACAGGGATTATAATCTACATCTTCGGCTCCAAGGTGTGATAATTTCTCAATCCACTGGGGATAAAGGGCAAGAGATTGTAGGGATAAGTCCAACATTACCCCCGTTAATTTTTCTGCCCTAGGGGCTAACATTCCCGCTGCGGCGTGGGTAGCTGCCTGTTTAAAGTTACGACTGAGGATGGTAACTTGTTTATTTCTTAATCTTAGCTCAATGGCGATCGCCAAGCCAATGATACCGCCACCGATAATAATATTTTCCCTTATGTTCATCGCTCAAATACTTTACTCCTAACTAATATGATAATTGATAATTGATAATTGGGCGTTGGTCACGCGCTCGGCTTATATCTCCTAGCTTCAGACATGGCTTTTTACGCCTATTTTTTTGTAAGAGATTTATTATTAAAGGTGTCAATGGTCAACTGAAAAATATTCCACAAATAGAATAGTCTAGTCATGGCTCATTAGCCAATTTTTTTCGATTGATTGCATAGTGACATAAACCCACCTACTCTTTATTAAGCATGGCTTTTACTCCAATCTGCTTCACTCGAATTCAGGTTAATTACCCCAACATTCACATACTATCCCATTCTGCTTGGGCATCATCGAGGGCTTCTGGTACTGTTTTTTCCCCTAACATGGCTGATTGTAAATTCTCATAGATAATTCTTTTGAGTTGATTGATATTAGGAGAAGGGGGAATTAAAACCTCCGCTGATTCTAATTGCATGGCGCTTATTTTTCGGGCTTCTAAAAGGATATTTTGCTCCGATTCTTGCTCTAAATTTTCTATGTAAGAGGCGATCGCACTTGTATGAGAAGGTAATACATTAGCCTCCTGAGCAAAATTAAGTTGATTCTCACTGTTAGTAACATACAAAGCATAGTTAATGGCTTTCTGAGGATTACTGCTACTGCGAGGAATTACTAAATTCATCACCGACACACTACGCTTACCCGTTTCCCCCGTAATTTGAGGGGCAACCGCCGACTGCTCATAAATTGTCGGTGCATTAGTAGCAATGGTATTCAAAAATTCCGCCCCCGTGCCAAGAATTGCCGACTCCCCAGCTTGGTATAACTCCACCCCATGACGATGCCCCTGAGTAAATACTTCTGGGGGCAATAAACCCCTTTGATACATATCAACCCAATAAGAAAAAGCCCTTTCCCCCTCAGGAGTATTAAACGCCGCCTTACCTTCCCCATCCAATAAACTTACCCCCATCTGCACCAAAGAATTTAACACCTCATTAGAATCCGTCGGCACAAAAGTAACAAAAAAGGCATACTTACCCGTTTCATCCTTCACCCTTTGGGCAACTTGGGCTAACTCCTCAAAATTTGTAGGGGGATTTTCCACCCCGGCTTGCTGCAATAAATCCTTGTTATATACCGACACTGTAGTGGTTAAATACCAAGGAATGCCAAAAGTAGAAGTCGTACAATCATTTTCCGTAGGGCAAATTTCAATTTGATTTGCTTCCCAAATTTTTGATAAATATTCTCCTCTAACCTCCTCGGGAATTTCCTCCGCCAAATTTAACCAAGCATTACGGGAAGCCAACTGAGAAGCAAAATCAGGATTAAGATTAACTACATCAGGGGCATTATTAGCCGAAACCGCCGTTAAAATTCTACTTTCCATGGCATCCCAAGGCACATCTACCCAAAGAATACTTGCCTCTTCATTTGCTGCCTCAAAACTTTCATTTATCCCTTCAAAATAAGGAGTAAATTTAGGCTGAAGTTGCATTGTCCAAAATTCCACCTGCCCTTCATTCGCAATGGGCTGTTGTCCACACCCCAACACCATAGCAGTTAATGAGCCAACAATCAGCGGGTAATGAAAAAGTTTAGTTTGTTTAAAAAGTCTATTAATTATCATTTAGTTTTTTAACATAAAAATATTGCAATTTTCCGATTATGCCCTAAACCATTCGTAATTAACAATATTTTCAGGGATGTTGTCACTTTCCCCATAAGCAATTAATTGATTTTTTTCTGGTGGCTAGTGTTATCTTTATGGTTGATAAAAATTAGTTTGCTTTGCAATGACAGATAACATAGATAAGATAAAAACTATGATTGATAATGCCCTTGCTGATAGGCGACTCAGTCGTCAAGATAGTAATTTAATTAGAAATGCCATTTATAGCGATGGCATGGTGACGAGGGAAAAAATAAGGCTTTGGCGTGAGTTACAAACGAAGGTAACTAACGGGGAGATATTGCTAGAAAATTGACAATTATTCTGCCACCGTTGAAAATAGATAGTTAAATATTCCTCATTTTTTATCTTTTTTTATATGAAGTCTGAATTATTTCGCACCCCTTTATATTCTTTGTCGGTGGATGCTAAAGCCAAGTTTACTGATTTTGCTGGTTGGGAAATGGCGGTGCAGTATGAGGGGTTAAAAAAAGAGCATCAGGCGGTGAGGGGGGATGCTGGAATGTTCGATATTTCCCACATGGGTAAGTTTTATTTACGGGGGAAAAATTTACGGGCTTGTTTACAGTTTCTTGTGCCAACGGATTTGTCAACTATGACAGAAGGTAAGGCTCAATATTCGGTATTGTTGAATGAGAATGCTGGGATTATTGACGATATTATTTTTTATTATCAGGGTAGCGGTGATGATGGGTTGGAATCGGGGATATTAATTGTTAATGCTTCTACTTGTGAGAAGGATTGGGCTTGGTTAAATAAAAATTTAGCACCTAAGGGCGTTGAGTTATTGGATAAGACTCAAGATTTGGCTTTAATTGCTATTCAAGGATGTAAGGCTGAGGAGTATTTACAATCTTTTTTGGATGTGGATTTAAGTCATTTACAGGCTTTTGAGCATTTAACCACCAGTTTTGCGGGGCAAAAGGTTTTTGTGGCTCGAACGGGCTACACTGGGGAGGATGGTTTTGAGGTGATGACTACTCCTAATGTAGCACAGGATATGTGGCGATCGCACTTAGCCCAAGGATTAACCCCCTGCGGTTTGGGGGCAAGGGATACCCTAAGACTCGAGGCAGGGATGAGTTTGTATGGGCAGGAAATTGATGAAACTACTACCCCCCTTGAGGCTGGATTGGGTTGGGTAGTTAATCTTAACCGTGAAGATGATTTTATTGCCCGTGAAGTTTTAGCGAAACAAAAAAAAGAAGGCTTAACAAGAAAATTGGTGGGTTTACAAATGGAAGGCAGATATATTGCCCGTCATGGTTATGCCATTAAACATAATAATCATATCGTGGGGGAGGTTACTAGCGGTACCCTTTCTCCTACCCTCAACAGTGCGATCGCCCTTGGTTATTTACCCCTAGAATTAACTAAAATAGGGCAAACTGTGGATGTAGAAATCAGAGGTAAACTTTACCCCGCCAGAGTCGTCAAAAAACCCTTCTATCGCCGAAAATAAAATTGGCTGTTGGTGAATTAAGGTATGATTTTCAGTTTAGTTCGGGAATAGGCAATGGTAATAATAGTTTTAGTATTATATATTTGCTGTTATTCAATAATATTTCACACCTAAAATTGTGCTGGGAGAAGATTTCTAGACCTCGCCATTATCCATTATTCATTCTCAATTATCAATTCCTCAAAATGATGTTGTTATAATTATCTAAAGAAATATGAATAAATATTAAGCAATTTTAACAAAACATCCCATGGTACAAATAGAAAATAAACCAGTACAAAATAAATCCTATAGTTTAGAAGACTGGCGTAAAGGTTACGAATCTCAACCCCAAGAAAAAGAATACTGGATAAAAGACATAGAAGGGGAAATTCCCGCCGACTTGCGAGGTACACTATATCGTAATGGTCCTGGATTATTAGAAGTATATGGCACTCCCTTAAACCATCCTTTCGATGGAGATGGCATGATTTGCTCGTTTAAATTTACCGATGAGGGGTGTTATTTTCGTAATAGCTATGTAAAAACCAAAGAATATTTGGAAGAAAAAAAAGCTCAAAAAATGCTCTATCGAGGGGTATTTGGTAGCCAAAAGCCGGGAGGAATTTTAGGAAATATATTTGATATTAGAGTAAAAAATATTGCTAATACTAATGTTGTAAAATTAGGAAAAAAACTACTAGCATTGTGGGAGGCTGCACTGCCCCATAGTTTAGATCCAGAAACCTTAGAAACAAAAAAAATAGATAACTTAGATGGTATACTAAAAGACGGTGATGTATTTTCAGCGCACCCTAGAATCGATCCCCATTCACCATTTAATAATGGTAAACCTTCCTTAATTAACTTTGGTATAAAACCTGGTTTATCTAGCACTATTAACGTGTATGAATTTGACGAAGAAGGGAAAATATTACAACAATATAGCCATATTACCCCTGGATTTTGTTTTATCCATGATTTTTTAATTACTCCTAACTATATTATTTTCTTTCAAAACCCTACCAGTTATAATCCTTTACCCTTTGTATTTGGGATGAAAGGCGCGGGGGAATGTTTAGATTTTAAAGAGAATGAAACTACTAAAATTATTTTAATTCCTCGCCATGCTCCTCATAAAGATGTTATTACTTTAGAAACAAATGCAGGGTTTATTTTTCATCATGGTAATGCCTTTGAAAAAGATGATAAAACTTTAATTATTGACTCAGTATGCTATGCAAAATTAAGTCAAATTAACCCCGATAAAAGTTATAAAGAGGTGAATTTTGATGAATTGGCACCCGGGCAATTATTCCGTTTTACCCTAGATTTAAATAGCCAAAAAGTAGAAAAAGAATTACTCAATACTCGTTGTGTAGAATTTCCCTTTATCAACCCTGAAAATGTAGGGCGAGACTATCGTTATATGTTTATTGGGGCAACCCATGACTCTGATAGAAATGCACCTTTACAGGGTTTATTGAAATTTGATTTACAGACAAAAGAAGAACAATTATATTCTTTTGCCCCTAAAGGTTTTGCTGGTGAGCCTGTTTTTGTGCCAAAAAGTAATGCTGATGGTGAGGATGATGCTTGGATACTTGATTTAATTTATGATTCTGAAAATCATCGCTCTGATTTGGTAATATTTGACGGCAAAGATATTTCGCAACCTGTGGCAACTTTACACCTCAAGCAGCATATCCCCTACGGTTTGCATGGCAGCTGGGCGGGAATAGTGGAGAATTGATAATTATTTATTTGATAGATTGTGTAATGTTTTGATAAACAGTTATGATTAAAGTCCCTCAATTTTGGGGGATTTAGAGGAAAAAAAACTAACTTTAACGGTGGGCAGTGCATAGCCCTACTTTTTGAAAAATCAAACAATGCAAATAAGAAATTATAATTTTAACTGGAATCAGCGCACCTACATCATGGGTATCCTCAATGTTACCCCCGATAGTTTTAGTGATGGCGGTGAATATAACGAATTACAAAAAGCTGTAAATCAAGCCCTTGTCATGGTAAAAGATGGGGCAGATATAATTGACATTGGGGGGCAATCTACTCGCCCGGGGGCGCTGGAGGTGACTTTGGAGGAGGAGTTAAATCGAGTTATTCCCGTTATCAAAGCTATTCGTGAAAAGACAGATATTCCTATTTCCATTGATACCACAAGGGCAGAGGTGGCACAAAGGGCGATCGCCTCGGGGGCTGATATAATTAATGATATATCAGGGGCAACATTTGATCCTGATATGTTAGATACTGTGGCTCGTTTACAAGTGCCGATTATTTTGATGCACATTCGGGGTAATCCTCAAACCATGCAAACTATGACGGATTATCAAGATTTAATCGCAGAAATTGAAGAATTTTTCTTTGATAGAATTGCCCAATGTGTCCAAAAAGGCATTAGTAAATCTAATATTATCATTGATCCTGGAATTGGTTTTGCTAAAAATTACCAGCAAAATATTGACATTTTAAATAATATTAAAAGATTAAAAAATCTTGGTTTTCCAATGCTTATTGGCACTTCTCGCAAAAGTTTTATTGGTAAAATATTGAACGAAAATGATCCTGCAAAAAGGGTATGGGGTACAGGGGCGACTTGTTATCATGCTATCAGTCAAGGGGCTGATATTTTGAGGGTTCATGATGTCGCACCGATGTACGATATTGCTAGGGTTGCCGATGCTATTACTAGGTCAAAATCAGATTATTAATAAAATTTGTAACAAAAATTCTTTTTTTTCTTGACTTTATATTTATTTTGAGAGATGGTGGAGTTGTTTAATAAATAATTGGAACTCTATTCTCTATACTTAAAAATGCATAGATTCCCATTATACTATAAGCATATCACGAAAGAAGGCATAACACAAAAAAAGTTCTTAATTTTCCTCTATGATCAATCATTGAGTTTTCAAGAACCAATATACAAGAACCAATATAATAGACTTGTTGGGCTTCGTTTCCTCCACCCAACCTATGGTAAATCAATTATAAATATGCTTCGTAAGCCATCAACATTAGTTTAACCAAAGATACACCGAGTAAAGCTAAACCGCTGAGGGTGCTAATGGCGAATCCAGGGGCTCTTTTTTTAGCTTCTTTGGCATAACCCCAGGCATAAAGAATTCTACCCACAACCCACGTACCTCCTAGTATCATGCCCCACATTTCACTGACAAAGTAAGAAAAAATCCAGAGGAGGGGTAAAAAGAAGATAAGTTGTTCGAGGGTATTTTCTTGTACTCTCAAGACTCTTTCAAAGTTTTCGTCTCCGCTAGTGGCAGGGGGCATGACGTTGTATTTAAATCTGGCTCTACCTACGTTAATAATGGTGACAAAATAAACTAGAAGAGCAAATACTGTAATAATGCTGGGTCCTAATAACATGGTTTTTTTATGGTTTATATAACTAAATTAGTATAACCTCTATGGTGTACTTGTGTTGTTATTTAAGAAGAAAATAACTAACAATGTGCCATAAATGATTTTTATTTTTTTTAGTTGCTTGATAGTTTTAGTTTTTTACTAATCTTAAAATTTTGTTCCTCATAAATATCTTAGATATAAATTATTAAACTAAATAAATTGTTTTTATTTCCAGTTATTTTTTGCTTGATTTAGAACATAGTTGGAAAGGTCATTTATTTGTTGATTTGAAAGGCGATCGCCATAAGCCGACATATTATTTTTGCCATTAGTGATTATAGTTGCTATGGATTCAGGGGTATCATAACCATTTTTTTGAAGGGCTTTTAATTTTAAGTTTTTGCCCCTGCGAATGATGTTACCTCCATTAAGATGACACCCCGCACAGTTAATCTCAAAAAGTTTACTAGGTTCATTAATATTTTGATTTATTTCTGTTAAGTTTATCTGGGCGATCGCCCTTGATATATATAATAAATTAAAAGAAATAATGGTAATTAGTGTAATTAGAAAAATAGATAATTTTCGCATAATTTACAAAGGTGATAAAAACAAAATTGAGAATAAATAAATCATTAATTAATAAATCAACAATTATCTTAATCCTAAATCATTTAGCAAGTTGAAAGCAAGATAAGGGAAAAATGAAAAGAAACAAAATTTGTTATCAACCTTAGATATTTCATTGGTAATTCATAATTTATGATTCTGCCCAAAAAGGGATCAGCTATACTGAAAGGGAAGTTTCAAGGATTAATTTGATGACCATACAGCTAATTGAAAGGCAAAAACAATTAGAAAAACTGAAAAATGAAGAATTTGACTGTTTAATAATCGGAGGAGGTGCTACAGGCACAGGCTCAGCTTTGGAGGCAAATAAGAGAGGGCTAAAAGTGGCTCTAGTAGAGCGATTTGACTTTGCGTCTGGTACCAGTAGCCGCAGTACAAAATTATTACATGGTGGGGTAAGATATTTAGAACAGGCTTTTAAGCGTTTGGACGTTGAGCAGTTTAATTTGGTAAGAGATGCCCTATCAGAAAGAAAAAATGTCATTGAAATAGCCCCCCATCTAGCCAAGTCTTTACCTTTGATAATTCCTTTGTATCAATTTTGGCAGATTCCCTATTTTTTCACAGGGTTGTTAATGTATGATTTGTTATCGGGTAAACAAAGTTTGGGGCGCAGTCGCCTATTGAGTCTTAAGGATACTTTGGAATTATTTCCTTCTCTCAACACTGAAGGTATGATTGCTAGTGTGATGTATTATGATGGGCAGTTTGATGATGCTAGGCTTAATGTAGAAGTAGCCATGAAAGCCATTGAGCAAGGATGTGCGATCGCAAATTACCTCGAAGTCATTGAAATTATCAAAGAAAATGATAAATGTAGAGGGGCAGTGGTAAGAGATAGCCTAAGTGGTAAAACCTTCCCTATCAAAGCAGAGGTTGTGGTAAATGCCACAGGACCTTATAGTGACAGTATCAGACATTTAGACCAACCAGAAGTCGAAAAAATACTCAAAGTAAGCTCTGGAGTACATATTGTTGTGGATAAAGCCTATGCCCCTGGGGATGGTGCTTTATTGATTCCTAAAACCGATGATGGTAGAGTTATTTTCATTGTACCTTGGCGTCAGTTTACCCTCATTGGTACTACGGACGAAGAAGCCCAAGTAACAGATAATCCCGTGGCAACGGAAGAAGAAATTGCATACTTGATGGCATATGCCAACCGTTACCTAACCGAAAAAATTTCCCGTGAGGATGTATTGTCTGCATGGAGTGGACTACGCCCTCTAGTTTCTCCTAACCATACGGCAAATTCTACCGCTAAAATTTCCCGAGATCATACCATTCTTAAATCAAAAACTGGTTTAATTACCATTACGGGGGGAAAATGGACTACTTTCCGCAAAATGGCGGCGGATACCATCAACCAAGTTATTAAGCAATTATCCTCGCCTAATGGTTTTTCTGGTCATTCTTCCGAGTTAATTTCTGTGGCAGGGGGCGAGAATTATGATTTTGATGATTTGGATCAAAAATTGTCCGCAACCATTGAAGATGAAGCTATTAGACATCATCTAATTAATTATTATGGTTCAAGGGCGATCGCCATTCAAGCCATCATTGAAGAGTATGGCATAGAAAAATTAGCCCCCCAATATCCTTTTATCACCGCCGAGGTTGCCTACGTTTATCGTTATGAAATGGCACAAAAATCAGAAGATATTTTATCCCGTCGATTTAGACTAACTTTCCTCGACTCTGTCGTAAGTGAGCAAGTTACCGAAAAAGTTAACACCATTATAGAAAAAGAAAGAGCAGTAGTTAATAAACAAGAGTTAACCATTAATTCCTAAAAATTATTATTAACTATCTGATTGAAGATTCTTAAAAAGTCTGTTTCTGAATAAATCTAGGAATAATAACTACCATATTTTTAGTTTACTTTTCCCCTCTTTTTTGAGGGGATTTTTATTTATTATCCACAGAAATATTTTCTTGCCAATAGTTTACCAATAACTGATTTCCTTCATGACTAAGGTGGATATGATCATGATAAAGATTTTCAGGGTTAGAATAATCTTGGAATAATGCTAAAAAATCCGTATAATTAATATTTAATTCCTCGACAAAATTATTTAATCTTTCCCTTGCTTTTACTTCATAGTCTTTAGAAAAAGGAGGTAAAACTTCTCTTTTGAGAGGAGTTAGTGCCAGAAAAAAATCCATATCATTTTCTGTTGCTATTTCATAAATATTTTTAACAGCATTTAAATTAAAGCCAACCACATCACCTTTTTCTTTAGGAATATTTATTAAATCTGGATGAAGGGGTAAAGGTAAAACTTTTTTTAAAAACTCTTCTAGGGCGAGTAATGGCTTTTTGTCTGGATAATTAAGGGCTTTTCCTACTTGAATGCTAGAGGGGGCAAAACTAAATAAATCATCAGTGTTTAGAACTAAAATTAAAACATCACTAGAAAAAGTACCATATTTTTCGAGGTAAGCTAATTCATTACGAGCGCCCCAGGAATTTGCAGAAACATTTAAAACTTCTATCTTGTTATGGTTAAGTTTATTTAGACTTATTGCCTGTTCTAATAAACTAGAAAGGGTATTTTCTTGAGCAGTCCACCAACCACCGTTAACAATAGAATCCCCTAATAACATAATACGAAAAATATCCTTATTCTTTCCTTCGCTAATATCCCCAGAACGCATAGAATAACTATTAATATAAATCAAATTACCATTACGTTTAGTAAACTGATTTGGTGCGAGTAAATAACCAATTTCTGGATCTGCAATATAAATTAAAGGATTACCAAAACCCCATTTTATTCTTAAAAATAACTCTGATAAAATAACAGAAATAATCAGAAATACAAGAGTATAAATAATAACCTTCATAACCTTTTAAAGAGAAGCAATTTTTTGTTCATATTCTGCCTGAGTAAGAATCCCACTATTTAAGGCTTCCTTTAACTTAATGATTTTTATCCGATTGCGCTCAGCATACTTTTCTTGCAAAATTTGATCCCTTGTTTGTGCCTCTAACTGCTCCAATTTGGAGGAATATTCATCTTGACTCAAAATCCCTTGGGCAAAAGCCTCTTGTAATTGTTTTACCTTATATTCGATAATAAAATTAACTTCATAATCATCAATTTGCTTTTCCAAGATAGATTTTTTCTTATTAAATTCCCCTTCCGTCAATATATCATTGGCAAAAGCATCCTCTAACTTTCTTATTTCTGCTTCTAGATTACTAATCACCTCTTTTTGCTCAGGAGTTTTATAATCACAAGGGTTAGTGGATTTATCCGAATACCACACCTCCGAATCTTGATTTTTCTTCGCCACTGGTTGCACTCTGTTTAATTGACAACTACCCTCAAGATAACTAATCAATTCATTTTCCAAAACAAAAGTCCAACTCGCGCTAGCAATGCCCGTTAAATAAGTCAATCCCCCCGTAAAAATAGCCCCAAAACTAGCCCCTGCTATATTTTGAATCCATTTTCCCCTAGAAGTTTCAATGATAAACTCTCCTCCACTATCTTGGGAAAGGTAAATTTTTACCTTAAAAGCGATATTAGTTCCTAAAATAGTACGAATCGTGTCACTCTTTTTTGCTTGGACAATATAAACACCATTTTTTAAAACCCCCTCCACAAGGTATTGTTTACCCTTAAACCACAACATTACATCGTTATAGACTTTATCTAAATCCCGATAATTACTGAGTACAAAATAATTTTTCGCCATAACTCCTGATTACCCAAGGCAATATCAACTAAGTTTATCCGTACAACCTTTCAAAACTTGATAATCCTTATTATATCCACTCTTCTATTATTCCTTGTGAATGGCTTATGGAGGATTGATAAACACCATATCAATATTTGTGCAAGTTACCCTTGCTTTTTTTTTTAATGGTTGCTATAATGGTTATCTGTGAGCGATTCACAAAACAACCTCAACTGGTTGAGGGGGTGTGGCGGAATGGTAGACGCTGCGGACTTAAAATCCGTTGACCTTTGTCGGTCGTGAGAGTTCAAGTCTCTCTACCCCCATATGAGGAATAAATAAGTAGTTACTAATTTTGTACACTAACAAATTACTTGTCATCGGTAACAAATTGGTATCGTCTTAACAAATTAAATGACGTGATAACAATTTAATGTCGTGTTATTTGGGGTGGAGAGACTTGCTTTCAATTCTCTAAAAGAACTCTTCCTTGTTTGGGTTGTGTGCCTTCTTCTACGATAATACCCAATTTAGAAGAATTCCCCTTGATATTATCAATTAATCGACCATAGCTCCATTGATGTACTTGGACACGATAATCCTTGGCATATTTTCTTTGTCTCTCTTTATACTCAGGTATTTTTTCCTCTGCCCTAGCTTGTACTTCTGCTTCAGTAATAGATCGCATCTGCTTTAATCGGGGAACAACAATGATTGAAACCTTATATTCCTGAGCTATTTTAAGAATGGATTTGGCAAGGAGACGATCAACGTATTCTCCTAAATTAGACTCTCCTTTTTGTTGAAAATTAGCTCTTTTCTTTGCCTTATGGTTTTGGTGGCTCAATTTCTGTTTTTCATTTCTTCTCTTCCTAACTAGATGATAATTATCACCTAACGATTGTTTGATGTTGCCATATAGAACCCATTTGGTATTTAGTAGAATATTGAGAGGAACAAATTGATAAATGGAATAATGGCTTACTCTAGCAGTCTAAGTGATCAAGAATGGGAAATAATTAAACCTCTATTACCAAAGAAAAAAAGAACTTGTCCACCAAAGTGGTCTAAAAGACAAATTTAGGGCGTGTCATCAAATAGAAGAGAATAACAGATAAAATAAGGATGATAGTAATTGTGACAAAAGTGAGGATATGGTAGAGATGCGCAGGTATGGTTTGAGAGACGATCAATGGGAAAAAATTAAAGATTTATTACCGGGTCGATT
>Ga0208979_100372_pt1 | contig 35372 bp, 29 predicted proteins | sample HotLakConsUCCSLE_FD_184738 | JGI IMG/M metagenome (GOLD analysis project Ga0208979, IMG submission 184738) | Hypersaline microbial mat communities from Hot Lake, Washington, USA - Hot Lake Consortium UCC-SLE (SPAdes) | ecosystem: Environmental > Aquatic > Non-marine Saline and Alkaline >... | reverse complement strand
TGCTCACTCCCGTCGACTGCACGCCTGCGACGGAATCAGACCGACCTTCGCCCGTCAACACCACCACGCGGTGCGTGAGACGCACTCCGCAGCGTAAGGGGGTAATTGTGCAACAGGCTCCTTGCGGACGAAAGATTGCCGAGGTGAGCTCAGTGCGCAGGAGGGCCTCCTTCCAGGATTGTCACGGTGGTTAACTTCGGTATCCTCCGCGTCAATATTTGGTGCGCTCCTGTCGCAGGCAATCGTAGGCGGACCCTGTCCGTGTGCCGCAATAACCTTCGACCATGAAATTATGGTGGTATGGTGAACAATAAGATTATTCAAAAGCCGAAGTCTCAGTCGTTCTTGCGACTTGGCTGTCGCCTGAACGCAGACGTCAATGCATTGATCGCCTCCGGGGACGAGCACTTCAAGGCGGAGCGGTGGGAGCAAGCCCGGCAGGACTACGAAGCAGTCCTCGCGCTAAATCCGGATGATGTGCGTTCGAACCTTCGTTACGGGCGTCTCTTGGCGAAAACCGGCAGGCCTGCCGAGGCCGCCGGTTACTTCGAGCGCGTTCTCGCCGCCCGTGCGGACGATCCCAATATCGTGGAGGTCGCCGTCAGGAACCTCCTGGTCCTTGGAGATGCGCATCTTTCCGAACAGCGCTGGGAGGAGGCGCAGGAGGCTTACGAGGCCGCCTCGAGGCTCAAGGTCGACGATCCGCGGATAGACCTGAGGATGGGAGAGCTTCTGGCGAGGACCGGCAGGCGCGCTGAGGCCATGCACCATCTCGTGCGTGCGGCGGCGAACGCGCCTGAGGATCAAAAGACGCGCTCCGCGGCGGCCCGGAACCTGATCGCTCTCGGGGATGGGCATTGCGAGGAGGAGGGCTGGGAGGAGGCGCGGTCGGCCTACGAGGCGGCCCTTGCCCTCAGCCCTGACGATGGGGCGGCCAACCTGCGTCTCGGGCGTCTCCTGGCGAGGATCGGGAGGCGGGATGAGGCCGTCGCCTGCTTCGCTCGCGGCCTCTCGCGGAAACCGGACAATTCTCTTCTGCGCTCCGCGGCGGTCCAGAACCTGCTCGCTCTCGGAGACGAGCATTGCGAGAGGGAGAGCTGGGAGGGGGCACTGCATTTCTATGAGAGTGCCCTCGCCATCGGCCCCGAGGAGGTGGGGGTGAACCTGCGCCTCGGGCGGCTCCTCGCCAGGACCGGCAGGCGAGAGGACGCCGCTGCCTTCTTCGATCGCGTTCTGTCGGCCGAGCCGGTCGATCGCGAGCATCGGTCCATGGCGGTCCGGAACCTTCTGGCGCTCGGAGACGAGCAGCTGGAAGGCGACCGCATGGCGGATGCGAGGAAGACCTACGAAAGGGTTCTTGCAATCAGTGCCGACGATCCGGAGGTGAACCTTCGGATGGGCCACCTGCTGCTGGCGGACGGCTCGCGCTTGGAAGCGGCGGTTCATTTCGATCGTGCTGTGTCGAACACCTCGGCGAGCTTCAAGAAGCGCCTGAACGGCGCGATGACGTTGCTCTCGCTGCGGGAAAGCCTCCTCGACAAGGGGCGGGCGGAAGACGCGCAGATGGCCTACGAGGTCGCGCTCACCCTGAACCCCGCCATACGACTGCACACGAGCAGCTATGGCGCTCGACGCCCGTATCGTTTCGCGTCGACGGACCGCCTCGACGGGTCGGCCATCGCCTACCTCTCGGCCGACCGTGCAGCTGTGAGGAAGGACATCGCCTTCTTCAGCTGCGTGGCTGGCGGCTACGATCCCGTGACGTATCACGAGTTCCTTCAGGGCGATGCGGACTATTTCTTCTTCACCGACGAACGCGTGAGCAACGCGTACATCACCCATGTGAGGCCGCTGCCGTATTACTGCATCGATCCGACCCGTTCGGCCCGGTACGTCAAGACCCATCCGCACGTGCTGTTTCCCGGCCACCGCATCGCCATCTGGTTGGACGGCAATATCCTTGTTCGCGGGGATCTGTCGGAGATGATCGCGCGCTTCGAGGCGTCCGGACTTCCGGTCGGCGCCATACCTCATCCCGCGCGCATGTCTGTCTATGGAGAGGCCGATATCTGCGCCAGCCGGAACAAGGACGATGTGGATCTCATTCAGGCTCAGGTCTTCCGTTACAGGCAGGAAGGATTCGAATGTGATGATCTGATCGAGAGCAACCTGATGATGTTCCGCCTCGATCATCCCTTACTGCCGGAACTGATGGCGATCTGGTGGGCGGAGATCGATCGCGGGTCGCGGCGGGACCAGCTCTCCTTCAACTACGCGCTGCGGCGGACGGGGGCGGATTATTTCCGCCTTATGGAGCGTCCGGACAGTGTCCGCAATCATCCAGCGCTCGCGATCTTCGAGCACGGTTCCGGCCGGAGCCCCTATCGTCCCATGGTGACGAGGCTCTCGCGTTGCACGAGCCGCAGCTATTCGGCGGCAATGGCGCAGCGGCTGGCCGCGCAGGAGGGGCGTCGGGTCGATGTCGTCGTGTGCGTTCACAATGCCCTCGACAGTGTGGCCCCTTGTCTTGAATCCGTCGCCGCGCATCGGGATCCGGCGGTTCACCGGATCCTCGTGGTGAACGATGGCTCGGGTGCCGAGACGTCGGCTTGGCTCGAGAGCTTCGCGGCGCGGACCCAGAACGTCGACATCTTGCACCGCGCCGAGCCGGGCGGGTATACCGTTGCAGCGAACACGGGCATTCGCGCGTTGCACCCCGCGGCGGAGATGGCCATCCTCCTCAACAGCGACACGATCGTCGCCGGGGCGTGGATCGGCAAGCTGCTCGATGCCGCGTCCTCGCATCCGAAGGTTGGCATCGTCGGCCCTTTGTCGAACGCCGCCAGCCACCAGTCGATCCCCAACCACAAGGGGACCGGGACACAGACGGCCATCAACGACCTTCCCGCAGGGTACGACGTCGCCGCCATGAACGCCTGGTGCGAGGAGAACAGTCCCGAGGACGTCCTGCCCCACGTGCCACTGGTGCATGGCTTCTGCTTCGGGATCACGCGCGAGCTCGTGGATGCGATCGGGTTCTTCGACGCGTCCAGTTTCCCGTTTGGATTCGGAGAGGAAAATGACTACTGCTTTCGTGCGACGGACGCCGGTTTTTCGCTGTTGGTCGCGACCCACACCTACGTCTATCACGAGAAGTCCCAGAGCTATGGGACCGACAGGAGGCATGCGCTGTCGAGGGCCGGCAGCACCAGGCTTCGCGAGCTCCATGGTGCGGCGAGGGTCGAGCGCGCCATCGGCAGCATGCAGGACAATCCGTACCTCGACCGGATCCGCCGACTTGCCGCCGCGCAGCTTTATTAACGGCCAGATATGAACGTTTTACAGATGAGCGGAGGCTACCAGCATAACGCCCTTTTACATGCTGTGCCGGATAACTAGTGGAGGAGATCATGTTCTCAGTGGCACATTCTGATATTCTTATCCCGGTGCCGATAAAGCGCTTTCACAATTGTTTTTCATCGCGAGGTCGACCTCCTTGCAGCGCAGCTACGCTCCGCGGCCACATGGGGAGTTCGAAGTTTCATCAGCGAATACGTTGTTTGCCTAAACGAGGAAGGTGCCCAACTCGATCGTGTGCGGAAGCAGGTTGAGGAGGCAGCAAAAGAGCTCGATGCGTCCCTTTCATCAAAACTTCGTCTTGTTGAGCGCGCCCAGTTGATCGGCCCTGTACGTTCAGGCAAAATATCTGGATGGCGCGTGCAGCAAGCACTCAAACTCGCCTGCTACAAAGCCTGCTCGTCTCCATTGATATTAATCCTTGATTCAAAGAACATATTTATTAGAGAAACGCGCTACGAAGATTTTGCCGACGGCTCTGGAGTGCCTAAAACTCACTTGTTTAAATATCAAAGAAAATCTGATTTCTGGCGATTACTTTTTGGCTCGAGCGAGTATATTGGTGTTCCTGCGCCAGTCGGGGACAGTCAACTAGGATACCCAACGACAACACCTAACACAATCATTGCCTGCATTCTGAAAGAATTACATGATTTGATAGTGAATAGGCACGGAAGGCCGTTAGGAGAAGCCTTCCTAGAAGAGCCCGCTTTACAAAATGTTACAGAGTTCCTTCTCTATCATGCAATGCTGGAAAAGAAGGGAGGCATAAAAGCGCACTATACACTTCGCGAGCCAATATGCCATACCTTCTTCGCGACGTCTCCTGTAGGAGACGAGGCGATAAAAAGTCGTCTTTTGCTGCTTGATGATCCAAAGGTAAAGCTTACTGGCCTGCATCGTAAGCGGGTCGGGCGCCTGACGACAATTGAGCGGGATACCTTCGTTGACATATTCATGCGCTCTGGGATTATCCTTCGTGCAGAAGACTTCAGTGATTTCGAGCAATCGCATTTGAGTCGTCAGCCTGCGGTGGAATAAAACTTCAGCATCGTAGCGCCTATGGAATGGTCGAAGCAGCACGGGCGATGATCTCCTCCCCCTCGGTGAGACGCTCCTGGAACTGCCGCACCAGAGCCGTGAGAACGCGAATGCGCGCATCGCCGACCTTGCGGGGGTCGAGACCGCCCGTCAGCGGACCCGTGGCGACCAGCATGGCTATTTCCCCCCAATGCTGATCAAGAGTCGCCGCGGCCTGTGTCTGTGCCTTCAGAAACCGGGTGGATAGCGCGGCAAGGTCGAGCCCGCGCACGTGATCAGCGACGCCGCTCCAAGACGTGAGGCCGGATTCCGGCGCCTTCGTCAGTCGGAGAACGCCGTCGAACTTCGGCTTTCCGCGCGCGATCACGATTGCTGGCACGCCGTAGGCTGCGGCAGTGATGTAGCCGTGCATGGACGAGCCGACGTAGGCAACGGCGCCCGCGATCAGCGCCGCCATTTCATGAAGGCTTCGGGGACTCGCGAGGACGAGCGGGTCGCTGCGCAGCGTGTGCGCTACCTGTCGTGCCGTACCCGTATCGCCATGGCAGGGTCCGATAGCCGCAAGCAGCGGGCGGGCCTCGAATGCTGCTGCCAGCCCGTCGATCTCGTCGGCCAGCTGCGCCGGCTCGAGGTCGCTGATGTAGCGCCTGTTTACGTGGGTGACAAAGAAACGTGTATCAGGTCCAGCGCCCAGCCGTGCGAGGGTGGCTTGAAGCGCACTTGCGTGGCTGGTGGCCGGCCAGAGCGCAGGCAGTTCCCAAGCGGGATCGGGAACGACACGGACGTGTCGATTCGGCGCGATCTCAGAGATCATCTCGCGGCTTTCGACGTCGCGGACGGCCAGGTAGTCGGCGCGCAAAACGGCCTCGCGCACGATGGGGATGAACGGTGTCTCAAAGTAACCGGGAACCCCTGGAGCATTCCAGATGACCGGCATTTCCGGCGGGGCGGAAAGGGTGGGCACGATCCAAAGGTCCGCATAACCGGTGAGGTCCACGGCGGCACGCCTGTAGAACGGAAGGGTGGTCGGCATCGCCTGAAGGATGTTGCCGCCGCCGATCACTAGAGCGCGCGCGGGCAGACCGGCCGCAGTGTCGAGGGGCCTACACGGTACGGTATCGTTCCATAGACTTAAACTGCCGGCCGGGCTGACGTGAATGATCTCGTCTTGTGGGAAACGTCGCTGCAATAAGGCCGGAAACAAAAGATCCCCATAATTTTCAACATCGAATGTACCCGTATGAAGCAGCATTCTTGCCATCTTTTCTTGCGTTCGATGTCGAAGTCGCCCCTTGATCGGGCGGCAGGCGCATCATAGTGTCTCCTGAAACATTTTCTAGGAGATTGCGAGGGTGTCGCTGCATCGTACAGCGCTTGTGGCAAATGAGACAGGTCGAACATCAAATCCAGGGTGCAGGGCGGTAAGGCGCGGCCTTGGCCGCCTTCTTGCAATTTGCGATATGGAGATCTCAGGCAGCCTGCCGCTGGGCTACTGGGCCGACCACTTCAAGCATATGGCTCCTCCCAAAAAGTACAGAATCCAGCAAGAGCACGGCTGCTTCCCTCGCGGATGTGTCGAGGCTGCGCCGCTCGATCTGGACGAATGGGTATCCATCGTAACAAAACTTTCCAAGGAAGATTGTGCTTTGGCGGAACGCCTGGATGCGAACACCGCCGTCGTTGTCAACGGGGAAGGCTCCATCCATCATAATCTGCCTCGTGCGCTGGCACTGCTTGCATTGGTGGAGGTAGCTGTATCCCGAGGAAAGCGCGTTGCCTTGATAAACACAACACTTCAGGGCATGAGCATGGCTCTTCTGAGGCGGGTTCTTCCGCCGCTTGAATTTTGTCATTTTCGCGAGGATAGTTCTCTCGATCTGGTCGCGAGCAGCGCGCCTTGCGGTTTCGTCGCGCCAGATCTTGCCTTGCTTTCCCTGAGAAATCTTCCTGCCCCACAGCGTGCCGCCGAACAGAGGGGCAGTCGAAAGTGCCTCATTTCCGCCGGCGTCGTAGGGAATGAATTGATCGTCAGGCAAATTATCGCAGCGGTTCGCGAGTGTGAGCTTCAGCCGATCTATCTCATGATCGGCGATGGGGGAGAGCGTGAAGTCGTCGCCCGGGTCTGCGGCGAGGAGAGGGTGCCGGTCGTGGACAGTGGGATCGTCAGCCTGGAGAGGCTGACGTCCATAATCTGTTCTGCTGGGATGGCGGTTTCAGGGCGTCATCATATCAATCTGTTTCTTATGCATTGCGGTGTTCCGTTCCTTCCGCTCCCATCGAATACATGGGAGATCGAGGGGGCACTCCGTCTAATGGGCTATCCTGTGAAGCCGCTCCATTGTTTCGACGAGCTGACGGAGGGTGTCAGGAGTGTCTATGCGAACCGGGAAGCTCTTGCCGCATTCGCGCGTCAGGCCGCGTCTCGCGGCCAGGAGCAAAGCCGGATGACCATCGATCGGTTCCGCCAATGGAGCTGCTGACCCCGTTCGACCTCGTCGACATGTTCCCGGACAAGCAGAGGGTCGCGGTCATCGGCAACGCGCCCACCTTGCGCGGAAGCGGCATGGGCGCCCACATCGACGATCATGACGTCATCGTGCGGTTCAACGATTGTCGTGTCCGGGGGTTCGAGCGCGACGTCGGTGGCCGGACCGACATCCTGGTCTGCAATCCATACGCCGAGACGAGGCCCGAACGTCGCGTTGCTGATGAGCCCTTGCCGCGAGCCGTGGTGGTTCTCACTCCTCAGACACGACGAGGAGAGCGGGGGGCTTTCGAGGCGTGGGCCGGCGCCTCGAGGGTGTTGTTCAGCTATACCCCGGACATCCGCGTGAACACCGTCGAAAGGGAAAACGTCTCCCTGACGACGGGCACCTATGGCCTCTCGCTCGTCCATAACATCTTGAGGCCCAAGGATATTCTCATTTCCGGCTTCACGATGTTCCTTGGCGAGGACAGTAATCATTATTGGAGTGACGAGCAGCCTTCCGGGTTGAAGTCTCACGCTCCTGAACGTGAGGCCCGAGTCTTCACAGACGTCTTGAACAGCTTCCGGTGTCACCTGAAGGTTACGAAGGACGTTGCCGGAATCGCGGTCCAATGCGGCAGGCCACTTAAGGAAGGCGTCAGGGTGATGGACGTACCGGTGTGATGCGGCGACCGGACGAGAGCTGCCGCGACAGGAGTGCAGGTGAAGTGCCCCTCGCCGCCGGACAATGCGGGAACCTGCTCCCCGGAGCATCCTCCGCTGCCAAAGCCGCCCCTGCAGGACAGGCACCGCATGCTACCCGGCCCCAACACGGTGCCCCAGTCACTCAATATCTCCCGCCTCGGCCCGCCGCCGCCGCTCCATGATGGCGAAGCCGAAGCCGAGCGCGAGGCTGACGAGCGTCACCGCGAGAAGATACCAGAGGGAGGCATCCGTCGTCTCGTAGACCGGAAACCAGGCGTCGCGCGTCAGCTGTGCCGAGTGGAGGATCGGATTCCACAGGACGAAGGCCTTGTAATCGTCGGGAAGCTGCTCGCTTACATAGAACAGCCCCCCCGTGATGGCGAAGAGACGCATCAAGGCCGGGTAGATCCGGCGGGTCCCCGTGTAGATGAAGCTCAAGAGGGACGCGCCAAGTCCTGCCGCGAAACCGATCGCAGCCGAGCAGACGAGGCACAGAATAATCATTCCAGGATCCTGCGGCAGGGGGATGAAGGCGATCCACACGAGATAGGCAAGGAGCCCGCCCGCGATGAGCGCGTTCGCGACGAGCGCCCGCGGCGACTGGCCGAACATCAGGTCGAAACGGCTCACCGACGGCTCGTTCAGGCAATGCACGAGGTGCGCCGGCCCGACCGCCGTTGTCATGAACGTGGTGCGGAACGTGAGGAACTGCGCGACGCCCATGATTGCAAACGGGAAGCTTGGCATGTTGGCGACCGATCCGCCGAAGAACACGAGCGTCATGATCGTAAAGATCATGATGAGCATGAACGGCTCGGCGAACCACCAGAAGAGACCGAGCCGCTCGGAGCGAACCTCCTTGACGAAGGCGAGATTCCAGAGCGCGAACCAGAGGGGAAAGCCTTTCGTCGGCGCTCGCGACGCACGCCGGCGCGCTGCCTCCTCCCGGGCGCGGTCGGCATAGAAGGTCGCGAACGCGTCCGGAACGGCCACGGCGCCTTTCGCCCCGGCCTTCTTTGAGCCGCGCTCGACAGCCTGCCTCAGCACCTCGCGCGCCGACTCGAGCTCCTGCTGAAGCCGGGCCAGCGTGCCCGCTGGGGTGACGTTGTCGTCCGCCATGGTCGATCCCCTTCTCCATCCGCAGCGGCCGGCGGGATCCTTGCTCCGTGCGTGGAGGCGCGCCTCCCGCTGCGGATCCACAGCTGGGCAGCCGGCCTTGAAGCATGCCCTGCTGCCGCCACCGGACCCGTCCCGAAGCTCAGACCTTCCCCGGTGCCGCGGACCTTGCGTGGGTTGCGGCCTTTCCGCAAGGGCGGGTTCTTTCCGGTTGGACTGTGCCGACATCAGGTCGTCGCCGAGGGTCCCGTCCCGGCAGGGGCGGCCGCTCGTCGGGAGCCAGTCTCCGGCTCCCCGCCCGGTCCCCCGCCCTCTCCAGCGCGCGCGAGCCTGATGCGAACGTCCCGCTGCACGATCTTGCCGATGCGCCACCTCTCACCCACCGGATCATGCGGCCAGCGTCCGCGCACCTTCAGCGTTGGCGCGGTCGTCCTGTTGATGTGCCCCGAGGCGTAGGAATCGATGCCGTAGACCGTCAGGCGCTCCAGCTTCGTGCCCGCGAGGTACTCGATCCAGATGAGGCCGCTCGTCGGCTCCGCCCGCATCGCCTTGCGCAGGCGGCGGTAAGGCGCCTCGGGCAGCCGCATCACCTTGCGGCCCACGAGGAAGCGCAGCGACAGGTGATGGAAGTCCGGATGACAGGCAACTGCCTTGCAGTCGAAGAAGCGGCCAAAGAAGCGCTGGCGGTTTCGGTCGGCGGTCGAGCAGGACCAGAGCGTCGTGCGCCGGCCCACCGCGGCGGCGTGGGTGAGCGCGAGGACGACGTCTTCCGGCGCGTCCGCGGAAAGGACCGGATGGTGCTCGCGGCCGCTGGAGCGCCCGTCAACGAACACGCCCGCCAGATGCTCCCGCGGCACGGCGCTCTCGGGACAGTCCTTGCGCACGATGAGGGGGTGGCCGAGGTTCATGCGGATGACGATGTCGTGGGCGTCGATCTCGGCGCCGGCCGTCCCCTCCCGCAGGGACGCCGCGTTGCCCACGAGGGCGACTGACTTTCCCGTGAACATCTCCGGGTCGACGAGGGAGAGGAGCGGCAGGCGGAGCGCGACGCCCGCCGGCCGGATCACGTGGGCGTCGAGCGCCTCACCGACGCTCATCGCCACCGGACCGAGGCGCTGCCAGGCGTAGGCCGCCGCTGCCGGAGACGCCCAGCGCCAGAAGGGCCGCGGCAGCGGCTCGATGGCCTCGCCGCCGGCGAGAAGGTCGTCCGCGACGGCCGCCGCCACCGGATTGTCCGCGAGAACGGGAGGCGCGAGGCGATCGGCAGCGACATTCACCACCGGCTCGTCGATCTTCAGGCCTGCCGTGTAGAGCGCCCACGAGACGAATCGTTCGTGACGCTCGCGCCGCGCCTCCGCCGGTTCGGCGAGCGCCTCGACGTAGGCCGCCTCGATGGTATCGGGGCACGCCGGCGTCACCGCCTCGTCGTAGGCCGCCCGGCCGAACGACAGGACCGGGACGCCGTGGCACATCGCCTCGAAGCCGGCGTCGGCGTTGATGGTCGCCACCGCCTTCGCCAAGGCGAGGAGGCGGGTGAGGGGCGCATCCTCCACGAAGGTGGCGCGCGCGTGGGCGTGAAGGGACTTGAGACGCGCGAAGGTACGGCTCGCGTCGTCGGGATGACGGACGAACAGGACCCCGACGCCCGAGGTGCGTGCGAACGCGGAGAGCGCTGCCACGAACGTCTCCGTGTCGACGGCGCCGTGCTGGACGAGGGCCGGGTCGTCCGGCGCCTGGAGGACGGCGAGGACGTCGAACGCGTGGCCGTCCCCTCCTGCAGATTCCTTCGCCGGCTCCAGCCGGCTGTCCGCGCGGAAGGCGGCAAGAAAGGCTGCGAGCCGCGGGTCGACGGGGTCATGGCGGAAGGCGCCTGTGCCGGCCCACGAGGCCGAGGCTCCCCACCCGTCGCGGTCGCGCGTAACGAGCTGCGGCTGGAGCTCGCGGGCGTAGAAGGCTGCGCGCGGGTCGCGCACGAAGGTGCGGCTAGTGTGCGGCAGGAGGATCTGCCGCGCCTCGGGGAAGCGGGCGACAAGGCCGGCGTCCACCTGCCAGGGAGCGACCGAGACGACCCGCGGCGTCAGCCCCTCCGCGCGGGCGAGCGCGGCAAAGAGTGCGGGCGCATGGCGAAAGGCCCGCGCCGGGGGCCGCGTCGCGCGACGCATGCGGGCGCTGGGGTCCTCTTCCTCAGCGCCCCTCAGCGGGCCGATGTCCTGGCGCGGCGCAACGACGACGACGTCGGGTGAGGCGGAGAACTCGGCGCGGGCACGCGCCGTCGCGGCGTCCGCGTCCGCCTCCCGCGCGAAGACGCGGATCGCGGCGCGCAGATCTTCGGCACCCTCGCCGGCGTAGCGGGCGGGCAGCGCCACCACCTTCAGGAAGGCCGCGCAGCGGCGATAGGCTCTCGCCACCGCCTCGGCCTCCGTCGGCTCGTGGCGGCGCGTGCCGCGCAGGATGCGGCGGACCTCTCCGAGGAAGCTCAGCGTTCGCTCGCCGGGGTTCAGCCACACGACGTCGGCCCCGGGCCCGAAGGCGACGTCGGCCTTCGAGAGCGCGGCCGGCAGCAGCGACAGGTCGTCCGAGACGATCGCTTGCGGCGACAACAGGAGCGTCGGCCGGCGCGTCGCTTCGAGCGCGGCGGCCGCCGTGTTCCAGCGCAGCCGCCTCGCACGCTGCACCTCGCCCCGCGCGTTCCCTCGCGGCCAGGCCCGGTAGACGAGACTGCCGTGGGCCTGCCCGGCGAGGCGCCCGAGAAGGCGACCCGCCTCCTCCATCGGCGCGTCCGGCCCGTCCCTGTGGAGCGCGACGTCGACCCGTGTCCCCGGCGAGGCGATGTCCACCGCGGCGAGGAAGCGCTCGCCGTGGGCGAGGAAGTCGGCCGGGCTCGCGACGCACAGGACCTGCCAGAAGGTGGGGTCGAGGTCGCCCGGCGACAGTCTCTGGAGACGCATCGAACTCGCAACATGTGGATCGGGGCGGAGGGCCCGGCCGGAAGGTGCCTGCCGCGCAGGGGCAAGGCAACCGCCGTGGGCCGCTCGGCGCCGGAAGCAAGGCGTGTCGCGCGCCCTGCGTGGCTTCTGCGAGACCGTTACGCAAGCCGCAGCTCTCGGGACACTGCGGTCACTGTCCGTGACGCCGGCCTCGAGCCGGGACTGCGGGACCAAGCTTTCCTCCCGCCGCAATCCTGTTCAGTGGGCGGCGAGAGCGATCCTCTCCGCGTCGCCTTCCTTCCCGCGGGCGGCGGCGATGGCGCAGGCCTCGGCGAACACCTCGAGCACCTGGCGGCGCAGCCGCTCGACGCCGTACTCGGCAACGAGGCGGCGCTGGGCGCGGCGCACCATGTGGTAGCGCGCCTCCGGGTCGTGGACGAGACGCTCGAGCGCATCGCACCAGCCGCTGGCGCCGGCCACGAGCACACCGCAGCCGTCCGCGCAGCAGGCGTCGTAGATCATGTCCGCGGAGGCCACCACGGCGGCGCCGACGGCGGTGTACTCGATCCACTTGCTGTTCGCCTTCAGCCTGTTGAAGGCCGTCGGCTGGAGCGGGCAGATGCCGACGTCCCACCGCCGCGCGGCGAAGGCGCGCATGAAGGCGTCGTAGCCGCGCACCGGCGGGATGCGGCGCACCCGCGATCCGAAGCGCTCCAGCGCCGGCGGGAGCGGGATCCTCCCGAACAGCTCGAAGGCCACGCCATCGTTGCGCTCAAGGAAGGCGACGAGGTCGGGGAGGATCATCTCGAGGTCGTGGGCATGGTCGAAGCCCATGTAGCCGACGGTGGCGAACGGGCGCAGCTCCGCCGGCATCGTCACTGCGCCGGACGCGAAGACGGCACCCGTCACCATGGCAGGACCGGCGCCTGGCCCCCCGAGACGCTCCGACAGCCGCTCCATGAGAGGCTCCGTCGAGACGTAGACAAGGTCGGCGCTCGCGAGGAGACGGCGGATCGTCCGCTTTCTCGCCGGAAGATTATGGATCACGTACTTCCTGAGCCCGAGAGCGCGCGGGACGGTGAGGAGGTCGTCGTCGATGTGGAAGACGACCGGGGTGCGGCGCACGCGGGCCGCCGCCACCACGTCCTCGGCGTGGGCGCCGCCGTAGCGGCAGAAGACGACGACCTCGGGGGCGATGGCGCCGATTGCCGCGTCGATCCGCTGCCGTGCCGTGACGGGGCCGGCTCCGGCAGTGCCGGGAGGCGCGCCGGCGCTTTCGCCGTGGCATCCGATACCTTTCGCGATGGCGACGAGGTCGCGCTCCTCGAGGCGCGTGACGGTCATCTCTCCTGCATCGACGAGGGCCGCGAGCGGCCTCTCGAAGGAGATCTCGAGGGTGGGGAGCGGCAGGTCGTTGGCAATGAAGAGGGCGCGCCGCACGGCGGCTTTATGACGCGGGGAAGGCGCGGCCCTGCCCCCGCCCCGCGTCAGAAGCCCGCCGCGAGGCCGGGCCATGGCGGGCGCCATCGCGCACGCGAGAGCGGCTGCGATCAGACGGGTGAAGCGGCGATAGACCTCGGCGGGGTCGAGAACGAGGCCGAGGCCGTCGAGCCAGGCGGCCTGCGCCTTCAGGAGCGCGCCACGGTGGACGCGCACCTTCCGCTCGAATGCCAGCCATTCGTCCGCACCGCCGACGCGGGGAAGCCCGCTGTAGTGCCCGATGTCCAAGACACCGCCGGCGTCGCGCCAGACGGCGACCGGAATGCCCGCGAGCGCCATGTCGAGGAGGACCGTCGACGGCGCCGAGATGCCATAGGCGTAGCGCGGCAGGTCGACGCGCCAGATCGGCAGGTTGTTGAGCGTGACGTTGGCGGGCAGAGGTGTCCTGTTCTTCACGACGTACTGGCCGCCCGGATGGGGCCTCAGCGTCACGCCCCGCCCCTCCCGTGCGAGCGCAGCGCAGAACGCCCCGAACGCCTCGAGGAAGGACACGCCGTGGTCGCCGGTGGCGCCGAGGCGTGCGGAGTGGAGATTCTCGCACACGAGCCCGCCGGCGATCGCGGGATGACGCGGGTCCGGGTCGGGACGCTGCAGGATCGTCGGCGGGCCAGTCACGACCACCTTCGACCGCTCAGAGGCGACCATTGAGGAGAGACCGGAGGGCGGAGCCCAGGTGCAGACGACGTCCGCCGCAAAGGTGACGTTCTGCCCGTGGGCGAGGACGTGCTCGCGGCTCTGCAGGAAACCCGGGCACTCGTAACCGTGCTGGAGCGTCACCTTCAGGAAGGAGGCGGGTGCGAAGCGGAGCGCCATGTGGGATCCGCGGTGGGGTGAGAGGTCCGACTCGCCGGCCGCGATCACGATGCCGCGACGGCCGCCATAGGCCCGCGCGAGGTCGGAGGGGCCGGTGAACATCGTGACGCTTGCGCCCGTGTCCGCGGCGAGCGCGGACACCTCGCGTCCCCAGGTCGCGCTCCTGTCGCGGGCAAAGAAGCGGTTGCTTGCGAGGAGGACGATGTCGGCGTCGAACTCGCGGGCGGCGAGATAGACGAGCCCGCGCGCGACGTTGACGTCCTGCAGCTGGTTGAGGACGAAGACGATGGACGGCCGCCCCGTCATGCCGGGGCGCGTCCGCAGACGGCGGCCACCTCGCGCGGCCGCTGACGCAGGTGTGTCCGGCGGCGGCCGGGCGCGCTGGCCCGTTTGGCGTGGACGCTGGAAGGCAGGGACGCTACCATGGGATCCGAGGGCGTATGACAGACGCCGTCTTGTGCCAGTGAAGCTGCATCCCCGTCGAGCCGTGCATCGCCGATCCGCTCCCTCTCGCGCCGCCCTCTCGGGGCCGTCGCGCGCGGCGAGCAGTGACGGCGCGGTCGCCGCAGGGGCGGCGCCCGGCGAGGCCGCAGGTCCGGAGTCACCATGAACTCGATCGTGTCCAGCGAAGAGCGGCAGGTCGCCGCCACATCCCGCACGGACGGCACCCCGACGACGCTGGAGGCCACGGCGCTGCCGCAGCGGATGGAGCGCGTCCTCGCGGGACGCCGTCGCCGCTCCATGGGCGCGGGGTTCCTGTTTCTCCTGATCGTCGTCCTGCCGACGGCGCTCTTCGTCCTCTACGCGCTGACGACGCCCTCGCCGCTCTACCGGACCGAGGTCTCTTTCGCGATCCGTTCGGCGGAGAACAACGCCTCGGGAAATCTCCTCGGCGGCCTCGCAGCCTCCGTCGGCATCGGCGCTGGCAGCAGCAACGACATCTACGCCATCCGCAGCTACCTGCGCTCCATCGAGAGCATGCGCTGGCTCGAACAGGAGGTCGGCTTCCTCCAGCACGCGAGCAATCCTTCCCTTGACTTCTGGACGCGCCTCCCCGCAGACGCCACGACCGATGACAAGCTCAAGTATTTCAAGAGCTTCGTCATCGTCGAGGTGTCCATCATGGAGCAGATCCTGACAATTAAGACATGGGCCTACGACCCGGAGATGGCGCGGGACATGTCGATGACGCTGATCGATGCCGCGGAGACGTTCATCAACAGCCTCAACACGCGCGCCGAGCGGGACATCGTGCGGTTCGCTGAGGCGGAGCTCAATGCGGCCCGCGATCTCGTGCGGGACTCGCGGATCGCGATGACGGACTGGCGAACCGCTCTTGAGGAAGTCGATCCGGTCCAGACGGCCGAGGCGCAGCTGAGGCAGATCGCCCTCCTCGAAGGTGAGCTCTCCCAGATCAGGGCCGACATCATCCGCCTCCAGACCAACAACGTCTCCGGACCGCGCATGCAGGAGGTGCGCTCGCGCGAGACCGCGCTCGAGGAGCAGATCCGGCGCGAGCGGCGGCGCATATTCGAGGAGCGCACCGGCACGGCCGGGCGCATGTCCGAATACGAGCGGCTCGTGGTGGAGAGCGAGATCGCCGCGAAGCAGTACCAGGCCGCCTACGAAGCGCTCGCCGTCGCACGCCAGGAAGCGGCACGCCAGCAAAAATACCTCGTGGTGACCGCCCCGCCGCCGGTGCCCGAGAACCGCGCCTTCCCCCGTCTCGGCTACCATGTGCCCGTCACCTTCGCGATCGCCTTCGTGATCTTCCTTATCGCCCGCTTCCTCGTGGCGCTGTCGCGCGACTATCGCGCCGTCCACTAGTGTATCGATCCGGATCCTCAAGTCCGGCGGCGGCCTTTCGCGCGTGACGTCAAGGCTCGCGACGGAGGTGTGGAACGCCCTCCTCGCGGCGCGCCGCGAGCTCGCCCGGGCGAAGCGGGCACGGGCGGCGGCTGGCACGGGCGCCGCACCCACGCCAGCCGAAGGACGCCTTGCGATCGGCTGGCTCGCGCCCACGACCGACATGGCGGCGGCCTCGGTGCGCTATCGCTGCCTCCACCCCGCCCGCGTCCTCGCCGGGCGGGGTCACGCGAACCACTTCTTCACGCGGGTCGAAGCGCTTCTGAAGGCGCTCCCCTCCCTCGACGTCGTGGTGATCGTGAAGCGGCTTGACGCGGGCCTTGTGGAGCTTGCCGTTGCGGCGAGGACTCGGAGGATCCCCCTCTTCCTCGACCTTTGCGACGATCTTCTCTCGCCCCGCTACGGCAAGAACGCCGATGCGCGCCCCGGCATCGTCTTTGCCGCTCTCGCGCCGGCGCTTTCGGGTGTCCTGGTGCCGAGCCCCGCCATGGCCGAGCGCGTCGCCGGGCGGGCGCGCGCCCTCGGCCTCGCCGGCCCGAGGGTGCACGTCGTCCCAGACGCCGCCGAGACCCGCGAGGCCTACGACAGGACGGCCGCCTTCGTGGGGGCGGGGCGGCTTCCGCCGCCTGCACCGCCGGAGGGAGCAGCCGGGGAGGCCCGCCGCCGCGTAGTCTGGTTCGGCAACTTCGGAGCGCGGAACACCAACTTCGGCATCCTGAGCCTCCTCCCGGCGATGCCCGTCCTCGCCGAGCTGAACGGCACCCTCCCGCTCGAGCTCGTCGTCGTCAGTAACCACAGGGTCCTGTTCGAGGCGTTGACGAAGGGCAGCGGGGTACCCGCCCGCTACGTCCCCTGGTCGGCCGCGGCGGTCTACGATGAGCTCGCCGCGGCCGACGTCGCACTGCTGTCGAGCGGGGACGACGAGCTCAGCACGGTGAAATCCTCCAACAGGGCGCTCCAGGCGCTCGCGGCGGGCGTTCCCGTGGTGACGCTGTCCGGCGCGGCGCTCGGCGAGTTCGAGGGAATCGTCCTTGCCGGCCGCGGGGCGCTCAGGGAGAACCTCGCACACTGCCTTCGCACTGACCGTACGGTTGTACGGCGAAGGTTCGTGGAGCCCGCCACGCCCATCCTCGCCCGCTATGCGCCCGAACGGCTAGGCGCCGTCCTCGAGACGATCCTCCTCACCGCCGCGACCCGTGCGCCAGCCAGCGACCGCGACGGGACGCTCCTCTTCGTCATGGAGACGCCTGAGGACCTCGGGGCGCTCGCGGAACCGCTCCGGGAGGCCGTCGCCGCGCAGCTTCGCTGCGAGGTGCTCGTGACTCCTGACGCCGTTCTCGGCAACGGCGGGATCCGGGATCTCCTCGTCGAAACGGGCCTCCTGCCGCGGGTGTGCGACCGGGTGGAGGACATCAGGAGCGGCGCGCTCGCGGGTGTCGGCACCGTGGTCCTCGCCGATACCGTCGGCGGTACCGGGCGGCCCGTCGCAGGGCGGCTCGCGAGGATCGCATCCGCGAGCGGGTGCCGTGTTCTGGCGGCGGCGGATCTTCCGGCCGGCGGCCTCCCGGTTCCCGTCCCGCCACGGCCCGCCGCCCCTTCGGACCAGACCCCGCCGGACGTCGTCTTCGTGGTCCCGCCAGGCGAGGCCGAGGCGGACGTCACGGCGCTCTGCCGAAGCGTCGCGGCACGCCTTCCGGGAGCGTTCGAGATCGCCTCCGCCACCGCGAACATTCCGAATGGCAGGCGCCACGTCTTCTGCGGCGCCGGTCTCCTCGCGGCCTCCCTCGCGCGCTGTCCCGCCGCCGTCGAGAGCGCCCAGACGGTCGTGTGGTGTGCCGACGCTCCGCCGGAGGATGCGGCCGCTGTCGCCCGCGACGTGCAGGCGCTGCGGCAGGCCGGGCGCGTCGTCTTCACGAGCGAGACGCTTCTGGCGCTCTGGATCGCCTGCGGCCTCAAGCCGGCGCACGCCGCCGTCGTCCCCGGTGCGGCGGATCCCGCCATCTTCCGCGGCCACGCGCGCAAAGACGGCGCCGTCGGCCTTCTCGCCCGCTTCGGCGAGCGCGAGAGGCCGGACCTCCTGCGCGCTGTCGTGCACCTCCTGCCCGGACGGCGCTTCGTCCTCGCCGGTCCAGGCTGGCGGAGCTACGCTCTCCTCGAGGAGATGATCGCGGCCTCGAACTTCATGTGGATGCCTGCGCCGCCGGGCGGCCATGCGCCAGGCGAACGGGCCGAAATCCTTTCCGGCATCGACGTGGTCCTGTCACCGGCCGCGACGGGGTTCGGCGCGGTACCGCTCCTCGAGGCGATGATGGAGAACGCCGTGCCGGTCGCGTGCCGGACGGGCGTGGCGCCCGACCTCATTCGCCACGGCCAAAACGGATTCCTCTTCGACGACGCCGCACCCGCCGAGGTGGTGGCGGAGCTCGTCGAACGGGCCTTCGTCCTCGATGGGGACGTGCGGGGGACGGTGCTCGACCACGATTGGAACGCTCTCGCCGCGGCGCTGGTGTGCGGATGATGAACGCTCCTTGACCCGCCTCCGGCAGCCGGCGGTGCCTGCCCGTGTGCCCTCCGCCGGCACGATCCACCCTGTCGGCGGGGATCAGGGGAGGACGGCAGCCGCAATTCCTTGACACTTGGGGGCATGTGGGTGATCGGAGCGCGATTCCTGCGGCCTGCGCCGGGCGAACTGGCCCGGCGGACCCGGGCGAACCTCCATGGGGAGAGCGATGTCCGACACCCTCAAGATCTTCGTAGGCTACGATTCGCGCGAGGACATCGCGTGGCAGGTATGCCGCCACTCCCTCCTGCGGCACGCTTCCCGCACGCTTCCCGTCCATCCGCTGAAGCAGACCACGCTGCGCGAGCTCGGCCTTTACACGCGCCCTGCCGACAAGGCCTCCACCGAATTCTCGCTCACCCGCTTTCTCACCCCCTGGCTCTCGGGCCACGAGGGCTATGCCATCTTCGTCGACTGCGACTTCCTCTTCACCGGAGACGTGACGGCGATCCTGTCCGAGATCGACCCGTCCAAGGCGCTCCACGTGGTCCAGCACGACTATACGCCCGCAAAGTCCGTGAAGATGGACGGACAGACCCAGACCGCCTATCCGCGCAAGAACTGGTCGTCCTTCATGCTCTTCAACTGCGAGCATCCGGCCGTGAAGGCGCTGACGCCGAAGGTGGTGAACACGGCGAGCCCGGCGTTCCTGCACCGCTTCGAGTGGCTGGAGGACTCGGAGATCGGTGAGCTCGATCTCAAGTGGAACTTCCTGGAGGGCGAGTACGACAAGCCCGACACGGTGCCGACGGCGATCCACTACACCAACGGCGGTCCGTGGTTCGAGAACTGCCAGGACGTGATGTTCGGGGATCTCTGGATCGCCGAGCGCGACCTCTACACCGAGGCCGACAGGCTGGCCGCGCAGTAGGATCTACCGATTGCCCTGCGCGGCGAGCGTTGCGCAGGGCCTTCCTCAGGCCGGCCCGCCCCGCCGCTCGTAGAACTTCGCGCAGAAGGCCACGAAGGCGACGTCGGGGCGGCGCGGGGGGGTCTTGTCCGTGGTGGCGAGCCAGTTCCGCCACTCGCTCTCGATGAAGTAGGGGTCCCAGCCAGGGGCCACCTCGCGCGCCTCGGCGTAGGTCTCGGGGTCGAGGCGGATCTCCTCCACCCAGTCCGGAAGCGCGTCGGCCCGCAGCATCGTCTCGCGGTTCACGAACGTCACCTGGTCGCGCTCCTCGTCGAAGCGGACGGCATAGTCCGGCAGGTGGTCGGTCGCCGCCGTCTCCTTCAGAAGATACCTGAACTGCTTCAAAGGGCTCTTGGAGCCGGACTTCTTGAGGAGGAGGGCGACGGAGCACGTCCACTCCCGCTTCGCTCCGCAGTGCTTGCGCGCGAGCTCGTAGAGGCGCCGTTCGAGCGGCTTTCTCAGCCGGAAGTAGTTGGGATGAAGGGTGAGGACGGCGCGGGCACGGATCGCGTCGAACACCCAGTCGGACAGCACGATCTCGCAGGACAGCATCCGCCCGTCGAGGCCGTGCTTGCGGCGGATGGACGAGGCGTCGATGAGCCCGAACCCTTCCGTGTAGTCCGTGTCGCCGACGCGGATGTTGGTGCGGATGCGCGTGCCCTCCAGCCGGTCGAGCGCCTCCACCAGCGCGGCGTAGTCCCGGCCGGAGGTGCCGCGGTTCGTGAAACACAGGAGATCATGGCTGTTGATCCTGACGCGGCGCGAGACGGGCTCGTTCAGCTTCAGCTTCGCCATGATCTGCGAGATGCAGTAGATCAGGATGTCCTTGTCGTAGATGGTGGCAAGGCCCTTCACGCTCGGCGTCACCTCGAGCCAGTTGCCGTTGTGCTCGTAGCGGCGGACGCTCGTCTCGGGCTTCTTGGAGAGCGAATAGAACGGGTGCTCCATCTGCGGCATGAGATCCTTGAGGACCGCATCTGCGACGTCGCAGATGAAGAGATCCTGCTGGGGGTGCCTCTCGGGCAGGAGGGGGCTGACCGAATCGAATTCCATGGCGGGAGTTTCGTGGTTTCCGTGACCAGCGTCAACGGTTCGTGGTTTCAGTGACCGGGGCCGGTGGATTCGTGGTTTCGGTGACCAACGGTCAAGATTCGTGGTTTCAGTGACCGAGATTCGTGGTTTCAGTGACCAAAGTTCGTGGTTTCAGTGACCAGCCGATCGAAATCAGCCTTTCGTGCCAGAAGGTTATGAGGCCTCCCGCAGGGCCTAACACTCTTTCTAACACACTATTTAACACCAGCCCGGCACCACCGCGGGCGAGATCGGGCCGTGCCGGGCGGGAGCCACCGTGCGGCACTGCGGTCGCGGAGGAACTGGAAGGTGAGCACAAGAGCTGCGCGGATTCGACCGAAGAACCGGAGGCCGGGCCCGGGAAAGGCGCAGGAGAAGGCCTGAGAGCGAGACGCCGGGAGTTTACCGGATGATCGCGGTCACCCGGTAAGGGCAAGAACCGGATAGAGGCCGACCGGTCAGTGCCAGTCCTCGAAGAGGCGCTTCTGGCGCGCCGTCGGCTTCTTGCGGCAGAAGCCGAGGAACGCGCCGTCCGGACGGTCGGGAACGCGGCCCGTGGAGCGCACCCACTCGTTCCACTCCGCCTCCAGGGAGGCCAGGGAAAGACCCTTCTCCGCAGCGATCCCCTGCGCCTTGTCGAGCGTCTCGGGCCGGAGCGGCAGGCGGCCCGCGAAGGCGCCGCCCGGCGCTGCCGTGGGCTCGAAGGTGACGAGATCGTCCTCGATGGCGATCCTGTAGTCGGGAACGTGCCCGTCGCGGATGATCTCCCTCAGGAAGAAGCGGAACTTCTTCGGCGGCGCGTTCGAGCCCACCTTCTGCTGGAGGCGGCCGATGCCGATGCGGAAGGGGCCCGAGCGCCCTCCCCTCCCCGGCCGCGGATCGCCGGCGTGCTTGCGCGCGAGCTCGTAGATCCGCCGCTCGAGCGGCCGCCGCAGCCGGAAGTACTGCGGGTTGATGGTGAGCACCTCCATCCCCTTCACCGCCCGGAACGTCCAGTCGGAAACTTTTATCCGCACACGCGTCATGCGACCGAAGGGGGAAAGATTGCCGCCCTTGTCCTTCCGGTCGATGGAGAATTCCTCGATGAGGCCGAAACCGCGGGTCTGGATGGCGCCGCCGGTCGGAATATCGGTGAGGATGACGGTGCCCTTCAGGCGCACGAGCGCGTCCTCGAAACGCTGGTAGCTCTCGCGGTTGGTGCGCCAGTTGGTGGCGACCATCACCTCGTGGGCGCTCATGTCGACCCAGGGGGTGATCTCGGCGCCCGAGTTCAGCTCGTGGACGAGTTTCGAGATGGCGTAGAGCAGGATGTCCTTGTCCATGATCGTCGCGAGGCCGCGGCCCGACGGGACGACGCGCAGGCGCGATTCCCCGAGGTCGTAGGAGAGCTCGCGCATGTCCGGCTTCACGGAGAGCGAGAAGACGGGGTGCTCCATGGAGGCCATGTCGTCCTTCGGCGCCGCGTCGGCGACGTCGAGGATGAAGAAATCGCGGTGCGGATGCCTGTCCGGCAGAAGCTGTCCCATGGGCCGGAGGGTGCCGCGATTCGTCGTTCGGGGAACCCCGCCTCGTCGATTCGGGAACCGTTTTCTCGTCGGTCGGGGAACGGGGCGCTCGTCGATCAGGGAACGGCCGATCGTCGATCGGGGAACCGGGCAGAAACCGCTCCGGCGGAGCCATCAGGATTCGCCCCTCCGGGAACCGGGAATCGCCCCTCCGGGAACCGCAGATTCGCCCCTCCGGGAACCGGGAATCGCCCCTCCGGGAACCGAGAGGACGTCTATCGGCTGAAATATACCCGTGAAATCAGCGTGTTAGATCGGCACAGCCAATGCCGTAACACTCTCTAACACTGAATCTAACTTCAGTAACACAGGGACGGCCTGTGGATAATTTCGGGGACAAGGGGGTCGTGGCCTCGGCCTCAACCCCACTGTCTGGTCATCGAATGCCCGAAGCGCCCACCTCCTTCGGCTCGTCCAGGAGACGAACCCGAGCGCTTCCACCCGTAACGCCTTCCGGCGCGGGCTGATGAAGGACGATGCCCACAGCGAACCGACGGCAATCCGATAAGTCCAGAAATCGGATAAAGTAAAATATCGGGTTATATCGAAAGCCTCCCGCTTCCACCCATGCGGCTTTGCAGGAACGTCAGAGGCGGGGCTCTCTTCACCGTGCTGCCGTCACGAGCGCGCCTGCGCCTTGCCCGTGGCGAATAACCGGATAACCGCAAGAACCGGATCATCCTTCCGGCGGGTCCTCGGAAACCCGGCTCGCCGTGCTCGTCGAGATCCGACGATCGACGAGGTGTGCGCGCGGCAGGAGAGTTCATCCGGTGATCGGGTTCACCCGATTATCCGAACCACCCGATTATCCGAACCACCCGATTATCAGAACCGCCCGGCAAGGCTGGGGAATGACGGGGAGAGCGGGGAGGCCGCCGTTCGTTCACCTCCCGGTGAGGTTCCGGTGATATGGAAAATCCGGTAACTTCGTCCACCGGAAGCTGCCGGAGACGCCATGCCCGTCGTCGTCATCGCCTCGCCGAAAGGGGGGGCCGGAAAATCCACAACGGCCGTCATCCTCGGCACCGAGCTCGCCCGCGCGGGGGCGTCCGTCACCCTCGTCGACTGCGACCCGAACCAGTCGCTGGCGCTCTGGGCGAGCCGCGCGCCGCTCCCCGCTCGCATGAGCCTCGTCGCCGATGCCACCGAATCGTCCATCGTGAGGCTCATCAAGTCCCACGACGCCGACGGCAGCGTCGTCGTCGTCGACCTCGAGGGTGTCGCCTCCCGCCTCGTCTCCCGCGCCATCAGCCAGGCGGATCTCGTACTGACGCCGATGCGCGCCACCACGCTCGACGCCACGGTCGGCGCACGGGCGGTCGCCCTCGTCGCCGAGGAGGAGGAAGCGCTCGGGCGGCCGATCCCCCACGCCGTCGTCTTCACGATGACACGGGCGATCCGCTCCAAGCAGCACGCCGAGATCGAGCGCTCGCTGAAGGAGCAGGGGGTGGACGTGGTGGAGCCCGGGCTGATGGAGCGCTCGGCCTTCTCGGCCCTCTTCGAGTTCGGCGGAGACCTCGCGACGCTGCCGGCCCAGGGCAACATGGCGGCCGCGCAAGCGAATGCGGAAGGGTTCGCCGCCGCGGTGTTCCGACGGCTGACGGAGGCGCGGGAGGCGGCATGAGCGGCGACAAGCCCTTCTCCATCGACCTCGGGCGCCTTCGCATGCGGGCCAAGCCCGCCGATCCCGCAGCGGTCGCCGACGCCGACGCCGCGGGCGAGCGTCACGGCTTCGTGCCGCGCGAGACAGGCCGCCGCCGCGGCCGCCGCCCGAGCCCGCGCACTGGCCAGGTCCACGCCAAGGTCCTCCCCCACGTCGCAGACGAGATCGCCGACGAGGCCCGCCGCCGCGGCGTCACCCAAGGCGTCGTCCTCGAGGAGGCCTGGGCGCTCTACGTGGCGCGGCGGGACGGGGAGGGGGACGAGAAAGGGGAGAAATGAGCAGGACCCGCTGCCGCACGAGAAAATCCGGTTTCTCGCATCATCGGGTCAATCGAGTCATCGGGTATGAAACCGCCAGGTCCGTCGGGCTGCGGCCGGCGCTCGACCCGCCTCTTCAGGCAGGAGAGCCGCGCTTCTCGTAAAATCGGGCACAGAAGGCGATGAAGGCGAGGTCTGGCTTGCGCGGCAGCGTCTTCTCTCCCTCGGACAGCCAGCGCTTCCATTCAGCCTCGAGTTGGTAGGGATCCCAGCCCGGAGCGGCCTCTCGCGCGGCCTCGTAGATATCGGGGTCGAGATGAAGCGTCTCGATCCACGCGGGTGGGTTTCTGCCGTCGCCCGGCATCGTGTTCCGATTGACGAAGCGCACCTTGTCTGCCCCGTCGTCGTAATGGAGCCGATAATCCGGGAGGTGGTTTCCCTTTGCCGTCTCCCTCAAGAGGTAGCGAAATTTCTTCAGCGCGCTCCTCGATCCCGATTTCTTGTGCAGCAATGAGACCGAGCACGTCCATTCCGGCTGGGAGCCGCAGTGCTTGCGGGCCAGCTCGTAGAGCCGCCGTTCGAGCGGCTTGCGCAGCCGGAAATAGTCCGGGTGAAGGGTGAGCACGGCCTTGGCGCGGATCGCGTCGAACACCCAGTCGGAGAGCTTGACCTCGCACCACACGAGCCGCCCGTCGAGGCCATGCTTTCGGCGGATCGTGGCGGCGTCGATGAGGCCGAACGTATCGTACTGCTCATACCCGTCGCCGAAGCGGATATTCGTGCTGATCCGTGTCCCCGCCAGACGGTCCAGAGCCTCGGCGAGCGCAGCATAGTCCTTTCCCGCCGTTCCTCGATTTGTGAAGATCAGCATGTCGCGCGAATTGATCCTGACTCGACGCGAAACCGGTTCGCCGCGATTAAGTTTCGTCATGATCTGCGAGATGCAGTATATCCTTGTCGTAAATCGTTGCAAGGCCCTTCACGCTTGGCGTAATCTCGATCCAGTTCCCGTTGTGCTCATAACGACGGATGCTCGTCTCCGGCTTCTTCGAGAGCGCGTAGAAGGGATGCTCCATCTGCGGCATCAGATCCTTGAGAACCGCATCGGCGACATCGCAGATGAAGAGGTCCTCGTCGGGATGGCGCTCGGGGAGCAGCATGGACAGATCGCGGCTCTCCGCATCCGCAAGGGATGACGGATTCGGGTTTTCAGGAACCATGACGCCAACCTTCGGGGTTTTGAGAACCCCGTCAAGTGACTTCGGGGTATCAGGAACCGACATTCGGGAGTTCAGGAACCAATGTTCGGGGTTTCAGGAACCAAGACCCACCCCGAAATTGAAATTTCCCTTTTATAACAATGGATTGCTGAGGCCGGAGGGCGCCTTAACACCGTCTAACACCCGGTGGCGCGGCAAGCCGAAGGCGCCTGGGTCGAACCTCGCCCGGATGCGGTGGCGGTCTGCCTCAGTCAGCTGGGGATCATCGCCCTCGCCAGGAACCGTTGTCGTGGAAGTCCCTCTGCGCCAGAACTAAACTCCAGGACGATCATGCACGATGAGGCCGTGATGACGCCCGACCAGATCATTCCCGCCCTCGCGAGCCAGCACGGATTGCCGAGACAGGCCATGATGGCCGCCCGTGATCATCGCGGCGATCTGGTGCTGCATTTCATCGCGTGCCTCGATCGTATCGCGGTCTCGACGGTGGATACGCTCACCGACGAGGACCGCGACGCGTGCCTGTTCGTCGTGTACCTGCTCGCGGAGTGGCGCGAGACGCGGGCGTATCGTCCGCTCACCCGCCTTCTGCGCCAGGATGAGGATCTCATCGATGTCGTCATCGGTGACGCCCTGACCGAGAGCGCTTCCCGCCTGGTCGCCAGCGTCTTCGACGGGGACCTTCAGCCCGTTCTGGATGTCATCGACGACCCGGCGGCGGATGAATTCGCGCGCTCGGCGATGATCGAGGCCCTCGTGATCATTGCGAGGACGCACCCATCTTCGAAGCCGGAAGTGGTGCGATATCTGGAAGGGTTCTTCTGCAGGGACATCCCGAAGTCGGAAATAGTGTGGTACACGTGGACGGACGCGGTTGCAGAGCTCGGCCTCGACCATCTGGAGCCATTCGTCGAGCGAGTCTACGCGCGCGATCTGATCCCCCCGCAGCTGTCGACCTTCGACTTCTTCAGGGACAGGCTGCGCGAGGAGGGCAGAACAGGCGTCTTCGGCGAGGGCCAGCATCGTCAGGAGAGGATGCCGATCGAGGACGCCGTGGACGAGCTGTCGCGTTGGCACTGCTTTTCCAGCGCTCATGCGATGCATGAGAAAAACAGGAATCGTGCACTTCCGGTAATATCCCGTCACCTCGGCCAGACATTCGTGCGTGAGTTCCCGAAGGTCGGCCGAAACGAAAGCTGTCCCTGCGGGAGCGGACGGAAGTTCAAGAAGTGCTGCCTGCAATAGTGTCGGCGAACGTTCCGGATCAGCCATCGCGCGCCGGGTGAGCCCGCGTGACGACCGAGCGAAACCCACGCCGACCGGAGGTCGGACCTCGCATGTCCGCCGTGACTCTTGCCGACGTCACCGCATGGCGCTCGACCGCTTGGAGCCCTGCCGGCCGATCCACGAAGGGCACACCCCTTCGTCAGCTCTCCTGACGAATGTCCTGCGACAGGAGCCAGCGCCCGATCGGGGCGATCTGGTGCTCCACCATCATGCGTCCCGTCACGAGCCTGACGCCGGCGTCCCGCGCCATGGCGGCGAGCCGCGTCGCGTTGGGATCGGCCACGATGTCGGCGACGATGGCTGCGCGGGCGACGGCCTCCCGGGAAAACGGGCTGCCATCGCCCGCGCCCATGCCGAGCGGCGTTGCGTTGACGAGGACATCCGCATCCGGGACCGCCCCCTCATCCACGACGCCGACACCGGAACCGAGGCGCGGGAGAACGTCGGCGAGCCGCGCGCCGTCGCTCTCGCGGACGAGGAGACGGCCGCAGCCGCCCGCCAGGAGCGCCTGTGCGATGGCAAGCCCGGCGCCGCCGAGGCCGGCGAGCCGGACCGTCGAGGCCGCAAGGTCGACGCCCTCGGCGAGGAGGGCGGAGCGCAGGCCGATCCCGTCGAACTGCGCCCCGATGAAGCCATCGCCCACCCGCTTCACCGCGTTCACCGAGCCCGCCGCCCGCGCCACCTGCGACTCGCCGTCGAGGAAGGGGCGGATCGCCCGCTTGTGGGGCATCGTCACCATGAGGCCGCGGACCGACGGGTCGGCCCGCGCCTCGGCCATGAAGGCGGCGAGATCCTCCGCCTCCACCTGCCGCGCCTCGACGCGCGCGGGGGCGCCTTGCGCCGCGAGGAACGCCTCGAGGAGGGGCGGCGTGCGCACCGAGCCGATGGGCGTGCCGATCATCACGTAGCGGGGTTCAGAACCTGTAGACACCGAGCTTCTCGAACGTGTCGTAGATGCGCTTCGCGTAGCGGGAAAACTCGGGATACTCGCCGAGATGGGCCGGCCGCGGCCGGGGAAGGTCGATGGCGATCTCGTCGACGATCCGCCCCGGCCCCGTGGACATGACGAGCACGCGGTCCGACAGCCCCACGGCCTCCTCGATGGAATGGGTGATGAAGAGGACGGTCTTCCTCGTGTCGAGCCACAGCATCTCGAGGTCGTGGCGGATCTGCGTGCGGGAGATGGCGTCGAGCGCGCCGAACGGCTCGTCCATGAGGAGCATCGAGGGATCGTGGACGAGCGCCCGCGCGATGGACACGCGCTGCCGCATCCCGCCGGAGAGCTGCCAGGGATAGCGCCTTTCCGCCCCTGCAAGGCCGAGGCGGTCGAACAGCGCCTCCGCCCGCCGCGCCATCTCCCCCTTCGGCAGGCGGCGGATCTCCTGCTGGAGCATCACGTTCCCCATCGCCGTGCGGAACTCGAGGAGGAGGTGGTCCTGGAAGACGATGCCGACGTCGGAGATGGGTGCCGTCAGCGCGGTCCCGTCGATGGCGACGCTGCCGGAGGTGGCGGGCTCGAGGCCCGAGACGAGGAGAAGCGTCGTCGACTTCCCGCAGCCCGACGGGCCGATGAGCGAGACGAACTCGCCGGGCGCGACGGCAAGGTCGATGGGACCGAGCGCATGGTGCGCGTCCGGCCCCTCGCCGTAGACCTTCAGGAGGGCCTCGGCGGCGATGGAGGCGCCAGTCCTCATGCCGGTCCTCATCTCGTTCCTCATGCCGTGCCGCGCCGGAACGCCCAGGGCATCAGGAGGCGGCCGGCGAGCGCCGTCACGCCGCTGAAGAGGAGGGCGACGACCGCCGTCGCCACGAGGCCGGAGAACATGAGCGGCATGTCCATGAAGCTCGACGCCTGCATGATGAGGTAGCCGAGCCCCGCCTGCGAGGCGATGAACTCGGCGATGATGACGCCCTCCACCGCCTTCACGATCCCGATCTTCATCCCGGCATGGATCGACGGCATCGCCGCCGGCAGCCGCACGTGGCGGAATGTCTGGAGCGGCGAGGCGCCCATGGAGCGGGTGATGTAGGCGAGCCGCGGGTCGAGCGCGCGGAAGCCGGACATGGAATCCACGAGCACCGGGAAGAAGCACATCAGGAAGACGATGAGGACCGACACGAGCGGCGAGATGCCGAACCAGACGATGAGGACCGGCCCGATCACGGTCTTCGGCATGATGTTGAGGAAGACGATGACCGGGTAGAGCCCCCGCTCGAGCGCCGGAACCGCCACGAGGGCGAGCCCGAGCGGCACCGCGACGGCGACACCGATGAGGAAGCCGCCGAGGATCTTGAGGGACGTGTCGACGGCGTGGTGGAGGAGGAGCGGCCAGTCCTCGACCATGCGCGACAGGAAGTCGGTGGGCTTGGGGACGAGCCAGACCGGCACGTCGAAGAACCGGACCAGCCCGTCCCAGAGGACGAGGAGGACGGCGACCGCGACGAGGGGCGGGACAATGGCGCCCGCGAGCCCGACTCCCAGGCGGCGCCCGCGCGCCGCCCAGCCATCGTGCGTTCCGACGAGCGGAGCCCCGGTCGCCATTCCGTCAGCCTTCCGCGCGGCTCAGGGGCAGAGCACCGGCTCCGCCGGGAGGAGGTCCAGCGTGAAGTAGTCCGTCACCGGCTTCTCGGTGGGGAACTCCATGGCGGTGGTCATGACCTCGAAGATGCTCTCCCAGGTGGCCGCGTCCGTCACGCCGATGGCGTCGCCCGAACCGCCGGGGCACACCGAGGCGAAGGAGTAGGTGGCACCGCGCAGGAGCGCCTCGCGCGTGTTCTGCGTCTCGGGGAACTCCGCGAGGAGGGCGTCGACGGCCGCCTCCGGATCCTCCATGGCGGCGCGCCAGCCGCGCGCTGTCGCCTCCACGAAGCGGCCGAGGGCGTCGGCGTTGTCTGCGATCCTGTCCTCCCGCGCGATCAGGCTGAGACTGACGAGCGGCACGCCGTGGTTGTAGAAGTACATGTTGCCGACGTCGTAGCCCTGCGCCTCGAGGGGGACGACCGTGTTCTCCGGCGTCTCTGCGATGGCGTCGATCTCGCCGCTGGCGAGAAGGCCGAGGGCGGCCTGCTGCGTGGCGTTGACGATCTCGACGTCCCCCTCCGAGAGGCCGTTGGCGCGCAGGAACACGGGGACGAGCGCGGCCATGGCGGTGCCGGGGGCGACGGCGATCCTCTTGCCGGCAAGGTCGGCGGGCGAGGAGATGCCGGAGTCTTCCAGGAACTGGATGCCGAACTGGCCGGACTTCCAGATGGTGGAGATCACCCGGATCGGCGCGCCCTTGGAGGCGACGTTGAGGGCGGCGCCGGCGTCCGCGTAGCCGAGCGCTGCCTGCCCGGTGGCGACGAGCTGGGCGGCGACCGACGAGCCGCGCCCCTCCTCGAGCGTGACGTCGAGCCCGGCGTCCTCGTAGAAGCCCTCAGCCTTCGCCATGGCGAAGCCGAGATGCGCCGAATCGGCCGTCCAGTTCATGGTCAGCGTCAGCTTGTCCTGCGCTTGCGCGGCAAGCGTCAGTGCGGTGAGTGGCAGCGCTGCGACCGTGGCCGCGGCGATGGCGCGTGCGAGACTGTTCAAGGGTCGTCCTCCCGTTCTGGTTGGCCGGCGGTGGCGCCGGCGGTCTCACCCGTTGCGCCGGCGCCAGGGCATGGCGAATCCCTCGGCGAGCGCCACGATGTACGCGAGCGCGACGCCGATGGTGGAGCCGACGACGAGGATGGCGAAGATGAGCGGCGTGTCCGTCGCGTCCATGGCCCGCAGCACGAGGTATCCGAGCCCGTCGCGCGAGTTCAGCCACTCGACCACGATCACGACGGTGACCGCGATGACGATCGTGATCTTGAGCCCGGAGAAGATCTGCGGCGCCGCCGAGGGCAGTTCGATGGTGCGGAAGGTCTGCCACCAGGACGCGCCCATGGAGCGGCTGAGATAGTATTGCCGCCTGTCGATGGACCGGAAGCCCGCGATGCTGTCGACGAGGACGGGAAAGACCGTGATGAGCGCCGTGAGGAGCACCTTGGGAAAGGTGCCGAAGCCGAACCAGACGAGCATCAGCGGCGCGAGCGTCACCTTCGGCAGACCCTGCACGAAGACGACGACGGGGTAGAGGAGCCGCTCCACCATGCGGAAGCGGGCGATGAGGTAGCCGAGGACGATCCCGGGGATCGCGCCCGCGAGGAAGCCGTAGATCACCATCTGCGTGGTGACGAGGCCATGGTGGAGGAGGCGCTCGTGCTCCTCGACGATGCGCCAGAGGAACACCGACGGCGCCGGCAGCACGAACGGCTGGATGCCCGAGACGCGCACGATCGCCTCCCACAGGAGGAGAAGGCCTGCGAACCAGGCGGCGGGCTCGGCGATGCGGCGCCAGGGCGGGACGGCAGGCCTCACGACGCGGCCTCCCGGGCGGTGCGGGCGCTCTCGCCGAAGGCGCGGATGGGCCACAGCTCGCCCACCTCGGCCGCCGCGTCGCCGAGCGCTGCGACGAGATCGGGGAGCCGCGCCTCGGTGACGCGGGTGAGGGGGCCGGCGACGCTGATCGTCCCCGCCACGGGCGCACCCGGCTGCGACCCGGCCCGGAAGACCACGGCGACGGCGGCTGTCCCCGCCTCGCCCTCGTCGATGGCGGTGGCGTAGCCGAGGCGGCGGACATCCGCGAGGTGGGCGCCGACGGTGGCAAGATCGCGGGCGGCGCGGGGGCCGAGGGGGCGCCTCGCCTCGAGCCCGCGGGCAGCGAGGATCCGCCGGGCCCGCGCCTCGTCCATGCTCGCAAGCCACGCCTTCCCGTTGGCCGTCGCATGGAGGACGATCTCCTCGCCCATGTCCGGCTCGTAGCGCAGGCCCGCCGGCGCGCCCTGCGCGCGGGCGACCCACACGAGGTCGTCCCCTTCGGCGATGGCGAGGCGGCAGTATTCCCGTGTCCGGCCGGCGAGGCGGTTCAGCACCTCCTGCACCACGTCCGGCACCGCGCGGGCCTCGAGGCTGCGGAAGGCGAGGACGGCGAGGCGCAGGGAGAGCCGGTAGTTCTGCGTTGCGGGCTCCTGCACCACGAGACCGCGCTCCACCAGCGTGCCGAGAATCCTGTGGGCGGCGCTGAGCGGCAGGCCGGCGCGCGCGGCAAGGCGCGAGATCTCCTGCGCCTCCGCCTCGCCCGCCATCGCCTCGATCAGGCTCACGGTTCTGTCGACCGCTGCGACGCCCATCATCGTCCTCCCCAGCGGGAGGCTAGTGCAGTCCGCGCAAAATTGGAATAGGTTTCCAGAAAAGGCGGGGAGGAGACGAAACGTGGCACTACTTGGAACGGGCGCCGTCGCGATCTGGCACGACATCGCGCCAGAGGGCCTTTCGGCCTTCTACGACTGGCACGGCAGGGAGCACATGCCGGAGCGCGTCGGCATCCCGGGATTTCGCCGCGGCCGTCGGTACGTGGCGGCGAAGGCGGACCTTCAGTTCTTCAACCTCTACGAGGCGGACGGCATCGACGTCCTGAGGGGGGAAGGCTACCGCGCGCGCCTCGAGAACCCGACGCCGTGGACCGTGGAGACGGTAAAGCACTTCCGCCGCGTCAACCGCTCCATCTGCACCGTCGCGCGCTCGCACGGGACGGGAGCCGCCGGGCTCGTCGCCACGTGGCGCTACGACGTGCCCGACGCGCGGGCGGACGGCGAGCGGCTGTGGGAGAACGTCCTTCTGCCGCTCGCCGAGGAGCACGGCGTCGCGGGCGTCCACCTCCTCGTCGCCGACCGGGATGCGAGCGCGGTGGACACGGCCGAGCGCAAGGCCCGCGGCGGAGAGGCGAACGTCGTCCCCTCCCGCGCCGTCCTCGTGGAGGGCTGGGGCGACGAGGCGGACTTCGCCGACCTCCTCGCCGCCCGCATCCCGGACGAGGCCCTTCGCGCCGAGGGCGCCGAGGGCCCCATCGCCTCCGGCCTCTACCGCCTCCAGCTTCATCTCGACGCCTCCGCCTGACACCGGCGCGCGCAATCGCTGATGTGTTGCGCGTGGATTTCGCTCGCGCGCCGCGCGCTCGGTTGGCGCAAAATGGCGGATCCGGAAGGCGCGCCGGATGACGGGGGATGCGCCGGGCGATCCGCCCCGGCACGCGGAGAGACCGGCGACGCGGTCGTCGTCGTGAAGGATGGACCGGCCCGCTCTGGATCGCGCCCCGCGCGAGCCCCACCCGGGCCGCGTCCTGCCGCTCGCTCATCCCTCTCATCGGATCAGAAAAAGCAATGTCTTGATCGGCTTGTCTGCTTGGCTTCGCCAGCAATCAGAGCGTGTATGGCGCGGACGAACCGCGCCGGAGACGCCGCCGATGACGACCACCACGACCCTCCCGACCCGCAACGAAGCCTGGGGCTTCTGGGGCACGATGCAGCTGAGCGCGAACGAGCACATCGCCGCAGCATGGGCGATCGCGTCCGAGGCCATCGCCCGCGCCACCGGCTCTTCGCCCGAGGGCGTCCGCGACTTCCTCGACTCCCGCCATGGCCGCCACTTCGCGGACGATGTCGCGAGCGGGATCTCCCGCGGGCTCGCGCTGCAGGAGGCGATCGACGCCGCCATCACCCGCTGGATGGGCTGGAAGATCAACCGCCGCATGAGCCGCGAGACAGGGATCCCGCACGGGCTTCCGTATCTCACGGGCCTCGTCGCCGACTACGCCATCATGGCCGAACTTCCCTACTGACGGCGCTCCTCGCCGCCACTGGCCGCGCTTCCCGCCGGGAGCGCGGCTCGGGGTCGTAGCAGCGCCCGGATCCGCCGGCGCCCACGGAGATCCCGACCATGACCGACCTCACCGAGACCCAGCGCACCGTCCTCACCGCCGCCACCGCGCGCGCCGACCGCCTCGCCCTCCCGCTCCCCGAGCACATCAGGGGCGGCGCCGCGAAGAAGGTGGTGACGGGGCTCCTCACCCGCGGCCTCGTCGAGGAGGCCCCGGCCATCGACGGCGCGCCGGTCTGGCGCGATGCCGGCGACGCGGGCGCGCTGACGCTGGTGGCAACCGACGCCGCCTTCGCCGCGCTCGGGCTGACGCCCCCGGCCGCGGAGGCGCTCGCGGCCGTGGCGGACGCGAACGGAGTGGAGCCTGCGGGACCAATCGATGCTGACGACGCGGCGCCCGAGGCATCGGAGCCCGCTCCCACGCCCGCCGAGAAGCCTCGCTTCCGCGCCGGCACGAAGCAGGCGCAACTGATCGCCATGCTCGAGGCGCCCGAAGGCGCGACCGTCCCCGAGATCGCCGAGGCCACGGGGTGGAGATTGCACACCGTCCGCGGGGCCATTGCCGGCGCGCTCAAGAAGCGCCTCGGGCTCACCATCGCCTCGGAGAAGGTCGACGGCAGGGGTCGGGTGTACCGCGTCACCCCGTGAGGCCGCCGCGTTGCGTTCCCGCCGCCGCCGGGGGTCAGCCTCCGGCGGCGCGTCTCGTCTGGCGAACGCGCAAGGCCTCGAAGACCCGCCGCAGAGCGTAGCCACGGGCCAGGGACAGCCCGGTGAACACGGCGCCAATGGCAAGCGCGTCGGACACCCGCGCCGGCAGGCCGAACCACGGGAACACGACGAGCTGCGTCGCGACGGCGATGCCGTAGCCCACCACCACGTTCGTCGCCGCCTCGACGAGCGACATCCGCCGCGACTGCCTCACGCAGCGGCCCGCGTGCTGCGCAGGAATGGCCGGGTCTCGCCATTTATCACAGCGCCGCCGGTGAAGCGCTGCCAGCGCTCGCCGATCGCCCTTGCGCTGCCGGGCACCGGGACGGTCCGGTCGAACTCGGCGATGCTGGACGCGATCTTCGCCACCTGGTCCTCGCCGTGAACCCTGGCCTTCGTGTGCGGGCGCAGCCGAGCAAGAGGCAACGCCTCGATGGTCTCCGCCGCGACGCTGCGGGTCATGTGCTGTCGTCCGTAAGTGGCCGCGGAGCGGAGGGGCTACCAGAGCGCGACGATGCCGGCGGCGGTCGTCCCCGTCGCGCGGATGCGCAGCGGCGAGACCGGGAGGAACTGGCCGTCCATGACGGTCCACACGACGACGGAGCCGGTGCGGTCCTCGAGCGCGAGGGTCCCGCCGACGCCGACGAACAGCGCCCGCGGCATCGGGTCGAGCGTCGCCGCGTCGTCGGACGTGATCGCGGTCCAGCAGATCGCCGGGGCCGTCGCGTCAGCGTGGATCAGGTCCGGCATGGCCTCATTGAATCAATGTCGGGGGCGGGTGGACACCCGAGGGTGGGAACCGGAAGCCGTTCGTCATGGGTATCGAGCAGGCCGGGGTACCGAGCAGGCCGGGCGTCGCAGGCTCGACATGCCGCAGGCGGCCGCGGCTGACCGATGCGCAGAAGGCGCCTGCCCGGGAACACGGGCGTTCACGCCGCCTTCCTCCTGCGGCGTCCGCCGGCCGCTGCCTCCACGGCCGCGTCGGCGGGGGCGGCCACGTCATCCCCGAGCCGTTCCTTGCGGATCGCCTCGAAGCTGCGGCCGTCGCCGTCGAGGATCGCGGCGCGGCCGGTCTCGGCCTGCCAGCGCTCCACGGCCACGTCGACATAGGCCGGGCTGATCTCCATCGCAAAGACACGCCGCCCGTTCGCCTCGCCCGCCATGATCTGCGAGCCCGAGCCCGAGAACGGCTCGTAGCAGAGCCCGCCGCGGGCGACGTGCTGGCGCATCGGGATCCCGAATGCGTCGAGCGGCTTCGGCGTCGGGTGATCCGGCCGGTCGTCGCGCGCGAAGCTCGGCATCTCCCACGTCGAGGGCAGCGTCTCCTCCGCCACCTTCGGCGGGCGGTTCGGGCGGCGCCAGCCCATGAAGCAGGGCTCGTGCTTCCACAGGTAGTGCGAGCGGGTGAGGACGCCGCGGTCCTTCACCCAGATGATCTGCTGGTGGACGAAGGCGCCGGCCTTCTCCCAGCACGCCTCCAGCATCGCCTGGCGGCGGGAGGCGTGCCAGCAGTACCAGGCTGCGTCCTCGGTGATCGCCTCGGCGACTGCGGCGGCGATGAAGCCGTCGTAGAGCTCGGCGCCCTGGCTCGAGTCATCCCAGGTCACGCCGTAGGACT
>Ga0208979_100370_pt1 | contig 35702 bp, 33 predicted proteins | sample HotLakConsUCCSLE_FD_184738 | JGI IMG/M metagenome (GOLD analysis project Ga0208979, IMG submission 184738) | Hypersaline microbial mat communities from Hot Lake, Washington, USA - Hot Lake Consortium UCC-SLE (SPAdes) | ecosystem: Environmental > Aquatic > Non-marine Saline and Alkaline >... | reverse complement strand
CGGCTCGATGATCGACCACTCGAAATCGGTCAACTCGTAGCGACGTTGGGACATGCTGCTCTCCTCTTTCCAAAGAGTGAATCAGCAAAGCCAAAACGACGCTAGTCATTTATGAGTGCGTGACCTAGGCGTCAGCGGCCCGCAACTGCCGCGCCAGCCCCGCAAGCATCAGCCGCAGCGCGGCCTCCTGCGTCGCAAGCGGCATGCTGGGCAGCGCGCGCGGCGTCATCGGCGCGGTGTCGCCGGCTGGCGGGCCATTCTTCAGGAATCGCGCCACCTGTTTCGGCGTGTAGGGCAGATGCAGGAAGCCGACGGGACCCTCGAGGCCCGCGCGCGCCATCGCACCGGCTGCGCAGTAGAGCACGAGGTTGCACAGATGCGTGCCCGCGTGGTGCGAGACGATGGCGGGCAGGTCGTGCTCCAGCAGCTCCCCGGCCAGCGCCGCGGCGTCCCAGGTGGCGAAACGGGCGGGCGGACCTTCGGGCTCGATCGGGCCGCCATCGGTGGGCCTCGCGCCCTCGTTGTCGGCCACGCCGAAATCCACGCGGTTGATCGCCGTCGTCTCGAAGCGCAACACCGCCTCCCCCGTGGCGAGGCCGAGCGAGACGTAGAACTCCGGCCTGTGCTCCGCCACCAGCGCCGCGATCACGCCCGGCAGCCGCGCGCGGGAGACGGGAAGCTCCGCCGTCCGGATCGTCACGCCCCCGATTTCCGCCCCGTCGATCCGGCCCAGAAGCTCCGCCGCCGGGTTGTCCGGCAGGCCCGCGAAAGGCGCCGAGCCCGTGACCAGTCCGACGCTCATGCCGCGCCCCTCCCGCCAGTCAGGAAATCCGTCAGGACGGCGTTGAACGCGTCCAGCTGTTCGATGGTGGCCATGTGCCCGCACTCCCGGATGACGTCGAACCGCGCGCCCGGTATCGAAGCCGCCATCGCGCGCATGTCATCGAGGTCACAGAACGCATCCGCATCCGCCGCGATGACCTGCACCGGCAGCCCCGCCTCGCGCACCGTCGCACGGTAATCCGCACCATATCCCGAGCGGAAGGCGCGGAAGAGCGCGGACTGGTTCATCGCCGCGCGCCATTCCTTGAAGTCCTCGACGGCATCGGGGTTCGCGCCCGCCCAGGCGGTTCGAAAGATCGCCTCGGCCTGTTCGGCGGCGAAGGCCAGAGGACCAAGCGTGCCGGCGCGGGCCAGCATCTCTTCCACCTCGCGCCGTCCGGCCTCGGTCGCGTGCAGCCCGCCGCAGGCCAGCGTCAGCGCCGAGACGCGGGCCGACCGGGCGACGAGCGCCCCGGCGATCGAGGCTCCCATGGAGAAGCCCACGACAGGCGCGCGCGTGATCCCGAGCGCGGCGAGGAAGGCCTCGAGGTCCTGCGCATAGAGTTCGGTCGTGTAGGCGGCCTCCGTTGCTTCCGTCCCGCCGACACCGCGCAGGTTGGGGGCGATCGCGCGGAACCCGGCCGCCTCCAGCGCGGGCATGACACCCCGCCAGAGCCTCCACGCGTCCCAGCCGAGGCCATGGATCAGCAGGACCGGCGGCGCAGCGGGCCCGCCCGCCTCGGCATAGTCCATGGAAATGCCGTTCGCCTGAATCGTCCGCATCTGGGCCAATCCGAATCCCGCCCCGGTTCCGTCGCCCATCCTCTCTAGCAGAGGTATTTGATACTGCAATTTACCTGACATTCTACGAAACGTGGAAAGTTAAAAATTCAGCCACGCACAGCAAACTGCGCAAAATTGCGGCATGTGTTCGAGCGGAACCCGATGAGCGCCCCTTGCCGCTTGACTCGTTTCCGACGCGCCTCGGTAGCGTTTTCCCATCACCGCCACGTCTCCGAAATCGTGCGTTGGAAAGGACCCCTTCCATGACGAAGCCAAGCATCAAATCACCTCTCTGTCGACCTGCCACCCCTGCCCTCCATCTCGACCGCCGCGGCTTCATGGCTGGCGCGGGCGCGCTTGCCGGGCTCGGCTACATGACCGTCGGCGCCGCAGGCCCGCTGCGCGCCCAGAGCCTCGATCGCGTCGTCCACCAGCTCGGCTGGATCAAGTCGATCCAGTTCGGCGGGCATTTCGCCGCCATCCATCACGGCTATTTCGAGGAGGAAGGCATCGAGGCCGAGTTCGTCTCGGGCGGCCCGAACGCCATCGGTACCGACGTGGCCATCGCCACCGGGCAGGCCGACACCTCCGACACCGACGTGCCCGGCACCATCCGCTCCCGCGCGGGCGACATGCCGATCAAGGCCTTTGCCGCGATCATGCAGCGCGCGCCGGGCGCCATCATGAGCCTCGCGGAAACGCCGTTGAGCTCCGTCGAGGATTTCCCCGGCAAGACCATCGCGTTGCCCACGGGCCTGCAGCCGCAGGTCGCCTCGCTGATGGTGGCCGCCGGCCTCGACCCGGACTCGGTCACCTACGTGCCCGTCGGCACCGATCCCGGCATGCTCGCCGCCGGTCAGGTGGACGGCTATTACGGCTGGGCCACCAACCAGGGCGTGATGCTGATGACGCGCGGCGTGGACATCAACATCGCCTACATGAACGACCTCGGCATCCCCGGCTATGCGGGCGTGATCACCGCCACCGACCAGACCATCGAGGAACGCGGCGACCTGCTGATCCGCTGGCTCCGGGCCGAGATCAAGGGCTGGCAATGGCATCTCGAGAACCCCGAGGAGATGGCCGAACTCATGGTCTCCACCTACGGCCAGCGCGGTCTCGACCTCGAGGCGCAGACGGTCGAAAGCCGCCTGATGGCCGATTTCGTGCCCATCGGGGGTGCCGCCGAGAACGGGCTGCTCTGGGTCGATCCGGAGGTGTTCCAGCAGGGCATCGATTTCGAGATCGCCACCGGCGGGATCGAGGACGGCGCCGTCACCGTCGAGGACGTGGTCACGCAGGACCTGATCGCCGCGGCCCACGGCGCGGCCTGAGCGCGATGTCCGGCGTCCTGTCAGGACGATACCTCGCCCGCGACGACGCGGGCCGTTGGCAGGCGGCCCCCGGTCGCCTGTCCTTCAACGAGGGTGGCGTGCGTGCCGTCACCCCGTCGGACGACGCATCCCGGACGCTGATCCTTCCCGCGCTCTCGAACGCCCATGACCACGGGCGCGGCATGCGGACCACGGCCTTCGGCGCGGGCGACGACGCGCTCGAGGTCTGGATCGCGGCGCTGGGGCGGGAGCCCGCGACGGACCCTTACCTGCGCGCCGCCGTGGCCTTCGCCCGCATGGCCGAGGCCGGCATCGCCACGCTGAACCACTGCCACAATTCCGCCGATCCCGCGCGACTGGTGCAGGAGGCCGAGGCCGTGTCGCGCGCAGCGCGCGACGTGGGCCTGCGCGTGGCCTTCGCGGTGCCCGTCACCGGGCGCAACCCGCTTACCTACGGCGATCCCGCGCCGCTCTTGGACCGTTTACCCGGGCCGCAGGCCGAAGCCCTTCGCGCCCGCCCGGCGCGCGGCCCTTCCGCCATGGACCAGCTTGCCATGGTGGAGGAGGTCGCGGCCTTCGAGCATGAGCTGTTCCAGGTGCAATACGGCCCCGTCGGCCCGCAATGGGTGGAGGACGCGATCCTCGAACGGATCGCCGAAGGCTCCGCGCTGAGCGGGCGGCGCGTGCACATGCATCTCTTCGAGACGACGTACCAGAAGGAATGGGCCGAGGCGGCCTATCCCGGGGGGCTGCTGACGCATCTCGACGCCATCGGCCTTCTGTCCGAGCGGCTGACGGTGGCCCATGGCGTCCATCTCGACGATGCCGATTGCGCGCTTCTGGCCGAACGCGGCGTGCATGTGTCGGTCAACACCTCGTCGAACCTGCGCCTGCGATCCGGCCTGCCGCCCATCGCGCGGTTCCTGCGCCACGGCGTGCGCTTCGGGCTTGGCCTCGACGGGATGGCCTTCGACGATGACGAGGATGCGCTGAGGGAACTGCGCGTGGCCTGGCGTCTGGCGCGCGGCTGGGGGGCGGAGGATGTGCTGAGCCTCGACCGCCTGCTCGATGCGGCGCTGATCGACGGGCGGCGCGCGATCCTCGGTCCCTCGGACAAGGGCGGCGTGCTGGACCCCGGCGCACCCGCCGATCTGCTGGTGCTCGACACGGCGCGGATGACCGCCGATGTGCTGGACGGCTGCGCCGACCTCGTCGAACTGACCGTCGCCCGCGCCCGGGCGGAGGATGTGCGGAGCCTCTTCGTGGGTGGCCGCGAGGTCGTCGCCAATGGCCGCGCCACCGGCCTCGACCGCCCCGCCGCCGAGGCAGAGCTGATGGCGCAGGCCCGCGCCGCCGGGGCGATGCCGCCCGATGACGATCTCAGGGCGCTGCAGGCCGCGCTCGCCGATTACTACCGCTGCGGCTGCCACCGACATCTTCCGCAGACGGAACCGGCAAAGGAGCCAGCCACATGACCGGGATCGACATTCGCGGCGTCACCAAGCGCTTCGACCTTGACGGGCGCAGCCTGACGGCCTTGGACAGCATCGACCTGAGCGTTCCCGAAGGCAGCTTCGCCGCGCTGATCGGGCCCTCGGGCTGCGGGAAATCCACGCTTCTGCGTCTCATCGCCGATGTCTTCGCGCCCTCCGAAGGCGCCATCGCCGTGGGCGGGCGCCCGCCGAAGGCCGCGCGGCTGAACCACGAGATCGGCTTCGTGTTCCAGGCGGCCACGCTCCTGCCATGGCGAACGGTGCGCGAAAACGTGGCGCTGCCCATCGAGATCGCGGGCGTCACGCCCAGGCGCAGCCCCGAGGCGCTGATCCGGCTGGTAGGGCTGCAGGGCTTCGAGGATGCCAAGCCCGCGCAGCTGTCGGGCGGCATGCAGCAGCGTGTCGCCATCGCCCGCGCGCTGGTGCTGGAGCCCAAGGTCCTGCTCATGGACGAACCCTTCGGCGCGCTGGACGAGATCACGCGCCAGCGCATGAACGTGGAGCTTCTGCGCATCTGGCGCGAAAGCGGGACGACCGCGATCCTGGTCACGCACACGATCTCGGAAGCCGTGTTCATGGCCGACCGGGTGCATGTGCTCTCGGCCAATCCGGGGCGCGTGGCGGGCGTGGTGGACGTGGACCTGCCCCGGCCGCGCAGCATCGACCTGATGAAATCGCCGCGGTTCAACGCGCTGGAAAACTCCGTGCGACAGGTCTTGTTCGACGATGACACCGAGGCCGAGAGCACGCCGGAGCGCGCCCATGGCTGAGCGGCTGCGCGATCGGGTCTCGGCCGTCTGGCCGCCGACCGCCGCCCTTCTGGGCCTGTTCGCGCTGCTGGAGATCGCGGTCGCCCTCGGCTGGACGCCGATCACGATCCCCGCGCCCAGCGCGGTGGCGATGGAGTTCGGCCAGAGCGGGGCGGACCTCGCGTATCACATCGTCCCGTCGATCACGGCCACGGTGGCCGGGCTCGCGATCGCGGCCACGCTGGCCGCGACACTGGCGGGGATCGGCGCGTCATGGCGGCGCGCCAACGGGCCGGTCATGACCTTCGGCGTGCTTGTCGACAGCACGCCGCTGATCGCCGTCGCGCCCATCCTGATCGTCTTCGTGGGCGGCGGCATGACGCTGCACATCATCGTCTCGGCCACGGCCTGCTTCTTCCCGCTCCTGATCGGCATGAGCCGTGGCTTCCGCGCCGTCGAGGCGACGGCCGACGAGCTCTTCCACGTGCTCGCCGCCTCCCGCTGGCAGCGGCTGGTGAAACTCGCGCTGCCAAGCGCGCTGCCCTACATCTTTTCCGGCTTCAAGATCGCCGCACCGCTCGCCGTTCTCGGCACGCTGATCGCCGAATGGATGGGGGCCGAACGCGGGGTGGGGATCATGATGATCTACGCCATGTTCTCGTTCAACGCGCCGCAGGTCTGGATGACCATCGTCGCGGTCTGTCTCATGGCCATCGGCGGCTACGGCGCCTTCGCCCTGCTCGAACGGGCCTACCTGCGCTGGGCAGGGCTGGAGGAGGCGCCGACATGACCTCGCCGGTCGATACCACCGTGGACACGCCCGACTGGCGCGCGCTGCCCACACGCGGGCAGAGGGCCGAGGCGCGGCTGGCCGCGTTCTGGCGCTTCATCTCGCGCGTGGCGCTGGGCGTCGGCATCCTCGTCGCGCTCTGGGGCGGGGCGATCGCGCTGTTCGACGTGCCCATCTTCGTGGCGCCGGGGCCGTTGGACACGTGGCAGGCATTCGTCGAGCAGGGCGACCGGCTTTTCGGGGCACTTGGTTTCACGCTGACGGGCGTGGCGATCGGACTGGCGCTCGCCGTGGCCATCGCGCTGTCGCTGGGGGTGATCTTCACGCTCTCGGCGCCGGCCTCGCGCGCCTTCATGCCGCTGGTGATCGGGCTTCGGACGGTGCCGGTTCTGGCGGTCGCACCGCTCCTGATCATGATCTTCGGGCGCGGTCAGGGGACGACCGTCGCCACCGTGGTGATCGTCGGCTTCTTCCCGATCATGGTGAACGCGATGCGCGGCTTCCGATCCGTCAGCCCGACGGTGCACGAGCTGTTTCACGTCGCCGGCGCGACATGGTGGCAGCTCCTGATCAAGGCGCGCATCCCGTTTGCCCTGCCCTTCTTCTTCACCGGTCTCCGCGTGGCGACGACCAGCGCGCTCTTGTCCGCCATGCTGGCCGAGTGGCTGAGCGGCGCACCGGGGATCGGGCGGCTGATCTACGACGCGCTCGGCTATCGCGACATGCCGCTGATGTTCGCCGCCGTGGCGCTCAGCATGGCGACGGCCTTCACCATCTTCGGTCTGGCCACGGCGCTGGAACGGCGCCTCGCGCGCTGAGGCCCGCGCCATCTGGACAATTCATGGCCCGTGTCTAAACCTGAATCACAATCACCAACAGGGGATGGATGAACTCATGAGACTGCTCGCAACGACCGCCGCCGCGCTTTGCCTGACCGCGACCGGGGCGCTTGCCCATGGCGATGACGAATGCGCCGTGGGCAAGACGCTGGAGGACGGCGTCCTGACCATCGCCACGGGAAACCCGGCCTTCTATCCGTGGGTCCTGAACGACGCACCCGAAAGCGGCGAGGGTTTCGAGGCCGCCGTGGCCTACGCCATCGCCGCCGAGATGGGTTTCGACGCCGATGCCGTGACCTGGGTCCGCACCTCCTTCGACGAGGCGATCCAGCCGGGGCCGAAGAACTTCGACTTCAACATTCAGCAATATTCCATCACGCCCGAGCGTGAGCAGATGGTCGATTTCTCCCTGCCCTACTACACCTCGGCCATGGCGGTCCTGACCACCGAGGCGGTCGTCGAGGCAGGCGCCGAGCCCACGCTCGAAAGCCTGCGCGGTCTGCTCTGGGGGGCGGATGCCAACACCACCGCCGTGCCGATGCTGACCGAGATCGTCGGCCCCGAGCGCGACGCGATGCTCTATGGCGACAACGTGGACGTGACGGCGGCGATGCAGGCAGGCCAGATCGACGCCGCGCTCTTCGATCTGCCGACCGCGCTCTACCTCGCGGCGGTGGTGGTCGAGGGCGGCACGATCCTCGGCCAGTTCCCTGCCGACCGCTCCGACAACCCCGACCAGTTCGGGCTTCTGATGGAAGAAGGCAACCCGCTGAAGGAATGCGTCGACCACGCGATCGAGCATCTGACCGAAAGCGGACGTCTGGCCGAGATCGAGGCCGAGTGGCTGCAGGCCGCCACCGGCGTTCCCGTGATCCAGTGACATGACCGACGCGCCACTTCGGGGCGCGGCCGGCGACACATCAGCCGCGCCGACGCGAAGGCAAGCCTACGAGGCGCGGCTGAAACGCCGCTCCAACATGATCGCCGCGGGCTCCACCATCGCGGTGGTGCTCGCGGTCGTCGTGCTCGTGCCGCTGGCCCCAGGATGGGAGGCGGTGCAGCGCAGCTTCTTCAACGGCGAGGTCTTCGCGGCCACTTTCCCGGGCCTTCTGAACGCCTTCATGCTGGACGTGGCCATCTTCCTGTGGTGCGCGCCCGCCATCGCGATCCTCGGGCTTCTCATCGCGCTCTGCCGCGACGTGCGCGCACCCGCGCTCTTTCCGCTCAGGATGTTCGGGGCGCTCTACACCGATATCTTCCGGGGTCTGCCGGTGATCCTCGTGATCTATCTGGTGGGCTTCGGCGTCCCCGGCCTCGGCCTGCCGCGACCGTGGAACTCGCCCTATATCTGGGGGTCTCTCGCGCTGATCCTCGTCTACGCCGCCTATGTGGCCGAGGTCATCCGCTCGGGGATCGACTCCATCCACCAGAGCCAGCGCAGCGCCGCCGCCTCGCTCGGCCTCTCGGAGGCCGACACGATGCGTTTCGTCGTTCTGCCGCAGGCGATCCGGAACGTGGCGCCGGCGAACATGAACCTGTTCATCGCGCTGCAGAAGGACGTGGCGCTGCTGAGCTTCATCGGACCGGTGGAGATCTTCCGGCAGGCTGGCGTCTACAAATCTCTGATGGCCAATTTCACGCCTTACGTGGGCGCCGCGCTGATCTTTCTCGCGATCACCATCCCGGCCACGCGCTACGCCGACTACCTCCTCCACAAGCAGCGGCGGCGGCAGCGGTGAGGGGCAAGCTGGAACTTACCAATGTCTGGAAAAGCTTCGGCGACCATCAGGTCTGCCGGGGCGTGGACCTGAGCGTCGGCGCGGGCCAGATGGTCTGCCTGATCGGGGCGTCGGGTTCGGGCAAGTCCACCCTTCTGCGCTGCATGAACCTGCTGGAGCCCATCGACGAGGGCACGATCCATCTCGACGGTCAGGACATCAGCGAACCCGGCCTCGATGCACAGCCCATCCGCACGCGGATCGGGATCGTCTTTCAGTCCTACAACCTCTTTCCCCACATGACGGCGGCGCAGAACGTGATGCTCGCCCCCCGCCGCGTGCGGGGAAAGACCCCGGCCGAGTTGGCCGCGCCGGTGCAGGCGCTGTTCGCGCGCTTCGGCCTTGCCGACCGGATGGACCACTACCCCGACCAGCTGTCGGGCGGACAGCAGCAGCGCGTCGCGATCATCCGGGCGCTCGCCATGTCGCCCGAGATCATGCTTTTCGACGAGATCACCTCGGCGCTCGACCCGGAACTGGTGGGTGAAGTTCTCGACGTGCTGCGCCAGCTGCGCCACGAGGGCATGACCATGGTGCTGGCCACCCACGAGATGTCCTTCGCCCGGGAACTCGCCGATACCGTGTGCTTTCTCGACGGCGGCCGGATCATCGAGCAGGGACCGCCCGAGGCGATCTTCGCCGCCCCGCGCGAGGCGCGGACGCGGGCCTTCCTCGAGCGGGTGCTTTAGGCAGCGGCGGTTTGCGCGGGGCCGGTCCCGCGGAATTGCGCTCACGTCCGGGCCTGCTATCCTCAGGAATGGTCCCCCAAGGAATGGTCCACCACGGGCCCGGATCGGCAGTCCGTCACGCGCCTGCCCGAAAACACCGCCAATAAACCTTTGAACCCCGCGGGATTCCGGGCAGTATGACGGTGGAACAGATCCCGGCACGCGGGACGAGAGACGAAATCAGCGGAGGAAGACAAGCAATGACCAGATTCATGTCGAACGGCGGCGTCAGTCGCAGGGGGGTTCTCAAGGGCGCGACCGCGATAGGGGCCGCGGCCCTCGTCACGCCATGGGGCACGCCGCTTCGGGCACAACCGACGCGCGGCGGCACGCTGCGGGTGGCGATCTCCACCGGCGGCACCACCGACTCGCTCGATCCCGGTTCGTGGGATTCGGAGTTCATGAACTTCCAGGCCCATACGCGGAACGGGTTCCTGACCGAGATCGCCACCGATGGCAGCATCGTGCCGGAACTCGCCGAATCGTGGGAAGCCACGGACGACGCGGTCGTCTGGACCTTCCGCATCCGCGAGGGCGTGCAGTTCCATTCCGGCCACGTGCTGACGGCCGAGGACGTGGTCGCCTCGATCAACCACCATCGCGGACCGGACAATACCTCGGCCGCGGCCCCCATCGTCGCCGATATCGCGGAGATCACCGCCGACGGCATGACCGTGACGGTGACGCTGTCCGCCGGCAACGCGGACTTCCCCTTCGTGATGTCGGATTATCACCTGCCGATCCTGCCCGCGCAGGCCGATGGCACGATCGACCCGTCGACCACCGATGGCTGCGGCCCCTTCCGGCTCGACAACATCGAGTTCGGCGTGCGCGCCGATTACACCCGCCATGACGGCTACTGGAAAGAAGGCCTGCCCTATTTCGACGCCGTCGAGCAGATCCTGATCTTCGACAACGCCGCACGGCAGAACGCGCTGATCTCGGGCGAGGTCGACTATATCGACAGCGCCGACCTGAACACCGTGCACCTGCTGGAACGCGCGCCGGGCATCAACGTGCTGTCGATCACGGGAATGCAGCATTACGGGCTTCCGATGGACACCCGCGCCGCGCCCTTCGACGACAACAACGTCCGCCAGGCGCTGAAATACGCCATCAACCGGGAGCAGCTGGTCGAAACCATCCTCAACGGGTACGGCACGGTCGGAAACGACCACCCGATCGGACCGGGCCAGCGGTTCTTCAACACCGAACTGGAGCAGAAGGAATTCGACCCCGACCGCGTCGCCTTCTACCTGCGCGAGGCCGGGCTCGACAGCCTGTCGGTGGACATCCACCTTGCCGACGCGGCCTTCGCGGGCGCGGTCGATGCCGGGATCCTCTACTCCGAAAGCGCGGCAGCGGCGGGCGTCACGATCAACGTGGTTCGCGAGCCGAACGATGGCTACTGGTCCAATGTCTGGATGCAGAAGCCCTTCGCCGGCACCTATTGGGGCGGCCGCCCTACCGAGGACTGGATGTTCGCGACCGCATATGCCGAGGGCGTGCCGTGGAACGAAAGCTACTGGTCGAACGAGCGCTTCAACGAGCTTCTGGTCGCCGCGCGTTCGGAACTCGACGAGGACATCCGCCGCGAGATGTATTTCGAGATGCAGGATATCGTCGCCAACGAGGGCGGCACCATCATCCCGATGTTCGCCAACTACGTGGGCGCCTATTCCGACGCGCTGGCCCATGGCGACCAGATCGCGTCGAACTGGCGCAATGACGGTCACCGGATGAGCGAACGCTGGTGGTTCGCCTCCTGATCCGACACCGATCACCCCCGGGCGGCCGCCGCCCGGGGGTCTTTTGACGCCGCCGGGCCCCGGCGCATCGTCGCAAGAAGAACACCGAAGCCGCGTCCGGGACCGAAGACCTGACAAAGCGGACCGAGGGGGGACATGTCACATATCTGGATCATGATCGCGAAGCGTCTGGGGCTGGGCGTCGTCACGCTCTTCGTGGTCTCGCTGATCATCTTTCTGGGCACGGAGCTTCTGCCCGGGGATTTCGCGCAGGAGATCCTCGGCCAGGCCGCCACGCCCGAGACCGTCGCGGCCCTGCGGGAACGTCTGGGCCTGAACGACCCGATGCACATCCGCTACATCAACTGGCTGACGGATATCGCGCGCGGCGAACTGGGCGTCAGTCTCGCCAACGGGCAATCGGTGTCCGACCTGATCGGGCGACGGCTTGGCAACACGCTTTTGCTGGCGCTTTACGCCGCGGCCATCGCGGTGCCGCTGTCGCTCATGCTCGGCATCCTCGCGGCGCTGTTCCGCAACTCCTTCTTCGACCGGTTCGCCAATGCCAGCGCGCTGACATCGATCTCGTTCCCCGAGTTCTTCGTGGCCTACATCCTGATCTTCTTTCTCGCGGGTGCCGGCGGCGTCTTTCCGTCCATTTCGAATTTTCGGACCGACCCGAGCTTCGACGAGTTCCTCTACCGCGCCTTCCTGCCGGCGCTGACGCTGACGCTCGTCGTCACGGCGCACATGATGCGGATGACGCGGGCGGCAATCATCAACCTGCTGGCTTCCCCGTATATCGAGATGGCGCGGCTCAAGGGCATGTCGCCGATGCGCATCATCGTGAAGCACGCGCTGCCCAATGCGCTGGCGCCCATCATCAACGTGATCGCGCTGAACCTCGCCTATCTGATCACCGGCGTCGTGGTGGTGGAGGTCGTCTTCGTCTATCCGGGCCTCGGGCAGCTGATGGTCGACAGCGTGGCGGCCCGCGACATGCCAGTGGTGCAGGGCGTCGCGCTGGTCTTCGCGGCGGCCTATGTCCTTCTCAACCTCACGGCGGACGTGTTGGCGACCTTGTCCAACCCGCGCCTCGTGCACCGGCGCTGAGGGGGAAGGGTCATGGGTTTTCTGACCGGTCTCTTCTGGCTTGCCGCCGTCATCGTCGGCGCAATGGCCGCGGGCTGGGTGTTCCGCACCGCCGTCATCGCCGTCAGCCCACACGGGGTGGCGAGGGAATTCCGCACCATGCCGCTGACGGCGGGCTTCGGGCTTCTGATGATCGTGATCTACGTTCTCGTCGCGGTTTTCGCGCCCGCCATCGCGCCGTTTTCCGAGACCGCGATCGTCGGCCGCGAGTACCAGGCCTGGGACAATGTGCACCTTCTGGGCACCGACAATCTGGGGCGCGACATGCTTTCGCGGCTGATCTACGGCGCGCGGAACACGGTCGGCATCGCCTTTGCCACAACCGCGCTCGCCTTCATCCTCGGCTCGGTGCTCGGCCTTCTGGCGGCGGTGGTGGGCGGCTGGCTCGACCAGCTTCTGTCGCGCATGGTGGACGTGCTGATGGCCATCCCGGCGCTGATCTTCGCGCTGCTGCTGCTGACCATCGTCGGCACGTCGGTCATCAACATGATCCTCGTCATCGCGGTCATCGACGCCACGCGGGTCTATCGCCTTGCGCGCGCCGTGGCGATGAACATCGTCGTGATGGATTACGTGGAGGCCGCCAAGCTCAGGGGCGAAGGCCTCTGGCGCCTCATCACGCGCGAGATCCTGCCCAACGCCTTGGCGCCGCTGGTGGCGGAGTTCGGTCTGCGCTTCTGTTTCGTGTTCCTCACCATCTCGGCGCTGAGTTTCCTTGGCCTCGGCATCCAGCCGCCGACGGCCGACTGGGGGTCGATGGTGCGGGACAATGCCACGCTGATCTCCTTCGGAGACATCACGCCGCTTCTGCCGGCGGGCGCCATCGCGCTTCTGACGGTCAGCGTGAATTTCGTCGTCGACTGGCAGCTGCACCGCGCCAGCGGTTTGAGGGAGTGAGCCGATGACGGAAACGAACAAGGACGTCCTGCTGTCCATGAAAGGCCTTCGGATCGAGGGCCGCGCGGACGAGGAATGGACCGAGATCGTCAAGGGTATCGACCTGACGCTGCACAAGGGCGAGGTACTGGGCCTGATCGGCGAATCCGGGGCCGGAAAGTCCACCATCGGGCTTGCCGCGATGGGATTTGCCCGTGACGGTTGCCGCATCACGGGCGGCGAGATCACCTTCGACGGGATCGACCTGCGCGCGGCCTCCGAGCGCGAGCGGCGGGGCCTGCGCGGCAAGCGCATCGCTTATGTCGCGCAATCGGCCGCCGCCAGCTTCAACCCGGCCCACAAGCTGATCGACCAATATGCCGAGGCGCCGGTCCGGCACCACGTCATGAGCCGGTCCGAAGCGGAACACGACGCGGTGGACCTCTATCGCCGGATGCAGCTTCCGAACCCCGAGGAAATCGGATTTCGCTACCCCCACCAGGTCTCGGGCGGGCAGTTGCAGCGCGCGATGACGGCGATGGCGATGTCCTGCCGGCCCGACCTGATCATCTTCGACGAGCCCACCACCGCGCTCGACGTGACCACGCAGATCGAGGTTCTGGCCGCGATCCGGGATATCGTGGAACAGTTCGACACGGCCGCGATCTACATCACCCACGACCTCGCCGTGGTGGCGCAGATGGCCGACCGCATCAAGGTGTTGCTCCGGGGCGAAGAGGTCGAGGAAGCCGACACGCGCATCATGCTGGACGCACCGACGCAGGACTACACCAAGTCCCTCTGGGCCGTGCGGAGCTTCACGCGTCCCACGCAGCCGCCTGTCGAAAAGGGCGTGACGCCCGTGGTCTCGGTCCGCAACGTCACGGCGGCCTACGGGGTGATCGATGTCCTGACGAACATCAGTTTCGACATCCACGCGCGCCGCACCGTCGCCGTGGTGGGCGAATCCGGCTCCGGCAAATCGACCACGGCGCGGGTCATCACCGGCCTTCTGCCGCCGCGCCGGGGCGAGATCCTGTTCAACGGCGAGGCACTGCCGCCCGACTACCGCCGCCGCACCCGCGAACAGCTCAGGCAGGCGCAGATGATCTACCAGATGGCGGACACGGCGCTGAACCCCAAGCTCAGGATCCGCGACCTGATCGGACGGCCCGCGCAGATGTATCTGGGCCTGCAGGGCAAGGCGCTGGAGGACCGTATCAAGGACCTCCTGTCGCTGATCGAGCTGGAGCCGGGCGAGTATATCGACCGGGTGCCGTCGGAGCTTTCGGGCGGGCAGAAACAGCGGATCGGCATCGCCCGCGCGCTCGCCGCAGAGCCGCAATTCATCATCTGCGACGAGGTCACATCCGCCCTCGACCAGCTGGTGGCCGAGGGGATCCTGAAACTGCTCGACCGGCTTCAGGGCGAGTTCGACCTCGCCTACATGTTCATCACCCATGACCTCGCCACGGTCAGGGCCATCGCCGACGAGGTCGTGGTGATGAAGGAGGGTCTCGTGATCGAGGCCGGTCCCAAGCTCGAGGTGTTCCAGCCGCCCCACGACCCCTACACCGAGCTTCTGCTGTCATCGGTGCCCGAGATGGATCCCGACTGGCTGACACATCTGCTGGAAGAACGTGACGCCGGCCGCGCTGGCGCCGATGTGGAACCGGCAGGGCACTGAGGCGGCGCGACGCTCGCCGCAGGGCATGCCCGCGGCGACAGGGAACGGACCGGGGGGCATCGCATGTCGGATTTCGTAGCACTTCTGGGCGTGAAGGGCGGGCCGGCGATCCGGCCGGGGTCGAACATGCCGACCTCGATCCTTCTGTCGCTTGCCGAAAAGACGGTCCTCGTCGACGCCGGCCTTGGCGCCGCACGGGGCGTTTGCGATCAGGGCGTGGCGCTGACCGCGATCGACGCGATCCTCGTGACCCACCTGCACTCGGATCACTATCTCGAGTTGGGCCCCCTCCTCCACACCGCATGGACCGCGGGCCTGACCCGGCCCATCCCCGTCTACGGCCCGCCTCGGCTCGCCCGGTACTGGCAGGCCTTCCTGACCTCGATGGAGGACGACATCGCGCTGAGGATCGCGGACGAGGGCCGCCCCGACCTCGCCCGCCTCGTGGAGCTTCGCGCGATCCCGGAGAACGGCCCGATCGACCTTGCCGGGATAACGGTCCATGCGCTGGAAAACGAGCACCCGCCCGTGCGGCCCAGCTACGCCTTCCGCTTCGAAACCGGCGACAAGCGCGTCGTCCTGTCCGGCGACACGGCCCCGATCCCGGCCATGGCGGGTTTCGCCAAGGGCGCCGATCTGCTGGTCCACGAGGCGATGCTGAGCCATGGCGTGGATGCCCTGATGGCGCGCATGACCAATGGTGACGAGCGCCTGCGCACCCATGTCCTGCGCAGCCACACGGACGCCGAGGATGCCGGCCGCATCGCCACCGAGGCCGGCGTGAGGCACCTCGCGCTCAACCATTTCGTCCCCGACGGCATCCCCGGTTTCACCGAAGCCGACTGGGAGGCCGCCGTGCGAAAGACTTGGGCAGGCCCCCTCACGCTCGGGCGCGACGGGATGCGGATCGACCTCTAGGCGCCGCCCTTCGCCGCCGCCACGTGTTCGGCCACATGCGCCTTGTAGAGGTCCCGGATCCGCTGCGTCACCGGCCGCGTGCCGTCCCCCACCGGCTTGCCGTCGATCTCGGCCACCGGTGTCTGCGCCCCGAAGGTGCCGGTCAGAAACGCCTCCTCCGCGCCATGGGCCTCGTAGAGCGAATAGTTCTTCTCGAAGACGGGGATCCCGTCGGCCCGGCAAAGGTCGATCACCTTCTGACGCGTCACCCCGTTCATGCAGTAATCGCCCGTCGAGGTCCAAACCTCGCCCCGGCGCACGATGAAGAAGTTGCACGCGTTCGTCGTGTTCACGAAGCCATGCGGGTCGAGCATCAGGGCCTCGTCCGCGCCCGCCTGCTCCGCCTGAAGACAGGCGATCACGCAGTTGAGCTTGGAATGGCTGTTGAGCTTGGCGTCCTGGCTCATCGGCAGGCCACGCACCTGCGGCACGGTGGCCAGCCGGATGCCCCGCTCCTGCAGACGGTCGACCGGTTTCGAATGCTCCATGATGATCACCAGCGTCGGGCCTGACCGGCTGAGCGCAGGGTGCTGGAAAGGCCGCACCTTCACCCCCCGCGTCAGCATCAGGCGGCAATGGACATCCGTTTCCATCCCGTTGGCGTGACGCGTCATCTCCAGCGCATCCATGATCCCCTTCCGATCCATCCCGGGATCGAGGCTCACGGTCTTGCAGCTGTCGAAAAAGCGATCCATGTGATCGTCGAAGAACGCCCAGACGCCATCGTAAAGGCGCATCCCCTCCCACATGCCGTCGCCCAGCATGAAGCCGCTGTCATAGACCGAGACAACGGCCTCGTCCCGGTGCTTGAGCGCACCATTGACGTAGATGCGGATATAGGCGTTGCGCGGATCCTCCAGCGCGTCGTGGGTGGTGACCATGTACGATCTCCCTACTGGTAAAGCCCGGCGACCCGCCCCCGCAGCCGGATGAGGCCGAGCACGGTGTCGATGGTGGGCGTGGGCGTGTCGGTGATCCGCCCCAGCTCCTGCACCGAGCCCACCAGCGCATCGATCTCCATCGGCCGCCCCGCATCGAGGTCCTGCAGCATCGAGGTCCGGTGCGCGCCCACTGCCGCGCCGCCATCGATGCGGCGTTCCACGTCGATGGGGAACTTCACGCCCAGCTTTTCCGCGATCTGCTGCGCCTCCAGCATCATCGCGCGCGCCACGGCCCGCGTGCCGGGATCGGTGCAAAGCACATCGAGCGTGGCAAGGGTCAGCGCCGAGATCGGGTTGAACGAGAGGTTCCCCCAGAGCTTCACCCAGATCTCGTCGCGCAGGCGCGGGCGCACCGGTGCCTTGAGGCCCGCGGCCCCCAGCGCCTGCGACAGGGCCATCGCGCGCTCGGATTTCGACCCGTCCGGCTCACCCAGCGAAAACCGGTTGCCCTCGATATGCCGGATCGTGCCCGGCTCGGAAACCTCGGCTGCCGGGTAGACGACGCACCCCAGCACCCGGTCCGGCCCGAACCCGTCCCATTGCGCGTTGCCCGGATCGACGCTTTCCAGCCGGGTGCCTTCCAGCGGGCCGCCGATCTTGTGGAAATACCACCAAGGCACCCCGTTCACGCCCGAGACGATCGTCGTCTCCGGCCCGATCAGGGGCTGCATCCGTCCCACCACCGGCGGCACCGAATGGGCCTTCAGCGTGACGATCACGTAATCCTGCGGCCCAAGCTCGGCCGGATCTTCCGAGGCCGTGACCGGCACCGTTACCGTCTCACCTTCTTCTACAAGAGAAAGCCCCTTCTCCCGCATCGCCGCCAGGTGCGGCCCGCGCGCGACAAGGCTCACATCCGCGCCGGCCTGTGCCAGTTTCACGCCCATGTAGCCGCCGATGGCGCCCGCTCCGAATATGCAGATCTTCATGTCCCGTCCCTCACCATGTCTCTCGCTCTGCCCCCCGAAAGCGCCGATCGCCTCCCGCGCAGGCCCCACCCCTTCATCTTTCCGAAAATACGCCGGGGGGAGGCCGCAGGCCGGGGGGCAGGCCCCCCTCGGGGAAAACAACGGGCGAAGCCCTCCGTTTCGATCGGTGCGCGCGCGCGCCGAAGCCTCACGCGCCCTCGACCAGTCCCAGCTTCTCCGCAAGCCCGATGCGCTGCAGTTTGCCCGTGGCCCCCTTCGGGATCTCGTCGAGGATCACCACCTTGCGCGGCACCTTGAAACCCGCCAGCCGCTCGCCCGCGAAGGCGCGGATCGCGGCCTCGTCGGCCTCGGCCCCTTCGCGCAGGACCACGGCCGCGGCGACCTCCTCGCCGAGCTTGGGATGGGGCAGCGCGAAGGTCACCACCTGCGCCACGGCCGGATGCGCCGAGAGAACCCCGTCGACCTCCAGCGGCGAGACCTTTTCGCCGCCACGGTTGATGATCTCCTTCAAGCGTCCCGTCAGGGTCAGGTACCCCTCTTTGTCGAAGGTTCCCTGGTCGCCCGTGCGGAACCAGCGCCGTCCCTCGGCCTCGAAAAAGCTCTTGGCGTTGGCCTCGGGGTTGCCCTCGTAGCCGGGCGTCACGTTCGGGCCCGAGATCACCACCTCGCCCACGTCGCCGCTTCCGACCAGACGGTCCTCCACCTCATGGGCGATGCGCACCAGCGGCCCCGCCTCCACACCGACGGAGCCCGGTTTCTGGGCCCGCGGCGGCAGCGGGTTGGACGCCATCTGGTGCGTCGCCTCGGTCATCCCGTAGCCCTCGATCACGGGCGCGCCGAAGGTCTCGGCCAGCTGCTCCATCACCGGCCCCGGCAGTGACGCCGAGGACGACCGCAGGAAGCGCAGCGGCACCTCGGCGATGGTCTCGGCATTGCGGCCGGCCCGCGCGAGGATCGCCTGGTGCATGGTCGGCACGGCAGTGTACCAGCTCGGCCGCGTCTCCTTCATCCAGCCGAAGAACTTCAGCGCGTCGAAACCGGGCGCGCAGCAGACCGAGGCGCCGGCCGCCAGCGAGGCCGACACGGCGGCGATCAGCCCGTGGATGTGGAAAAGCGGCATGACGTTGAGACAGCGGTCCGCGGGGGACAGGTCCAGCGAGGCGCCGATGTTTCGCGCCGAGGCCGCGAGGTTCGACTGCAGAAGCGGCACGATCTTGGGCCGCGAGGTCGTGCCCGAAGTGTGCAGTATCAGCGCCACGTCGCCCGGACCGGGCGCAGATATATCCATGTCTTCCGGACCGGGCGGCGACGCATCCGCGTCTCCCGCCGACCCATCGGCATGCAGGGTGAAGCTGCCGGCAGGCCCCGCGCCCGGCCGCAGTCGGATCACCGGCAGCCCGAGCTCTGTCGCCGCGGCATGGGCCGGGCCCGCCTCGCCCTCGATCAGGATCACGGCCTTGGCCTTGAGGTCCTCGAGGTAGAAGGCGAACTCGTCCTGCTTGTAGGCGGGGTTGAGCGGGCAGGTCGTGGCCACCTGCGCCACTGTCACGAAAGCCGCCGCCATCTCGGGGCCGTTGGGCAGCACGATCGCCACCCGGTCGCCCCGGCCGATCCCCGCGCCGTGCAAGGCTCCTGCCACGTCGCCCGACAAGGCGCGCAGGCCCGCGAAATCCATCCAGTCCCGCCCCGGCGCGCCCAGCGCGGGCGCCGCCCCGTCATGCGCGGCGATCAAGGCCGACAGTGTCTTGCTCATCTCGTCCCTCCCTTCGTCCCGTCACGTCGGAACCCGGCGCCCGCCCCTCGTGGCGCCAACACGGAGGCAGCACATCCCGCGCCGGGATGCAAGCTACCGCTCTCCCTTGCGATACGGCGTCATCAGCGCCTCGGGCACCTGCGCGCGGCGGGCCACGAGGATCAGGGCCACGATCGACAGAACATAGGGCGCCATCAGGAAAAGCTGGTAGGGCACGCCCTCCACCACCGTCTGCAGCCGCAACTGGTACGCGTCGAAAAATGCAAAGAGCAGCGCCCCCAGAAGCGCCTTTCCCGGCCGCCAGGATGCGAAAACCACAAGGGCTATGCAGATCCAGCCCCTTCCCTGCACCATTTCGGGAAAGAAGCTGTTGAAGGCCGCCGTGGTCAGGAACGCACCACCCAGCGCCATCAACGCCGACCCCGCCATGACGCAGCCGATGCGGATGAGCGTGGGATCGAGCCCCTGCGCCTCCACCGCGTGGGGGTTCTCTCCGGTCATCCGGATCGCGAGGCCCAGCGGCGTGCGCGCCAGCACATAGGCCAGCACCGCCACGGCCAGCAGCGCGAGATAGGTCGGTACCGCCTGCGAGAACAGCACCGGGCCGAGCAAGGGAATGTCGGACAGGACGGGGATGTCGAGCGGGCGGAAAGGCACGATCGTCGGCGGCGATTCCCCCACGGTCACGATCAGGCGATAGAGGTAGTAGGCCACCGCCGAGGCAAAGAGCGTGATGCCCAGCCCCGATACATGCTGCGACAGGCCCAGCGGCACGGTCAGAACCGCGTGCAGAAGCCCCAGGAGCGCCCCGGCGCCCGCCGCGATCAGAAGCCCCGTCCAGAGGTCCGCGCCGAGGAAAACAGACAGCCATCCGACCATGGCGCCCATGGTCATGATCCCCTCGATCCCGAGGTTCAGCACCCCGGCACGCTCGCACAGGAGCGCGCCCAGCACCCCGAAGATCAGCGGCGTGGCGATGCGCAGGACCGCGGCCCAGAGGCTCGCGTTGAACAGAAGGTCGAGCGCCTCGATCATCGCCGCACCCTGTAGCTGGTGAAAAGAAGCGCCACGAGCATGGTCAGCAGCGCCAGCGCCACGATCACGTCGGCGATGAAGGACGGCACGCCGGTCGCCCGGCTCATGGCATCCGCGCCGACGAAGACCGTGGCCACGAAGACCGCCGCCGCCACCACGCCCGCAGGATGGAGGGCCGCCAGCATAGCCACCACGATCCCCGCATAGCCGAAGCCCGGCGACATGGTCGTGGTCACGCCCCCGGTGACGCCCATGACCTCGATGCCGCCCGCCAGTCCCGCGAGCCCGCCGGACAGAAGCGCCACGCCCATGATCGTGCGCGGCAGCGACACGCCCGCGAATTCCGCAGCCCGCGCGTTGAAGCCCGCCGCCCGCGCCTCCGTCCCGAAGACGGTGCGCGCGAGGATCAGCCAGACGACCCCCGCCACGGCCAGCGCGATCAGCAGCCCGATGTGCAGCCGCGTGCGCGGGACCAGATCGGGCAGACGGAACGCGTCGTCCACCGGCACCGATTGCGGCCAGCCGAAGGCCAGCGGGTCGCGCAGCGGGCCCTCGATCATCAGGCCCACGAAGAGGATGACGATGAAATTCAGCAACAGCGTCGTGACCACCTCGTCCACGCCGAAGCGCAGCCGGAGGAAGGCAGGCCCGGCCAGCAACAGCGCACCGGCGGCCATGCCCACGACCATCAGGACGGCGATCCCCAGCGCCGGGGGCAGGCCCGAGATCAGGTCATGGCCAACCCAGGCCACCGCCAGCGCGCCGAGGTAGAATTGCCCCTCCCCGCCGATATTCCACAGCCGCGCGCGGAAGGCGACGGCGGCGGCAAGCCCCGTCAGCATCAGCGGCACGGCGCGGGTCAGCATCTCGGTCACCGCCAGGCGCGAGCCCAGCGCGCCCTTCACCATCTCGGCATAGGCCGCAAACGGGTTGACGCCCGCCGCGAGGATCAGGCCCGCGGCCAGCGCCAGCGCGGCGGCGATGGCGGCAAGCGGTGCCGTGGCCGCGAGCGCCCAGGGCACGGAGGCGCGTCGTTCAAGCCGCATCTTCGGGTTCCTCCCAGACACCGGCCATCATCAGGCCGAGACGGCGCGGATCGGCCTCTTCCGCCGAGACCGGAGTGGACAACCGCCCGCCGACGATGGCCTGCAACCGGTCGGAGAGGCCCACGGCCTCCTCCAGTTCCTCCGAGATGAGGATGATCGCCGCACCCTCGGACCGTGCTGCCAGAAGCTCCGCATGGACGGCGGCGATGGCGCCCTCGTCGAGGCCGCGCGTGGGCTGGTTGGCGAGGATGACCTTGGGCCCGGCCGAGAGCACGCGGCCAAGGATCAGCTTCTGCATGTTGCCGCCGGACAGCAGTCGGATGCGCGTCTCGGGTGTGGCGCCGCGCACGTCGAAGCGTTCGATCAGCCCCGCCGCATGGGCGCGTGCGGCCGCGCGCCGGACGAAGCCGCGCGTGGAAAACTCGGGGGCCGCCAGACGCTCCAGCACGCTGTTTTCCCACACGGGCAACTCCCCCACCACGCCTTCCGCATGGCGGTCCTCTGGGACGCGCCCGATCCCCTCGGCGATGAAGGCGCGGGGGCCCAGCCCGCCGATTTCGCGCCCCTCGAGCGTCAGTCGCCCGCCCTCAGGCGCGGCGATGCCCGACAGAAGCGCGCCCAGCGCCGCCTGCCCGTTGCCGGAGACGCCGACGATGCCGAGGATTTCGCCGGCATGGACCGTAAAGGACACGTTTTCCAGCGCGGTCTTGCCGTCGAGCTGCACGGTCACGGCCTCGGCCACCAGACGCGGCGCTCCGACGGCATGGGCCTGCCGCCTCGGCCGGGTGACGCGGCGGCCGACCATCAGCTCGGCCAGGTCCTCGGGCGAGGTTTCCGGCGTCTTGCGTTCGGCCACCTTGCGCCCGCCGCGCAGGACGGCGACCCGGTCGGAGGCGGCCATGACCTCGTTCAGCTTGTGGCTGATGAAGATGATCGACAGCCCCTGCCCCGTCATGCCCCGCAAGATCTCGAAAAGCCGCTGCGCCTCGGGCCGGGCAAGCACGGCGGTCGGCTCGTCGAGGATCAGGATGCGCGCGTCGCGATAGAGCGCCTTGAGGATTTCCACGCGCTGGCGTTCGCCCACCGACAGGCGCGCGACCCGGGCATCCGGCTCGACCGGCAGGCCGAACTGCTCGGACAGTGCCATCAGCCGCGCGCGGCCCTCGTCCCGGCGGCTGCGCAGACGCAGGAGCGGCTCGGACCCCAGCATGACATTGTCGAGCACGCTCAGGTTGCCGGCCAGCGTGAAATGCTGGTGCACCATGCCCACGCCCGCCTCGATCGCCGCACGCGGGCGGCCCGGGGGAAGCTCCCGGCCGAAGACTTCGACCCGCCCCTCGTCGGCGGCGTAATGGCCGAAAAGAATGTTCATCAGCGTTGTCTTGCCCGCGCCGTTCTCACCCAGAAGCGCGAGGATCTCGCCCTCCTTAAGCTCAAGCGTCACGGCGTCGTTGGCGGTCAGCGCGCCGAAGCGCTTGGTGATGCGGTCGAGGTGGAGGACGGTGGTCATGCGGGCATCCCCGCGATCGCGAAGGGATAGGGGATGGCCGGCAGATCCGCCGCGATCCGGGCCGCAAGCGACAGGAGCGCGCGGTCGGAATGGCTCGGGCCGATCAGTTGCACCCCGCGCGGCAGTCCGTCGGCCATGCCCGCCGGCATGGCAAGCGCCGGCAGTCCCGCGAGATTGGCCAGCGCCGCCCCCGGCGCCATCGCCTCCATCTTCGCGAGATGGGCGTCGATATCGGTGTGATCGGTGGGGAAATGGCCCACCGGCGGCGGCGGGCCCGAAAGGATCGGCGCAAGCACCACGTCGCAGCCGGTGAAAAGCGCGCGGCGCGTGGCGTCCGACAGCTCCGCCGCCCGGTTGGTCATGGCGAAGACCTCGGTGCCGGACAGGCCGCGCCCCCGCGCACGGTTGGCGGCGGCGAGCGGGCTGATCTCGGCATCCGGGACGCCGAGCGCGTCGAGCCCCGTCGCCAGCGCGACCGACAGTATCTGACCGATCAGCGCGTGCACCTTACGGCCCAGCGCGTCCGGTGCCTCGATCTCCACGATCTCGCAGCCCGCCGCGCGCAGCAGGTCGGCGACACGCCGCGCGGCCTCCGCTTCCGCCGCACCGCAACGGTCCGATATCGCCAGCCCCACGCGCGGGCCGTCGGGCAGCGGCGCTTCGGCCCGCGTGACCCGCGTCAACTCGAACGCCGTCGCGACATCCCGGAGCGAGCGGGCCAGCACCCCCTCCGAGGCGATGCCCATCAGGTGGTTGGCGAAGACCGGCCCCGCCGCCTCCGCCCCGCGCGAGGGTTTCAGCCCCCAGAGACCGCAGGCCGAGGCCGGCACGCGGATCGACCCGGCGGCGTCGGTGGCATGGGCAATGGCGACGATGCCGCCCGCGACGGCCGCCGCTGCCCCGCCCGAGGAGCCGCCGGGCGTCTTTCCCGTGTCGAACGGGTTGCGCGCCACGGGTTTGCCCGGCGGTTCCGCCGACAGGGCGAAGCCGAATTCAGGAACGGTAGAGAGGCCGACGGGCGCAAGCCCACCCGCCCGGAAGCGCCGCATCAGATGCCCCTCGCTCTGGCGGTCCGCGGGCGGGAGCCGGGTGCGCAGGGCTTCGGACCCCACGCCCTGCCGCAATCCGGCCGCCGGTGCGCCGAGGTCCTTGGCGAGCATCGGGACGCCGGCGAAGGGACCGCCCTTCGCCCGCGCCTCGGTGATCGCCTCGCGGATCGCGTCTTCGTCGAACAGCGTCACGACCGCGCCCAAGCCGGCGCGGTCGCGCATCGCATCACACACGGCGCTTGCCAAGGCGGATGGATCGACCCCACCCGCCTTGATGGCGAGGCCAAGCGCCGTCGCGTCCGTCATGCCTGCGGTGCTCCTCAGGCCGGTTCGTCGGCGTCGATCGGAACCTCGAACTCGCCCGCCTCGATCATGGCCTTTTTCGCCTCCATCGCCGGGACCGCCTCGGCCGGCACCATGTCGGACACGTAGATCAGCTCGTTCCCGCCATACTCCATGAAGGAATACTCGGTGTAGTCGCGGCCGACCGGGTTGCCCGCCTGAACGTCGGCCACGATGGCCGCGATGGTCGGCCCGTAGTTCCAGATCGCATTGGCAAAGACCGTCTCGGGGTAGCGCGGGGTGTAGTCGATCAGGCTGCCGATGGCCTTCACGCCGCGCGCCTCGGCGCCGTCCGCCGTGCCGATCCGCTCGCCAAAGAGGATATCCGCGCCCGCGTCGATCTGGGCGATCGCGGCCTCCTGCGCGCGGGCGGGGTCGAACCACGCGCCGATGAAACCGTTGAGGAAGGTGGCGTCCGGGTTCACCTCGGCCACGCCGAAGCGGAAGGCGTTGATCAGCAGGTTGACCTCGGGGATCGGGTAGCCGCCGACGGAGCCGAACACGCCGGTCTCGGACATCGCACCCGCGAGCATCCCGGCGAGATAGGCCGCCTCGTGGTTGCGCGTGCCGAAGACGCCGAAATTCTCACCCGCAGGCCCGCCGGAGGAGCCCATCAGGAATGCCGTTTCGGAGTAGTCGGCGGCCACTTCTCGCGCCTCGCGCTCCACGGCATAGCTTTCGCCCCAGATCAGCTGCGCGCCGCCTTCGGCATATTCGCGCATCGCGCGGGGGTAGTCGGTCGCGGACACGCCCTCGGAAAACTCGTACTCGATCAGGCCCGCCTCGGCGGCCGCCTGCATGGCGATGTGGATGCGGCTGTTCCACGCGTTTTCCACGGGGCTGGCATGAATACCGGCGACACGCACGGCGGTCTGGGCGTTCACGCGGCGGATATAGGCCGGCAGCGCCAGCGTGGCGGCCGCCCCCATCATCAGCGTGCGGCGGGTTGTCCTGAATGTCATGGCAGCGTCCTTTCCTGTTGGCTGGTTCGTTTTTCTAGTCGCGGGGTGGCGCGTAGTCCGCCGGGTCGAGCGTTTCGGGGCGTCCATCGAGCGACAGGGTCGCAACACGTGGCGGGGTGCGCGACAGGACGCGACCCTCGCGGATCACGGCAAGGCGCGTGGCGCGCAGGCGGATCGCCTCGATCGGATCGCTTGCCTGCAGGACGACCATCGTCGCGGGCCCGCCCACACGCAGGCTCGGGTCGGGCAGCCCCATGGCCGCGGCCCCGCCCAGCGTGACGCTGTCGAAGGCCCAGGCCATGGCCTCGCGCGAGGTCATGGGCACGGCATGGATGCCCATATGGGCCACCTCCAGCATGTCGCCCGAGCCCAGCGAATACCACGGGTCCATGGTGCAATCCTGCCCGAAGGCCACGTTGACGCCGGCCGCCCGCAGTTCCGGCACGCGGGTCAGGCCCCGGCGTTTCGGATAGGTGTCGGACCGCCCCTGCAGCGTGATGTTGATCAGCGGATTGGGCACCACATGCATGCCGGATTCGGCGATCAGCGGGATCAGCTTCGACGCGTAGTAATTGTCGTAAGAGTGCATGGCGGTCACATGACTCGCCACAACGCCGCCCCCGAGACCCAGCCGCGTGGTCTCGGCCGCCAACGTCTCGACATGCCGCGACATGGGATCGTCGCTTTCGTCGCAATGGAGATCCACCGGCAGCCCCCGGTCGGCGGCGATCTCGCAGAGCCGTTTCACCGAGGCCGCGCCCTCCTCCATCGTGCGCTCGAAATGCGGGATGCCGCCCACCACGTCCACGCCCATGTCGAGCGCGCGGATCAGGTTTTCCTCCGCGCCCTCGGCGCGATAGAGTCCGTCCTGCGGGAAGGCCACGAGCTGCAGGTCGATGTAAGGCGCGACGCGTTTCTTGACCTCCAGAAGCGCCTCGACCCCGACAAGCGGCGCCGTCGACACGTCCACATGGCTGCGGATCGCCAGAAGCCCCTGCGCCACGGCCAGATCGCAATAGCGCAGCGCGCGCTCGGTCACGGCCTCCGGCGTCAGGAGCGGCTTGAGCTCCCCCCAGAGCGCGATCCCCTCCAGCAGCGTGCCCGATACGTTCATCCGCGGCTGGCCGAGGCTGAGCGTGGCGTCCATGTGGAAATGCGGATCGACGAAGGGCGGCGACACCAGGCGCCCCGTGGCGTCGATGATCTCGGCCGCCTCCGCCTCGATCACGGGGGCAATGTCGACGATGCGCCCGTCCCTGACGGCGATATCCACCGGGCCCCGCCCATCGGGCAGGAACGCCGCGCGCAGCAGCAGGTCGAGCATTCATCATCCCCCGTCGTCTTTGACCAAATGGTTAAAGAAGTTCCGCGCGCGCGCAACGCTTCTCGACCAAATTCGCCATACGATGCGGCAACTGCCATTTTTTTGGGCAGACTTGTCGGTCAATCGGCAGATATGGTGGTATCGGCAAAACGGCGGGCCGCGCGCGCGGCCGGATTTCGGCTTTGCCACCGATGCGGCCTGTGCCAATGACCCGGACCATGACATCGACCAGAGCCCCATTTCCATGGCGCGCCCTAATGCGCCCGCAGAACTGGCCGCTGGCCCTTGTGCTTCTGCTCGGGCGCGGGGTTGCTCTCTTCCCGCTCGGCGCGATGCCCTACCTTGCCCGCCCGCTTGCCGGGGCGCTCTGGCTCTGGCCGAGACTGCGCAGGACGACGCGCAGCAACATCGACCGCTGCCTGCCGGATGTTGCGGACACAGAGCGCGCGCGGCTGGCCCGCGCCTCGACGCGGCATCTGGCGACATCGCTTCTGGTGGCGCTGAAGACGTGGTTCTCCTACCGCAAGGGCGCGCCTGCGTTTCGGGCGAGGTTCGACGGGATGGAGCATTTCGAGGCCGCCCGTGACACCGGGCGAGGCATCATCCTGCTGAATTGCCACTACAATTCGACCGAACTCAACGGCGCCTTCACCGACCAGCTGCCACGCGGCGACCGGCGCTTCACCGGGCTTTACCGCGCGCCCAGCCACGCGGCCGCTGACGAGGTGCTGCAATGGGCGCGCACCGCCTTCACCGACCGTGTCCTGCCCGCCAAGGACATTCGCAGCATCGCGCGCGGTCTGAAGGCAGGCGACGTCACCTGGTTCGCGACCGACCTCGAATTCGGCGGGCGCGGCTTCGTCTGGGCGGAGTTCTTCGGCATCCCGGCGGCCACCAGCAACTCGCTGGCGCGAATAGCGGGGATGTCGAACGCCATCGTCCTGCCGGTGCGCCTGCGCCAAAACAGGCTCGAGATCTTCCCGCCGCTCGACGGCTTTCCCAGCGGCGACGCCGAGGCCGACGCCGCCACCATGAACCGCGCCATCGAGGGACTGATCGTGGACGATCCCGCGCCCTACTGGTGGGCGTTCGACCGGTTCAGGAAACGGCCGCCCGCCTGAGCGTCAGGCCCAGCGCGCGAGCAGACGGGGAAAATCCACCGTCGCACCCAGTCGCGCGGCCAGCAGGTAGAGACCGCCGATCTTGCGCTGAAGGAACAGGGTTTCGGCCGGCGGGATGTGCCACAACTCCCGCTCGCTGCCGATCTCCATGCCCCGGCGACGCATCCGGTCGGGCAGGTCGTCCGTGGCGAAATCGAGCGGGCCATCAAGCGCGGCAAAGCCCATCTCCGCCATGTCGAGGATCGCCGCGCGGTGCCGCTCGGCCAGGCCCGGACGGACGAAGCCCAGCCCCTCCAGCGCCGACAAGACACCGTCGCGGTCGCGTGCGAGGCCCGCGCGCATCAGGTCCAGATGCCCCTGCGCCAGCCCGTCGCCGATCTCGCGCGTCGCCCCGAAATCGAGCAGCACGATCTGCCCCGTCTCGGGCCGCCAGCGGTAATTGGCGAAATTCGGGTCGGTCTGCATCAGGCCGAAATCGAACAACTCCCGCAGGCAGAGCTCGATCAGGGCCGACACGGCGCGGTCGCGGATGTCGGCGGGCGCGTCGGCCAGCGTCTCGATGGGGGCGGAGGGCTCGTAGCTCATCGCGAGAGCACCGCCTGGCGAAAGGTCTGGCCGATAGCGCGGCACGACGAAGCGGTCGTCGCCGTCGAGAAGCGCTGCGAAACGGGCCATGCAGGCGCCTTCGCGGGCGTAATCCGCCTCTTCGTGGAGTTGCAGGCGCGCCTCGGCCATGAGCGGGCCGAGGTCGAGCTCCGCCGGGACCATCCCGCTCCAGCGGATCAGCGCGGCGGCGTTGTCGAGATCGCTGTCGATGGCCTCGCGCACGCCGGGATACTGGATCTTGATGGCCAGCGCCGTGCCGTCCGCGGCGGTGGCGCGATGCACCTGCCCAATCGAGGCCGCCGCCAGGGGCTGCGTGTCGAAGCCCTTGAAGAGACGTCGGAAACCGGCTCCGTAATTGGCCTCCAGCACGGTCTTGAGCTGCTTGGGCGGCATCGTATGCGCTTCGGCACGCAGCCGCGCGAGGATGTTCGACAACTCGGGCGGCAGCAGGTCGCCGGTTTCCATCGACATCAGCTGGCCCAGTTTCATCGCAGCACCACGCATCTGCGACAGCCGGTCGGTGATGCGCTCCACGCTTCCGGGGCTGAGGATCAGCTGGTCGAGGCGCGGACGCTCTCCGCGCGCAAGCGCGCGGCCCGCACCCAGCGCGAGGTCGCCCGCAAGGCCGGTGGCGAGCCCGCCCATGTGGCCAAGGCGCGCCAGTCGGGTCGCGGGCACGCTGCGCACGCGGGGGGAAAAGGGGATGTCGGTCATGACGGGCCGTTTCATGCGAAGGGAGGCGGGACTGCACCATGGAGGGTAGACCGTCGGCGGCCCGCGACCAGCGATCAGCCCCGGCGGGGGTCGTCCGCACGCTTTTCCCGGTTCAGGCATTCGGCCTGCCGCCCGTGGATCGCGAAGGTCGCGCGCCCGGCCTTCTTGGCGCGATAGAGCGCGGCGTCGGCATCGGCCATCATGAGGTCGGCGCCTGGCCGAGAGCCATAGGCTGTCGTGGCCACCGCACCGATGGAGGCCGACACGCGGCAAACGCGCCCCTCGAAGGGAATGGGTCGTTCGATCCTTCGGATGAGCCTTTCGGCCAGCATGGAAATCCCCTCGGGCGTGGTGGTGTCGCGCAGGACGGCCAGAAACTCGTCGCCGCCGATCCGCGCGGCCATGTCCATTCCGCGAAGATCACCGCGCAGGATACCGGCGATCTCGATGAGAACGTGGTCGCCTGCGGCATGCCCCCTCGTGTCGTTGACCTGCTTGAAGAAATCGAGATCGAGATGGAGCAGCGCGAACTCCGCCCCGGGGTCCTCCAGCAGGCGGCGAAGCTCGATATCCATCGCACGGCGGTTGGCCAGCGCCGTCAACGGGTCGGTCAGGGCCTGGTGCTCGGCCGCTTCGCGCGCGGCGGACAGCCGGTCGGTCAGCTGGCGGGACAGGCGGGCGATGACGGCGTTGGCCTCCTGCAGGTACAGGAGTTCGACGGTCTGGTCGCAGGGGGAGAAATCCGATCCGTTCAGGTCGAACCGGGTCACGCCCCTCTCGAAGCTCAGCCCCAGCGACACGTCGATCAGCGCGCCGCCATCGGGCATCCGGACCAGCACACCGCGCAGCGGCAGGTCGTCCGCGCCGCGCAAGGCAAGGGTCAGCCGCTCACCATCGGCCGCGAGCAGCCGGTCGAAGTCATCCAGTCCGCAGGGGCGGCGCAGATCGAGCACATGGTCGGCCGGCTGACCGGCCAGCGGCCCGCGACCCGCCATCTTTTCAAGCGTGGGACCGGCGTGGCGGATCGTCCTGTCGGGCGCAAGCAGCAGATGCATCGGCAAAAGCCGGTCGAGCGCCGCCGCGGCGATGAGACCTGCGGGGCCATCGAGCACGGGCGCGGTCATTCCGCCACCTGCCCGAGCGAAAACGCCTTCCCTTCGTTGAATTCGATATCGAAGATGCGAACGCGCAGCCGTTCCGTTCCGCCCTCGATCCCCGCGAGCTCCAGAAAGACGAGCGCGCCATAATCATCGGCCATGGCGCGCAGCGCACCGATCAGCAGCGGCGCGATGCCCGGCACGGGCCAGCGCGCCGCGATGGTGAAGAGGCCGCAGCCCTCTGCTTGAAGCATGATCTCCGGCATTTCGAGCTCGGGCATCGCCAGCCGCGCGCGATCGGGCAACTCCTCCAGCGAGACGAGGAATTCCAGGAAGGTTCCACCCCCGAAGCGGAGCAACCGGCGCAGGGGTTCGAGCTGCGGATCGGTGACGAGATAGGTGCCGATATCCTCCAGAAGCGCGTTCGGGTGTTTTCCAAGCACATCCACGGCGGCGCCGAAGACGGTGAGCGTCACCGCGTGATCGTAGCGATGCATCGCCTCGAACCCATCCTCCGGTAGGCGCGCGACACTGCGCACCTCCGCCCAGACGTCTTGCCCGTAATTGGCGACGATGAAGCCCTGCAGGGCGCGGTTGACCATGCCGTGCATCGGGCCTCCGTCCGAAAAGAGGCGCGGCACGCACCCCGGCCAGAGCCGGCACACTAGGCGAGACCCGTAAACAAAGGCTTTCCGGCCGCGCGAGCAGCCTCAGAAGTCGGTCGGCGCGCCGCCTTCGGCCTTGCGCCTGTCCACGAAGGCGGCGAGTTCCTCGCGGATCGCCTCGTCCATCGGGGGCGGCTCGAACTCGGCAAGGATGCGCTTGTAGAGGCGGTTTGCGCGCTCGACCGTCCAGACGCCGCCCTCGGCGCTCCATGCCTCGTAATTGCGCCAGTCCGACAGGAACGGCTGGTAGAACGCGGTCTGGTAGCGCTCCTGCGTGTGGGCGCAGCCGAAGAAATGCCCGCCCGCGCCGACCTCCGCTATGGCGTCGATGCCGAGGTCATCGTCCGTGGTCGCGGTCAGCTGCGGCTCGAAATAGCGCTGGATCTGCTGGATCAGTTCGCAATCCATGACGAATTTCTCCGGGCTGGCGATCAGGCCGCCCTCCAACCACCCGGCGGCGTGATAGACGATGTTCGTACCGGACTGCACGGCGGACCAGAGCGAATTGGCCGTCTCCCACATCGCCTGCCCGTCGGGCACGTTGGAGGCGCAGACGCCCGAGGCGCGCATCGGCAGGCCATAGAACCGCGCCATCTGGCCGGTCATCTGGGTGGCGCGCATGTATTCGGGCGTCCCGAAGGCGGGCGCGCCGGATTTCATGTCGACATTCGAGGTGAAGGTGCCGATCGCCACCGGGCATCCCGGTGCGATCCACTGCAGCAGCGCGATGGCGGACAGCCCCTCGGCGAGACTGAGGGCCACGGCACCGGCCAGCGTCACCGGCGCCATGGCGCCGGCCAGGGTGAAGGGCGTGACGACCACGGGCTGGCCCCGACGCGCAAGCCGCATGGCCCCGTCCAGCATCGGCCAGTCATGTTTCAGCGGGCTGACCGAGTTGATGTTGGTGTACATCCGCGGGCTCGCGTCGAACTCCTCGTGCGAAAGCCCGCCCGCGATGCGCACCATCTCCATCACGTCCTCGACCCGCTCGGTCCCGAGGCTGTAGGCGTGGGCCACCTTGTCGGTGAGCGTCAGCTTCTCGAAAAGACAGTCGAGATGCCGCACCGAGGGGTGGATGTCGATGGGCTCCACCGGGTAGCCGCCGGCGAAATGCATGCAGTTGAAATACTGCGTGAGCTTGATGAACTCGCGATATGTCTCGAAATCGCCGGGCCGCTTGCCGCGGTCGAGATCCCACGCGTTAGGCGGCGAGGAGACATTGCCGAAAAGCATGTGCCGCCCGCCCACCGGGATCGCCCGGTCGGGGTTGCGCGGGGTCAGGGTGAACTGCGCGGGCGCACGGGCGACCATCTCCTCGACGAAGGCCGGGTCGAAGCGGACGGTCAGACCCTCCACGGTGCAGCCGGCGGCCTTCAGATGGGCCACGGCATCCTCGTTCAGGAACTCGATCCCGATCTCCGAGAGGATGCGCATGGCACCCCGGTGGATGGCGGCGATGCCCTCTTCGTCGAGCGGCTCGGTCGGCCGGTCGGGATTGACCGGGATCCGCCAAGGCGTCTGCGAGATCGCGGCGCCACCGGCCCGGTCGGCATGGCCGCGACGGCCCCCGGCCCGGCGGCCCGCCGCCTTCCGGCCTATCGGCGCTTCGTCGTTCATGGTGATCTCCCCGCTGCGGTCTGGCGATGCGGCTCCAATAGATCACAGGCCCCGACCCGGCTTGTGGCCATTCCACGACACAAGGTGTCGTTTTCCTTCACCCCGCGCGAGGCCGAGACGGCGCCGCGCCTGCGCCCTGCAGCCATAGGTGCAGTTGCCCGATATCCGCGAGAACCACGTCGGCATGGGGCGCCAGATCTTCCCGAGTGGCCAATCCGGTCAGGACGCCCGCGGTCCGCATGCCGGCCGCGCGACCGGCCTCGAGATCGTGCAGACTGTCGCCCACCATGAGCACCGCCTCCGGCGGCAGGCCGAGCGCCCGCGCGAAAGCAAGGCACATGCCGGGCGCGGGCTTGGCGCCGAAGCCAGCGTCGCATCCCGCGACGAAGTCGAAGAACGTCGCGATGCCGGCCGCATCGAGATGCGCGCGCGCCTCGCCTCCGCTGGCATTGGTGGCGACACCCAGCGCATAGCCGCCGGCGCGCAGCCCCTCCAGCAGCGGATGGAGCGGCACGGCCGGCATCATGGCGACAGCACGCGCCGAAGTCTCGAGGCGCGTCGCGATCTCGCCAAGGGTCAGCGCAGGCAGATGCGGCACCAGAAGCGGCGCGACCTCGGCCAGGGTGCCCGCGATCACCGGGCTGTCGGGCGCGAAGCGGCACGCGGCCATGTCGAATCGCAAGGACGCGGCAAGCGCCGCTGCGACGGGGGCGCTTCCCTCCGACAAAATCCCGATGACGCCCTGCATCCAACCGGCCCAGGACGCTTCGAAATCGAACAGCGTTCCGTCTTTGTCGAAGAGGATGGCCTCTATCGCCATGATTCGTATCTCCTGCAATGAAGTGCGTTAATGCGTGACAAGACGCATTGACGCGCCTATAGGCCATTGCACCATGGATGGTATCAGGTCAAAATTCAGGCTTCACTCAAGCCTGAGCTTTCAGATCACCCGAACGGCACGCATTGTCGAGCGTCGGGTGGAAAGTGGTCTCCGCGAGTACGGGTTGACGCGAGTCGGCTGGTGTATCCTTCTTGCCGTCGAGGAGGAGGGTCTCAAGAACCCGTCCGAAATCGCGCAGTTCGTGGGCATCGACCGCACCGCCACGTCGCGCGCCCTTCGACAACTGGAAGACGAAGGATTGATCGCGCGCGAGATGGGGCGCGAAGACCGGCGCACGACCACGGTGACGCTGACCGAGGAGGGCCAGGCCCGACTCGTCGCTGCACGCCCGGTCTGCCTGGAAAACATGGACCATTTCAACGCGAAGCTGAGCGCGGGTGAAGCCCTCGAACTCAAGCGGCTGCTGTCCATCCTGAATTCCGGCGAAAACGACTGAATAAAACCGGCTGCGGGCCGCATAGGTCAGGTCCAGTTGGGCAGGCCGCCCCCGGGCAGAGCCTGTCGCATCTCGATCAGCCGTCCGGGCGCAACCTCAAGCGCATCGGCGCAGGCGATCACCCAGGCATCGTCCATCAACACGAAATCGAGCACGCTGGCGAGGAATTCCGGCTCGGCCGCGCGGGCGCGCAGATCCTCGAGGCTTGTCCCGGTGGAGCCGAGGAACACGCCCACGAGGTCCTCCTGCGCCGCCAGCCACGCGAGCGCGCGCATCGCGCCGATCTCGGCCAAATCCTGCTGCATGCCAAACGCCTCCCTGCGTGTTAAAGGGTTTGTTAACCATTCGGGGCCACAACGTGCATCACCAAGCATACAGGCAACCAATGATGAGGACAGCATGACGGGGCGAATCCTGATCGTCGACGACGTGGCCACCAATCGCATCGTCATGAAGGTCAAACTCGTCGATGCCTGCTACACGGTCGAACAGGAAGACAGCGGTTCCGCCGCCCTCCGGGCCGCCCATGAAAAACGACCCGACCTGATCATCCTCGATGTGCTGATGCCCGACATGTCCGGCCTCGAGGTGTGCCGGCGCCTCAAGGCCGATCCGGACACGGCGGACATCCCGGTCCTTCTGGTGACCGCGCTCAGGGACCGCGCCTCGAAGATGGCGGGGCTGGAGGCGGGCGCCGACGATTTCCTGACCAAGCCGGTGGACGAGGTCACGCTTCTGGCGCGCGTGCGGTCGCTGATCCGCGCGCGCGACACCGTGCGCGAACTGCGCGAGCGCGGCGAGTACGGCGCGGGACAGGGCTTCGCCGAGGCCATGGCCGGCTTCGAGGCCAAGAGCCGCCCGGGCCGCATCTGGCTGGTGGCGCCGGGCCACAATGGGGCCGTCGTGTGGAAGACGGCGCTCGACGACAAGGTCGGCGGCGAGGTCCGCGTCGTGCCGCGCGAGACGGCGCTGACGGAGTTGACGGTGGACGACAGCGAAAGCGCCGACGTCTTCGTGATCTCCGCCGATCTGACGGACCGCAACGACGGTCTGCGGCTGTTGTCCGAACTGCGTTCGCGCCCGGCGACACGGCATGCCGCCACGCTCATGGTGCTGCCGGAGGGTGATACGGAACGGGCGGCGATCGCGCTCGATCTCGGGGCCTCCGACATCCTTTATGCGCCCGTCGACACGCAGGAACTCGCCATCCGCATCCGTGCGCAGCTGGGCCGCAAGCGACAGGCCGACAGGCTGCGCGCCAGCCTGCGCGCGGGGCTGGAGCTTGCGGTGACGGACAGTCTCACCGGGTTGCACAACCGGCGCTACGGGCTTTACCGGCTGGAGCAGATGATGGCCCGGCCGGGCAAGGGCATCGTGGTGATGATGCTGGACCTCGACCACTTCAAGGGCATCAACGACCGGCACGGCCATGCCGCCGGCGACGAGGTGCTGCGCCGGCTCAGCCGCCGCCTGCGCGCCGAGCTGCGTTCGGGCGATCTGGTGGCCCGTCTGGGCGGCGAGGAGTTTCTCGTGGCGCTGGCCGATGCCGATCACGCGGCCGCCGTGGAGTGCGCCGAACGCCTGCGCCGCTCCATCGCGGACATGCCCTTCGCGTTTGGGGAGGGCGGCGCGTCGATCACCGTGACGATGTCCGTGGGCGTGGCCTTTGCAGACCCCGCGGTCATGGAAACGCCCGAGCATGTCATCGCGCGCGCCGACAGCGCCCTCTACAGCTCCAAGTCGCTGGGCCGCGACCGGGTGACGGTCGCCGAGGGTGCCTCCTCCGCGGCCTAGGTCACGCACTCATAAATGACTAGCGTCGTTTTGGCTTTGCTGATTCACTCTTTGGAAAGAGGAGAGCAGCATGTCCCAACGTCGCTACGAGTTGACCGATTTCGAGTGGTCGATCATCGAGCCG